>Ga0209597_1000112_pt1 | contig 49739 bp, 48 predicted proteins | sample M_140625_MF_Meta_FD_187316 | JGI IMG/M metagenome (GOLD analysis project Ga0209597, IMG submission 187316) | Freshwater microbial communities from Lake Montjoie, Canada to study carbon cycling - M_140625_MF_MetaG (SPAdes) (version 2) | ecosystem: Environmental > Aquatic > Freshwater > Lake... | reverse complement strand
ATATCGAAGCGCGATTACTTGCCCTTGTCTGTGGGAGCCATGCAGGTACACAGATGCATCAAGATGGGGCCTTGGAGATATTGGCAAAGGCTGGCCTAGATGCATCGGCGTTGATGTGTGTGATGGATCGCCCCTTAGATGAAACTCTTCGCCGTAGTGCCGAACCAACGCGCCTTGCCATGAACTGCAGTGGTAAACATGCAGGCATGATTCTGACCTGCCATATCAATGGTTGGCCCTTAGATTCATATCTAGATCCATCACATCCACTACAGCTTGCAATCGCAGCTGAAGTCGAAGCTATGAGTGGTGAGAAAATCTCTCATACAAGTGTTGATGGATGCGGTGCACCGCTGTTTATGTTTTCACTTTTAGGTTTAGCACGGGCAATACGCGTGCTAACAATTTCAACAGATAATGTTCATCAAAGCGTTATTCAAGCCTGTCGCGAGAATCCAGAGATGGTTTCAGGTGATGGTCGACTTGCAACACGGATGATGCAAAAACTTCCGGGGTTATTTATGAAAGATGGCGCAGAGGCCGTTAACGTTGCATCCTTTCCTGATGGCCGTACATTTGCATTAAAGATCAGCGATGGAAATGCACGCGCTAATCCAGCCGTTACACAGGCCATCTTGAAGTTATTTGGTGTTGATGCCTATGAAATACTTGAGCCCGTGTATGGGGGAGGTAAAAACATTGGCTCCATTCGCGCAACCTTCTAACAAGTCGTACCCTTATTCAATGAACGGCCGCATTGCAACCGTAATGGTGCATACATCCCCACTGGATCAGCCAGGTATTGGTGATGCTGGTGGTATGAATATTTATGTACTCGAATCGGCCCAGCGCATGGCGGCGATGGGTGTTGAGGTCGATATTTTTACGCGCCGTACCGAGAGTGAATCCCCTGAGATTATTGAAATCTCAAAAGGAGTTCGCGTTCGATACTTCGATTGTGGCCATGGCAATTTAACTAAAGAGCAGATGCCAGTTCATATCCTTGGGCTCTCTAAAGAGTTCCTGCGCATAGTTAACGATGAAAAGTACGATGCAATACATTCACATTATTGGATCTCAGGAAAGGTAGCTATGCCGGCTGCGGCCAAGCTAGGAATCCCATTGATCCACACCATGCACACAATGGCCCGTGTAAAGAATTTAAATCTTGCCGAAGGTGAAAGCCCAGAGCCAATGATTCGTGTGCAGGGCGAGACACAGGTTGCAGCAGCGGCCCAGGCGCTTATTGCCAATACCGACTCTGAAGCGGCCAGTCTTGTATCTCTCTACGAAGCGTGTCCAGATACGGTCCATGTTGTAAATCCCGGAGTGGATTTATTTACATTCACTCCCGGAACGGGTCGAAAGGTTGCGCGTGAGAAGATCGGTACTCCTGCCGATGCACTGATAGTAACTTTTGTTGGCCGAATTCAGCCACATAAGGGCCCAGAAGTATTAATCCGCGCAACATCAGAGCTAGTAAAACATTCACCGCAAATGCGTTCACAGTTGATCGTCAACATTATTGGTGGTGCCTCTGGCGCTAATACCGAAGAGGTCGAGCGGCTTAAAGAGTTATCGACTTGGCTTAACATCGATGATGTTATTCATTTTGCACCTCCTGTACCACGTGCAGATTTAGTGCACTGGTACCGTGCCGCAGATTTAGTGTGTGTACCTAGTTACTCTGAAAGCTTTGGTTTAGTTGCACTCGAGGCGCAGGCCTGTGGCACACCAGTTGTAGCAACTGCCATTGGCGGCCTACGTACAGCAGTAGCCGATGGAATCTCTGGTGTCTTAGTCGATGGACATGATCCTAAAGCCTGGTCATCTGTTATTGCCCGTTTACTGCACGAGCCACAGCGCCGCGTTCTATTATCGATGGGGGCAATCGAGCACGCCTCTCACTTTGGTTGGGATACAACTGCGCGTGGAACTCTAGATATTTATGACCAGGTGATAACCCAAAACAATGCAGCGGCCAAAATAGCGGGACAGTAATGGCTGCGATTGACCCCCGAATCACAATTGAAGAGTTTCTTGATTCACATGATATGGAGTTTGAAAAGAAAGATAGCAACACCTTTCTCATCACACTGCCTGGTGAAAAGAAGCTGCAAACACACTGCGCTTTAATCGTTGGCGATCATTCACTGAGCATTAATGCATTTGTGATTCGCAAACCCGATGATAACGAGGCGGCAGTACATGCCTGGTGTATGGCTAAAAATGCATCGTTATATGGCATTGCATTTGCAGTTAATGGTTTGGGTGATATTTTCTTAGTCGGTCGCTTGCCGTTATCTGCCGTTACCGATCGTGAAATCGATCGACTGGTTGGTGCAGTCCTGCAGGTTTCAGACTCATCCTTTAATCCACTGCTAGAACTTGGCTTTGCAAATGCCATCCGCCGTGAATGGGCTTGGCGCCTTTCGCGTGGTGAGTCACTGGCGAATTTAGATGCTTTCAAGCATCTGGTTTAGGATGTATCTATGAGCAACTTTGAGTTAATCCTTCTGCGCCATGGTGAATCTGAATGGAACGCTAAGAACCTCTTCACTGGCTGGGTTGATGTTGCCTTATCGAGCAAGGGTCAAGATGAGGCGCGACGCGGTGGTGCGCTGCTCGCCGAACGAAATTTTCTGCCCGACATAGTTCACACATCGTTGTTACGTCGTGCAATTCATACATCCCAGCTAGCCCTTGATGCATGCCAGCGTCATTGGATCCCCGTGCAGCGCTCGTGGCGTTTAAATGAGCGTCACTATGGCGCTTTGCAGGGAAAAGACAAGGCGCAGACATTGGCTGCCTATGGCGAAGAACAGTTCGCGTTGTGGCGTCGCTCATTTGATGTCCCACCGCCACCAATAGATGAGAACGATGAGTTTTCACAGAGCAAAGATCCACGCTATGCCGATATCACAGTACCAAAGACCGAGTGCCTCAAAGATGTCATCGATCGCATGCTGCCGTATTGGCACGATTCAATTCTTCCCGATTTAAAACAGGGCAAGCGAGTTCTTGTAACGGCTCACGGAAATTCGCTGCGCGCCTTAGTAAAACACTTAGATGGAATCAGTGATGCCGATATCGCAGCTTTAAATATTCCAACTGGCATTCCTTTGTACTACAAGCTCAACGCCGATTTCTCACCAGTGCTCAAAGGTGGAGAGTATTTAGATCCAGCTGCTGCAAAGGATGCAATTACAGCCGTTGCCAATCAAGGGAAAAAGTAAAGCTACTTTTTAGTAGTTATAACAGCCTTTATCTCCGCAGAGATTCCGGCGTAAGTATCACGCTGGTCTCTGACAATAGCCGTTAGAGTTAATTTTCCGCCACGGGCAAAAAACAGCGTGACCGTAACATTTTGACCGGCGGCTACATCAAGAGATGCAACCACAGCTTTGGCATTAGCCGATGCACCTTCAAAGATGATTGGGGAGTTTTTTGATAGCGTGGTGTTGCCTGTCAAAGTTGCGACCTTTGAATTAATGGCGACTCCTAAAAGCGCATCATCTGCATCTGATGTGTTCAGCAGCGTACCGACGATAACTCCGGCTTTTTCCGCTGTCTCAACTATTAAAAGATTGCGGACCTTAATCTCGGATTGATCGTTGATGATTGCGCCTTCAACACCATCTGTCACCTGTGTACTATTGCGAGTCTCGGCGTTAAAACCAGCCCCACATGCAGTTAGTGAGAGAGCAAGAACTAATGTCATTAATGCAATACCTGTGCGACGCATGGGGGATATTCTCTCACATGAAATTAATAGTGAATTACGCTGGTTTTACGCTAAATAGCGTGAGGTGACTCGATAGTAAATCGCTGGTACAATTGTCCTCTAGCGAAGGGCAACACATGACATTTAAGGTCGGCGAAACCGTTGTTTATCCTCATCACGGAGCAGCTCTCATCGAAGCAATCGAGAAGCGCGTGATAAAAGGTGAAGAAAAGACCTATTTAGTGTTGAAAATCGCGCAGGGAGATCTCACAGTACGAGTCCCAGCTGAGAATGTAGATTTAGTTGGAGTTCGCGATGTCGTTGATTCTGCAGGCCTAGATCGTGTGTTTAACGTCTTGCGCCAGCCATATACCGAAGAGCCAACTAACTGGTCCCGTCGTTATAAGGCGAATCTTGAAAAATTAGCATCAGGGGACGTCATTAAGGTCGCTGAAGTTGTCCGCGATCTTTATCGCCGTGACTTAGACCGTGGTCTTTCAGCTGGTGAAAAGCGCATGCTCGCCAAGGCGAAGCAGATCCTTGTTTCAGAGCTCGCTCTTGCTGAGCGCACTGATGAAGAAAAGGCTGCAGTAATCCTTGACGAGGTTCTCGCCTCGTAAATTAAATGTCTGTAACCGCCATCATCGCTGCCGCTGGCAGTGGTGAAAGATTCGGCGCAGGTATTCCAAAAGCACTTATTCAACTCGCTGATCGCACTTTGTTAGAACATGCCGTCGCATCTCTAGCCCCTGTTGTTGATCAATTAATCATTAGCGCTCCGGGCGGATATGAACAACAGATAAGTGAATTACTTGGCGAAGGCATCACCGTTGTCACGGGCGGTGCTACTCGCTCAGCTAGCGTGCGCAATGCCTTAGCGGTTGCAACAGGGCAGTACGTCTTAGTCCATGATGCCGCCCGAGCCTTAGCAAGTACTGATTTAGCACGTGCGGTTATTAACGCCCTCAAATCTGGTGAGAGCGCGGTCGTTCCAGCAGTTTCAGTCGTGGACACAATCAAAGTGGTGGGCACTGGTAACTACGTTGAATCAACACTCGATCGCGCATCTGTTGTAAGCATCCAAACGCCTCAAGGATTTCTCACCTCAGCACTGCGTGAAGCACACAGTGCTGGAGGAGATGCAACTGATGACGGGGCACTCATTGAAGCCAATGGCGGAAAAGTAAAGATTATCGCCGGTGAAGATCGCGCATTAAAGATAACTACAGCCGCCGATCTGCATACCGCCCTTGCTTTTCTCGGCTTTGATTCAACGTATCGAAGCGGTATTGGTAGCGATGCCCATGCCTTTGGTGTTGGTCGCGAGCTTTGGCTAGCTGGTTTGTTCTGGCCAGACCAAGATGGTGTTGATGGCCACTCTGATGGTGATGTTGCAGCCCATGCGATCTGTGATGCGCTATTTGCAGCAACTGCGCTTGGTGATTTAGGAAGTAATTTTGGAACCGATCATCCGCAGTATGCCGGTGCAAGTGGTGTGCAGTTACTACAGGAAACGTTAGTAATCATTACTACTGCAGGATATTCAATCTCAAATATCACGGTGCAAATCATTGCTAACCGTCCTAAAATCGGCACACGTCGCGCCGAAGCTATTGCAGTAATCTCATCGGCACTTGGTGGCGCAGATGTTTCACTATCTGCCACGACTACCGATGGTCTGGGCCTAACTGGAGAGGGCAAAGGCATCGCTGCGATCGCATCTGCTCTTGTTTTCAAGCGGTAGAATCACACAATGTCTGCACTTAACTTATATGACACCGCAACTCGTGAGGTTGGAAAATTTACTCCGATAAAAACCGGTGAAGTTTCAATCTATGTCTGCGGTGCAACCGTGCAGGCAGCGCCACATATCGGACATATTCGAAGCGCCGTTAACTTTGATACTTTGCGCCGTTGGCTAACCAAGAGTGGATACAACGTTACGTTAATTCGAAATGTCACTGATATTGATGACAAGATTTTGCATAAAGCTGGCCACGAAAATCTGCCATGGTGGGCCTTGGCTATGAAGTACGAGCGCGAATTCACTGCAGCCTTTGATGCCCTCAACGTTGCACCACCAACATATGAACCAAGAGCTACCGGTCACATCACACAGATGATCGAACTCATGCAGATACTGATTGATAATGGATCGGCCTATGCCCCTGGCAACGGTGATGTCTATTTAGAGGTCCGTAAATTGAAGCGATACCTAACTCTGTCGGGCCAACGCATCGATGATTTATTAGTTAGCGCTGATGGTGATGAGGTTATTTCAAAAAAGCGAGATCCCCGCGACTTTGCATTATGGAAATCAGCGAAACCCGGTGAACCATCGTGGCCTACACCATGGGGGGATGGCCGACCTGGCTGGCACTTAGAGTGCTCGGCGATGGCACATACTTATTTAGGTGAGAGCTTTGATATTCATGGCGGCGGACTGGATTTAATCTTTCCGCATCACGAAAATGAGATCGCACAGTCAGAGGCGGCAGGATATGGATTTGCCAAGCGTTGGCTGCACAATGCTTGGGTTACACAGTCAGGTGAAAAGATGAGTAAGTCACTTGGTAACTCATTACTAGTTGACGTTATTTTGCAGCGTGTGCGTGGAATCGAACTTCGCTGGTACTTAAGTAGTGCACATTATCGCTCAATGCTTGAATACTCGCAGTCAGCACTCGATGAGTCAGCGATAGCATTTCGCCGAATCGAAAGTTTTTTAAAGCGCGCAGCCGAGATAACTGGATCACAACCACAGGCCGTTATTGGTGAATCATTTGCTGCGGCGATGAATGATGATTTAGCTGTGCCCGTAGGCCTTGCCACAATCTCTGAAAACCTGCGTCTAGGAAATCAAGCAATCACCGATGCCGATTCTGCTGCGATTACTAAGAATGCAAATGAAATCCGAGGCGCTTTAGAGATCTTGGGCTGCGATCCATTCGATTCTCACTTTGCCGCTGGCAGCTCAACGGATTTAACGCAGGCGATGGATGGCGTAGTGAAGTTAGCTCTTGCAGAGCGCGCATCTGCGCGAGAGCGTAAGGATTTTGCTGCCTCAGATGCCATCCGTGATGGGCTACTCGCATTAGGAATTACAATTGAGGACACTGCACAAGGGCCGCGTTGGTCGATAATGGAAAAGAGTTAACGATGGCCGGCAATTCATCTCGTAAGGGCGCAATCCGTGCATCAAAAAAAGGACCGACCGGTGGCACAGGCGGTAAGAATAAAAAGCGCCTGACTGGAAAAGGCCCGACACCAAAGGCTGAAGACCGTCCCTATCATGCAGCTGCAAAGCGCAAGAAAGCCGTTGCAAAAAAGAGTTCAAGTAAAACAACAACTAGGGGTGCTGGGCGAGTAACTACTGGGCGCAGCGATGGTAAAGAGATTAGACCGGCCCGTGCACCACGCGGTGATAGACCACGCGGTGAAATCGTTGCAGGTCGCAACGCAGTACTCGAAGCCTTGCGAGAGAGCGTTCCATCGACTGAACTCTTAGTTGCACGCAGCATTGAAGTCGATGATCGTGTAGCTGAGTCTTTAAAGCTAGCCCTACATTTAGGTTTGCCGATTCGCGAAGCGCACCGCGCCGAAGTAGAGGGTATTTCGCCAAATAGCCAGGGAATAATTCTTGCTATCAAGCCATTTCAATACTCAAGCTTTGAAGAGATTATGCAACGCGCAAAGCATCCAGCACTTATCGTCGCACTCGATGGCGTAACTGATCCACGTAATTTAGGTGCCATTATCCGAAGCGCTGCAGCATTTGGTGCGGCAGGTGTTGTCATGACCGAACGTCGCGCAGCATCAATGACGGCATCTGCATGGAAATCATCGGCAGGTGCTGCAGCGCGTTTACCGATTGCACAGGTAACAAACCTTGCACGCACAATTGATGCTGCGAAAAAAGAGGGGCTCTTTGTCATTGGTTTAGATGGCGAATCTGAGGATCTCATCAGCACAATGAAGATTGCATCTGAGCCTCTTATGATCGTTGTCGGTAGCGAGGGCAAAGGTTTAGCACGCTTGACCCGTGAAAAATGTGATCTCGTTATCTCGATCCCCATTAGTGCAACGACCGAATCTCTCAACGCGAGCGTTGCAACGGCAATCGCCCTCTTCTTTGTAGACCAGGCACGCCGTAAAGGGTAATTGTAGTGATCTATCAACGATTTATTGCTCTAGGTGACTCATATACCGAGGGCATGTCCGATGAGAAAAAATATGGCCAATACAGAGGCTGGGCCGATCGCGTTGCAGATGTGATGGCCGATCATGAATCCGATTTTACCTATGCCAACTTAGCCATCCGTGGAAAGCTAGTCCACCAAGTCGTTGATGGACAGATAGATGCAGCCATTGCACAAGTTACTGGGCCAGAAACACTTGTATCTTTTCACGCCGGTGCCAACGATGTTATCCGCCCAAAATACAATTCCAAGATTGTTTTACCACTCTATGCCGATGCAGTACGGCGCTTAGCGGCATCTGGTGCCACAATTTTATTATTTACAGTCTTAGAGAGAACGGGCAATACAGGACGAGCAGCAAAGATGTGGGAGGAGCGCTTTCGCGAATTTAACCGAAACGTTCGTGCAGTTGGTACAGAGGTCGGTGCAATAATCGCCGATGCAAATGAAGAGGTCGCATTTAACGATCGCAGATTTCTAGCCTTTGATCGCCTACATCTAAATTCAATGGGTCATGATCGTGTAGCACAGGCAGTTCTAGAATTACTGGAGCTTCCATTTGATGCGCGATGGCGAGAGCCCTTACCGCCTGCTAATGCAGAATCAAAGGCGCTACGTACATTTGTAACGATGATGTGGTTCATTACTTTTGCACTGCCATGGATGTGGCGACGTGCACGGGGTAAATCATCAGGAGATGGACGTAGCTGTAAATATCCAATCGCAATACATTGGCCGCTATCACACCTCGATTGAAGTAAAGCCCTAAGTCCAAGCAGAGATCTAGAAGTTGGCAATCACGGGAGTTACTCTCTACGTTGAGCCTACGAGGGTCGAAATTTTTGCGGGTTAGCCGAATAGTGGTTCACTAGTCACTTACTGTTCACACTAAAGCTGGAGAATAAGGCCATGAAGTACGAGAATGTGACCGATCGCGAGCTTAGCTGGCTCTCATTCGATCAGAGAGTTTTGGAGCTAGCCGAGGATGCGGCAACGCCATTACTTGAGCGCCTACGTTTTTTAGCGATCTTCTCATCAAATCTAGATGAGTTTTTTATGGTCCGTGCCGCCACACTTATGAGCAAGATTGAAAATGAGATTACGGCTCCAAATATTGCCGGTATTACTCCATTGAATTTGATGCATGAGATATCTCTACGTACAAAGGCATTAGTTGAACGGCAGTCAACAGTTCTACATAAAGATATCGTTCCTAAACTTAGAGATGAAGGTATTGAGTTTCTTCAATGGAGCGATCTTAATGAAACTGAACGCGATTACGTAGGTAAGTTATTTCACGATCGAATCTTCCCAGTATTAACTCCATTAGCAGTTGACCCTTCTCACCCATTTCCATACATCTCTGGGCTATCCCTAAACTTGGCAGTCATTGTTAAGAACCCAACTACACGCGAAGAGTTTTTTGCCCGCGTTAAAGTCCCTGAGATTCTCCCGCGCTTTATTGCAACGGCCAAGAGTGGATCAACTCGTTTTATTACTATCGAAGAGCTCATTGCAATTAACCTTCAGGAGCTTTTTCCAGGGATGGTTATTGAAGAGCATTACTCATTTAGAGTTACCCGAAATCAAGATATAGAGCTTGATGAGGAAGAGTCAGAGGATATTTTGCTAACCCTTGAGGCAGAACTCGCTCGACGCCGATTTGGCCCACCAGTGCGACTTGAAATCGAGAGCGGTGTTGAAACACGTTTAGTAAACCGTCTTGCTCATGAACTTGGGATAAGTGAAGATAATATTATTCACGCCCCAAAACCACTTGATCTCACGGCCTTCCATAAGATTGCAGATATCGGCTTACCCACGCTCAAGTATGAAAAATTTAGATCACAAACCGCTCATGCTCTCTCTGAGGTAGACCCAGAAGATACGGATCTATTTTTTGCTGCGATTCGACAGGGCGAAATACTGCTCCACCACCCCTATGAATCCTTTACTTCATCGGTAGTGCGCTTCTTGCAAAGTGCGGCGCAAGACCCTGATGTACTGGCGATTAAACAGACCTTGTATCGCACATCTGGAGACTCCCCGATTATTGAGGCGCTCATTGAAGCGGCCGAAGCCGGCAAACAAGTCTTAGCAGTGATTGAAATTCGTGCTCGCTTTGACGAGCAAGCAAATGTGAGGTGGGCAAGAAAACTAGAAGCCGCAGGCGTTCACGTTGTCTATGGCTTAATGGGATTAAAGACTCACGCCAAACTATCTCTCGTTATCCGTGATGAACCACAGGGTTTGCGTCGCTACTGTCATATCGGAACCGGTAATTACAATCCAAAGACTGCGCGTATGTATGAAGATTTAGGAATCCTGAGTAGTGATGTTGAGCTTACTGAGGATCTGACTAAACTCTTTAATCAACTCTCAGGCTTTGCACCACAGTCAACCTACTCACGCTTACTTGTTGCTCCTCGAACGCTACGTTCAGGGATTACAGAGCGAATCGATCGCGAAATTGAAAATTCAAAGGCAGGTAAACCCTCTGGAATTCAATTCAAGCTCAACTCAATTCTAGACGAGAGTTTTGTTGCAAAACTTTATGAGGCATCACAAGCTGGTGTAAAAATCGAACTACTGATTCGTGGTATCTGTGCAGTACAGCCTGGGCTTAAAGGCATTTCAGAAAACATTACTGTCAAATCTGTTTTAGGTCGCTTTCTTGAGCACTCGCGCATCTTCCATTTTATTAATGGCGGAGAGAGCGAATATTGGATAGGTAGCGCGGATTTAATGGGACGTAATTTAGATCGTCGCGTAGAGAGTTTGATTCGAGTGGACAGAAAAGAGCACCATCAAAGGCTGCAGGCGATTCTTGATTTGGGACTTTCAGATAAGGTTTCCAGCTGGACATTGACCGGTACGGAGTGGGTCAGAAAAGCCATTAATGAGCATGGCAAGGCATTAAATGATGTGCATGCAACGATGATTGAACTCTATGGAAATAGTCGGTAGATGATAGGTAGCGCAGACACAGTTATTTACGCAGCAGGAGCTGTTTTGTGGCGCTTGGATGCGGATAATAAAATTGAGATTGGATTAGTTCACCGCCCACGCTATGACGACTGGTCGCTGCCAAAAGGTAAGTTAGATCCTAATGAGACGATGATTGGTTGTGCCTATCGCGAAGTCATGGAAGAAACCGGATATACCACAGTCTTTGGACCTGAACTTGGTCACGTAACTTACGAAGCCGACGGTGTTAACAAGCTTGTTAAATACTGGTCTGCACAGGCAGTTGGAGCGGCTACTGGAAAACCAAATCCCCAGGAAGTCGATCAGATTATGTGGCTGTCTCCAGCAGATGCCCGTAAAAAATTAACACTAGATGATGACCGATCAATTATTGACTTCTTTCTTGAGTTTGGTGTCGGTACAAAACCTTTAGTTTTGCTACGACATGCCAAAGCCGTAAAGCGCGAAGACTGGGATGGCGATGATGGTGACCGCCCTTTAGCAAACGTTGGCCAAATTCAAGCGAAACGTCTTTTATCAAAGTATCTGCCCTATGGAATAGAAGTCATTCACTCATCTGATGCAATGCGCTGTATTGAGACCATCGAGCCAATAGCACGTTCACTGGACATGCATCCGATTTTTTCAACTGATTTAAGTGAGTATAAATTCGCTAAAGATAAAGAGGCTGCCCTTGATTATGCTCAAGATCTCATGAATAGGGGAGAAAGCGCAATAATTTGTAGTCATAACCCAATACTCCCTAAGGTATTGCAGAAATTGATTGGAAAGAAGAATTTTAAGAAGATTGGCCCAGATTTAAAGCCGGCAGAGGCCTGGGTACTTCATCACCGAGATGGCGAAATCATTGCAGTCGACTGGGTTAGCGCACCCAATACTTAACCCTCGAGCCAATCCAACCGTCTTAAAACAATTCCCTCACGCAATGCCCATGGGCAGATCTCAACTCTTTCAATATCGAGTACATCCATTACAGCGCGTGCAACTATCGCACCGGCGACAATCTGTTGGGCCCTACTTGCTGAGACACCTGGTAGTTCTGCCCGAGCTTTATCGCTCATCACCGCGAGCTTTGCTGTCATGGCCTCTAAATTAGCGATCTCTAAATACTTCGGATTGTCATTAAACCAATGCCCTGAAAGTCTTGCAAGAGTTCGAAATGTTTTACTTGTTGCAACAAAGTGATGTGCATCGTGAGAGCGAAGGGTTGCAGATAATTGATCTTCAAGATTATTAACTACATAGTCTTCTAGGAACTTCACATCTTTTACCGAGTATGGATCACCACTCAAAAAATCTCTAGTTAATCGCGCAGCACCTAGCGGTAATGACAAAGTAGCTTCTGGGTTCTCGTCCACTCCTGATGCAATTTCTAAAGAGCCACCACCGATATCGAGCATCAGAAGTTTTCCAGCAGACCATCCGAACCAACGACGCACAGCAAGAAAGGTCATTCGAGCTTCCTCATCACCAGTAAGAATTTGTAAATCAATCTGGTGTCGCTCATTTATCTCTTGAATAATTTCCGCAGAATTTTTAGCATCTCGCACGGCAGATGTTGCAAACGCTATAACCTCATCTACATTGTTTTCATTAGCGTGTGCTACGGCCCTGGCTATCGCTTCATGCAGTGCTGTAATGCCATCAGTTGAGAGCGTGCCTGATTTATTGAGGAACTGAGTCAATCGAAGTTCAACTTTAAAATTGGTAGTCGGGGATGGACGAGCCCCAGAATGAGCATCCATCACTTGTAGGTGAACGGTGTTAGATCCCACATCCAATACGCCTAATCTCACCGTCATAACCTACCCTTTGGCTTGGCCACGCTCTTGGATTTCAAGTTTTCCCATCTCACTGCCATAATTACCGCTGGTCGAAAGATCGATACGTGTTCGCACGTAGGCCTCTCTAGCTCAGTGGTAGAGCAGCGCACTTGTAATGCGCAGGTCGTCAGTTCAATCCTGACGGGGGGCTCGTAAGTTTTCAAGGAAAGGAAGATCGATGCCTCACTTTCCGCGTGATGAGTTCGCCGATGCATTAGCGGCAAATGATGATTACATAAAATCCTTTAAATATTCAGAGTTAACAGGTGTCGCGCAAAGAGGTTTAGCCATTGTCACCTGCATGGATTCGCGCATTAATCCATTATCTGTCGTCGGGATGAAATCGGGAGATGCCAAGATTTTGCGTAACGCCGGTGCGCGCGTGACCGAGGATGTTTTACGTACCTTGGTTTTAGCAACGTATCTGCTTGGTGTTAAACGAATTTTGATTATGCCGCACACTAACTGCCGTATGGCTATGGGCGAAGAGGCAGATATTCACGCCTTAATTCAAAAAGAGCATGGTGTAGATACTCGCAGTCTTGAGTTTAGAACTGTCACAGATCAGAAAGCGGCTTTAATTACCGACGTAAACCGCGTGCGCTCCTACCCATTGTTAAATGATGGTGTTGTTGTTGGTGGAGCTATTTATGATGTTACGAACGGGAAAATTACTCCGGTTGATTGTTAGTTCGGCGTATTGGCATTTTAGTAACAGGATAAGTTAAATCCTCCAGAAACTGCACTATTACAGCGTTCATGAGATCGGGTTTTTCCTTCATTACAAAATGAGACGTGCCAGGAATAATCGCTAACTGACCAAGTGGGAGAGCCTCAAATAGTTCGATAGTGTGGTGATGACTGATGACATCATCATCACCAGCTAGAACAAGTACTGGGCACTGTATGGTTGCAATTTCGGACACGGTCAGAGTTGGCTCGCTAGCCCAAATAGCATTCATACGAGTAGCTTTTTCAAGCAGTGTATGTGGGGCATCTGGAGAGATTAAGTTGTATTCAGCTTGATCTTCTGGCGAGATAACAACCTCGCCGAAAGATTGGCCCACACCACTGAAATGAAAATTCGCACCGATTGCCACAATCGATTTAACGAGATCGGGGCGTTGAATTGCAACCATCAGAGCGATATTGCCACCATCGCTCCAGCCAATTAAATGGGCAGGGGCTTTAACAACATCTTCTAAATATGCAATAGCCTCGCGAGTTTGAAACTCAAAGTGCAGACTGCCGACTTGATCTCCAGTAAAACCATGGGCGGTTCGGTCATAGGCGAATATATGGAAATCTTCTTCAAGCGGAGGAACCATGATGTAGTCCCAGCTTGATGTCTTACTCAAGCCACCGTGTAATAAAACAACGGCCTCGCCATCGTAATCCCATTCGTATGAGTAAAGGTTATGACCACGAAGTTTTATGTACTCTGGCATTACATTGAATCCATAATGTGTCGATTGCCGCGATCAAAGGTGAGGTAGTTCCAGGTCCAGTCGGCCACGGTGCCAATCTTATTGCGCCCACCTAAGAGATAGAACAAGTGGAGAAATAGCCATGCATACCATGCAGGGATTCCAACGAGTTTAAATCTCTTTACCTCTACTACTGCTTTGTGACGGCCGATCGTGGCCATCGACCCCTTATCTAAATACTTAAAGGCTAAGAGAGGTTGATTTTTTATTAATCGCTCAATTTGCCGAGCAATAAATTTTCCCTGCTGAAGTGCAACTGGTGCCACCATAGGCATGAAACGGCCATCTTTTCCCTTAAAGCCAGCGATATCGCCAATGGCCCAAATGTGCGGATAGTTTTTTACTTGAAGTGAGTTTTCGACATCGATGCGCGAACCTATGAGTGGAAGGTTTAACTTTGCAGCCGTTGGCTCACCTTGCACGCCAGCGGCCCAAATAGTTACCTCTGATGGAATCGAAGTTCCATCTTTGATCCGTATCTCGCTAGGCTCGATTGCAGCTACGGCTGTATTGAGTCGAATTTTCACACCGAGTTTTTCAAGATCTTTTTTAGTTCGCTCAGAAAGACTCTCAGAAAAACTAGGCAATAATCGTGGGCCAGCCTCAATCAGATAGATATCAATATGTGCGGCGGCATGAGCTTGATCATTTTTTAAAGGGCCTCGCACTAATTCAGCGAATGCACCGGCCATCTCGACTCCAGTTGGCCCACCTCCAACAACTGCAATTGATAAAGTAGTTTCATCTTCAAAGCGGCATAAATCTTCAAAGCGGCGCATGACTTCTGCCCGAATTGTTATCGCTTCATGGACACTCTTCATTCCGAGAGCGTATTCATAGACACCAGGTACGCCGAAGTCGGCAGTGGCAGAGCCAAGGGCTATAACGAGATGATCAAAATTGAGAACCTCGCTGCTATCTAGCTTTATGGATTTATTTTTATGATCAATTGATAAGGGAGAGCCCATGCGAAATGCGACCCCTGTGCTGCGAAGTGCGCCGCGTACGGGGTGCGCAACGTGATCGGCGGCAAGACCTGCCGTTGATACTTGATATAAGAGTGGCAGAAATGTCTGGAAGTTATGCCGGTCAACGAGTGTGACATTGGCAAAAGCCGACATCGCCTTGGCCGCAGTAAGACCACCGAATCCGGCGCCCAAAATAACTACGCGAGGCTTTTCAGTTTTCTTTTGCATGCACCTAAGTCTAGGCTTTGAGGCATGAGCCTTCCAATTGAAAATCGTAAGCTGCTTATCACCGGCGCATCAGGCTACGTTGGTGGTCGCTTAGTCAAAGCATTAGTTGAAGCCAACTCTGATGTACGAATCCTGGTGCGCGACTGGCACAAGGTAATGGGGCAACCATGGGCATCGGCCGTTGAAATTAGCCAAGGTAGCGCCGAGAACCGTGCAGATTTAGATTCAGCTTTAGTCGGAGTCCACACAGCATTTTACTTATTGCACTCAATTAACTTAGGCCCGAATTTTGATGAGATCGAAGCCCAGATGGCCCGTAATTTTGCACAAGCGGCCGAGGCCGCTGGAGTATCGCAAATTGTTTATTTAGGTGGAATCGCTAACGATGCAAAAATAAGTAAACATTTAGCATCGCGTGCTCGCACTGGTGCAGAGCTAGCAAGTACATCGGTACCAGTCATGGAGCTGCGCGCTGGAATTATTATTGGCTCAGGATCGGCTAGCTTTGAAATGTTGCGTCATTTAACACACCGTCTTCCGATTATGACAACACCTAAATGGGTCATGAACCGCACCCACCCAATTGCAATCCGCGATGTCCTGTATTACTTAAAGAGCGCTGCGGCTTTAAAGCAGCCAGTTGGAAAAATCTTTGATATCGGTGGTCCTGAAGTGTTGACATATGCAGACATGATGCAGAAATTTGCGAAAATATCTGGATTAAAAAAACGTATTATTATAAAGATTCCAGTATTAACACCTGGACTTTCTAGTTTGTGGATTGGTTTAGTAACTCCAGTACCAACGGCTCTGGCACGCCCACTCGTAGGTTCATTAATCAGTGAAGTCGTTGCCGATCCTGCAAAAAGCATCAACGATGTAATCGCCCTGCCACCAGAGGGGTTAACTGACATAACAACGGCCATGAACCTGGCACTTTCAAAGATTATTGATCACGGCGTTGAAACCCGTTGGTCAGATGCAACTAGCCCAACTGCACCGTGGCAGAAAGCCCAAGGAGATCCTGAGTGGGCAGGTGAGATGGTCCTGCGCGATCATCGCGAAGCCGTGACCGATGTCGCAATTGAAAAAGTATGGAAGCAGATTGAAGGTATTGGCGGAGAGCATGGATGGTTTGGTTCAGATTTTCTCTGGTGGGCTCGTGGAGTATTAGATCGTATGGTGGGTGGCGTTGGCCTGCGCCGCGGGCGCCGTGATCCAGATTATCTGCGCGTAGGAGAGAGTTTAGATTTTTGGAGAGTAGAAGAGTTAGAACAAGGACATCGTTTAAAACTTTATGCTGAAATGGTTCTGCCAGGTAAAGCCTGGTTGGAGTTTACGGTGAGCCAAGAGAATGGAAAAACACGCATCGTGCAAGAGGCAACTTTTAATCCGCGCGGATTAGGTGGTCAGTTGTATTGGTATTCAATCTCACCACTGCACCTCTTTGTCTTTCCAACGATGCTACGAAACATCGTAAAACAAGCAGCAAAAGATGCATGAGTTCACATTTAAATCCCACACTTTTACGCTCAGCCCGATACGATTTCACCCATGTCTGCACAGGAAGAGCCAACACTGCACAACGGCTTAAGTGATTTAGAGTCGCGGATTTTGGATTTCGAGGCGAGCTGGTGGCGCTTTGCCGGGGCTAAAGAGAGTGCAATTAAAGAGCTCTTTGAGCTCAGCGCCCCGCGCTATTACCAACTGCTCAACGATCTTATCGACCGGGATGATGCCATGGTGGCCGCCCCTATGCTGGTAAAGCGCCTTCGCCGCCTGCGCGAGGCCCGTATGTCCACCCGAATCACCCGCTAGCCCAGACCCGTTTTGCGTCCTGAGAGGACCTCCCGTAGATTTGGCGTTAGCACTCTCGGGGTGCGAGTGATAAAGCCCCCACTGAAATCAAAGGAAAGTGAGCACAACTCATGGCAAAGCAGATTGCCTTTAACGAAGAAGCACGTCGCGGATTAGAGCGCGGGATGAACATCTTGGCCGATGCGGTCAAGGTAACGCTTGGGCCTCGCGGACGTAACGTAGTTCTTGAAAAGAAGTGGGGCGCCCCAACGATTACTAACGATGGCGTTTCAATTGCAAAAGAGATTGATTTAGAGGATCCATGGGAAAAGATCGGTGCAGAGCTAGTTAAGGAAGTTGCTAAGAAGACAGATGATGTAGCAGGCGATGGAACAACGACTGCAACTGTTTTGGCTCAAGCCCTTGTTCGCGAAGGTCTACGTAACGTAGCAGCTGGATCAAATCCAATGGCACTCAAGCGCGGAATTGAAAAGGCAGTCGAAGCTATCGTTGCCGAACTTTTATCGATGGCAAAGAGTGTGGATTCAAAGGAGCAGATCGCAGCAACTGCATCGATCTCTGCAGCCGATGCAACTATCGGTGAAATGATCGCTGAGGCGATGGACAAAGTTGGCAAAGAGGGAGTCATCACTGTTGAAGAGTCAAATACTTTCGGTCTTGAGCTAGAGCTCACCGAGGGAATGCGCTTTGATAAGGGATATATCTCTCCATACTTTGTAACCGACCAGGATCGTATGGAGGTTGTTTTAGAGGATGCATACGTATTGATTGCTAACTCAAAGATTGCAAACATCAAGGATCTTGTACCTGTTCTTGAAAAAGTTATGCAATCAGGTAAGCCACTTGCAATCATCGCCGAAGATGTTGAGGGCGAGGCTCTTGCAACTTTGGTGGTAAATAAGATTCGTGGAACTTTCCGCTCGGCCGCAGTTAAAGCTCCAGGCTTTGGCGATCGTCGCAAGGCCATGCTTCAAGATATTGCAATCCTTACAGGTGCAACTGTTATCTCTGAAGAGGTTGGTCTCAAGCTCGATCAAGCTGGCCTAGAGCTATTGGGTCGCGCTCGCAAGGTTGTTATCAGCAAGGATGAGACAACAATCGTTGAAGGCGCTGGTGATGATGCACTTATTAAGGGTCGCGTCGCACAGATTCGCTCAGAGATTGAAAAGTCCGATTCAGATTATGATCGCGAGAAGTTGCAAGAGCGTCTTGCCAAGCTTGCCGGTGGCGTAGCTGTTATCAAGGCAGGTGCTGCAACTGAGGTAGAGCTCAAAGAGCGCAAGCACCGCATTGAAGATGCAGTACGCAATGCAAAGGCTGCAGTAGAAGAGGGAATCGTCGCCGGTGGCGGTGTTGCACTTCTACAGGCAGGCACAGCAGTATTTAAGAAGTTATCACTTGCTGGCGATGAGGCAACGGGCGCCAAGATTGTTGAATTCGCAATCGAGGCTCCACTTAAGCAGATCGCAATTAACGCAGGTCTTGAAGGCGGAGTAGTAGTAGAGAAAGTGCGTCACCTACCTTCAGGTCAGGGATTAAATGCTGCAACGGGAGAGTATGTGGACATGATTAAAGCTGGCATCATCGATCCAGCTAAGGTCACTCGCTCTGCACTCCAAAATGCGGCATCGATTGCAGCACTCTTCATTACAACCGAAGCTGTCATTGCAGATAAGCCAGAGAAGAATCCAGCACCAATGCCACAAGGTGGCGGAGATATGGACTTCTAAAGCCCTTTTCACCTAGTTAGTTAGAACGCCGCCCCCAATTAACACCGGGGCGGCGTTCTGCTTTATCCTAATCCCATGGCAAAGAAGTCACTCCTTAAGAAAGTAGTAAAGGAAAAGCAGTCAACTGGGGCGCACCCATTTGATGCAACCGAGCTTGCCCGAAATGCCATCATCGATGAGATTCATGGGACATCGCAGATCGGAAATTTCGTTTCTGTTGAATTTGATGATGAAGATCGTGTGGCTACTTATTTATTTGAAGCAATGCTTGCTGGGTATAAGGGCTGGCGCTGGTGTGTCACCGTTGCAAAGGTAGATAGCGATGCCGCACCAACGATATGTGATGTTGTAGTTCTTCCTGGCCCAGATGCATTAACTGCACCAGAGTGGATTCCTTACCGTGATCGAATTCAACCCGGAGATGTTGGCGTTGGCGATATTGTCCCAAGCTCACTCGATGACACACGTTTAGTCGCAGGTGCTCAGGCACTTCCGCAGGATGAGGATTTAGATACAGCGATGGCGATTGAACTTGGCTTTGGTCGCGCACGCGTAATGTCTATCGAAGGTCGCGATCAAGCGGCAAAGCGTTGGTATGACGGAGATCGCGGACCTAAATCTCCCATGGCAGAATCGGCACCTAAGCCTTGTCACTCATGTGGCTTTTTTATTCAGATTGCCGGCTCGCTACGCTCAACTTTCGGTGTGTGTGCCAATGCAATCTCTCCCGAAGATGCACGCGTTGTATCGGTCGACCATGGCTGTGGGGCACACTCAGAAGCGACCTTCGCTGCCCCTCTGTTAAACTAATATCCTGACCGCAGCCCGCGGCTATACGAGTAGATCAAAAACCTTAAGGAGTCATCCCCATGCCTACAGGCCGCGTTAAATGGTTTTCATTAGAAAAAGGCTTTGGCTTTATTGCAAATGATGAGGGCGAAGATGTATATCTAGCTGCATCATCTCTTCCTGAAGGTGTATCAACGGTTAAGCCTGGAACAAAACTTGAATTTAGTGTTGCCGATAGTCGTAAAGGCCCACAAGCGATGTCGGTTCATATTATTGATGCTCCGCCATCTCTTGCAGAGGGCTCACGTGTTAATCCAGATGATTTAGCTGCGATGATTGAAGACACAATTAAGATTTTAGATCGCGTTGGAAATGGCCTTCGTCATGGCCGACATCCAGCAGGGCCTGAGGCCGAGCGTTTAGGCCGTGTTCTGCGCGGTATTGCCTCTCAGTTAGAGGCTTAAATACCAGTGCGTCGTGCGCGACGTATTGAGTATCGAATACCTACTGCACCTAAAACTGCACCAAAGGCACATGTCCAAATAACCTTTGCATCGGCATTCATCGCCAGTGCAATAACACCGGCAACAAGCCAGCAGATAGTCCCGATTGCAACTAGTGTTACAACTGATCGGATATTTGATTCCATGAGAGAAGAGTAATGCGAATCTCGGTAAAAGAAGGTGGTAATTGGCGTTCATTTCGTCACCGCAATTACCGCATCCTATTTCCAGCAAATACCGTTTCAAATATCGGTAGCTGGGCACAGCGCATCGCCCAAGATTGGCTGGTCTTAGAGCTGACCAATAATAATGGTACATATTTAGGGCTTGTCACTGCAGTTCAGTTTGCACCAGTTCTACTTTTCTCACTCCATGGTGGTGCCATGGCTGATCGAATCGATAAGCGCAAAGTATTGATTGCAACTAATGTCATTGGAGGCGCTGCATCGATTGGTCTGGGTCTATTAGTAATCTGTAACGTAATACAGCTATGGCATGTATTTGTACTTGCAGGTGTACTCGGTATTGCAACGGCGATAGATGCACCAGTGCGGCAGGCATTTACGAGTGAGCTTGTCGGCCACGATGATTTACCCAATGCCGTCAGTCTGAACTCTGCAAACTTTAATGGAGGCCGTCTCATTGGCCCAGCCGTCTCTGGTTTACTCATTGCAGCCTTTGGCACCGGGCCTTCGTTTTTAGTTAATGGAGCTTCATACTTCTTTGTAATTCTTGCCCTTCTTAGGATCGATTCAAAGAGGCTATTTCACCAGAATCAAGAGAAAAGCCTGGGCAATATTAGAGAGGGAATTGCTTATGCAAAGGCGCGCCCCGATATTTATGTAGTAATGATTATGGTCTTTGCTCTAGCAACATTTGGTCTTAATTTTCAGATATTTAATGCCTTAATGGCAACACAGGAGTTTGGTTTGGGGCCAGCTAACTTTGGATTAATGGGAACTTTTATCGCCATCGGATCATTATCTGGTGCGATTGGCTCTGCCCGGCTTGAGCGCTTTAGAACTACACGCTTTGTCATTATCGGTGGAATGCTATTTTCAATCTCCATCATGGTGCTCTCTGTGCTTCCAAATTACGCAACTTATATTGTGTGGCTGCCTATATGCGGTGTCACTGCGTTGGTAACTTTGGTCTCAGCTAATTCAATCGTTCAGACAAGTACCGATCAAGTGATACGTGGGCGTGTAATGGGCTTGTATCTACTTATCTTTATGGGCGGCACACCCTTTGGTTCGCCCCTGATTGGCTTAGCCACTGATTACATGGGCATTAGACCCACGATTGCGATGTGCGGAGGTATATCCCTGAGTGCATCCTTATTTGTATGGATTAAGTACCGAAATAAAGTTGGAGTACCGGCCGATATAAGTGTTGCAGGGGTATTAAAGGGCGCTAATAGCGATCAAAATAATTAAACCAAAAAGTACAACTAAGGTAACAATTCGTCGTGTTTTATAATTCATGAATTATGCCTGCACCGGATTAGAAGGTATGAATTTGACTATAACAAAAGAGATAGCTATTAAAACTGGGACCATGATGTATGCCCGTGAGATTCCAAAGTTGTCACCGAGTACTCCCAGTAAAAACGGTGCCGCGGCTATTGCAACACCTGCAGCAAATGAGCTCCTACCTATTGCAAGATCAGGGCGACCATCGCTGAAGGCAATTAAGCGAATTGATGCGAGTGCAAACTGTATCGAGACGCCCAAACCAATTGTGAATAGTGAAATTAGACTGATGGGCATTAAATGGGAGAACCAAAAGGCAACAAAACCGAGAAATTGAATAGAGATAGCAAGAAGTAATTGCCCATCAAGTGAGAGTCGCCTAAATATGTTTGGACCATACCAACGTCCAATAATCATCCCGAAACCGATTGCTGTGACTGCAGCCGTTGAAATTGCCGCACTTGAACCCACACGATCCTTAAGCAATGCTGCTGCCCAGAACGAGACGGCAAACTCACTTGCAATACATGCAACTAAACCAATCCACGAGATCCAGAAAACTCCAGAAAGCTTTCCACTCTGACGTCCAGCTTCATCAGGAACATGATCTTCGCTCTCTTTATCGCGGCCTAGAGCAAAGACTGCGATCGCGACAGGGATAGCAAGCAGTAAGCCCACTCGCCAAAGGCTTGGAAATATAACAGCGATTGTGCCAATCATGGCCGTACCCAGAACAAATCCAACTGAAGAGACTCCATTTGCCTTTGGAATAGCAAATTCAGCGGCCTTGCCATAGTGGTGGTTCATGGAGGTCAGCATTGCATTGATGACAATCGAGGTACCAAAGCCAGTTATAAACGTAGCCGGTAAAGTTAAAAAGACAGGAGGAGAGATAACAAAAATAATCAAACCGGTGCTAAAAATAGTTAGACCTATCCAACCTGAACGAGTTCGGCCAAATCTATGAGCGAAATGTGGGAATGCATAACCGGCAGCGATCGCTGCAACTCCCAGTGCCGTGCCATGCAGGCCTGCAACAGTTAGAGAAGTTCCTTGGTCTGCACGAAGCAGAGATTGTGCTGGACCAAAGCCACCAAGATAGAAGTTAACAATGGCGGTTTGCGTGGCAATAATCCAAAAAAAACGGCCACGGTGAAATGTATTAGGCATCTATTAAAGCGCAGCTACAACGTACTCGATGCAGGCGGTGAGGGCTTCAACATCGCCTGGGTCAACTGCCGGGAACATTCCGATACGCAGTTGGTTCTTACCTAATTTACGATATGGCTCGGTATCAACGATTCCATTGGCGCGCAAGGCTGCAGCGATTTTTGTAGCATCAATTGAATCATCAAAATTAATGGTACCGACGACCTTAGAGCGCATCGCAGGCTCTACAACAAAGGGAGTTGTGTACTCAGTTTTCTCAGCCCATGAGTACAAGATGCTCGATGATTGGGCGCTGCGGCCTGCAGCAAATGAAAGCCCCCCACCGGCGTTCATCCACTCAATCTGTTCTGCTAACAACATTAAAGTTGTAACGGCAGGAGTGTTATAGGTCTGATCAAGACGCGAGTTTTCAACCGCGATAGTTAAATCAAAGAAGGCCGGGATCCAGCGACCACTGGCTTTTATTGACTCTACTCGAGCGATTGCAGCCGGACTCATGATGGCGATCCAGAGTCCACCATCGGATGCAAAAGATTTTTGAGGGGCGAAGTAGTAGGTATCAAACTCTTTCGGATCAACTAATAACCCTCCAGCCGCACTCGTTGCATCAACAACGACGAGTGCGCCATCTGTGCCGCCAGGGCGAAGGATTGGCATTGATACGCCGGTGCTCGTTTCATTATGGGTGAGTGCGTAAACATCGATTCCAGCTTCTGCTACTGAGAATGGATGCGTTCCAGGCTCAGATTTGATGACCGTTGGTTCGCCGAGAAATGGTGCTTCCTTGGCAGCCGATGCAAACTTGGATGAGAACTCACCAAAAACTAAATGTTGTGAGCGTTCCTGAATTAATCCCAGCGTTGCAATATCCCAAAAAGCGGTAGATCCACCGTTGCCAAGTATGACTTCATAGCCATCGGGCAGATTAAAGAGAGTATGCAGGCCATCGCGAACGCGCTTAACAACGCTCTTAACAGGCTTTTGTCGATGTGATGTACCGAGAATCAAATCTGCGCTAGATAGTGTTGCTAATGCTTGAGGGCGAATCTTTGATGGCCCACAACCAAAACGTCCATCGAGAGGTTTGATACTTGCCGGAATAATTATCTCTGCGCTCATTGGGTGAGTTTAAGGGTAGTAGCGACCTATAACCCAATCAGCGCCAGTGTTAGCCCGCTCATAGCGCAATCGATCATGCAACCGTGAATATCTCCCCTGCCAGAATTCAATAGCAAGTGGAGTAACTCGATAACCACCCCAATGTGGAGGGCATGGAACAACACTTCCCTCAGGCCACTTTTCAGCCGCACCTTGAAATCTCTGCTCTAACTCTTCACGTGATGAAAGGGGTGCTGATTGGTGACTGGCCCACGCACCGATTTGAGATGACCATGGACGTGTTGCAAAATAACTCTGTGATTCTTCACCGCTGACTTTTTCGGCAACTCCACTAATTGAAACTTGTCGCTCCATGGCATACCACGGGAACAAAAGACTAACCTGTGTATTCATCTCAATCGAGTGAGCTTTGCGCGAAGAGTAGTTAGTAAAGAATGTAAAGCCACCGTGCGATATATCTTTGAGCAGTACCGTGCGAGTAGTAATCGCTAACTCAGAGTCGATAGTTGAGAGCACCATGGCGTTGGCCTCGACGATGATTGGATTTTCATGGGCTTGGCTTAGCCACTCTGCAAATGCCTTAAAAGGATCGGCATCTAATTCGCCGATACCGTCCTGGCCATATGAGCGGCGCATCGCCCTGATTTCATCGCGATTAAAACTCTTCTCACTCATAGATGTATCGAACCTCACTTTGGCACTGAGTGCATCCTCGCACTGGGATGGTCGCGAGCACCCCCTGCTTAGGTGCAGAATTAGGCCCTGCAGAGCCGATATAAAGGAGCCGACCGTGTCAGAGGATTTCAAGCCTGGTCTTGAGGGTGTCATCGCCTTTGAATCCCAGATCGCAGAGCCAGATAAAGAGGGAAGTTCACTTCGCTACCGTGGCGTTGATATTGAAGATCTCGTTGGTCGTGTCTCATTTGGAAACGTATGGGGATTATTAGTTGATGACGAGTTTAACCCAGGCCTGCCAAATGCTGAAAAATTTCCATTGCCGGTTCACTCAGGTGATGTTCGCGTAGATGTTCAGGCTGCGATCTCGATGTTGGCACCTGCGTGGGGATTTAAACCACTATTAGATATCGATGAAGTTGAGACGCGGAGTAATCTCGCCCGCACATCTGTCATGGTTCTCTCTTACTTAGCTCAAGCTGCACGTGGTCAAATTGCGCCACCGGTTCCCGAGTCTGAAATCGATAAGGCACATACCGTTGTAGAGCGAATGATGATCCGCTGGCGTGGAGAGCCAGATCCACTACACGTGCGCGCAATCGATGCATACTTTGTATCTGCCGCCGAACATGGAATGAACGCATCAACATTTACTGCGCGCGTTATTGCATCAACTGGTGCAGATGTTGCCGCTGCGATTTCTGGTGCAATCGGTGCGATGTCTGGGCCATTACATGGCGGTGCACCTTCGCGCGTACTGCATATGATCGATGAAGTTGAAAAGACCGGCGATGCAACTGCTTATGTAAAAGGTCTGCTTGATCGCAAAGAGCGTTTGATGGGCTTTGGGCACCGCGTCTATCGCGCCGAAGATCCACGTGCCCGTACTTTGCGCCGCACTGCAAAAGAGTTAAACGCCCCGCGCTATGCAATTGCTGAGGCTCTAGAGCAAGCAGCGCTAAAAGAGCTTCGTGAACGACAACCAGATCGTGTTCTTGAGACAAATGTTGAGTTCTGGGCAGCGATTATTTTGGACTTTGCCGAGGTTCCGTCACATTTATTTACATCTATGTTTACCGCCGCGCGCACTGCCGGTTGGTCTGCTCATATTCTTGAAGAAAAGCGCACGGGCAGATTGATCCGCCCATCTGCGCGCTATATCGGCAAAGCTCCTCGCTCTCCCGAATCAGTGACTGGCTGGGATGCAACGGTCGAACAGCTTCATAAGTAACGGAGTGCAGCAGGGCCGAAAGAGTGCTTGGATTTAGCCATGTCTAAGGCACCAGCATCAATCATGTGGTTTCGTCGAGATCTACGAATCAATGATCACCCTGCACTGTTAGCTGCAATCGAATCGGGCGAGCAAGTGATTCCACTTTTTATTCTCGATAAAGCCCAGATTGCAGAAGCTGGTGAAAAACTCTTGGCCTATATGGGTCAATCTCTAAGAAAGCTTGACGAGTCACTTGGTAATCGCCTGCACATTATCGAAGGCGATCAGGTAGAAGTTCTATCTACACTTATTAAGAAGTACGGGGTTACAGAGGTTCATATCTCTGCAGAGTATGAGCGCTACGGCGCAGCCCGTGATGCTCGAGTCGAAGCTGCTGGTATTACATTAATTCGGACTGGCAGCCCTTATGCAGTTACTCCAGGGCGAGTTGTAAAACCTAGTGATGGAACTCCATACAGGGTGTACACACCTTTTTATAGAGCATGGCGCACACATGGTTGGCGAGCACCAGCTATTACGCCAAAGAGTTTGAACTTAGTTGAACCAACTTCTGAGTATCGTAATTTTCCAGAGTTCCCTCTGCCAAAAGGGGTTGAAGTTATTGAGGCAGGAGAGCAAGCGGCCCTATCTCGATTCAAAATCTTTACTAAGAGTGGTCTTGACTCTTACGATGAAAATAGAAATTTTGCAGGTATAGATGGAACATCAAAGATGAGTTCATATCTAAAGTTCGGTGAGATTCATCCTAGGACTTTATTAAAAGGACTTGGAGAGGATAAGGCTCACGATACTTTTAGAAAAGAGATTGCATGGCGCGAGTTTTATGCCGATGTTCTCTTTAATAACCCAATGACCGATCGTGAGTATTACGCACCCCGCTTTGCCGATATGCGATATGACAAGCCTGGTAAGCAATTTAAATCCTGGTGTGAAGGCAAAACTGGCTATCCCTTTGTGGATGCTGCGATGCGCCAGTTAGTGCATGAGGGCTGGATGCACAATCGAACACGAATGGTTGTCGCATCATTTCTCGTCAAGGATCTGCATTTAGAGTGGCAGTTAGGCGAGAGATTCTTTGCCAAGCATTTAGTTGATTTTGATGTTGCATCAAATGCGCATGGATGGCAATGGACTGCCGGTAGTGGGACCGATGCATCCCCGTACTATCGAGTCTTTAACCCGATTGAACAGGGCAAGCGCTTTGATGCCAACGGTGATTACATCCGAAAGTATGTGCCAGAACTTGCCCACTTATCTGCTGCAGAGATTCACGAACCATGGCTCTATCTCGATGGTTACAGCAAGGACTATCCAGAGCGAATCGTGGATCATGCGATTGAGCGCCTTGAGTCATTAGCGCGATTGAAAGAGATTAAAGCCGACAAACCCCAAGACCCTCGCGCTTAGCTCGATACATCGCATCATCGGCTCGGCGCAGTAAATCAGGTGCACCGTTATTGACCGCCACACCGATACTGACACCTATCTGAATATGGTGGCTCTCAATAGTAAATGGATAACTAAGCGTTGCACGTAGGGCGAGTGCAAGATCCATCGCTGATTCATAACTTCCCTCATATAAAACACCAAACTCATCTCCGCCTAAACGGGCAAGTAGTGCCCCATGAGGCAGGGCTCGGCTAAAGCGCAGGGCAACTTGCTGTAAAACCTTATCTCCAGCGGCATGACCGTATGAGTCATTAACGGGTTTAAAGCCATCGAGATCTAAGAGCATGAGTGAACCATCTTTGCCCATGAAACTCTCAATCTCAGAAATCAATGTGCGGCGATTTGGTAGACCTGTTAACTCATCCGTGCGCGCCAAGATGCGTTCATGGCCGATATTTTTTGCCGCTTTGAGTGCGATAGTCATACGAATGAAAGCTAAGAGCAGGGTTGCGATTGCAGGGATCAAGACAAAGTTTGGGAAATAACCGGGCCGAAGTGCGATGAGAGCTAAGAGGGTTGCACTCAAGAAAACAGAGAGTGTTATTAAGATCGGACTAGTACTTTTCTCATCAAGTGAGTCAGAGCCCACGCAATGAAAACTTAGTGCAATGATGAGAAGTCCTAAAAGCCAACCGTCGTCAATGAGAGATCCAAAGATATAAGTATTATTTATATGCATACCTAGGTAGAGAAAATCAGTTATAGAAAAGATTAGAACTCCAGTTACAAGAACTAATCCACGCCTGGAGCGATCCTGGGCCAAAGTCGTGGCCAAAGTTATTGAGATTACAATCAAATCCGCTATGGGATAGATGATTGCAAAGAATGTTTGGACAAGATCACCATTAAAGTGCGGTAATACAGGCTTAAGGAAAAATGTAGTACCTAAGGTAGTCACACCTAGACCGACGATAGATGCATCAAAGATCTCAAGAGTCGAGAACTTACGGCTAGGAGATAGCAAGCGCGGCAGCGCAAGCACAGCCAAGGGATAGAAGAGCAGGTAAGCGATGTTAGAGAGTAGTTGTGTGGGTGCACTAATTAGAAAGTAGGAGGAGATACTTGAGATAAGAGAGCCACTTAGCCATAAGCCGATCGCTGCTGCAATAAGTGGCTGAGCAAAGCGGTCGTTAACTCGCGGGGCCTTCATTACAACTGCTATTGCAGTCAGTGCAATCGCGTTGTAGAGGTAGAGCTCACTCCAGATACCTTTCATGGCGGGAAAGAAATTTAGTAGAAGATGCGTGACCAGAAGCATAGGAGCGAGGAAGAGAAGTAGCCTCGTACGCATTTACCCAACCTAGGCACATAAGCGCAAGAATTAAATAGGGAAAGCCCCGTCACCTGTCTTGGTAGCGGGGCTTATCCGTAGTGATAATCGAGTTGTCTATAAACCTTTAGTACAAATCAATAAGGCAGTGGATTTGGAATCTGCGATGCTAGAGGCAAGTTCAAGTGGCTTACTTGCTGCAACAGCCTTTGATGCTTCGAGCTTACGAATTGTGGCGGTTATAGTATTGATTTTACTTGTGTATGCACGCACTGCCGAAGTCCATGAACCAACGGCAGTTGTGAGAGCTTTCTTTGCCGTGGCTAACTGAGCTGCTGCTGTCGCATCCGTAGGTACCGGCAGAAGAAGTGCTGCAGACAATTTCACTTTTGCCGCCGCCTCACGCGCAACTGATTCATCTAGCTTTACCTGAATCTCTGCTTTATTTGCAATCTCATTTGCGATTCCAAGATCAATTACTGGAATCTGGGCGGTGTAATTTGCTGAAATTGCAGCAGAAGAGTTTTTCGCTTTAAGATAGCCATTAGCAGAAAGAAGGCAGTCATTTGATAACCAGGTCAACTTTGTACTTGTTGACAAAGGATTCTTCGCACACTTGTATTTTCTAGCGTTAACCGTTGTTGAGGCACCTGATTTCGTGCATGTAACACCATTTGAAATAGGGGCGGCAGTAGCTGGTGAGGCCGTTAGTACGCCTGAAGCGATGATGATTGTGACACCGACTGCTGCGAGTTTACGCATGTGAAATCCTCCATTGAATGTGGCGTAATTCTATCGAGCGGGGCTTTGAGAGCCTGTGATAACTCGCCGATAAAGCAGTGAATTCAATGTGAGTTTAACGGCGCTGCTTAACCCGAACTCTCATTCCGATTTTTCGCACCATGGGACGAGGCGCAATACTCATGATTAAAGCTAATAACTTGTACTGCCAACCTGGGATGGATATCGCCTTACCTTTAAGAGCATCGCTCCAAGCTTTTGCTACAAGTTTGTCGGCATTTAGCCACATGAAGGTAGGTAGCCCCTTCATAGACATTCGGCCCCGCTGATGAAACTCGGTTCGAGTAAAGCCTGGACACAGTGCGCTAATTATTACCTTAGTGCCAGCTAATTCAGTATGAAGAGATTCGGAGAGCACCGTGAGATATGACTTGGCTGCACTATATGTTCCACCAGCGATAAAACCGGCAACAGATGAGACGTTTATGATGATGCCTTTATTCCGTGCCTTCATTCCAGGTAGAGCCACATGCATCAATCGCATAGGAGTTCGCACTAAGACATCGAGCAGCTCTTGCTCGGCATCTAATGCACTAACGGTAAAGGCCTTATTGATTCCAAAGCCAGCGTTATTGATTAGGACATCGATCTCATGCTCAGCTATGTAACTTTCAATTAGAGCGCATCCTGCATCGGTTGAAAGATCAGCTTGGAGAACCTTCGTCTCAACTCCGTAACTTCCTTGAAGAGCCGCTGCCCGTTCGTTTAGTCTTGGCATGTCGCGCGCCACAAGCACGATGTTGTAGTTATTGGCTGCAAGTAGTCGAGTAAAACTCTCACCGATACCAGCAGTTGCACCAGTAACTAAGGCCCACGAACGCATTGCTCTCCTAAGAAATCTTTAGTGCGCCAACTGCACCGGCTGGCACAAAGGGTTGGTTTGGTGCGATAGGGAAGATACGTAGATATTTCCCTCCTTGTACTGGACGAAGATCTGCATCACCTTTGTTTGGCCACATCGATAATGCACGTTCTGCTTGTGCGGTAATAGTAAGGGATGGATTAACCCCAAGGTTGGCGGTGATAGTCGAACCATCGACGATATGGAGTGTTGGATAGTTATAGACGCGATGATAAGGATCGATCACGCCATGCTCGGCATCTTCTGCAATTACGCATCCACCAACAAAGTGAGCGGTAAAGGGTGCATCAATGAGATCGCCAACATGTCCACCTGCAATTCCGCCGTGTTTGTCGGCGATACGCCTTACAACTTCATTGGCAGCTGGAATGTAGGTGGCGTTAGGCTTTAGTGGATCATTTGTAGATGTTAAATGCCAACCAAATAAGCCCTGTTTCCCGCTCACAGTTACCGATGAATCAACGTTTTGCATGGTGAGGGCGATTACTGTGCGCTGGCTCCAGCGGCGAACATTGAGAATCTTTGTAAGTAGTGATGGATTGGCAATGAACTGTTTGAGCCAGTGCCTTCTTCGTCCCGTTGAGTTATAACCATCGGTCATGATGGTCTGCATTAAGCCCATAAAGTTACTGCCCTTGCCATATCGCACCGGTTCGATATGCGTGTGCTCATCGGGAAAGAATGAGGATGTAATCGCACTACCAGCGCTGAAATCAATATCCGTATTTGGCATCATCGCACCAGTTAAAGCCTCGCTATTTGTGCGAGATAGTTGACCTAAGTGGTTAGATAATTGAGGAAGCGTTTTACGCTTCATTGCATGCAGAAGCTTTTGAGTGTTATATGTTCCGGCTGCAACAATCACTTGATTAGCCTTGAACTTAATAACTGTTGCAAAGGGGTCATTGCTTCTGACCGCACGAATCTCCCACGTACCGTCAACGTTTTGTGAAAAGGATTTAACGGTAGTCATAGGGAAGACCTGTGCACCGGCAGATTCAGCTAAACCTAAGTAGTTCTTGGGTAGAGTATTTTTTGCATTAAATTTACAGCCAGTCATACAAGCGCCACATTGTTGACAGCCATTTCGATCTGGACCAACTCCGCCGAAATATGGATCTTTAGCGGCAATACCTTTGCCCTCACCAAAGTAGATACCAAGAGGGGCCATCTGAAATGTGTGTCCAACACCCATCTCTGTTGCAACATCTTTCATCGCTTGATCACTGGGAGAAAAATATGGATTTTCAGCTACACCCAACATGCGCCGGGCTTGATCAAAGCACGGCTCTAACTCTTTTTTCCAATCGGTAATCGATGCCCATTGTGCATCTTGAAAGTATTCATCACCTGGCTGATACAAAGTATTTGCATAGACCAGCGAGCCCCCACCAACCCCGGCACCTGCCAAAATCAACACATCTGGCAGCACATGAATGCGTTGGATCCCGTAGCAACCAATCGCTGGTGCATAGAGAAACTTGCGTAAGCGCCATGATGTTTTAGGAAAATCCTTATCGCGAAATCGCCGCCCCGCCTCTAAAACTGCAACGCTATAACCCTTTTCACGTAGACGTAGCGCTGAAACCGATCCGCCAAAGCCAGATCCGATTACTACGACATCAAAGCTCTTCGACATTTGCGTGAGTCTAACTACCCCAATATTTTATGACAAGATTGGCCTCGTTCTCCAAGTAAGTCCTCGTAGCTCAGTGGATAGAGCAATCGCCTCCTAAGCGGTAGGTCGCCGGTCCGACTCCGGCCGAGGACACCAGTTTTAGTGTTTTAAAGTAAAGCGCTGCATTGATTTCGGTGCCCACCAGTTGCGCTCACCAAATAAACGCATCAACGCTGGCACTAACAAGGCACGGACCAATGTCGCATCAAGTAAAACCGCTAATGCAACACCAAAGCCCAACATTTTGATTGAAGTAACACCACTGATCATAAATGCGGCGAAGACCCCGGCTAGAAGTAGTGCAGCCGCGGTAATAATGCGCGCAGAACGTTGTAGTCCAACGGCTACAGATTCGATATTTGATTTACCAGATAGATGCTCTTCGCGGATACGAGAGAGCAAAAATAGTTCGTAGTCCATAGATAAGCCAAAGACCACAACAGCTACCAAGATTACCGAGCCCGTATCAAGGGTGCCGGTGACAGTGAAATCACCAACTAACCATTTCAAATGGCCATCTATAAAGATCCAGGTGATAGCACCCAGTGTGGCACTGAGTGAAAGTGCATTGAGGATAATCGCTTTAATTGGCAAAATAATTGAGCCAGTGAAGATGAAGATTAAAATTAAGACGGTCAATGCGATCCAACCAAGGGCAAATGGAAGTTTGCTTGCGATTCCATCCTGTGAATCCGTGAAATCGGCAGCAGCGCCACCAATCAAAGTTCCATCAGGTCTATCAAGGGCTCGAATGTCATGGATTACTTTCTCGGAAGCAATACTGCGAGAACCAATTGAGGAGATCACTTGTACTCGAATATCTTGACCATAAGTTTCAAGAACCCCGACACGAACGACTCCATCAACGCCCTTTACCTTGTTAAGAAATGTTGTGATTTCATCCTCGCGGCCCACTCCATTAGGCACTACAACATCAATTGGACTACCAACTAAACCATCGAAACGGGTTTCAATTACTTGAGAGGAGAGAGCGGCACGGTCTGATGCTGGTAAAACACGTGAATCAACTTGGGCAAAACTAATGTTAAGAATTGGTGCTGCCATGATTGCTAGTACAGACACTGCGGCAATTACAACTGGAATCGGGCGGCGCATGACTGTGCGAGCAGTATGGGCCCAACGTCCATCTTCCTTTGGGGTTATTGCACTGCGACGCACGACTCCTTTGTCGACCTTATTGCCCAGGATCGCAAGTAGAGCCGGGAGTGCAACAACTGCTCCAACAACTGCCAAAGAGATTACTGCGATGCCTGCATAGCCAAATGATTTCAAAAAGTTAAGTGGAAAGAATAAGAGCGATGCCATGGTGACAAAGACGGTTAGACCAGAGTAAAAAACAGTCTTACCGGCCGTGGCGACCATTGTGACTACGGAATCTTCAACTGTTTTTCCATGGTGGAGCTCTTCACGGAAGCGATTGACCATCAGCAGCGCATAATCAATACCTAAGCCAAGCCCCAAGCCCGTGATGAGGTTGAGGGCAAAGACGCTCACGCTAGTTAAATGCGATAGGAGAAAGATTATAAAAAATGAGCCAAGAATGGCGGTAATGCCAACAAAGAGAGGCATAGCCGAAGCGACCATTGCTCCGAAGACAAAGATTAATAAGATAAATGTAAATGGAATTGCAATTGATTCGGCCAGGAGCAGATCTTTTTCAATTCGATGATTGATTGCTTGAGTGATTACCGCGCCTCCACCGGCATAAACGTTGAGGCCCTTGTATTTACCATCAAAGCGGCTCTGGATAGCGGCACCGATTGAACTAAATCCATCCCAATCATCTGCTTTTAGATCTGCATAAACGAGAATAAAAGCCGCCTTGCCATCTTTTGATCGCATCGTTGGTACACCGCCAGTAGACCAGTATGAGTAAGTCTTGGTCACACCCTTAACGGTGGCAATCTCTTTTTCCAACGCCAATCCTTTGGCGCGAACTTGTGCGTCATCGACTCCAGTTGTTGAGTCCACAACCAAGGTAACAATGGGCTCTTGAACCTTGAACTTCTTAATGATGTATTCGGCGGCAGCTGATGATTCACTACCCGCATCCGAGTAACCGCCACTATCTAATCGCCCAAATGCTTGTGAACCAACCGCACCGGCTGCAAGAGTGCTGAGCAAAAATAGGACGAGAACTGCCTTGCGACGCCTAACAATAAAATGACCGAGCTTCTCAAACACCCTCAACACCTGTTTCTACATCTAGACTAATAACTATGAGTGATCTCTTTCCTACCGTAACTTCAGATGAGATCGATCCTGAAGCCGCCGCAGAAGCGGCACAACGCGAAGCTGAAATTAAGTCAGATAAGCCGCCACATCACGAAGATTAATCTGCCTTTGGGGCAGGTGCGACTGGAACTACAGGTGCAGCAGCTGTAGTTTCGCTCACAGTTTTCTTTTTCACGGAGTCGGTTTTATAAAATCCTGAACCCTTAAAAACAACTCCAACGGCAGAGTAAATCTTGCGAATCTCGCCAGTGCATTCAGGGCATTTCGTCAGAGAGTCATCTGAAAAGGATTGAACCGCCTCAAACTCATGAGAGCAGGCAGTACATGCATATTGATATGTAGGCATAGCCGCTCCAATCTCAGGAAAAACCCCTCGATGGGGTAGATGCCAAGTCTAAAGAAGTGGCACGATAGGGTCGAATCGAAGCAAAGAATGAGGGAGTTATGGTGAGAATTAAGGGCATCGTGGTGTTACTCATCACTCTTGCCTGCATGGGAGTCAGTAGCGCCTCTGCAAACTCACTCATCACTACTTTACCTATTAGCGGTTCGACACTAACAACTCCACCAAGTTCGGTAACTCTGACTACTCAAGTCGACTTGATTGCAGACGCAAATGAATTAATGGTCACCGATCCATCGGGCATCCGTGTTGACGACGGAACAATTACAGTCAACGGCGTTACTGCATCAATTGGTTTAAAGCCACTAGTTGAATCTGGAATCTATAAAGTCTCCTACCTTCTCTACTCTGAAGGTGAAGCACCATTGCAAGGCTCCTTTACATTTAATTTTTCGGCACCAAGTGTTATAACTCCAAGTGAACCAATCCCAACGCCGGCACAATCCCAGATTCCAGCTAGCAGTAGCTGGGGAACTAATGTTTTCATCATTGCATTATTAGTAATTGCGTTTTTTATATTAGTAGGCCTCTCCCTTTATGCACGAAAACTCTTTAGGGACCGATGATCGCTTTTAGCGTTATCTTTAAATATTTATCACTTGTTGGAAGTTTTGCAACTATTGGAACTCTCCTAGCGATGGCCTTTCTACTACTAGATACCGACGGCCGACTTTCAACACAGGCCGAGAAATTACGGCGCCTATTGTGGGGCTGTGCTTTGACGTGGGCAGTTGGAGCTTTTGCAACGATTGTTTTTACCCTCGCAACGATTTTAGATCAGCCTCTATCCATAGCCCTGGACGCAACGGTACTAAAATCTTTTATTACACAGGTGACTCTCGGTCAATATCTACTCTTTGAATCTGTTGTCGCTCTTATCGTTGCAGCTTGTTCTTTTCATGTGAAGAGAATTCTCTCTACAGTATTACTCCTTATTCTTTCTTTAGCGGGATTAGTTGCACCGATCTTTCAAAGCCACGCTGCATCAAGTGGTTCACATGGCCTAGCAATCGGTTCGCTAGTAATCCATGTTGTTGCGCTCTCAATCTGGGTTGGTGGGGTTATTGCGATCGCACTATTGGATCCAGAGGATCGCCCGATCGCCGTGCCACGCTTTAGTGAACTTGCTTTGTGGTCAGTTATCGCAGTTGTAGCAAGTGGCAGCGTTAATGCCTGGGCCCGATTAGATTTTCAAGGTGCATGGAAAACCACTTACGCATATGTAGTCATTGCAAAGATTGCAATGACGTTAGTTCTTATTGCAATGGGTTATTTGCACCGTAGAAATTTAGCTAAACGCGATCGCATCGATTGGGTGGGATTTGGCCGTTTAATATTTGCCGAAGCGCTGATAATGATTGTCACTGTTGCAATGGGTGCATGGCTCTCATCAAACCATGCACCAGAGCCCACTACTAGTCCAAAGTTTGATCCTGCTATTGCAATTTCAGGAATCTCAACACCACAGGCGCCAACGTGGAGCCGTATTTTCTTCAGCTACGAGCCCGATTCTCTAATGATCGGTCTATTAATTACTGCAGTTGCCTTGTATGTAAAAGGTGTAGTGGTTTTAACTCGTCGTGGTGATAAGTGGCCAGTAGGACGAACCATTTCCTTCGCACTGGGAGTTTCGGCGATTGATTTTGCAACAAGTGGTGGACTTGGTTTATATGCACACTTTTCCTTTTCATATCACATGATTGCGCACATGATTTTAGGAATGATCGCACCGATTGGAATTGTGCTCGGTGCACCCATCACCCTTGCACTACGCACATTGCCTCAAGGCCGTAATAAAGATGAAAGGGGTGTACGTGGGACACTTTTAGCGGCACTGCACTCTAAATTAGCAGTTTTTTACACGAATCCAATCGTCGCTCTCGCTTTCTTCGATGGATCTTTATTCGCTCTCTACTTCACAGGACTCTTCGGATCGATGATGCAGAGCCACGCTGGACACCTGTTCATGAATATCCATTTTATTCTTGCTGGGATTCTTTTCTTCCATGTCATCATCGGTATTGATCCAAATCCGCGGAGAATTCCGCACTTGGTTCGCATCGTTGTTGTATTTGCAGCTATGAGTATTCACGCATTCTTTTCAGTAGCATTGATGTCATCAACGACCCTGATTGACAAGGGCTATTTCGCATCACTTAAAACGCCATGGCTCACTGATTTATTGGCAGATCAACAGCTGGGTGGATCAATCGGCTGGGCTATGGGAGAAATTCCAATCCTGCTGGCACTGATTGTTACTTTCATTAGTTGGGTCAAAGATGATTCTCGCGAAGTAAAGCGCATCGATCGCAATGTCGCTCGGGCCGCTGCCATGGGGCAGCCCGATGACCTAGCCGAATACAATCAATATCTGCAAGAGCTAGCTAAACGTGATAGAAAAGAACCCTAATGGATAATCTATTTGACCTACCGAGTGAATATAAAGAGTTACGCGCTAGCGTGCGTGCACTATCAGAGAAAGAAATTGCCCCATTTGCACAATCTGTTGATGAAGATCACCGCTATCCGCAAGAGGCCGCGAACGCATTACAAAAGGCGGGATTAAGCGCTGCCCATGTTCCAACACAGTACGGTGGAGATGGAGCAGATGCGCTAGCAACAGTAATCATTATTGAAGAGGTCGCCCGTGTTTGCGGTGCATCTTCACTCATTCCTGCAGTAAATAAACTCGGTTCACTGCCCTTAATCTTGGGCGGCAGCGAAGAGCAGAAACAACGCTGGCTACCGCAATTAGTCTCAGGTAAAGGCTTCTCTTACGCTCTCTCTGAATCTGAAGCCGGCTCAGATGCATCGGCACTGCGTACCAAGGTCGAACGTGATGGGGATGGTTGGGTTCTTAACGGCAGTAAAAAGTGGATATCTAACGCCGGTGTCTCTGAGTTTTATACCGTTGTTGCACAAGGAGACCCAACGCTTGGATCAAAGGGAATCACCGCCTTCATTGTTGAAAAATCTGATCCTGGAATATCTTTTGGCTCACCAGAAAAGAAGATGGGCTTTAGAGGTTCACCAACACGTGAGGTCTATTTTGATAATGTAAAGCTCGGCGATGATCGCAGAATTAGTGAGATTGGTGCAGGTTTTGCTCTGGCGATGAATACTTTAGACCACACACGGATAACGATTGCAGCACAGGCATTGGGGTTGGCCCAGGGAGCATTGGATGTAGCGGCGAAATATTCGCATGAGCGCAAACAGTTTGGTAAAGAAATCTTTGATTTTCAGGGCGTGCAGTTTATGTTGGCCGATATGGCGATGAATATAGAGGCAGCTCGACAATTGACATATGCAGCAGCGGTAAAGAGTGAGAATAATGAAAAAGATCTACGTTTTTTCTCAGCTGCCAGTAAGTGCTTCACCAGCGATATGTCTATGCGAATCACGCAAGATGCGATTCAAATTCTGGGCGGTTATGGATATGTAAGTGATTATCCTGTCGAGCGGATGATGAGAGATGCGAAGTTAACCCAGATTTATGAGGGAACGAACCAGATTCAGCGCATTGTTATGGCGCGCAATCTCCCAGGTTCCTAAGATTTAAAGCGCACAATAATTGAAGGTGTAGCTGCGGCATCTAATGCGATGTCATGAGCCTCTCGAGGTAAATCTTGGCTCGATAGTTCGCCTGTATGCACTAAACCGATTTTCCACCCAAGAAGTTGTGCAAGAGCGCGATCGTAATAACCACCACCTTGCCCAAGGCGATAGCCTTTCTGATCGATATGTAATGCAGGCACGACAATTACATCAATCAACTCGAGATCAGTAACAGGCATACCAATCGGCTCAGAGAGATTTTTTGTAACTTTAAGTTTGCTTTCATCACCATTCCATTCAACCCAGTCGAGATGCTCTCCATTTACCCGCGGTAATAACAGCCGCTTTCCGGCTTTGAGTAGCGCCTGATTAATCTCGGTAGTGCTTGGTTCAACTCCATATGAAAAATACGAAGCTATGGTCGATGCGGCAATTATTTCTGGTGACTTCAAAATGACATTAAAATTCGAAGGGATGAATTTTTGACTTCGCTCGCGGCGCAAGCGCTCACGGAGCTCTTTCTTAACTGTGTTCTGATTCATCTCTTCTCTCCCAGTAATTCGCAGGGCTAAATCCCAAAGAAAGCGCGGCCCAACAAGTATGGTGTGATTATGGCAGAGCACACGCGAGTAGATGGTTTTCTTAGCTCCCTTCTTGCGATCTGTAAGCCGCTGGAATCTTTTGAAATGCCGCTTCTAGATGCACACGGGGCAACGCTCTCAGAGGATATTTACGCTGGTGAGCGCCTTGTTATGCGCGCAGGCAGTCGTATCCGTTCGACACAGATTGGACTTGCAGCATCTATTGGTCGAGATCATCTGCCTACGCGTCCACACCCACGCGTTGTAGTCCTCTCAGCTGGTCCAGATCTTGTCGAGCCCGGCACGGCACTCAGTGGCAACGAAGAGTATGAAACGAATTCATGGCTACTCACAACTGCAGTGCGAGAAGTCGGCGCAGTTGCATATCGAGTTCATTCGATTCCAGATGATGAGGATGAGCTGCAAAGTGTTATTGAAGATCAACTGGTGAGGGCAGATTTAATTATCATTAGTGGCGAGCGACACGATGATTCATTTGATCTCATAACCCGCACACTTTTGCGCCTTGGCGAAATAAATACCGTGGATTTAGCAATTGAAATGAGTGGGCGCCATAACTATGGTCAGATCGGCCCAGATAAGACGCCAGTAGTAACGCTCCCAGGAGATCCGATAGCGGCCTACATCTCATTCGAATTATTCGTGCGCCCAATGATTCGAACAATGCTGGGTGCTGCAAATATCCACCGCCCATCAGTGAAGGCACAGTTAGAGAAAGCGATCGAGTCAGCCCCTGGAGTGCGCTCTTATATCCGAGCCACGCTAGCCGAAGATGCTAAGTCAGTAATGCCGCTCAATGAGCAAGAGGAGTTTTCAACGCTTTCTGATGCGACGGCCTTCATCGCAGTTGGTGAAAATGAAACACATTTATCGGCTGGAGATCAAGTCATGGTTGTCATTCTTGAACGTAGATACATTTAAGTAAGCCATGAACGAGCGCTGGCCCATAGTAATTTCGGGAGATTCAATATTTCTACGGCCACTTAGATTTCGCGATCGCAGTAAGTGGAACGCAGTCCGTGCTGAAAATCGCACATGGCTGGCACCATGGGAGGCAACAATTCCGATATTGAACTCAGATGGAGAGCATCAACGGTTACCCTCCTACTTCGCCATGGTCCGAACCCTGAACCAAGAGGCCCGCCATGGACGTTCATTCTCATTTGCTATCTGGCACAATGCCAATCTGATCGGGCAAATCTCCCTCGGCGGAGTAATTTATGGAGCACTACGTGGTGGGCATATCGGTTATTGGATCGACCGTAACTATGCAAATAAAGGCTATACAACAATGGCTGTGGAGCTTTTAACGCAGTATTCATTTACATCTCTATCACTGCATCGCCTTGAGATAAATCTGCGCCCAGAAAACGAAGCCTCTCGAAAAGTTGCGCAGAAAGCTGGCTATATTTTCGAAGGAGAGCGGGCCAAATACCTACATATTGATGGAGACTGGCGAGATCACATCTGCTTCGTGAAGGAAAATCCTTCGATTAAGTAGCGCCTAAATCCCCGAAAAGTAATCCCTTCTCCTTTATCTTTGTACATCATGGCTTCCGGACTTATTTATATTGCGATCATCGGCATGTGGGTCGCATATTTTGCACCCCGCTGGATCCATGACCGTAACGAGTTTTCTGGAAAATCAGTTGAGCGCTTCAAAGTTGCACTCAGCGTTGTTGCTAACTCTTCACCTCACACGATTCAGGATGGCGGTCTACATCATATTGATTTAGATCGAGAAGCAAAGATTGCACAGTTATTAATGCGCAGACGAATCATTTTTGTAGTATTAACGTTTTCTCTAACAACAACTCTTGTAGGTGGGTTTATGAATACAATGCCATTCTTGTACGTACTAGTCCCTGCAAGTGGAATCTTGATGTACATTGCACATGTGCGACGTCAAACTATCGCCGAACGAATTCAGCACCGCCGTATTCAACAGTTGCACCGCCGCACCGCAGGAGTATCTGCAACTAATCTTGTCGAAGTTGTGACACCAAAGCACTCACAAGAGCATTGGATTCCATTATCTGAACGTGAACTCAAGGGTGTAGTCCTCTTGCCGCAAGGCACCGCAACTGTTCGTAATACTTGGCAGCCAGCTGATGTTCCTGCTCCAACATATGTCAGTGCACCGAAGGCTATTGTTCCAAAACGAGTTATTGATTTAACAACACCAGGGGCATGGAGTGATGACCAAGAGCGCCTTGAGCGTGAAGCACTTGCTGCGAGCTCACCTTCGCGCGATCAAATCTTTGATCAACAACTTGCAGATGAGGCAGTTGCACGTCTGAAGCAATCTCGGGCCTCTAACGAATAGTTAGATCCAGGAATTCATCCACATTCGCTTTAACCAGTCGGAGTAGTTAATAACTTCTCCGGTGAAGAGTGGCAGAAAGTAGATAAAGTTAAGAAAAATGAGCACGATTAGTCCTGCAACAATAGTTACAGAAACACCAGGATTGATAGCGCTATCTAGGAGAAGTTTTGCGCAGTAAATGATCGCAAGCAGCATAAATGGCTCAAAAATCACGGCGTAAAAAGTAAAGACCGTGCGTTCTTGAAAGAAGAACCACGGTAGATAGCCAGCACTAATGCCCAGCACGATAATAGTAAGAGAGCTATCAAATCTCTTAGTAGCCAGCGCTCGAAAGAAGAAACCGAATGCGATGGCGATTGCAAGGGCTCCCATCCACCAGAGAATCGGCGTTCCGATAGCTAAAACCTCTTGTGCGCAGTTTTTTGAGCTACATCCCTTGGGTGATTCGTAGAAAAACGATGTTGGACGAGCCATTATCAACCAGCTCCAAGGATTTGCTTGGTAGGAGTGTTGCTCGGTGAGGCCCAAATGGAAACCCAACATCTCTGAGTGATAGTGCCACCATGATGCAAAAATATTTGATGACCATTGGCGATCCCAACCACGCTTACTTAAAAACCAACCCGTCCATGTACCGATGTAAACCACTAGTGGCAAGAACCCATACTGTAAAGATTTTATAAACGTTGGTTTAATAAGATTGCGCCCAGAGTGGGAGGTAAAAACTCTATAGATAGAAATAAAAGCGATTGCAACTAAGAAATACAATGCGCTCCACTTTGTACCCATCGCTAATCCAATTGCAAGGCCTGCATACCAATGTCGTTGACGGTGCCACAAATAGATAGCTAATAAAAGAAAGAAAGTTAAAAATAAATCTAAGAGCGCAGTTCGTGAATGGACGAGCATCATTCCATCTAATGCCATGAGAGCTGCCGCCATAGCAGTTAATAAGGGCGAGAAGAAGAGAACGTGAACTAAGCGGGCAAAGAGAAGAATGAGTGCAACACCAATGATGGCAGTTGCAAATCTCCAGCCAAACTCATTATCTCCAAAGATTTTTATTCCAGTTGCTATAAGCCATTTGCCGACAGGGGGATGGACTATGAACTCGGGCGCATTTGCCGTTACTTCAACGCCGTACTTTAAAAAATCTCGGGCTCCATCGACGTAGTAAACCTCATCAAAGACATAACCTTTAGGCGTAGATAGATTAATTAATCGAAGTGCCAACGAGATGATCGCAATGACGATGGGAGCAAGCGCAGCGAGCATGTGTGTAATCGTATGCGCTTGAATGGGTGAAATTACTGAGATGATGGACCTATGGCTCTCATATTGGCAGCGACCCCGCTTGGAAACCCTGGGGATGCAAGCCCGCGCCTAAAAGCTGCGATCGAGAGTGCATCGATTATCGCCGCCGAAGACTCGCGCAGATTTCATCGCTTGTGTTCAGATATCGAGGTAACTTTTACGGGCAGAGTGCTTTCATTCTTTGAGGGCAATGAAGAAGACCGTACCCGCGAACTACTGGGCGAACTTCAAAGTGGTGCGAACGTCCTTGTTGTATCAGATGCTGGCATGCCAACCATTAGTGATCCAGGTTTTCGCTTAATGCGAGATGCAATTCAGTATGGAATCGATGTTCAAGTTATCCCGGGACCAAGTGCGGTAACAATGGCAGTTGCATTATCTGGTCTACCAACTGATCGCTTTACCTTTGAAGGCTTTCCTCCCCGTGCTTCGGGTGCGCGCTTGGCTAGTTTTGAAAAACTTCGGCACGAAGAGCGCACAATGGTCTTCTTTGAAGCACCACATCGCATAGGTGATTCTTTAGGCGATGCCGTTGCTGTTTTTGGTGCACAACGCAAAGCTGCAATCTGTCGCGAGATGACCAAGCGCTATGAAGAAACTATCCGAGGCACTTTGGCCGAACTTTCATCATGGGCAGATTCCAATGAGGTCCTCGGTGAAATCACTCTGGTAGTCGAGGGTGCATCCACGGATTCAGCGGCTATGTCGGCCGATGAAATGGTTGCACGAGTGCGCGAGTTTGAAGGCGCTGGAATGGATCGAAAGGCGGCGATTGCATCTGTAGCCCAAGAGTTCGGTATTGCAAAGCGTCTTGTTTATGCCGCGGTGGTCGATGCGAATAAGATGAGCACGTGAGCAAATCCTTTTATCTAACGACGCCGATTTATTACGTCAATGATGCGCCCCATATTGGACATGCATACACAACTGTTGCCGGTGATGTTCTCACTCGTTGGCACCGTCAAAAAGGTGAGTCTGTCTGGTTTTTAACTGGAACCGATGAGCACGGGCAAAAAGTTATGCGCACCGCCCAAGAAAATAAAACCGCTCCGCAGGACTGGGTAGATCGCCTGGTGCAGAATGCCTGGAAGCCCAACTGGGCCGCCTTAAATATCGCTAACGATGATTTCATCCGTACAACCGAAGAGCGCCATGGCGTGCGCGTACAAAGATTCTTGCAATCCCTTAAAGACTCAGGGCATATCTATGCCGGCAAGTACGAAGGACCGTACTGTGTTGGCTGCGAAGAGTTTAAGTTACCTGGCGATCTGATTGAGATAGAGAAGCAAAAATGCTGTCCCATCCATAGTAAGCCAATCGAGATGGTCAATGAAAATAACTGGTTCTTTAAACTCTCTGCCTTTACTGATCAGTTACTCGAGCACTATCGCAAGAACCCTGATGCCTGCCAACCTGAGAGTGCACGCAATGAAGTTCTTTCATTTTTGGAGGGTGGAGTTTCAGATTTATCAATTTCACGCTCGACCTTTGATTGGGGAATCCCGGTTCCGTGGGATACCGATCAAGTTGTCTATGTGTGGTTCGATGCGCTCCTAAATTATGCAACTGCCGTTGGCCTAAGCGATGCCCCCGATAGTGAGGGTGGCAAAAAATTTGCAAGTACATGGCCTGCCGATGTTCACTTAGTAGGTAAAGATATTTTGCGCTTCCACGCAGTTATTTGGCCAGCGATGTTAATGGCAGCGGGTCTAGATGTGCCTAAGAAAGTATTTGCACATGGTTGGCTATTAGTTGGTGGCGAAAAGATGAGCAAGAGTAAGTTGACTGGAATCGCACCTAAGGACATCACTGATCACTTCGGCGTCGACGCATTTCGCTATTACTTCTTACGTGCAATTCCATTTGGCACCGATGGCTCATTCTCGTGGGAAGACATGTCTGCGCGCTATACATCAGAGCTGGCCAATGACTTTGGCAATCTAGCATCGCGCTCTGCGGCAATGATTGAAAAATACTGCGGTGGAGTTCTACCTGCACTCAGCCATGATGCCGATTTAGAAGCGGCGTTGAGCAGTGCGGTTACAAAGGCCGATTCTGCAATGTGCGAACTAGATTTCCAGGGCGGAATCCTTGCGATCATGGAGTTTTGTAAGAGAGTCAATGGTTATGTCACCGAGAAAGAGCCTTGGATTCTGGCTAAAGACTCGGCAAATCAGCTTGCCCTTGAGGGTATTTTGTACAACACAGCCGAATCACTACGTGCTCTTTCCGTTTTGCTGCATCCAGTGATGCCGGCAACGTGCGAAATCTTGTGGCAGAGCTTGGGTGCACAGGACATGCTAGGTGATTTATCTGCACAAAAAATTAGCGATGTTGCAACATGGGGTCAGCTTCCTGCAGGTGCAAGGATCACTAAGACCCCAGTCTTATTTCCGCGCTTAGAGACGAGCGCATAAGAGATATGGCCGATCGTCACAACCGCGATATTGATCGCCCACGTGCGCCGTTACCAGAGCCTCTACCCGTTGCAACAGTTGATTCACATGCGCACATGGAGATGATCACCGACGCGGCGCCTGATTCACAAGAGGTTGCAGATGTAATTAGCGAAGCACAATCAGTAAACGTTGATCGTATTGTCCAAGTCGGATACTCTGCCGAACAATCTAAATGGTGCGTTGCGGCGGCAGAGAAATGGAACACATCGGTTTTAGCTGCAGTTGCTCTGCATCCAAACGAGGCACCAGTTGTCGCCGATCTCGAAGCCGACTGGGCAGTGATTGCCAAGTTAGCCGAACATCCACGTGTGCGCGCGATTGGAGAGACAGGACTAGATTATTTTCGAACTCCGCCAGAGCTACGCGGGCGCCAGCAGGAGTCTTTCAAATGGCATATTGAGTTAGCTAAGAAAACAAATAAAGCTTTAGTAATTCACGATCGAGATTCTCACGATGATGTCTTATCCGTACTGCTTGAGGTTGGCGCCCCAGAAAAGACTATCTTTCACTGTTTTTCTGGCGATAGCGCAATGGCTAAAACCTGTATTGATCGCGGTTACACACTCTCATTTGCCGGCACATTAACCTTTAAGAACGCACCCGGCCTTCGCGAAGCGCTCACACTTGTCCCTATTGATCAGTTATTAGTTGAAACTGATTCACCATTTTTGGCCCCGATGCCACACCGAGGTGCAAGTAACACTCCTGCGCAGATCGCAACAATCGTGCGGGCGATGGCTATTGAGCGCAAAAGCGATCTCGGCGAACTTGCCTTTGCATTAAGTAAAAATGCCGAGCGCTTATTTGGCAGCTTCGCACCATGAATCTGCTTGGTGCGGCACAGATTCGCGAACTTGCAGCGGTATTAGATTTGAAACCATCAAAATCGCTAGGACAGAACTTTGTCATTGATTCGAATATCTGCACCAAGATTGTGCGCATAGCAGGTGTATCCAAAGATGACATTGCTTTAGAAATTGGCCCAGGTTTAGGTTCGTTAACCTTGGCATTACTAAATAACGCCGCATCTGTAGTTGCAGTAGAAATCGATCACCGCCTTGCAACACAACTACCGGTTACTGTCGCAGAACACTACGAACACCCCGAAAACTTAACGGTGATTAAGGGCGATGCATTAACGTTGGTGAATTTACCGGTGCAGCCAACTGTTTTAGTAGCAAACCTGCCCTACAACGTCTCTGTTCCAGTGCTCCTACATTTATTAGAGAGATTTCCAACCTTGCGCACCGGAGTTGTCATGGTTCAAGCCGAAGTTGCAGATCGATTAGCTGGTAGCCCCGGCACAAAGGAGTATGGAATTCCATCGGTAAAAGCCGCTTGGTGGGCAGAGGTTAAAGGGGCGGGCTCAGTATCGAGATCGGTTTTTTGGCCAGCTCCAAACGTTGATTCAAAGCTTGTATCTTTTACACGCCGTGCAACACCCGGTGATGAGCTATTGCGTAAGAAAACCTTTGCAATTATCGATGGCGCATTTGCCCAACGCCGCAAGATGTTGCGATCGGCACTCTCCTCCCTCTATGGCTCATCATCGGCGGCCGAAGAGATTCTTCAACGCGCAGGAATAGATCCGACGCTTCGCGGAGAGGCCTTAGAGATTTCAAGTTTTTGCGCCATCGCCGCAGTTGCACCTGACATTTTCTAAGCAAGGCAATAGGGTCAATTCATGCCAGTAAAGAGTGTGACCGTGCGCGTACCGGCAAAGATCAACCTTCAACTATCAGTTGGTCCACGAGAGGCCGATGGCTTTCACAACCTCGTAACTGTTTTTCAAGCCATCTCAATCTTTGATGACGTCACAGTAACTCTTAGTCCCCCAAAGAGTGGGCTTAGTATCTCAATTACTGGTGATCAACGACATGGAGTTCCAGCAGATGATAGTAATTTGGCCATCAAGGCGATCACTTTAATAGCCACAGAGTACGACTTAGAGATCGATGCCCATGTTGAGATCAAGAAATTAATCCCAGTTGCCGGTGGCATGGCAGGTGGAAGCGCAGATGCCGCCGCTGCAATCGTTGCAATTGATTATTTATACTCACTCGGAATGAGCCGGGAAGAGATGGCTGAAATCGCTGCACAGTTAGGCAGCGATGTTCCATTTATGTTAAGCGGTGGAACAGCGATTGGTACTGGCCACGGTGATCAACTAACTGCAGCTCTTTCGCGCGGTACGTATCACTGGGTATTAGCCTTATCAAGTATTGGTTTATCTACCCCTTCCATATATACCGAGTGTGATCGTCTGCGTTCTGAGTCTGAAATCGCTGAACCGCAAACAAATGAACTATTAATGCAGGCGTTACTGGCTGCAGATCCAAAGTCAGTTGGTGCACATTTAGTAAATGATTTGCAGGCAGCGGCTTGTTCATTGCGCCCTGCACTGCGATTAGTTCTAGATGTTGGCCAAGAGTATGGAGCACTCGGTGCGCTAGTTTCAGGCTCTGGTCCAACCGTTGCATTTTTAGTTACCGATGAAGAGGCGGGCCTTGATTTAGCGGTAGCGCTAACTGCAAGTGGCGTCGTCGGAAGCGTTGCACGCGCATCTGGACCAGTTGCTGGGGCGAAAGTTCTTACCTAATTACCTGCGCTAATGGTCACGAGCACCACCCTTTATAAGGGAGAATATGGGTTCCGCCATTGTGTAGTGGCTAGCACATGGGCCTTTGAAGCCCAGGGTCCAGGATCGATACCTGGTGGCGGAGCGATAGACTTCATTCGTGGCCGTAGAAACCGTGATTATTCTCGCAGCAGGCGACGGAACACGGATGAAATCAAGCCAAGCAAAGGTTCTTCATAGCGTTGCAGGACGTTCGCTACTCGGACACGTACTTGCAGCAGTTGCTCACTTGAATCCGGCACAGATTCGCGTTGTGGTCGGCGCCAATCGCGCAGGTGTTGAGGCACATATTGCCGAGATTGCACCATCTGCAACAACTATCTATCAAGAAAAGCGTGGCGGTACTGGGCACGCTACTCAGTTAGCGCTCGCAGGAAATACTCCACGCGGAACCGTCTTAGTTTTAGCCGGTGATACTCCGATGCTTACAGGTCAATCATTAGCAGCCTTTCTAGATGCGCATAGCGCAGGAAAATTCGCAGCATCGGTACTAACTGCAGAGCACCCCGACCCATCGGGTTATGGACGCATAATTCGCGATGTCAACGATGAGCTATTGCGGATTGTTGAAGAGCGCGATGCAAGCGAAGATGAGAAAATTATTTTTGAGATTAACTCAGGCGTGTATGCCTTTGATGGCGCAAAGTTAGCTGGTGCAATCGGGCAGATTACAGATTCAAATTCACAGGGCGAACTTTATCTAACCGATGTAATTGGAATCTTAAAAAATGCTGGCGAATCAATCGCCGCGATTATGCTCGAAGATTTCACCGAGATTTTAGGTGTTAATGATCGCGTTCAACTGGCTGAGAGTGCAGCACTTCTGCGCGATCGGATCAATGACCAGTGGATGCGCGAAGGGGTTACGATTATTGATCCGACTACAACATGGATTGATGCAACAGCGACTCTGGCCAAAGATGTCACATTGCATCCAGGTAGCGCGATTTTGGGGCTGACAACTATTGCAACTGGCGCCGTTATTGGGCCGCGCACAACCCTGACAAACTGCGTAGTAAAAGAAGGCGCATCCGTTCTTGAATCTATAGCTACAGATACTGTTATTGGTGAGGCTTCAACAGTCGGGCCATTTACATATCTACGCAGTGGAACAGTGCTCGGCGATAGTGCGAAGGCAGGGGCCTTTGTCGAAATGAAAAACTCAACCTTAGGCACTGGCTCAAAAGTTCCGCATCTTTCATATGTCGGAGATGCAACTATCGGCGAGGGCAGCAATATCGGTGCAGCGACAATCTTTGTGAACTACGACGGTGTTGATAAGCACTACACCACGGTTGGCGATCATGTTCGTATCGGCAGCGACACAATGCTGGTAGCACCTGTATCTATTGGCGATGGTGCGTATACGGCCGCTGGATCTGTTATTACAGAAGATGTTCCAGCAGGCGCGATTGGAGTTGGCAGAGCTAAGCAGAGAAATGTATTAGATTGGGTCCTGCGTAAGCGCGCAGGCAGTAAATCTGCGCAGGCAGCCGAGGCAAGGAAAAAGAAGGGTTAAACATGGGAGAGATCCGGTTATCTTCTGAGAAGCGATTACGTTTATTTTCAGGACGCGGATACCCCGAACTAGCCGATGATGTTGCATCTGAACTCGGCGTTGAGTTAACCCCAACCTCTGCATACGACTTTTCTAATGGCGAAATCTTTGTTCGCTTCGAAGAGTCAGTTCGTGGTTGCGATGCATTTGTTCTGCAAAGCCACACTACGCCGGTCAACAAACAGATCATGGAACAGCTCATCATGGTCGATGCACTCAAGCGCGCATCAGCTAAACGAATTACAGTTGTCACACCCTTTTATGGTTATGCACGTCAAGATAAGAAACATCGCGGACGCGAACCAATCTCTGCTCGCTTAATGGCCGATCTCTTTAAAACAGCTGGTGCTGATCGCTTAATGGTTGTCGATCTTCACGCATCACAGATCCAAGGCTTCTTTGATGGTCCAGTAGATCACCTCTTTGCTCTACCCATGCTTGCAAACTATGTTGGCAGCAAAGTAGATCGCAGCCGCTTAACAATTGTCTCTCCAGACTCTGGTCGCGTACGTGTTGCCGAGCGTTGGTCAGATCTCTTAGGTGGCTGCCCAATCGCATTTATTCACAAGACACGCGATCCTCGAGTCCCTAATGAAGCAGTTGTCGGTCGCGTCGTTGGTGATGTACAAGGTCAGACA
>Ga0209597_1000111_pt1 | contig 49788 bp, 46 predicted proteins | sample M_140625_MF_Meta_FD_187316 | JGI IMG/M metagenome (GOLD analysis project Ga0209597, IMG submission 187316) | Freshwater microbial communities from Lake Montjoie, Canada to study carbon cycling - M_140625_MF_MetaG (SPAdes) (version 2) | ecosystem: Environmental > Aquatic > Freshwater > Lake... | reverse complement strand
GGCTTCGAGCCGCTCCCGGCCCTGAACGGGCAAGGTGCCGTACCAGTTCAGATAGGTCGGCAGGGGCAGGTGGGTGAGCGGCGGACGGTGGCCGCTCTCGGGGTCGTTGGTGCGGCCGGCGAGCAGGCTCTGGATGAGTTCATCACCATCCGTTGGCAGGGGCCCCTTCACGGCGTATCCCGCCTCCGCCAGCCAGCGGAGCATCAGCACCACGCTGGCGGGGGTATCGAGGCCCACCCCATTGGCCAGGCGGGAATTGCGGGTGGGGTAATTGGCCAGCACCAGGGCCACCCGGCGCCGATCCGCCGGGGTGCGGGCCAGCGCGATCCAACGCTCCACCAGCTCGCTGATCCAGGCCAGCCGTTGCGGATCCGGTTCGGAGCGGTGGAGGGCTGTGCCCAGATTCGGATCACTGGCCGTCCATTCCTTGAAGGCCGCCACCCGGGTGGTGAGGCGCCCATCCAGCTCGGGGAGCACCACCTGCAAGCTCAGATCGAGGGGGCCCAGACCGATGCTGCTCTCCTGCCAGGAGGCACGGCCACGGGCACTGCAGAGCATCTGGAACACCGGCACAGCCAGCCGCTCCCAGAGGGGCGCTCCGAGTCCTGCCTCCTCGAATCGCACCGAGGCAAACCCCGTACCGCAGAGCACCGCTTCCACCCCCTCGCGGCGGTAGAGGTCGCCAACCCCCTCCTGCACGGCGGCATCACGCAGGCTGCTCACCCAAAGCCCCCGCGGCGCCAGGCCCCGCTGGCGCAGGGCCTCCAGCGCGGCCTCCATCAGGGCCGTGTCGCCGGCCTGGCGCAGGGCTCGGTAGAGGATCACTCCCACCCGCGCACCGGGCTCGTCGCGCCAGTCGTGGGGAAGGGGATCGGGGGCTGGCTCCACCACGGGCATCCGCCAGGGCTCCCGAAGCCGGAGCCTCTCCAGGCAGAGCAGCACCTGCCGCAGGTTGGCGGCGCCACCCTCCCGCATCCCGGAGGCCAGGGCGAGGGTGAGTTCGGGGTCGGCATTGCCCAGGTCCGCCAGGGAACGCTCCTCCTCGGCCGTGCCCCCCACCACCAGAAGGGTGCGTTCCGCCCTGCCCCTGCTCCAGGCCTGGAGCCGTTCCAGTCCGTAGCTCCAGTGCCCCCGGCCGCCCAGGAGCCTCACCAACACCACCTTCGTCTCCGGGAGGCTGGTGGCCAGATAGTGATCGATCACGGCGGGATGGCCGAGGGTCGCCAGGTTCAGCGCCCGCAGGGACCCGTCGATTAGCAGCGGTTCGCTCTCCAGAAGTGCTCCCACGGCGGCCAGATCCGTATCGGCGCTGCTGAGGAGCACCATCTCGGCGCCCTCCTGCTCCACGAAGGGCAGGGCGCCGTCATCGGGTTCAGGGGCGCCGGGAATCGTGGCAAGTCGGTGCATGGCCTCCATCCTGCTGTCCGCAGTGAGAAGATCGCAGCGTCAGCACCGCCCGCCATGCATCAATTCCTGCCCTATGCCTGGTTCGGCGGAGCCTGTGTTCCCTTCGCCGAGGCCACCCTCTCGGTGGCGACCCATGCCCTCCATTACGGCACAGGCGCCTTCGGCGGCATGCGCGGCCTACCCAATCCCGATGATCCCGGTGAGGTACTGCTGTTCCGCGCCGATCGCCATGCCCGCCGCCTGACCCAGAGCGCCCGGCTCCTGCTCACCGAGCTCAGCGAAGAGACGGTGATCAACGCGATCCACGCCTTCCTGCAGGCCAACAAACCGCGCAAACCCTTCTACCTGCGTCCCTTCGTCTACACCTGCGGATTGGGCATCTCGCCGCGACTCCACGATGTGGAGACGGATTTTCTGATCTACGGCATCGAGATGGGTGATTACCTGTCCCCCGAGGGCGTCACCTGTCGCATCAGCAGCTGGACCCGCCAGGAGGACCGTTCCCTTCCCCTGCGGGGCAAGATCAGCGGCGCTTACATCACCAGTTCCTTGGCCAAGACCGAGGCGGTGAAGAGCGGCTTCGATGAAGCCCTGCTGCTCAACAGCCGCGGCAAAGTAAGCGAGGCCAGCGGCATGAACCTCTTCATCGTGCGCGATGGCGTGCTGATCACCCCCTCGGTGGATCAGGACATCCTCGAGGGCATCACCCGCGCCAGCATCCTAGAACTGGCCCAGGCCATGGACATCCCAGTGTTGGAGCGGCCCGTTGACAAAACCGAGATTTTCATTGCCGATGAGGCGTTCCTCACTGGCACCGCAGCCCGGGTCACCCCGATCCGCCGCCTGGAAACCACCGATCTTCCTTCCCACCGTCCGGTGATGGAGAAGTTGCGTGATCGGCTCACCGCGATCACGGAGGGCCGAGATCCCGCCTATGAACATTGGGTCACCCGCATTCGCCTCGATCCCTGATGACCGCCGCCACCGCCACCCGCCGGATCGGGTTCCTGGATCGGCTCCACGATCCCTCCAGACCTGTGCTCGTGTTCGACGGCGCCACCGGCACGTCGCTGCAGCAGATGGATCTCGGCGCGGAGGATTTCGGCGGCGCAGCCCTGGAGGGCTGTAACGAGAATCTGGTGGTCACCAGGCCTGACGCGGTGCAGGCGGTGCATCGCCAGTTCCTGGAGGTGGGGGCCGATGTGATCGAAACCAACACCTTCGGCGCCGCCTCCATCGTGCTGGCCGAATACGGCCTTGAGGATCAGGCCTTCACCCTGAACAAACGGGCCGCTGAACTGGCCCGGGAGATGGCCGATCGCTACAGCACCCCGGAGAAGCCCCGTTTCGTGGCGGGCTCCATCGGGCCCACCACCAAGTTGCCCACCCTCGGCCACATCGATTTCGACGCGATGAAGGCCTCCTTCCGCGAGCAGGCGGCCGGCCTGCTGGCCGGGGATGTGGACCTCTTGATCGTTGAGACGTGCCAGGACGTGCTGCAGATCAAGGCGGCCCTGCAGGGGATCGAAGAGGCCTTCCGGGAGGCCGGCGAGCGCCGTCCCCTGATGGTGTCGGTCACGATGGAAACCACCGGCACGATGCTGGTGGGTTCCGACATCGCCGCGGTGGTGGCGATCCTTGAACCCTTCCCGATCGATGTGCTCGGCCTCAACTGCGCCACCGGTCCGGAGCAGATGAAGGAGCACGTGCGCTTCCTCAGCGAGCACTGCCCCTTCGTGGTGAGCTGCATCCCCAATGCCGGCCTGCCGGAGAACGTCGGTGGGGTTGCCCACTACCGCCTCACCCCCACCGAGATGAAGATGCAGCTGATGCATTTCGTCGAGGATCTGGGCGTGCAGGTGATCGGCGGCTGCTGCGGTACCACCCCGGCCCACATCGGATCCCTGGCGGAGCTGGCCTCAGAGCTCCACCCGGCGCCCCGGCCTGTGCGCCGCGGCCACGGGGCTCCCGGCGCAGCCGGCCAACAGGTCTCCACCAGCCACGACCGTGCCGCATCTCCCAATGCCGCCGCCGTACGGCCGGCCCTGGGATACGAACCAGCAGCTGCCTCCCTCTACGGCGTCACCCCTTACCACCAAGACAACTCCTTTCTGATCATCGGCGAGCGGCTCAACGCCAGCGGCTCCAAGAAAGTACGGGAACTCCTGGCCGAGGAGGACTGGGATGGCCTCGTGGCCGTCGGGCGCGGCCAGGTGAAGGAGAACGCCCATGTGCTCGATGTGAATGTCGATTACGTGGGCCGGGACGGCGAGCGCGACATGCGCGAACTGGTCAGCCGGTTGGTCACCAATGTGAACCTGCCCTTGATGCTCGATTCCACCGAGTGGCAGAAGATGGAGGCCGGCCTGAAGGTGGCCGGCGGCAAATGCATCCTCAATTCCACCAACTACGAGGACGGCGACGAGCGCTTCTTCAAGGTGCTCGAACTGGCCCGTGATTACGGCGCCGGCGTGGTGGTGGGCACGATCGATGAGGAGGGCATGGCCCGCACGGCCGAGCGCAAATTCGCGATCGCCCAGCGTGCCTATCGCGACGCTCTGGAATTCGGCATTCCGGCCCACGAAATCTTCTACGACCCCCTGGCTCTGCCGATCTCCACCGGTATTGAGGAAGACCGGCTGAATGGTGCCGCCACGGTGGAGGCAATCCGCCGCATCCGCACCGAACTGCCCGGCGTGCATGTGGTTCTGGGGGTGAGCAATGTGAGCTTTGGCCTGTCACCAGCAGCTCGCATCGTGCTGAATTCGGTGTTCCTGCACGATTGCTGTGAAGCGGGCATGGATGCGGCGATCGTGAGCCCCGCCAAGATCCTTCCCCTCGTGAAAATCAGCGAGGAGCATCAGCAGTTGTGTCGCGATCTCATCTACGACCGGCGCCGCTTCGAAAACGGCATCTGCAGCTTCGACCCTCTGACGGCCCTCACCAGCCTGTTTGAGGGTGTGTCCGCCAAGGAAGCCCGTGCCTCGGGCCCCTCCCTGGCGGATCTGCCGGTGGAGGAGCGCCTCAAGCAGCACATCATCGATGGCGAGCGAATCGGTTTGGACGCTTCCCTAGGCGAAGCCCTCGCAACCTATCCACCGCTTCAGATCATCAACACCTTTCTGCTCGATGGCATGAAGGTGGTTGGCGATCTCTTCGGTTCAGGACAGATGCAGCTGCCCTTCGTGCTGCAAAGCGCCGAAACGATGAAATCAGCGGTGGCCTTCCTTGAGCCCCACATGGACAAGCTCGAGGATGCCGATGGCAACCAAAAAAGCAACAGCAAAGGCAAGTTTCTGATCGCCACGGTGAAGGGTGATGTACATGACATCGGCAAGAATCTGGTCGATATCATCCTCACCAATAATGGTTATGAGGTGATCAATCTTGGCATCAAACAAAGCGTTGATGCGATCGTCGAGGCCCAGCAGCAGCACCGAGCCGATTGCATCGCGATGAGCGGATTGCTGGTGAAGTCGACTGCCTTCATGAAGGACAATCTCCAGACCTTCAATGAGGTGGGCATCAACGTGCCCGTGATTCTTGGCGGGGCCGCCCTCACGCCCCGCTTCGTGCACGGCGACTGCCGGGCGGCTTACCGTGGCCAGGTGATCTACGGCCGTGATGCCTTCGCCGACCTGCGCTTCATGGATGCCTTGATGGAGGCCAAGACCGCCGGACGCTGGGACGATGGGCAGGGTTTCCTCGACGGGACGCCGGAGGGCCTGGGACCGAGCCTCGGCAGCGCCGATGCAGGGGCAGAGGCTGCTGCGGCGCTTGGCGATGCCGCTCCGGCGGCCGTGGCCCCCTCCCCCGCACCGCCAGCCGCACCGGCCAGCGACCACCGCTCAGAGGCCGTCCCGGAAGAAGCGGCGGTCTCTCCACCCTTCTGGGGCTCGCAGCTGCTCGATGAGTCCCAGATTGATCTGCAGGAGGTCTTCGCCTACCTCGACCGCAATGCTCTGTTTGCCGGCCAGTGGCAGCTGCGCAAGGCCCAGGACCAGAGCCGCGAGGCCTATGAGGCCCTGTTGGTGGAGAAAGCCGAGCCCGTGCTCGCCGCCTGGATGGAGCGGTGCCTCACGGAAGGGTTGCTCACCCCCCGCGTGGCCTACGGCTACTTCCCCTGCGGCCGCCGGGGCAACGCCGTGGTGGTGCTCGATCCAGCCGGGCTGGCGGAGGGAGCCGCCCCTGGCGAGGCGCAGCAGGTGCTCGGTTGCTTCGAACTCCCACGCCAGCGCAGCGGCAACCGCTATTGCATCGCCGATTTCTACCGCGATCTCCGAAGCGGCCCGGATGGAAGCCCACGGGCCGCCGATGGGCTGCCGATGCAGGCCGTCACGATGGGGGAGAAGGCCACCGCCTTTGCCCGTGAGCTGTTCGCCGCCGATCGCTACAGCGACTACCTTTATTTCCACGGCTTGGCGGTGCAGATGGCCGAGGCGCTGGCCGAATGGACCCACGCCCGCATCCGCCGTGAACTGGGATTCCCCGATCCCGCAGCCATGCCCCTGCGCGATGTGCTGGCCCAGAGATACCGAGGCAGCCGCTATTCCTTCGGCTATCCCGCCTGTCCCAACGTGTCCGATTCCCGCCAGCAGCTCGCCTGGCTCGGAGCTGAGCGCATCGGCCTGACGATGGATGAAAGCGACCAACTCGAACCAGAACAGAGCACCACGGCCCTCGTGGCCATCCACAGCAAGGCCCGCTATTTCAGCGCCTGATCGGCCGGAGCTGCCCCCCAGGGCGGCATGGCAGGCTCACGGGGTTCTTCCCAGTCCTAGCCATGGCCATTGCCGGTCCCGGTGGCGTCGATGACGCCATCGCCGCGGGTCTCGACCTCGACGGCTCCCCCATCCCTGCCCCGATGCTCGCCCTCTACAACGAGGTGATGGAGCTGGAGAGCCAGCGGGCCCGCAGCGGCGTGAAGAAGTCGATGCGCAACCGGATCGTGAAGACCGGCTCCAAGCACCTCGACCAGGCCAGCCTCGATGCGCGCCTAAGGGAGGCCGGTTGGGAAGGTCTGAAGGACAAAGAAGTGGCCTTCTTCTACGGCTGAGGATTCGCAGGGGCCGCAGGGGCGCTGCTGCTGCTGATCAGGGCGGGTTGCTTACGGCAGCCCCCTCGCCATGATCTTGGAGAGCCTGCAGGCGTCAGGCAAGCCCTCGAAATCAGGCGGACTTCTGCCGCGATCGAGCCAGGTGGCGGAACAGACGCCTGAATCCTGCGTCGCTGCCGATCAGCCGCAGATCAACCGCAGAGTTCCTCGAGGCTGTCGATTACCTCCTGCTGGAACTCCTCAAGGTCGTCGGAGTCGCTGAGATCGATCCCCTCGCCAGCGGCATTCTGGGCCAGCTCCTGGAAATGGAAGGCCCCTTCGCCATGGGCGAGGAACTCCATGGCGGAGGGCTCACCGCTTTCCTTGTAGGCGTCGCACAGGGCCATAAAGGCCGCGTCCTCGTTGAAATCCCAGCTCATGAAGAAAGTGGTGGCGCGGAAGGTGGTGTGGTCCTTTCCAAGACGTTTAACGCCTTACCCCCGGAATCCGTCAACCATCCGTCAGCTTTTGGTGCTGGTCCACTCCAGACTCGGAGGCCGGATCCATCCCCAGTCGGCATGTCCCCATCCCCTGTCGAGCCCATGCCCCCCAGCGATGAAATCCCGTCTAGCCCTGGCCGGAACGTGCTGGGAACAGCTCTGGAGACCTGCAGCTGCCATCCCCTCACCGGTTGGTTCCGGGATGGTTCCTGCCGCACGGATCCCGCCGACCTTGGGCGCCACACCGTCTGCTGTGTGATCAACGAATCCTTTCTGGCCTACACCCGGGCCCAGGGAAACGACCTCAGCACGCCGGCGCCGGCCTACGGCTTCCCCGGCCTTCGACCCGGCGATGCCTGGTGTGTGTGTGCCCGTCGCTGGCTGGAGGCCTATGAGGACGGCATGGCCCCGCCGGTACGGCTGGAGTCCTGTGAGATCAGCACCCTGGAGGTGATCCCTCTGGAGGTGCTGCGGCGGCACGCCGCGGTCTGAACCGCCGTCGGATCTTCACCAGGGGATCGGCTGGCCGTCCCAGGCCACGAAGCCGCCGCTGTGCTCCGCGCTCCGCGTCGCCAGAACCTCCAGGAGCTGCTGGGCGGCCCGTTGCGGGGAGAACAACCCCGAGAGCGGCACAGAGGATCGGAAGGGCTCCGAGAGGCCTGTGGCGGTGGTCCCGGGATGGAGGGCAGTGACACAGGCGAGGGGCAGCCTGCGGCGCCACTCGATGGCCAGGGTTCGCAACAGCTGGTTCTGGGCGGCCTTGGCGGCCCGGTAGGCGTACCAGCCCCCCAGCCGGTTGTCGGTGATGCTGCCCACCCGCGCCGAGAGACTCGCAAAGTGAAGGGGGAGGTCCCTGGGAAGGGCTGGCTCAAGGGCCTTGGCCAGCAGGAGCGGCCCAAAGGCATTGAGCTCGAAGCTGCGCTTCAGGTTGTCGCGGCTCACCTGGGAGAGCCGCTTTTCTGGCTGCAGGGAGCCCCCATGCAGCAGGCCAGCCGTGCAGATCACCAGCCGCAGGGGCCGGAAGCGCTCCAGGGCCAGCGCCGCGAACGACTCCAGGCTGGCGTCATCGCTGAGATCGAGCCGCCAGGTTCCCCGATTGGGTCCGGCCGTGTGAACCGTCAGCCCCGCTGCCCGCTGCGCCAGGCCATCGGCCAGGGCCTGGCCGATGCCGCCAGCCCCCACCACCAGCGCGTGGCCCTGCCAGCCGAAGAGATCCGGGGACTGAGGCTCAGGATCCTTGGCGGCTTCCCGCACCGGCGGCGAGGCCAAAGACTCCGGCGACTGATCGGAGGTCACGGTCGGGATCCGCAGATGGCGCATGATGGCAGCGCCAAGCCGATGCCGTGTTTCGCCGACGCGGCCGCCAGAGAGTCCATGGGTCCTCGTCTCACGCTGCTCGGCCGCGGTGCTTGGGGGAGCACCCTGGAGAACCTGTGGAGGGACCAGGGCCTGGAGGTGCGCAGCTGGTCACGCCGGGATGGCGGCAGCGCCGAACACCTGCTGCGCGATTGCGATCTTGTGGTGGTGGCTGTCTCGATGGCCGCCGTCCGTCCCCTGGCCGCTGCCCTGGCACTGTCCTGGCCGGCCGGATTGCCCCTGCTCTCCTGCAGCAAGGGCATTGATCTCGAGGGGCTCTGCACGGCCAGCCAGCTGTGGGGGCAGCAACTTCCCCAGGCCCCGTCGGCCGTTCTTTCGGGCCCGAATCTGGCGGACGAGCTCCAGCGGGGCCTACCGGCGGCGAGCGTGATTGCCAGCCACGATCCTGCCCTGGCCAGCCGGCTACAGAGGGAGCTGCGTACACCGAACCTGCGGCTGTACACCAACAGTGACCCCATCGGCACGGAAGCGGCCGGTGCCCTCAAAAACGTGATGGCCATGGCGGCTGGCATCAGTGATGGCCTGGGGCTGGGCGCCAATGCCAGGGCTTCGCTGCTCTGCCGCGGGCTGGCGGAAATCGGTGTGGTGTTGAAGGCCCTCGGGGGTCAGCCGGCCACGCTTTATGGCCTAGCGGGGCTTGGTGATCTCCTGGCCACGGCCACGAGCAGCCTCAGCCGCAATCAACGTTTCGGCGGCCTGCTGGCCAGCGGCCTCAGCGAGGAGCAAGCGCTCCACAGCATCGGAGCAACCGTCGAGGGACCCCACACCGCCCGCGCCACCGTGGCCCTGGCCCGCCGCCAGGGCTGGCGGCTGCCGATTTGTGAGCAGGTCGTGCTGCTCCTCGACGGTGGCATTGATGCCCAGGGGGCGGTGCGGGCCTTGATGGAGAGAGATCTGAGGCCGGAGGAATGAGCACGGATCCCCTACCGGCCGTGCTGATCGAGGCCTTCAGCGACGGCCCCTTCGGAGGCAACGGCGCGGCTGTGGTGGCCCTGGACAACCCGATGCCCGCCGAGTGGATGCAGGCGGTGGCCGCCAGTCTTCGCCAGTCGGAAACGGCCTTCCTGCTCGAGAGCGAGCAGGGTTGGATGCTGCGCTGGTTCACCCCCACCTGCGAGGTGCCCCTCTGTGGCCACGCCACCCTGGCGGCGCTGCTGGCCCTGGCCCACTGGAGGCGACTCGGTGCCGGTGAACGCACCTGGTTGCACAGCCGCAGCGGCCCCCTGGACGTGGAGCTGCCGGTGGACCGGCCAGGCTGGGGAGCGATCGGGCTGCCCAGCGGCGAACTCCACCCGGAAGCTGCCCCTTCCCGGTTCACGGCACTCCTAAGAGATCGGCTCGGATGCGGGCCCGAGGGATGCTGGACTTCCGAACTGGGCTACTGGGTGGTTCTGCTCCCCCGGGAGGCCCCCCTGGCCTCGATGGACGGTCTCGCTCCTGACCTGGAGGGGCCACTGCGGCAGGGGTTGGTGCTGATGCAGGGCCTCGATCCCGCCGCTGGTGGGCCGCGGATCGGCGCCGAACCCGCGGATTATCAGCTCCGCTTCTTCGCTCCAGGCCTGGGAATCCCGGAGGACCCCGTCACCGGTTCGGCCCATGCCCTGGTCGCTCCCTGGTGGCAAAAGCGGCTGGATCGACCCCTCGTGCGGGGCTGGCAATGCTCTGACCGTCCTGGGGGGATGGTCTGTGAGGCCGTGTCATCGGCCATGATCCGCCTAACCGGATCGGGACATCTGCTATGGGATGGAACCTTACGGACGGCCTGCGAAGGCTGGGGAGGCGCGGAGCCCCGTGGCGATCACGTTGCCGCTCCCTTGGCCCAGCGATGGAGCGCCTGGCGAACAGCGACCCGTTTGCCGTGCTCCACAGTCTCCGGCGCCATCCCTTCATGATCAGCGCTCCCCTGGCCGCCCTGGCGGTGGGAGCCGGCATCGGAGCCCACGCCCTGCTCCGGCCGGGCACGTCCGCCAGCAAGGGCGAACTGCTGGACACCCTGATCGCCAGTCCGAAGGCCCGACCGACCCAGGCTGCCGCAGCGGAAAGCCTGGCTCCCCCCAGCGGCGGTGAGGTCACGGCAGCCACTGGCATGGCAGCCCCATCCACGGGCGATGGGGGCCTGACCCCTCCGAACCTTCAGGCCCAGCGCGCTGCGGCCCCTGCGGGTGCGGGTGGTGGGTTAATCGAACCCCAAGCCGGTCCCAGCCTCAATCTCGAGATCCGCGTCGCCCTGCTGAAGCTGCCCGCCTACCCCGATTTTTCTGCCTCCGGATCCTGGCGCCTGCTGGACAGGGACGGTCGGGTGCTGCGTCAGGGTTCAGCGGCCCAGGCACCTGATCCGGCGGCCTCTCTCACCCAGGAGCCTGAGGTCTGGCTAGAGACAGAAGCCAACGACCATCTCAGCAGTGCTGGTCACAGCTACCAGGGCCGTTTTCGCATCCTCAGGAGCAGCAACGGACTGAGGGTGATTAACCACCTACCGCTTGAGAGCTACGTGAGCTCGGTGGTGGGCGGAGAGATGCCCTCCAGCTGGAATCGGGAAGCCCTACGGGCCCAGGCCGTGGCGGCCCGCTCCTACGCCCTGGCCCACATGGCCCGTCCAGCTGACGATCAGTGGCATCTCGGGGACACCACCCGCTGGCAGAACTACGAGGGACTATCCAGCGTGACCGCCACCACCCGGGATGCCACGAGCAGCACCAACGGCGTGATCCTCAGCTACCAGGGGGGCATCGTCGAAAGCCTTTATGCCGCGACCCAGCAGATCGTGGAGGAGGCCCATGGCAGTCTCGGCGCCAGCATGAGTCAGACGGGGGCCCAGGAACTGGCCCAGCAGGGCCTGCGCTACAACGAGATCCTCGGCCGGTACTACCAGGGTGCCTCCTTGGCCCGACTCCAGGCCGGTGCGGGCTGAACGTTGGTGGCAGAGGGCGGTCGAGGTGTCGGAGCAGGCCCTCGCTTGTGGTGCCCTGGTGCCGCTGGAGACCCGCCTGATCGAACAGCCGGGCGTCGCACCGTTCCTGCTCCGGGAACTGGTGTCACGCCCGCCACGGCACCTTCAGCCCGAAGGACCGAAGCTGAATCCTTTCCTTCCCTGGGACCAACCGCTTGAGGTGGGTCGGATTGGCGAAAGCCACGTGCTGCTCCTCAACAAATATCCCGTTCAGGCCTGCCATCTCCTCGTGATCTCCCGGGGGTGGCAGCCCCAGAGTGGCTGGCTGGACGCCACCGACTGGACCAGTGTGGCGTCGGTTGGAGCGGACACCGGCGGGCTCTGGTTCTTCAACAGTGGCGCCATCGCCGGGGCGAGCCAACCCCATCGCCATCTGCAGCTCCTGCCCCGCCGCCACGGGGAGTCCAGCTGCCCCCTGGCGTCCCTGCTACAGGCCCAGCTCGAGGGAGCTTCGGCCCCCTGGCCCTGGTTGTACCGGCTCAGCCCCCGCCTCGATCCCCGCCATGGGCTGGATCTCGAGGAGCTCTATGCGGACCATTGCGAAGCCCTCAGCCTTGGTCGGCGGGACACGGATGCGGCTCCCCGCCATCCCTACAACGTGCTCTTCGACGACCACTGGTTCCTCACGGTGCGTCGCTGGCGTGAGCATGGGGCCGGTTTCAGCGTGAATGCCCTCGGATTTGCCGGCTACCTGCTGTGCACGGAGAGGTCCGACCGCAACTGGCTCGAGCGCCATGGACCCTGGGCCCTGCTGGCGTCCGTGGCGGTTCCAGCCTGAGCCGAATCGCCGCCCGCCATCGGCCGAGCCGTGATCATCGTCCTGAATCCGTGTTTTCTCGGTTGCGGCCAACAGCTGCCTGGCCCTCTTCTGAAAGGAGGGAACTGAAGCCCTCCCCCCGGCCCCGATCAAGGTCCGGACGGGCTTGATCCCAAAGGGGGGTCAAGGTCCTGAAACCAGCTTGGTTTCGATCTTTCTTTATTTCGAATTTTATTTGTGATGACCCTTTCCTCCAGCAATCGCCGCCTGCGGCGACGCCTTGACCTACAGCAACGCAATCGCCTCGTTGAAGCCCACCAGGATCTCGCCAGGCCCATCGCCATCCATTACGGCCGCTGTTGCCGGGAAAGCGTGGACGATCTCCTCCAGGTGGGGTTGATCGGCTTGATCCGGGCTGCCGAACGCTTCGACGCCCAGCAGGGAACCCCCTTCGAAGCCTTCGCCCGACCCCACATTCGCGGTGCGATCTTGCACCATCTTCGCGATGTTGCCCCCTCGGTTCGTTTACCCCGGCGCCAGGCGGAGTTGCAGCAACGGCTGATGCGTCTGGAACGCCATCTCCTTCAGCAGGGTCGGAAGGCGACCCCTGAGGCCCTGCAACGCCTGCTGGGGATCAACGCTGAGCAGTGGAACGTGTTGATGCGGCAGCGGCTGCTCAACCGAGCCGAGGCCCTCACGGAGGTCTCCGAAGAGGAACTCGATCAAGCAGAGGCTACGGATGCCCTGGCGTTGAACGAAGGAGAGGGGGAGACGGTGCAGGCTCTCCTGGCGGATCTGGATCCCCGCCAGCGAGAGGTGGTTCAAAACGTTGTGCTCAAGGGCTTGAGCTACCGACAGATGGCCCGCCGCCTGCAGGTGAGCCCGATGACCGTTCAGCGGCTGCTTCATCGTGGCCTGGAGCAGCTGAGAGGCAATCTGCAACCGCGGGATTTCAGGAACCCTGATCCTGTTGATCGCGGGCCATCTGCTGTTCGAGTGTGGTGATCGCTGCGTTGAGGGCCGCCAGGCGCCGTTCCGCCGCATCTCGGCAGAAGCTCAAGAAACGGAGCTTGTTGTGCTGATGCTGGCGCCAGGCCTGGGCTCCATCCACGGCTGCATAACAGGTGGCAAAGGGGGGAAACATCACGTTCATCCAAGAGCCATGGGTTCTAGCGACCCCGCAACGGCGGCTGTGGTCCAATGCGGCCCCGGGCAGGGGAGGATGGAAGGCCAATGTAGGGAGTGTGCCCTTTCGATGGCTAAGAAAGCCCTGATGACCCCCCCCGGGGAGGATGGGGCTGACGTACCGCCCAGGGCAGCCTTCAGCGGGCAGCGATCTGCCGCCCTGGCCCCCCGCTGCGGGACGTTCCGTTTCGGGTTCGGGCTGGCCATGGGCCTGGCGCTCTGTACAGCGGGCTGGGCGCAGGCTCCAGGCCCAGGAGTCCCCGACCAAGCAGCCAGCCTGGCCTTGCTGAAGGGACAGACGGCCCGCGCCCTGCAGGGCAGCTTCAACACCGTTCCCGTCCTCCATTCCAACCAACCGGAGGCGGTCTGGGGGCCTGGCATTCTCATCGACACCAGCCCAGGGATGGTGTACGCCGAAACAGGCGTGGCGATGGCCAACCCCACCTACCACTTCCAGGGGCCTTTCGGGCTGCATTTCCATCACATCTACAGCCCAGCCAGCCCCGGTCCAGGCCGCCTGGGACGACGCCCGGAACTGAGCCTCGCGGCGGTGGTGATCAATCCGGGCGAGGTGCCGGTTCGGCTGCGGCTGCTGAGGGGGGCCGTGCGCAACAGCTTCAGCTCGCCCTACCAAGGGCAAAAGCTGCTCGGCGTGAAGCCCCTCGGTCCCCGACCCTGGAACACGGGTCCTGGCGATGCCACGGCCGTGCAGATGTTGCGGGGCCGTCTCGATGCCGACCTCACCGAGGATCACACCATCCCCCCCAACACCCGCGCCGTGCTGCTGCGAACGGAGCTGCCAGCCCTAGGGGTGGTGAACGGCTTGTTACGTGGCGAGAGCGATGCTCCCTTCCATCTCGCCATGGTGGCCGCACCAGCCCAAGCCACGGATCAGGACATCTTCGCCATCCTGGCCAACCGCCAGCTGGCTCCGGGGAGGACCTACCTCAACCAGCTGGCGGCGATCGAGCGGGGAGAGGTGTTCTCCAGGGTGAGTGGGGTGGCCCTCGGCGATACCTACCAAGCAAGCCTCAACCACGACCTGAAGCGACAGGGCTCTTTGCATGTGCCCCTGACCAGCACCGTGCGCCAGAGTTTCGGAACTGGCGAGGTCCAGGTGAATCCCCTGGCGACCCGAATGGCTGATTCAGCCCTCGACAATGTGGGCACCTACGGCGTGCGCTTCGACGTTGACCTCCAGCTTCGGGGTGCTGGTGCCTATGCCGTTGTGTTGAGTCATCCGCAGGTGCCGGGGTCCGGCTCCTCGATTGCGTTCAGGGGATCGCTCGAACTGAGGCGACCGGAGGGAATCGAGGCCCTGCACGTGGGCCTCCGCTCCGGCGAGAGCCTCACGCTCACGACCCTGGAGATCCGGGAGGACAGGCCGCTCGCGTTGCAGATGAGTCTCGTGCAACCCGCCGATTCGATCCCGGGCCATCTGCTGAGCATCGTGCCCATCGACCAACTGCCGACCCTGGCCGCGGGTCCAGCCCCGCTCAAGCCGATCCCTGTCGCCACGGCCAGCCCCGTGCCGCCCGCTGCAGCGACATCTCCACGTTCGCCGGTCCGAAAGGCATCTTCGACGCCAACCGCTGCACCTGCCGCCGCGAAGCCCAGGACGGTTCGCCGCCCAAAAACGGCCGCGTCTTCAAGCCAGCGAGGTCTGATCGTGGCGCCGCCGATCCTGCGTCCCTCGCCGCGCTTACCAATGGCGCTGCCCATCACCCTGAGTGATCGCTACCGTCAGGCCCTGGAAGCCCAAGAGCGTCTGATGCGCAGCTGGCTGAAACCATGACCCCCCCAACAGGCAAGGAGTCACGGCGACGCCTGACCCTGGAGCTCTCCCGCACCCGAATCGAGCACCTCGATGCGCTCAAGCGGGAATGGGGTCTGCGCAACAGGGGGGATGTGCTGGAGCGGCTGCTGGATGGCCTCTTCCCGTCCCTTGAGGAGGACGGCGATGCCATGGCCATGGCCCAGGACGAAGAACTCCGTGAAGCCGAGAGTGGTCTCGATGAGCAGGCGGCGCTGGTGCTGGTGGGATCCGGAGCCCTGGAACGAATCCGTAGCGAAGCCGGCGATGGGTTCAGCGGCTTCCCGCAGACCGATGGAGGGGCCCAGCACCGATCCAGCGGCGGCATCGATCTGCCGGGGTTTGTGCGCAAGCGATCGAGGGATTTGCGCCACAGCCTTCAGACCCCTGCGGAGCCCAACCCAGGCATCGCTCCCATGCCCCGACTGGCGGCCGATCTCGCCGAGCAGGCCCTCTCCCAGGCGAGGGACCACTGGCAGGGGCTCTACGGAAGCACGGCCAATGAGGCGGTCCTGGAGGCGGCGATGACCTGGCTGGCGCAAGACGTTTGGCCCCAGGCCGAACCCGTGGATGGCCGGGCGTTCACCTGGACCGCCGCCTGTGCCCTGATGCAGCAGTTGGTCGATGGCTGGAGTGCGGATGCGACGACCTTCGAGCGGGTGGTCGTCACCGCGGGGGTTCTCGAGGATCCCTTCAGCGCGACAACCCTGCCGATGAGGATCCCGACCCTGATCCATCGCTTCGTGCAGCGATTCCGACGTCGGCCGAAGGGAACCTCGTTCCAGACCCTGGAGCACACCATGACGCTTCAGGGAGCCCTTCGCCTGCTGGGATTGCAAACCCAGCTGGGTCAGCGGGTCACCCTGGCGGAGATCCGTGAGGCCTACCGGGAGATGGCTCTACGCCACCACCCCGATTCAGGTGGTTCTGTGGAGGCCATGCGACGGGTGAACGAGGCCTACCAATTGCTCAAGGAGCTCTATCGCCACCCACCGGCCGAAGGCGTCGGACCTCGGCTTCATTAACGGGGCCGCACAAGATCGCACCTCCGCAGGCCGATGGAGGAGAAGCTCGAGGCAACCTGATGATCTCAGAAGAGAATCAGCATAGGACCCATTAAGAGACCAGCCTGAGACATCTAATCAGCAGACAGGTGAGCAAGCCAGGCAAAGCCTCTTGATCGTGAACGGATTCACTTCGCCCGCGGAAGACGATGCAACCAAGACTCAGCGCAGGTCCAGCAATAAGTCTTAGTCAGGATTCAGGAATGATGAATGGGGCGCCCAACCCCTTAGTGGCCCACCCTCTTACGGAGACTCTTGCATCAGTCCCTTGAAACGCAGATGGGACTCGTGCAAAGTCCAATGGTGCGTCTTGCTCATGAAGACTGAAAAAAGCTTTTTGATAGCTCTCATTGACAGCGCCATTTTCTTTTCGGGATTCTCGCATGAGTCCCATGACGTGTCGCAATGCACGACGCATCCACTCCCCACGGGAATTGCTTTTTGGCAATGATTTCAGTTGTCAAGCCATTGGATCGCTCAAGCACGATGACGCCAAATCAATCGGGAATACACGCCAAGGATCCCGGTCCAAATGACGGTACAGGAGACCTTCTGGGCAAATCGGCCGGTTTTGCCCCTCTCATTATCCCAGCCCCTGACAGGGTTTTGGACTTTTCCAGATGCCTTGCGTACCTGTCTAAGACACAGGTACGCAAGGCAAGGGCTTGGCCCCGGCCCAGAGCGATCGCGGCCCGACCGCCCTCCGCACGCCTAACGAAGACGCGGAAGGAGTTTGCTTATCTCAGCCAAGACCAAGGACAAGTCTAATAACGGGACCTAATTGATCCTTCGGGGATCATCTGGACCATGGTGCATGGGTGGATCAAGGCACCGATCGATGCCAGGGCGTCTCCGAGTGGGCGCGCCGATCGATTCGTTGCCTACGGGCGAGCGGTTGCATCCGAGCAAGCCTGCGCTGGGAAGGCATGGGTGGGGAATGGCCTCAATGAGGCTCTGACAGCGGAGCGCCGAAGCAAGGGGACCAAAAACGGTGTTTCATATCAATACTGGTTGGTCTATTTATGCTCTCTCTGGACCCACAGCGAGCCCCGGCATGGGACCAGAATGAGACCTGCGAAGCGCAGGTTGGCTCAACAAAAAACCCCGCCTAGGCGGGGTTGATGAAAAGGCGGCCGGAGCGAGGCGATCCAACCAGCGGCGATCACGTGGTGGTCTGCATGCCCTGGATCAGAAAGTCGAAATAGGGGGACACTAGGGCGGCCTGTTCGGTGTTCACCAAGGCCACGGATGCCTCCTTCAGGCAGCGGATCGCCTCCACCATGCCCGGCATGGGCACACCAAGGCTGTTGTACATCTCCCGCGCACCAATCAAACCGATGTCCTGGATCCGCTCGGTGCTGCCGGCCAGAACGCCATAGGTGACCAGGCGCAGATACCAGCTGAAATCACGCAGACACTGGGCTCGCTGCTTCTGGCCAAAAGCATTGCCACCGGGGGCCACATACTCAGGCTTGCGGGTAAACAGCTGGCGGGCCGCCTCGTCCACGATCTTTTTCTCGTTGTCGGTGAGCACCCGCACGACGGAAAGCCGCGCATTCCCACCGCTGAGAAATTCCACGATGGAACGAAGCTCGCCTCCGGTGGGGTACCGAAGCTGATCGTCAGCCTGGAGGATCAGATCGCGAACGACGCTCATTGCAGCGAACTCGGACTGGCGCATCCTATCGACCTCACAAGGCGGAATCGGCTTCCAACGCCAAGGTGTAACGCCCCTTTGCAAGCGATAGGGTCAGGGTCCGGGGGAGATGGGATCGGAGCGATGGGCAGGGCAGGGGATCTCGGGGAGATCAGCATTGATGACCTCTCCCACCAGGGCGAGGGGATCGGCAGGCTCGGCACTGACGTGGTCTTCGTGCCGGGAGGCCTGCCTGGTGATCGGCTCCGGATCCGCCTGGTGCGCCGCCACAAGGGGAACTGGTCCGCCGAGATCGCCGGCATTATCGACCCCTCTCCGGATCGGCGCCGCCCGCCCTGCATCCTGGCGGACCACTGCGGTGGGTGCAGCCTCCAGCCCCTTGATGATGGGGCCCAGGCCCGCTGGAAGTTCCAGCAAGTGCGCCAGACGCTCCAACGCATCGCCGGCCTCGATGCACCCGTGCGGCCCATCCTTGCGGCGCCTGATCCCCTGGGCTACCGGAACCGGGCGATCATCCCCCTGGAGCGCAGCGCTGAGGGCTGTCTTCGTGCCGGCTACTACCGGCGTGGGTCCCACAGGATCGTCAACCTCAACCGCTGTCCCGTCTTAGATGGACGGATTGACCGCCTGATCCAGCCACTCAAGCAGGATCTGGAGGCCAGCGGCTGGCCGATCGATCGCCACGGGGGCGGCGGACTACGCCATCTGGCCCTGCGGGTCGGACAGGCCACAGGCGAGGTGCTCCTCACCTTGGTGTCCGCCGACCGTGACCTGCCGGGGCTGGAGTCGATGGCCGAGGCCTGGATGGAGCGCTGGCCCGAGGTGGTGGGGGTGTGCCTCAACCTCCAGGATCAGCCCACCAACCGCCTGCTGGGTGAATGCACCCTCACCGTGGCGGGGCGCCCCTGGCTGGAGGAGGGCTTCGCAGGCTTGCATTACCGCATCGGGGCCGACACCTTTTTTCAGGTGAACACCGGACAGGCGGAAGCCGTGATGCCCTCGCTGCTGGAGGCCCTCGGGGAAGGAAACGATGCCGGGCCCAAACACCTTGTCGACGCCTACTGCGGCATCGGCACCTTCTCGCTGCCGCTCGCCCAGCGGGGATGGCGGATTCACGGGCTTGAGCAGCATGGGCCCTCCGTTGACCTGGCCAGAAGCAACGCGGCCCTCAATGGACTGGAGGCCATGGCCCAGTTCGAAAGCACCCCGGTGGCGCCGGTACTGGGCAAGCGCCTCCTACCCCACACAGGCGGGGATGGCCCCCATCTGTTTGTGGATCCACCCCGCAGGGGGCTGGAGCCTGAAGCCCTGGCCGCCATCAAGACGGTCCGGCCAGCCAGGATCGCCTACCTCAGCTGTGACCCCGCCACCCTCGCCAGGGACCTAGGCCAGTTGGCTGCCGACGGGGCCTACGAGCTGCTCTGGCTCCAGCCGATCGACTTCTTCCCAAACACCAGCCACGTGGAAAGCCTGGCCGCCTTGCACCGCCGCTAACCATTCGCCCAAGAAGATATGGCCGTTGGTTTGGGCCGACGCAGAAGGGACGACCCGGTCAACAACCGACTTCCTTAACTGCGCAGCTCGGCGGCAAACTGCCTTTCGAGGCTTTGGCGCACCCTGCCATGGGCCTCCTCCACCTCCGACTCGGTGAGCGTGCGGCTCGCATCGCGGTAGCGGAGCCTGAAGGCCTGGCTGCAGAAGCCCGCTTTCACCGGCTCACCCTCGTAACGGTCGATCAGCTCGGCCTGCTCTAACAGCGGTTTTCCTGCCTTGCGGATCGCCACAAGCAGCTCCGCCGCTGTGACGCGGCCCTCCACAACCAAGGCCAGATCCCGATCGGAGGCCGGCACCGTGGGATACGGACGGAATGGTGGCTGCAGCCGCGCTGGGCGGCTTGCCGCGGCGATCAAACCCTGAAGCTTCAGCTCAAAGAGGAAGGTGAACTCGGGCAGATCCAGCTCCTGGGCCCGAGCAGGATGCAATTGGCCGAACCAGCCGACGGGACGACCCTCCACCACCAGGGTGGCGCAACGGCCAGGATGAAGAAGGCCGTCGGGTGCTTCACCGGCCGCCAAGGGCCTGTCCTGCAAGGGTACCGCCAACGGGTCAAGACCAGCCTGGAGGACCCCCCGGGCGAGGTAGTAATCGGGAGATTGGGATTTGCCACTGGTGCTCCAGAGCTCGCTGCGCCGTTCCCCGGCGATGACCCCCGCCAGCAATTCGTGCTCCTGGATCACGCCTTCGACCTCGGCGAACACCCGGCCGATCTCGAAGGCCCAGAAACCCGGACGGGAGGCCTGAAGGTTGCGCCTGGCGGCCTGCAGCAGCTCCGAGTGAAGGTCATCACGGAGGTGGCCGTAGTCGGCCAGCAGGGGATTCGCCAGGGCAACCCGTCCGGCTCCGGCCGCCACCAGGGAAAAGCCACAGGTTTCCTGGAGCCCGGCCGCGCAGAGGGCCTGGCGCAGCCGGCGCTCCAGGCGCTGGGCCGGCGCCGGACCGCCGGGTTCCAGGGGATCGGGTAGGTGAGCGGCGAACTGGTCGTAGCCCACCAGACGCGCCACCTCCTCAATCAGATCCACCTCCCGGCGCAGATCCATGGCCCGCTCCGCTGGCACCACCACGGACCAGCCCCCGTCCTCGGGGGTGAGGGCGCAGCCCAGGGCCTGCAGGGTGCGCTCGATGTGGCTGTCGTCGAGGTCCTCGGCCTCGCCATCGACCAGCACCGGACCCAGCAGGTTGTGGAGGGCATCGCGGCGCAGCATCACCGCTTCGGGGCCGCCGGAGGCGCATCGGTGGAGCCAGCGACCCTCCAGCGTGGCGCCCGCCAGCTCCTGGAGCAGCGCCACGGCCCGGTCACTGGCGGTGAGGGTGCCATCGGGGGGAAGCCCCTTCTCAAAACGGCTGCTGGCCTCGGTGCGCAGTCCCACGCTGCGGGCCGAACGCCGCACGGCCTGGGGCTCGAAGACCGCCGCCTCTAGCCAGATCGATGTGGTGGTGGCCGTGACGGCCTCCTCCAGGCCCCCGATCACGCCGGCCAGGGCGATCGGCCGATTGGCGAGGGTCACCACCAGGGCCTCGGGGTCAAGGGTTCGCTCCACCCCGTCCAGGGTGACCATCCGCTCATCCCGTTCGGCCTGGCGGACGCCGATCGCAGCGGGATCGGCCGGGAAGCCCACCGCCCGTTCCAGGCGATCCCGATCGAAGGCATGCAACGGCTGTCCCGTTTCCAGCATCACCAGATTGGTGATGTCCACCACGTTGTTGATGGGTCGCACGCCGGCCTTCTCCAGTCGCTGCTGCAGCCAAGCTGGTGAGGGCTGGACCGTGAGATGGCTAAGAGCGGTGATGCTGAACAGACCTCCGGCCTCGATGCGCCGGCCATTGTCAGGATCGGGGAGGAGTGGTGCCGCATCGACGCCCGGGCCGGATGCCGGAAAGCGGGTCTGGCCGCCGCAGAGGGCCGCCACCTCCCGGGCAATCCCCCGCATCGAGAGGCCATCGGGACGGTTGGCGGTGATCGCGAGCTCCAGGACCTGATCATCGAGACTAAAGAGCGGACCGATCGGGGCCCCGAGGGGCGGCACCGTTTCCAGCAGATCCTCAAGGATGGCGATGCCGTCCACGCCTGCCGGAAGGCCCAGCTCCTGAAGGGAGCAGATCATGCCGTTGCTGGCCACACCCCGCAGCTCGGCGGGCTTGATGGTGAGGTTCACCGCCGGCAGAGTGGTCCCGACGGGAGCCACGGGCACGTGAATACCGGCCCTCACATTGGCGGCGCCACAAACGATTTGAAGCGGCTCGGCCGCTCCCACCCGCACGCGGCAAACACTCAATTTGTCGGCGGCCGGGTGGGGATCACGAGCCTCCACAAACCCCACCACCACCCCGGCGGCCCGGGCCGCTAGATCCTCCACCGCCTCCACCTCGAAGCCGGCGATCGACAGCCGCTCAGCCAGGCGCTCCGGATCGAGGGCCTCCGATTCAACCTGCACGAGTTCCCGGAGCCACTGGAGCGAAACCCGCATGCTTCTGGCATCAGCTTGGTCGGCCGCGATCCTAGGCAGCGGCTGAGGGGGGGACCCCCGTGGTGTGGAGCTGCGCCATCCCCGCCGCCGCCGGGGCTAGCCGACTGCAGCTGCCGCCAAGAGAAGTGAACGGCGGAGAGGTATGGTTAAACGTTGTCACATCGCTTCGCTCAGCGGCGCAACGTCCTTCCATGGCAAAAAACAAGGGCGTCCGGCTCGTGATCACTCTTGAGTGCACCGAGTGCCGGTCCAACCCCGCCAAGCGGTCCCCTGGCGTGTCCCGTTACACAACCCAGAAGAACCGCCGCAACACCACTGAACGGCTGGAGCTGAAGAAGTTCTGCCCGCACTGCAATTCCTCCACGGTGCACAAGGAAATCAAGTGAGGCCAGCGCCGCTCCGGAATCCGGAGCCGGCGTCACCCCACCGTAGGCCTGATTGCCATCCCAACGCCCGGGCATTGGGATGGCCCATCAGTTGTCGTGCAGCGCAGAGCATTCCCCCTTTTTCCTTCCGTTCCCCCAAACCCATGTCCAGCTCCTTCTTCAAGAAGCGCCTCTCGCCGATCAAGCCTGGTGACCCAATTGATTACAAGGATGTTGATCTGCTCAAGAAATTCATCACCGAGCGCGGCAAGATCCTTCCCCGGCGTCTAACCGGTCTCACCGCCAAGCAGCAGCGCGACCTCACGAACGCCGTGAAGCGGGCCCGCATCGTGGCTCTACTGCCCTTCGTGAATCCTGAAGGCTGAGCCTGGGGAGACCCTCGGCGTGGCCCAGCCTGTCAGCATCCAACCAGGGGATCTCGTGGGGGTCAACGACACCCGCGGATATCAACTGGGCGTCGTGCAGTCCTTGCGTGGTTCCAAGGTGGAGCTGCGCAGTGGTTACGACGCCCGGCTCCACCAGGCCCCGCTGCGGGATGTCGAACGAATCGCCGCCCTGCCGCCAACGGCGCCTGGCATCCCTGGCCGACTCGGCGATGCGCCCTGGAGTCTCAGCCTCGCCGGCCTGACGGCGATCCGACCCAGCTCCCGTGCCTTCGGTGAAGCCTGGGCAGTGCTCGTGGAGGAACCCGGGGCTTGGGAAGGCTCCCTGGCCGATCTGGCGGGCCTGCTGGGATCAGCGGCGGATCCTTCCCTCTTGGCGGCCTGCTGGCTCTGGCTCCACGGTGATCAGACCCTCTTCCGCTTCCGCCAAGCCAGGATCACGCCGCGGCGGCCAGAGGAGCTTCGCCCTCTACGCCAGGAGCGACGCCAGCAGGTCCTGCGCCGAATGCGGCGAGCCGAATGGCTCCAGCACCTTCAGGCCAGGCAGCCTTTGGATGCCAGCGGACTCACGGCGGAGCAACGGAACGACCTCCACGAACTCAGTCGTTGGGCGGCAGGAGCGACGGAGCAACCCCTTTCCGACGATCTGCAGCGCCTGCTGCGCGAGTGCCACTGCCACCTCGAGCCGGGGCCGATCCGCCACCTCTTGGTCGATCTCGGCCAGTGGGAGCGGCACCACCTGCCTTCCCTTGAGGCCACCACTTGGCAGCACGGTTTCTCCGAGCAGCTGCTGGAGGAGGCCGACCAGCTCGTGGCCCAAGCCCACCTGCCCTTCCCAGGCGACGGGGAGCGGGTCGATCGCTGCGGGCAGCGGGTGGTCACCATCGACGACGACGACACCCTCGACATCGACGATGGCCTTGCCCTCGAAACCACCGCCGAGGGGCGCCAGCGGTTGTGGATCCACATCGCCGACCCCGGGCGGCTCGTGGCGGCGGGTACCCCCCTCGACCTGGAGGCACGCCGTCGCGGCACAAGCCTTTATCTGGCCCGGGGCAATCTGCCGATGTTTCCCCCCCAGCTCGCCCATGGGCCGATGAGTCTGAGACGCGGGGAGCGCAGCGCGGCCTGGAGCCTCTGGGTGGAACTCGACAGCAGTGGAGCCGTGCTGGCCGATGGAGTCGAGCGCAGCTGGATTCGGCCCACCTACCGCCTCTCCTATGCCGATGCCGATGAGCTGATCGAACTAGCGCCACCCCAGGAGGCCGATCTGCTGGCGATCCACGAGCTGCTCACGGTTCGCCACAGGTGGCGCACAGCCGAGGGTGCCCTGAATCTGGAGGATCCCGAGGGCAGGATCCGCTGCCGTGGTGAGCGGGCCGAGCTGGAGGTGGTGGAGGCCTCCCCATCCCGCCGCCTTGTGGCCGAGGCGATGGTGCTCGCCGGCAGCCTTGTGGCGGAACGGGGCATTGTCGAAGGAGTTGCCCTTCCCTTCCGCAGTCAGCCCACCTGTGCGTTGCCCGCACCCGCAGAGCTGGACCAGCTTCCCTGCGGGCCCGTCCGCCATGCAGCGATCAAGCGCTGCCTCAGCCGCGGACTGGTCGGCACCTCGCCGGCACCCCACTTCAGCCTTGGGTTGCGGGCCTACGTGCAGGCCACATCCCCGATCCGACGCTATGGCGATCTTGTGGTGCAGCGCCAGCTCCTGGCCCTCCAGACCGGTGAGTCCCCCCTGGCGGAACAGGACCTCGCCGCCCTGCTCACGGAGATCGAGGGTCCGGTCCGGCAAGGCATTCAGATCGGCCGGGAGGACCAGCGTCACTGGCTGCAGGTCTGGTTCGAACAACAGGAGCAAGGGCAGTGGCCCGGGCTGTTCCTGCGCTGGCTTCGGCAGGACCATCAGCTGGGCCTGGTCTGGCTGGACGATCTGGCCCAGTCGCTTCCCTGTCACTGTCCATCCCGCAGCGAACCTGGCAGCGCCCTGCTGGTGCGGGTCAGCGCTGTGGATTCCCTCCAAGACCTGCTTCGCCTTGAAGCGACGGCTTGAATGGGCCCCAGGCTCCAGGGGCTCCGTGATCAGGAAGCGGCCAGACGGCTTACCCTCAACCAGCGCCCCCAGGGATTGGCACAACCCATCAGTCGCACCGGCGTCGCCCGTTCCAGCTCGAGAAGCCAGCCATGGAATGCAGGTTCCAGCGTGATCACGGGCCAGGGACCCTCCGCCGTGTGGAGCACGAAGCCGCCGGTGTTATCCGGAACCAAATCTCCCTGCCACAGGCGCTCTGTGGCCTCCGGGGGAGCCTGGTAGGGATCGGCGTACACCCAGTTCGCGGGGCGATCGACAAGATGTCCCTGGCCATCGAGCCGGCCGGGATCGCTCAGCGCGGCCCGCTGCCCCTCGGCCCATTGGGGGTGATGCCACGGCAGAGACCAAATCGGGAAGGGACCCGCCGGGGCCTGGGGATCGCTGATCAGGGCCTCCTGGAGGCGCCGTACGGGCAGCTCGGCGGGACGAAGGCCATCGCGAACGCAAAGGGCGGCCGCCAGACCGGCCGCCTGACCGATGTTCAGCACCAGGGGTTGCAGGCGGGTGGCGCCGTTGGCCATATGGCTCACGCTGAAGCACTTGTCGGCGGCCAGCAGGTTCTCCACATCGCGGCTCACCATGGCGCCGTAGGGGATGGTGAAGGGGGTGCCTGTCCAGCGCCCACCCCAACGGCAGCTTTTCGGGGCTAGGGGCCAGTCCGCGCCGGGGTAGTGATGGTCGTTGGCGTAATTGCCGACAGCGATAGCACTGCTGCCACCGCTGTCGTCCCGGGGGAGGGCGGCGATGCTGGCCCCCTGGCCTACCGGCAGAAGGTGCTGCTCCAGAACCACCTCCCGTCCCACCAGGCGCCGGCCCTCTCGCCAGTAGGGCATCAGGGCGAGTGCCTCGCCACCCTCCAACGCGCCGGCGGTGGCCTGATCAAAGGAGGGAAAGAGGCCGCCAGGTCTCAGTGCTCCGTCACTCGCCGCCTCCAGCACCCGGGCGAAGTGGAGACTGTGCGCACGCATCGCGTCGGCCAACTCCTGCTCTAGGGCTGTGGCTGGGAAGCCGGCCGCCTGGGTGGTCTGGAAAGCCCGCCCGAGGTCCCCGTGCCAGTCATTGCCTTCGAGGGGCCAGTTCAACATCACGGCGCCGCCCGGCAGACGTCCGTAGCTCAGGGTGCGACTGACTCCGAAGGCATCGCAGGCGCCGCTGAAGGGCGCGGGCAGGGTGGGAGGCGGTTCGCTGATTGAAGCGGTGGCCTCTGTCGTGGGCTGTGGAGGCATGGGATCGGCCAGCTGACCCATCACCACCCAGGTGGGGGATTGCACCGGCTGGGCCGCAAAGAAGGGCTCCGCCAGATCCGCCGCAGGCGGGGCGCTGGGTTCCCCCCAGAGCTCCCGGGCTTCCCAGCCGAGCCGGAAGGGGGCTGCCGCCAGGGGAAAGAGGTCACCGCGATCGCTGCCGTCGATCACCAGCTCCGGAGTGATTTTGATCACCTGCTCCAAGGCGTTGGAGGGTCCCGGCGAGCGCAGCACGGTGAGTTCGCTGATCCGGGCCCCCCGACGCTCGACTTCGCGCACCCGGCAGAGCGGCCACCAGGTCAGCAGGGATTCCGCTGCCACCCAACGCCGCAGGATCCCCTCAGCCGTTGCGGGTCGGTAACCAAAGCAGCTCACCCAGTTGTGATCCAGGCCATCCGGCTCCTCGGCAGCCAGGCTGCGGAGCAGCGCCCCCCAAAGTCCGGTCTGCCAGGGCGTGAGTTCATTGCCATCCGGGCAACACACCCCGGCGGCACTCACCATGCCGCCCAGCCAGGAGCCGGGTGTGAGCAGCAGGGTTCGGGCTCCCGAGCGGGCCGCCTGCAGCGCTGCCGCCACACCGCCGCTGCCGCCACCCCACACCAGAACGGCCACGGGCTGGGAGGTGGGACCGACCATCGGATGAGCGCTTCGGACCAACACCATGGCAGCACCCGGGCACCACCACCACCCAGTCAAAGGGCGAGCCAGGAAAGGGCTCAGCAACGCCTCAGTAAGATCACCCCACCCAGAGGGTTTGTCCCCCTGCCCGGCCGATCTCCCGCGTCCCGCCCGATCCGTTTGAGCATCCCCAGGGCGCTGGCCGGTGCAGGCGAACCCCTCCGGGGCCGCATCGCGTCAAGCGGCTGATCCTCCCGGGCCAGAGAGGGTCCAGCCGGACCCCAGTTTTCCAGCGCTGCTGCCCTTCCTCATGCCCACCTACACCCTCACCACCCCCCTCTATTACGTCAACGATCGGGCCCACCTCGGCAGCACTTACACCACCCTGGCCTGTGATGCGATCGCCCGTTTCCAGCGCCTGCGGGGCCAAAGCGTGTGTTTCATCACCGGCTGCGATGAACATGGCCTCAAGATCCAGAGGACCGCGGAAGCGGCAGGGGTGCTGCCGCAGGCCCATTGCGATGCCGTGAGCGAGGGCTACCGCGATCTGTGGCGCCGCTGGCAGATCAGCAACGACCGTTTTATCCGCACCACCGATCCCCGCCACCGCCAACTGGTGGAGGCCTTCTTCGCCCGGGTCGAGGCCAGCGGTGATGTGGTGGAGGGGCGCCAGCAGGGCTGGTACTGCGTTGCCTGTGAAGAGTTCAAGGACACGCCGGCTACTGAAACGGAGCCGAGCTGTGCCATCCACCTTCGTGCCCTGGAGTGGCGCGATGAAGTCAATCTCTTTTTTCGGCTATCTCGCTATCAGAAAGCCATCGAATCCCTGATCGCCCGGCCTGGTTTTGTCGCTCCGGCATCCCGTCGCCGCGAGGTGGAGAATTTCGTGGCTGGTGGGTTAAAGGATTTTTCAATCTCCCGCCAGAATCTTCCCTGGGGTATTCCGGTTCCGGGCCATCCCGGCCATACCTTCTATGTGTGGTTTGATGCCCTGCTTGGTTATCTCTCCGCCCTGCTCGATCCCAGCGATCCGATCGATCTCGACCTCCTCACCAGCAGGGGTTGGCCGGCCCAGGTGCATGTGATCGGCAAAGACATCCTGCGGTTCCATGCCGTGTTCTGGCCCGCCATGCTTCTCTCGGCCGGGCTCGAGGTTCCGGATTCGGTGTTTGGGCACGGCTTTCTTACGCGGGAAGGCCAAAAGATGGGTAAATCCTTGGGCAATGTGTTGGATCCTGAGCAGCTGCTCGAGCGTTGCGGAACGGATGCGGTGCGCTGGTATCTGCTTCGGGACATCCCTTTTGGTGATGACGGTGATTTCCAACAGCAACGCTTCACGGACCTGGTCAATAACGATCTGGCCAACACGATCGGGAATCTTCTGAATCGCACCTCGTCGATGGCGCGCAAATGGTTTGGCGGATGCGTGCCCCCATCTCCGGATTCCGTCGGCCCTGACCATCCCCAAGACCACCCCCTTGCCCTGGCGGCCGAGCGGACCCGTGATGTTGCCGTCGCTTCCCTAGAGGGACTCGACTTCCGTCGCGGTGCCGAAGCGATCCTCCAGCTGGCGATCGAGGCCAATGGCTATCTCAACGATCGCGCCCCGTGGAAACTGATGAAACAGGAAGAGGAACATCGCGATGCCGTTGCAGCCGACCTTTACGCGGTATTGGAAACCTGTCGCCTGGTGGCGGTGCTGCTGACCCCTCTGGTGCCCGATCTGGCCGCCAGGATGCTTGCCCAGCTGGGACTGGAGCCCATCCCGAGCGGTGTTGGTGTTTCCGCCGTGGAACCGGCCCCCTGGCACGAAGCGCTCCGCTGGGGAGGGCTTCAGGGGGGGAGCCCCCTGCCGGAACCGGTACCCGTGATGCAGCGGCTTGAGCTGGAAACACCCCTGTGACCCGTTACCTCTCCGCCGCTGTGCTGCTGGGGGTGCTCCTGCTCCCCCTGACCGCCTGCCGTCGCCCACGGGCCCCTGTCGCCCCTGACCAGCCCCCTCCCTTCGTGTTTCGCTCCCTCGACCTCAAGCAACAGGATCCAAGTGGGCGCCCGGCCTGGCAGCTCACCAGTCCGGAGGCCCGTTACGACCTACGCCGACGTCTCGCCAGAGCCGACAAGCCCCGGGGCCTGATCTACGCCAAGGGTCAGCCGCTTTATCGCCTCCAGGCCGACAGCGGCACGGTGATCGGCGATGGGCAGGCGATTCTCCTGGAGGGGAACCTGCGGGTTGAGAGGCTCTCGAAACCGGAGGTGTTCATCCGGGCGAACCGTGCCCGCTGGCTCCCCAAGCAGCAATTGCTCCTGGTCGACCGCCATCCCGAGGCCTATGACCAGCAGGGCAGGCTGCGGGCTGATCGGGCCCGCTTCCGCCTCGATGCCGACACCCTGGAACTGATCGGCGCGCCCCGGCTCGATCGATGGGCGCAACGTTTCAATCCCATCGCGGCACTCCCGGTAGGCCCCCCGGAAACCACGGTTCAAGTGGCCAGTCTGAGCTGGCAACCAGGGACGGGTGCGCTGGTGGCTGCCGGGCCCGTGGTTGGTGAGCGAAGCGGCATTAGGCAGGCGGTCGGCGGCAAACCCCAGAAGCTCCTGGCCGAGCGCCTGGAGGGAAACACCCAGCGGCAGACCTTCAACCTGCTGGGCGCCGTGCAATGGGAGGATCCCGCCCGGGGCCAACGTTTCGAAGGACGGGACCTCCAGCTCGATCTTTCGGCCCAGTCAGGAACAACGAGCCTGCCGTTCGAGCTCTCCGATGGCTCCCGTCGGGCCACGGGCACCGGACTGACGGTGCAGGTGCCCGCGGCCGTGGCCACGATCGCGAACCAGTGCCATCTCCAACAGCCTGGTGACCAGCTCAATGCCGGCCGCTGCCAGTGGAATTGGCGAAGCGGGGTCGTTTCGGCCGAGGGCTCGGTGGTTCTCCAGCGGGCGGCGAACCGTCAGACCAGCCGGGCGACGGTGCTTCAGGGCAACCTCGGGGAAGGCGGCAGCTTCAGCATCAGTGCGCCCGGCAGCCGGGTGATCAGCCGTTTTCAGGTGAGCGGCCATCCCCGCTGAGCTTCGGGATCGGCGCTAAGGCAACGGCCAGCCTGGCGGCCCATCCCTCGATCCAAATCAAGTCGCCCCGGCCAAAACAGCGTGGCGACCACCCACCCACCAGCAGCAGGCCCTCGCTGCCGATCGGTTGCACGACCACGGCTGGCAGATCGGGCAGGAGGGTCCGAAATTCTTCCTTGCCCGGATACACGGCCAGATCCACCAGGGAGATCGCACGCTGCCGCTGGAGGGCCTGGCCGCAGATCACCCCCGGCGCAAAGGTGGTCTCCGCCAGAAGCCCCCGCCGCAGAAGAAGGTGGTCAGCGCGCAACACCACCACCACGGCCGCTGGGGTGGCCTTCAGCAGCATGGCGCTGCCCCAGGCGAGCTCCTGGCGCAGGGCCTCGTCAAGGTCGTCGGTCAACTCCAAGCCCTCCCGACCCAGCAGCGCCACCCGAGCGGCATCTGCCGGCACAACCCTCTCCCCCAGAAGCCCGCCGAGCATCAGCAACACCGCCAGGATGCCCGCTAGGACCGAAGCCCGTTCCAGGGGAGGATCCAGGGTTGGTGCAGTGGCCTGGTTGATCACGGCCAGGGTCAGGGCCGCCACGCCCACCAGCACGGCGGATCGGGCGGCAGCGGAGAGGGCCATGGCGCACGGCCGGAACAGTCCCCTGATCCTCCCCGATCCTGATCCCCGCGACAGGCGAGCCGGCTGGCGGCAAACTAGGGAGGATTTGCCGGTGTGTGGCCCTGCAGTGACAACTCCCGTTCCATCGGCCGCACCCGGCTCCCTGACCCCCCTCCCGTCCCCCCGCCGCCTCGCCAGCACCTGGTTCCGGTTGTGGGCCCCTTTGCTGATGGGCTTCCTCGCCCTGGCGCCGATCAATGCGGCCCTGGCCGTTTCGGTGAAGGATCTCCCGAGCGCGCCTCCCTCTGAGGCGGTTCTTGATTCGGCCGACGTCCTCAGCCGTGCCTCCCGCGGCGAAATCGAAAAACAGCTCGAAGGGTTCAAGGCCGAGCGGGTGGATGCCCGCCTGATCACGGTCCCCCGCCTCGACTACTCCCTGAGCCTTGAGCAGCTGGGCCAAGAGCTGCTGCAACGCTGGACTCCCCCAGCCGCAGCCGCCTCCTCCGGAGTCACGGCCCAAGACCCGCTGCTGCTGGTCTTGATGGACGCCCAGACCAAGGCGGCCGCCGTTGTGGCATCGGAACCCCTGCAGCGCCAGCTCCCCTCCGAGCTGCTGCGGAGCACCGCCCGCACCACCATGGCGATTCCCCTACGCGAGGGAAATCGCTACCGCCAGGCCAGTCTGGATGGACTCACACGGCTTGCCACGGTGCTGCGCGGCGGTGAAGATCCCGGGGAACCCGAGGTCGCCGCTGAAGCGGTTGTCACCACCAACATCCCCACCCAAGAGGAAACGGAACGCAGCAATGGCTTCACCTGGGTTGTGGTGTTGTTAGTGGTCGGTTCCGTGGTTCCGATGCTCACCTGGTGGGTCTTTTCTCGCTGATCCCCCTTCCCCAACACCGTCTCAAACTCCATGGGTCTTACCGATTGGATCGGAGCTTTCGGCCAGGCGAAGACTCGCGACCTGAGCAGTGATCTGGAGCGGGGCTACGAGGCAGCCCTGCAGATCCAGAGCATTGAGCTGGAGCACTACAACGACCGGCCTGTACGGCCGGAACTGGAACTCCCCGTTCCGAAGTCCGTGCAGGCCCAGTTGCTGCGCCGCTTCCGGGCGGCCTCCCAGGTCTGCCAGCAGGCACTCAACACCGTGGAGCCCTTTCGGCTCGAACTCTCCGGGCAGGAACTGCGCCAGCTTCAGCTGATCGAGGGGGTAATGAACCGTTATGACCCCCGCCGAGCTCCGCTTCCCGGCCTTAGCCGGAGCCCGGAGGTTTTGCCCCGCAGCCTGATCGGGGTCGTCGACCAGTTGCGCCGACAGCTCGATCCCGATGCCGAGGCCAGCGTGGTGGCCGGATTCCGGCGGCGGCGGGATTCAACCCTGGTCTCCCTGAGGATCCTTCTCCTCCTGATCTTGGTGCCCATCCTGCTGCAACAGGTGAGTCGAACCTATGTGGTGTCGCCGCTGGTGGATCATTTTGCCCCCAGCAACAGCCTGCTCAATTTTACGAGACCCCACCTCCAGGAACGGGCCGTGCAGGAACTGCGCGCCTACAAGGATGAACTGGAGTTTGAAGCGCTGCTCAGTAATGAGCCCCAACCAAATACGGATGAACTTCGCAAGCGCCTTAGCGAGAAGGCCATGGAATTGCAGGATCAATCCAAAGATCAAAGCACCCATGCGATCAAAAACGTCTTTTCTGACATTGCAGCCTTTCTAGGATTTGTATTGGTTTGCCTGCTCGGCCAAAGAGATATTCAGATCCTGCGGGGCTTCATCGATGAAGTCGTCTACGGCTTGAGTGATAGTGCCAAGGCGTTTACGATCATCCTTTTCACCGACATCTTCGTTGGCTTCCATAGCCCTGAAGGCTGGACAGTGCTTCTCGATGGTATCGCCCACCACCTTGGTTTGCCGGCCAAGGAAAACTTCATCATGCTCTTCATTGCCACCTTTCCGGTGGTGCTGGCAACCATCTTTAAATACTGGATCTTCCGCTATCTCAATCGCGTTTCCCCCTCCTCTGTGGCCACCCTGCGCAACATGAACGGCGGTGGTTGATCCCCCTCTCCCACGCTTCACGCTGATCAGTGGTCCGGCCGGCTCAGGCAAGAGCCGCTGGGCTGAGCATCTTGCCGAAACCAGCGGCCTTGATGTGATTTACATCGCGACTGGCCCGTCCCTGGAGGACGATCCCAGCTGGCAGGAGAGGCTGCGCCGGCACCGGGACCGTCGCCCACCCCACTGGCAATTGTGGGAGGTGGGTGGCGAACTATCCGCGGCCCTGGCCCGATTGCTTCCGGGGCAGCTTGCCCTCGTCGACTCCCTCGGCACCTGGGTGGCCGCTCACCTTGAGGCGGATCAGGCCGCCTGGTCACGCTGTTGCCAGACCCTGCTGGATCTGGTCCAACGCGGGGAGGTCCATCTCCTGATGGTGGGCGAAGAATGTGGCTGGGGTGTCGTCCCCCCCACGGAGGTGGGAGGTCGCTTCCGGGAGCGGCTCGCAGCCCTGCAACAACAGCTGGCCGCCGAAGCCGATGCCTCCTGGCTGGTGATCCAAGGTCGTGCGCTCAATCTGACGCGCTTGAGCCTTCCGGTACCCGGTGTCTCCTGATCCACCTTGGTTCCCCGCCCAACCCGCTATGCCCAGGGTCGTTCTTTTCCAACCCCAGATTCCTCCCAACACCGGCAATGTGGCCCGCACCTGTGCCGCCACCGGCAGCGAACTGCACCTGATCGAACCGCTGGGTTTCCAGATCGATGACCGCCAGCTGCGCCGCGCCGGCCTTGACTATTGGCCGTTGGTGCCGCTCACCCTTCACCCAGACGTGGGGGCGTTTTTGGCCCACCGCGATGGCCAGGGTGGCCGCTTGATCGCCCTCAGCAGCCATGCCACCCAGCCCTACTGCTCCTTTCGTTTCCGTTCCGACGACTGGCTTCTCTTCGGCCGCGAAACGGATGGCTTGCCCGCGGATCTCCAGCAGCAGGCCGACGCACGCCTGACGATTCCCATCGCTCGCCCGTCCCTGAACGGGATCGCCGGGGTTCGCAGCCTCAATCTCTCGGTTGCCGTGGGTGTGGTGCTGTTTGAAGCCATTCGGCAACTGAATAGCGGCACAGCCCCGTTAAGCCCCCCCAGCGGCAGCGTCTTGTGAGCCAGTCCCACCAGATCTGGTGCCCCTTCAGGTCCCGCTTTGTCGCAGAGAACACTTGATCGGCAGCGGGCAGGGCGCTACTGTCTGCGCGGCCCGGGGATGTTGGCTTCTCCAACGGGTCTTGTCCAACGGGTGAATCCTGCATGAAGCCTCACCGATTGATCCTTCCCCTGTTGCTTGCCGCACCGGCACTGGTGCCTGTGGTTGCAGCAGTGGCAAGCAATCCATCCATCAGGAGCCTCGAGCCTGATGGTTTTCAGGTTCTTGATCAATTGCCGGTGCAAGCAGCACCCTCCCTTTCCGTCGCTTCCGCGGAGACCCTGGTAGCTCAGGAGATCGACACTCCACGGCGTCCCCCGATGCCGCCACCGCCGACGACGACCACCATCTCCACGGTCGTCCGTCTCGGTGACACCCTTCTCAAAATCGCCCAGCGATACGGGCTCACCCTCGGAGAATTGCTGCAACTCAATCCAGGCCTGGAAACGGCTCGGCTTGTGGTCGGTACCCAGGTGCAGGTGGTCAAGTCGGCGCCAGGTCGCAGTCGCATGCTCCTCGGGCTGGCGCCGGTGGGGAGCGGCGGGCTGAGCTGGCCTGAGCTGCCTTCCTTCGGCAACGACCAGCGCCAATCAGCTCCCTATGGGCGGGGAAGCGCGGCCATGATCTGGCCGTCCCAGGGAACCTTCACCTCAGGTTATGGCTGGCGCTGGGGGCGCATGCACAGGGGCATCGACATCGCCAACAACGTCGGTACGCCCATCGTGGCGGCGGCCCGGGGCCGGGTGAGCTTTTCGGGCTGGCACGACGGCGGCTACGGATACTTTGTCGAGATCACCCACGAGGACGGAAGCCGGACCCGTTACGGCCACAACAGCATCCTGCTCGTGAGGGAAGGGCAGCAGGTCGAACAGGGCCAGGTGATCAGCCAGATGGGAAGCACCGGTCGCAGCACCGGCCCGCATCTCCACTTCGAAGTCCTCCCGGCCGGTGAAGGGGCGATGAATCCCCTCCAGTTCCTCCCTCCCAGGGCCTGAACGAGGCCATCCCCAAACCGGATTGAGGGAATGGCACCAGCCCATCCCGTAAGATCTGTTCGTTGGGGCTCGGTAGCTCAGCTGGTTAGAGCGTGGGATTCATAACCCCAAGGTCGGGAGTTCAAGTCTCCCCCGAGCCATGGTTTTTTGCGTCCAACGGCGCAGCAGGTGATCGGCGGATTCGCCGGTGATCAGCGCAGGTCGATGGCTCGCAGCCTGGAGCGAAATCCTCCAGATCCAGACTCATCATCGAAGTTTTCCGATGCCTCAGCAACCTGGTTGAAGGGGTCGAGTTGTGCCCCGACGTCGCTGCTGGCCTGCCAAGGCGTCGATCCCTGCAGGGAGACCTGATCCTGACGCCATGGTTCTGCAGCGACAACAACGACTTCCTGGGCATTCTGGGAGCGGCGGCTGCGGCCGTAGCCAGCCGAGGCCCGATTTTCGAGGGCTCGGGTCAGACTTCGGCTGCGGTTGGCGGCCCCCACCGTCTCGCCATCCTTGGGGCGGATCAGGGGATTGCCCTTGAGTTCCGAGCGAACCTGATTGAGAAGCCGGAAGTGACCGGTGGTGTTGTATTTGCGGAGCACGGCAGGATCCCAAGCCATCGGGTGCGAGCAGGAAGGGTGTTCCCATGAGCCTATGGCGCCGCAGCCCGCCAAGGACTCAGCAATTGTGATAGGTTGTTAAGGAGGCAACTGGTAGTCGGATCGACTTCGCGGAAGTCCCTCGGGCACTGCCAGGTCCATGCCCTCGGTCCTACCCCCGTCACCACCCACTCCCGTTTCCCATGACCAGGCTCGTCGGTTTGCCGGCTCCCGAATTCACGGCCACGGCCGTTGTGGATCAGGAGTTCAAGGAGATCAGCCTTTCCGACTACCGCGGCAAGTACGTGGTGCTTTTCTTCTACCCACTGGATTTCACCTTCGTCTGTCCCACCGAGATCACGGCCTTCAGCGATCGATACGCCGATTTCACCAGCCGTAACACCGAAGTGCTGGGTGTTTCGGTTGACAGCCAGTTCAGCCACCTGGCCTGGGTCCAGACCGACCGCAAGAATGGTGGTCTTGGGGATATCGCTTACCCCCTGGTGGCCGACCTGAAGAAGGAGATCGCCTCGGCCTACGAGGTCCTCGATGAGTCCGCGGGTATCGCCCTGCGCGGCCTGTTCATCATCGATCCCGAAGGCGTGATCGCGCACAGCACCATCAACAACCTTCCTGTGGGTCGCAGTGTGGATGAAACCCTGCGGGTGCTTCAGGCCTTCCAGTACGTTCAGTCCCATCCCGACGAGGTCTGTCCCGCCAACTGGCAGCCCGGCGAGAAGACCATGAACCCTGATCCCGTGAAGAGCAAGGATTTCTTTGCTGCTGTGAACTGAGCAACGATCACGGCTTCAGGGCACCTCTCGGCTCCCCAGGGCCAAGGTCACTGGCAACATGTTTTCAAGGGCCCTTATGGCCCTTTTTTATGGCCGCAAGCGCTGGCAGCAAGGTCCTTGATTCAAAGCAAGGCAAGTTGGCCACCCGATCCATCCAGGTGCGCCAGCCGCCCCAGGGGGAGGGCGAGATTGGGGCGGCCATGCCCCACCGGTAGCCGCCCAACCACCGGAACCCCGAGGTCGCCAAGGCGATCGCGGAGCACCTCTTCTAGGTCAAGGTCACCTGGAAGCACCTCATCGGGACTCCAGCTGAAGCGGCCGACACCGATGCCGGCCACTTGCTGCAGCAGGCCGGCGCTGCGCCACTGGGTCAACATCCGGTCGACCCGGTAAGGGGCTTCACCAACGTCCTCCAGCACCAGCACGCAGCCCCGAAGAGAGGGAAACCAGGGGGTACCGATCAGGGCCGTGGCCACGGTGAGGTTGGTCACCACCAACGGCCCCGTGGCCACCCCCGCCACCCATCCAACCCCTGCCAGGGGGGGGATGGGCTCGCCCCGCAGCAGTCGCACCAGACGCTGCCATTGGGCAGGGTCCCCCCCCGTACTGGCATGGACCGCGCCACCGTGACCGGCTCTGACCTGGGCCAGCAGCAGCGCACTGGGATCGGAGAAGCCCACCAACCAAAGGGGGCGGTCGCCAGGGCGCCAGCCGGCTTCCAAAATGCGGGCGCTTCCCCAGCCGCCCGCCACACAGAGCACGGCGTCCGTGGCCGGATCGGCCCAGGCCCTCTCCAGCTGCGCCCGCCGAGAAGCATCGGATCCTGAAAACCATCGCCATCGACCCATGGCTGCGGCGGGCACTTCAAGGGTCCAGCCGGCCTCTTCGCAGCGGCGCTGCAACTCCCTGGCCTCCTGGTCCGCGTTCTCCCACCAGGTGCCCGGGGCCACTGCCACCAAGCGGCTGCCCTGCCGGAGTGGCGGGGGAAGCGGTAGGGGCGCCAGCAAGCCCGGGGCAACCGAAGCGTCGGGTCGTCGTGCCGCAGCGGCTGCACCGAAGATTCCCAGTCCACCGGCGAGACCGGTGATCAGTCCACGGCGACGCATCGCTCAGCCCAGGGCTGCCGCCAGCAGGCGCCGGCCATCGATGCCGCCGGTGGCAGGGTCGCAGGCCCGTTCCGGATGGGGCATCAGACCGATCACATTGCCGGCTGCATTGGTCAGGCCGGCCACATCCCCCATCGAGCCATTTGGATTGGCGACGTAGCGGAGCACCACCTGTCCCTCCTGCTCGAGCTGATCGAGGTGATCGGCATCGAGCTGATAGCGGCCCTCACCGTGGGCGATCGGCAGCGTGATCCTTTCGCCTGAGCCATACCCCTTCAGCCACGGACTGGAGGGGTTACTCACCACCAGGTCAACGGGTTGGCAGAGGAAGTGCAGGTCCCTGTTGCGGGTGAGGGCGCCGGGCAGGAGACCCATTTCCGTGAGCACCTGAAATCCATTGCAGATGCCCAGCACAGGACCGCCACTCTCTGCGAACTCACGCACGGCCTGGAGCAGGGGAGCAAAGCGGGCAATGGCCCCACAGCGCAGGTAATCCCCGTAGCTGAACCCACCCGGCAACACCACGGCATCAATGCCGCTCAGATCGCGCTCCTCATGCCAGAGAAAACGGGTGGGCAGTCCGAGACAACCCTCGAGGGCCCAGCGCACATCCCGGTCGCAATTGGAGCCGGGGAACACCACCACACCGACGGTCATAGCTCCACACCATCGGCCACCTCGGCCAGATCCACGCTCCAGTTCTCGATCACGGGATTAGCAAGCAGCCGGTCACCGAGAAGGTCGAGCCTCGCCTGGGCCTCGGCCCGATCCGGGGCCTCCAGATCCACCTCGATCGCCTTGCCGATCCTCAGGCGCTTCACACCCTCCACGCCAAGCCGTTGGGCAGCGGCTCGCGTTGCCTCACCCGCTGGGTCAAGAACCGAGGGGCGGAGGGAAACCAAAACACGGGCTTTGAAGAGGGGCACCGGCGGTGGGCAGGTTTGTTAAATCTTGGCAGCCCGCCCCCCCAGGCGGCAGGCCTCGGGCCAGCTTGAGGAAGGCCCCTCATCCCGTCTCTGCTGTGGGCTCCTCATCAGTCTGGGGCAGCCATCCGCTCCGCTTCCCGCTGCTGCTGCTCAGGCTGTTGATGCTGCTGGCCGCGGTTGAGCTCGCTGCCGGCCGAGAGGGCATCGCGGCGGTAGCGCGACCCATTGCCCAGGCCATTCCCCTGGAATGCAGGCTGGGCCAGGGTCCATGGCTGGCCTGCAGGATGGAGGTGGTCGCCATCGGCAGCCAGTGGGCCCTTGTGGTGGGTGCGCAACGCTGGGAATTCCGTCATGACGGGCACGGCAGCGTGACCATGCAGCACGGAGAGGGACCCTGGCGACCGGTGAGAAGTCGCTGGGATGACCAGAACAGCCTGTGCTGGGATGGGGTTTGCGCCCGAGGCGACATCCCCCTGGATTGATGGTCAGGCGGGCATTGGCAGCCCGATGGCTGCTCAGAGGGAGGCGAAGGCCAGCTCCAGCCGTGCCGCGTCGGCGGCAGCTCCCAGCACCACCAGCTCCAGGGAGGGCTCGGCTGGTCCTGCCCCAGGGCTCTCCTGGGCTTCATACCAGCAATCGAGTCGGGCACCGACGGCCTGGATCTGAAGGGGCAGGCGTCGCCCCTGCTGATGCAACCGTCCCTTGAGGCGCAGCACCGGTTCGGTGCGTATCAAAGCAAGCAGCTTTTCCTCAAGGGCTTCCCGCTCCCAGAGACCGGAGCGGCGGATCACCAAGGCCTCCATGGCGACATGGGTGTGGTCATGCTCATGCTCATGCTCATGCTCATGCTCATGCTCATGCTCATGCTCGTGGTCATCGTGGTGAGCGCGCTCCTCAGCCGTGCCGGTCCCCGTGGCGTTCCTCAGGTGCGGATCCTGGCTCGGGTCAGCGCCCCGGGAGGCGAGCAGCAGGAAGGGATCCACCCGGCCCCGAGACATCGGGAGCACGGCCGTGCCAGGCCGGAGACGGGAGCGAATCTGGTCGATGACCTCCTCAAGACGCGGGGCCTCCAACCGGTCGGCCCGGCTCACGAGCACGAGGTCAGCGGCTTCCAGCTGATCCTGAAACAGATCCTCGATCGCCCGCAGATGATCAAGGCTGGGATCCGCACGGCGCTGGGCTTCCACCGCTGCGCCATCACCCACCACATGGCCTGCCGCGAGGGCCTCGCCATCAACAACCGTCACCACGGCATGCACGCGGGTCCGGGTCCGGATAGCGGGCCAGCCAAATGCTGCCACCAGGGGTTCGGGAAGGGCCAATCCGCTGGTTTCCACCACGATGCCGTCGAGGTCGTCGGCCCGCTCCAGCAGGCTCAGCATGGTGGGAAGGAACTCATCCTGAACGGTGCAACAGAGGCAACCGTTGGCCAGTTCCACCAAACGGCCATCGAGTTCCTCGGCCTCGCAGAAGCCGCAGGCGGCCAATAGGTCACCATCGATGCCGATCTCACCGAACTCGTTCACCAGCACGGCGAGCTTCAAACCGCTCTCCAGCAACAGGTGACGCAGCAGGGTGGTCTTGCCGGAGCCAAGGAAACCGGTCACCACGGTGACCGGGAGCCGGCTGGTCGTGGATAGGGCCATCGTCAGCCCACCAGGGCGGACCAAGTCCAGGCGGCTCCGAGGCCGAACAACACGGCAGCCAGGGTGCGTCGGGTGGTGGCAGAGCAGGCGGCCGCGCTGTGGCGCAGGGCGCCGAGGGCCAACAGCAGCAGCGCTCCCTGGCTGATCAGAAGACCGATCAGGTAGGTGGCGATCGGTGCGGCATTCCAGCCGAGCACCATGGCGCTGAGCACATAGCCATGCAAGGCAATGGCCGGAAACAGGAGGCGGCGGTCCCAGCCCGCCAGCAAGATCAGGGCGACCACCACCAGGCTGAAGGACACCAGGGCTTCCGCCGCCGGCAGGCCGGGAAGCACCAGACCCAGGCAACTGCCGGCCAGGCCGGTGACCAGGAGGGCGAGCATCCAGCTGGCGCGATGGCGCAGTCCCACCAAGGAGAGAGCCAGCAAAAAGAGCAGGTGGTCTGGACCGAGCACCGGGTGGGCCATGCCGCTCAGCAGACCGGTCAGGGGGGTCGGCTTGAGATGCAGCAGGTGCATCAGGTGGTGGGCCTGGGCCGCCTCGGGAAGCAAGGCCAGGATGGCGAGGGCAGGCAGAAGAAGAACCGCTGCCTTAGGGACAGGGCCCCGGCTCCCGGGAAGAGATGAAGTCATGGAGGAAGCCGGTCCGCGCCGGACTGTGGAGGTGGAACCGGCGGGCGTTCTGACTGGGCCATGGGGATGGCCATCACAGCTGCGGGACAGTGACGGATTCGGGATCGGGATCCCCCACCGCGCTTTCCCCGTTTCCTTCGCAGGCTGTTCCCCTACGAAACCGGTAAGGCTGACTCTAGGGGCAGGTTGGACGGCGGTCAGATGGCGCCAGGCCTGAGAGGGAGACGGCTGCTGCGGATCAGCGGCAACGCAGGCTGTCGCGCGTCGACACCCCGGTGCTGCTGTTGATGCCCGTGGCCCTGGCACAGAGGGCCTTCTGCTCGGGGAGATCGAGCACCGCATCGCTGAAATCAGCTCCCTCGATCAGGGCATCGCGGAAGTGGCTTTGCATCAGCATCGCGTTGCTGAGCACCGCACCCCGCAGATCCGCCCCGTCGAAGCGGGTGGCGAAGGCCACCACGTCGGCGAGTCTGGCGTTGCTCAGGTTGGCCTGGCGCAGGTTGCTGGAGTTGAAAACGGCACCGCGCAAATCGGCATCATGCAGATCGAAGCCCTCCAACGTGGCCTTGAGAAACTCCTGTTGCTTGAGGTCACGGCCATGCATGTCGGGCTCTAGCTCTTGGAGGCTGCGCTGACCCCGCAATTCCGGCGCTGTGATCGCCAGGGCCGGCTGGGCCAGAGGTCCGAGGGGCATGAGCATCAGCAGCACGGCCAGGAAGGGGGCCAGGGCTGCAACGACAAAACCCGGCAAAGCCACGGCAAAATCCTGCGGGTTCGTCGGCAGGACTCGAAGGTTGCGTCCCTCGGCCTGGGTGGTCGATCTGCGATTTCCCATGGCCTAGCCGGTACGCTGCTGGCCCAAGTTATGGCAGGCATGGCGATGTCCCTGCGGGTGGTGGTTCCCCCCCATCCCCTGATCGCACACTGGCTCACGGTGCTTCGCGATGGCGACACACCACCGCCCTTGTTTGGCACCGCCATGCTGGAACTGGGCCGCTGGCTGACCTACGAGGCCGTGCGGGACTGGTTGCCTCAACGGGCCGTAGCGGTACAGACGGCCCTTGCCACCACGGAAGGCCGCGTGGTGGATGCCACCATTCCGGTGCTCGCCTTACCGCTGCTGCCGGCGGGACTGGGCCTATGGGAAGGCGCCCGGACCGTGTTGCCAGCCGCCGCCCTGGCCCCTTTGTGGATCGAGGGTGATGGGGTGGGACAGCGGCCCCCAACCTCGGCACCGGCTGGCGAGGGCCCAATCATCGGTCTACCCGATGCCATTGGCGATCGGGTAGGGGTTTTGCTCTTCGTACCGGAGATCACCGCCGCCGATGGTTTGATGCACCTTCTGGAGCGACTAGCCCGGCAAGGGGTGCAGGGTGAACGGCTCCGGATCATCGCGCTGGTGGCAGCAGCCCCGGGGTTGAAGGCCCTGGGTGAGCGATGGAGCGATCTGACGCTCTACTGCGCCTGCATTGACGCCGATGTTGATGGCGAGGGAAGGATTGTGCCCGGGTTCGGGGATGCCGACCTCCGCTTCACTGGAATCGAGGGCGTGGCCTCCCTAGGCTGAGAGAGATCCTTTGATACAGCCATGGCTGAACCCCGGGAACGCCCAGCCAGCTCCGGCAGCGGCCTGTTGCTGAGCGCCCTCGGTGGAGCCGTAATCGGGGCTGCGGGCCTCGGTTGGTGGCTATTGAGTGAGGCGGATCGTCGTCGTCAGAGCAGCCTTCGCCAACCGCTGCGGCTCAGGGCGCCTCGTCAGCCAACCGTCAAGGTTGAGGCCCGCCCCCGGACTGAGTTCAAGCCCGCCCCAGCGGCTGGCTCTGTCGAACCCCTGTTGCAGGAACGGGTTCAACAGCTGAACAAGGCGATCGATGAGGTGCGCCGCCAGCTGGAGCAACTTCAACCGCTGCCCTGAGCCCTACCGGGTCCCGTCGGTCGGTAGCTTTCCTCAAAGCCCGACCGTCGTCGCCATGCTGCGCTCTGCCGCCATCACCCAGGGGATCCAGAGATCCCCGAACCGCGCCATGCTGCGGGCCGTGGGTTTCGGCGACGACGACTTCAACAAGCCGATCATCGGCATTGCCAACGGTTACAGCACCATCACCCCCTGCAACATGGGGCTCAATGACCTCGCCCGCCGCGCCGAACAATCGGCCCGTCTGGCTGGCGCCATGCCCCAGATGTTCGGGACCATCACCGTGAGCGATGGCATCTCGATGGGCACCGAGGGAATGAAGTATTCCCTGGTGAGCCGCGAGGTGATCGCCGATTCGATCGAGACCGCCTGCAACGCCCAGAGCATGGACGGCTTGCTGGCGGTGGGTGGCTGCGACAAGAATATGCCCGGCGCCATGTTGGCGATGGCCCGCATGAACATCCCCTCGGTGTTCGTTTACGGCGGCACGATCAAGCCCGGCAAGCTCGGCGCCTGCGATCTCACCGTGGTGAGCGCTTTCGAGGCGGTGGGCCAGTTCAGCGGCGGCCGGATCGATGAAGCCGAACTCACCGCCATCGAGAAAAACGCCTGTCCCGGTGCCGGCAGCTGCGGCGGCATGTTCACCGCCAACACGATGAGCGCCGCCTTCGAGGCGATGGGGCTGAGCCTGCCCTACAGCTCCACGATGGCGGCCGAGGATCCTGAAAAAGCCGACAGCGCCGCCCGCAGCGCCGAGGTGTTGGTGGAAGCGATTGCCCAGGGCATCCGCCCCCTCGACCTGATGACCCGCGAGGCCTTTGAGAACGCCATCAGCGTGATCATGGCGGTGGGGGGCTCCACCAATTCCGTGCTGCATCTCCTGGCGGTGGCCCGCACCGCGGGGGTTCCGCTCACCATCGACGATTTCGAAACCATTCGCCAGCGCGTGCCGGTGATCTGCGACCTGAAGCCCAGCGGGCGCTACGTCACGGTGGAGCTTCACCAGGCGGGCGGCATCCCCCAGGTGATGAAACTCCTGCTCGGTGCGGGCCTGCTCCATGGCGATAGCCGCACGGTGGAGGGCCGCACCCTGCGGGAGGTGCTGGCGGAGGTGCCCGCCGAACCGCCGGCCGGCCAGGACGTGATCCGCCCCCTCAGCAATCCGCTCTACGCCAAAGGCCACCTGGCGATCCTCAAGGGCAACCTGGCCAGCGAGGGCAGCGTGGCCAAGATCAGCGGCGTCAAGATGCCGGTGCTAACCGGTCCGGCCCGCGTGTACGAAAGCGAGGAGGAGGCCCTCGCCGCGATCCTTGCCAAGCAGATCCGCGAAGGGGATGTGGTGGTGATCCGCTACGAGGGTCCGGTCGGCGGTCCGGGCATGCGCGAGATGCTCGCCCCCACCGCAGCGATCATCGGCGAGGGCCTCGGCGACAAGGTGGCCCTGATCACCGATGGCCGCTTCTCCGGCGGCACCTACGGGATGGTGGTGGGCCACGTGGCCCCGGAGGCCGCCGTGGGGGGCACGATCGGCCTGGTGCACGAAGGCGACAGCATCACCGTCGATGCCCAGCGGCTGCTGATCCAGCTCAACGTGGATGATGCCGAACTGGAGCGCCGCCGAGCCGCCTGGGTGAAACCTGAACCGCGCTACCGCACCGGTGTGCTGGGCAAGTACGCCCGCCTTGTGAGCAGCAGCAGCCTCGGGGCGGTCACCGATCAGTGCTGAACGGCTGAATCAGAGCTCGGCGTCGAGCAGGGCCCGGAGCCTCCGGGCTAACGCTTCGAGCTGGGCTCCATCGGGCGGACGCTCGCAGCGCAGTCCCTGGCCATCCATCCACACCGGGTGGCTGCCCTGCCAGAGCATGGGCCGGGTGTCATCAAGGCGCCAAGCCAGGGTGAGGTGGAGCCGGGCGCTGCCCTCGCTGCCGCTGCGGAAAATCTCCAGTTCCAGGTCGTGCTCCGGCAGGCGTTCCCCCTGGGAACTGCGCACCTCCAGCTCCAGGCTGCAATCGGGATCATCCGGCTGGCTCTTGAGCACCACGCCATGGCGAAGGGGTTTGCGGCACAGGTCGGCCGCCGCTGCCACCAATTGGGCCAGGTCGGTGTTCACCCCGGCCAGCTCATCGGGCCAGCCGGGACCCAGGAGATCAGAATCGGCCCAATTCATGCCTCGGCCGCTGCACGGCACACACGCAGCACCATGCTGGCGGACGGGTTGCAATCCCGCAGGGCGATGGGCTCAGCCCACCGCGTGAATGGCCTGCAGCTCAAGATCGATGGACCCGGAACGAAAGCCCGGGTTGAGCCCACCGGCGTCATCGAACTTCGAGTGGAGCAGTTGCAATCGGGTGATGCGGGCCGCATCAAAGTGCAGAGGCAGCCCCATCGGCAGTTTCTCAATCGGCTGGGCCTTCACCGATGGCGTGAGCTGGTCAAAGCCAATGCGCACGGCGCTGAAGCCCTCCAGATCGGTGCCGAATTCATGGACCCAGCGCAGCCCCCCCGGGATCAGCTCGGTGAGGCCGGCCACCCCATCCGCACAGGCCACCGCCAATTTGAAACGCCGGCCCTGGCCGGCCAGATCGAGGCGCAGTGCTGCGAAGTCCGAGAGATCCAGGGGAGGAGAGAACAGAGGGGAGCGGACGCTCACAAAGCCACCACCCTGCTCGATCAGCTCCCCTGAGAAGCGCAGGCCCGCTTGGCTCACGCTGCAACTACCGCTGCTCCGGCCCCCCATGATCGTGTCATTGAGAGCATGCCAACCGACGAAGCCATCGCCAGCCACCACCAGCTTCTCCCCAGGCTGCGTCACGTAACGATCCCATCAGGCCCCATTGTGGGGCCGCTCAGGCCAGTCCTTCGGCGGCAGCCTGGTCCGCCAGGATCAGCACCTCCCCGGAAGGCTGCACCAGGCGGGCGGGGGTGCGATCGGCCGGTTCAAAGGGATCGAGCAGGCGACCCAGGGCCTGGCGCTTACCGGCGCCGCTGACGAGGAAGACCACCTGGCGAGCAGCCGAAAGAACCGGTGCCGTGAGGGTGATACGGGGAAGGCCCTTGCCCGCCCCGATCGTCACAGCCCGATCCTTCACCAATGCTGCGGCCGTACCTGGAAACAGGGAGGCGGTGTGCCCATCGTCGCCGAGGCCCAGCAGGATCAGATCAAAGCGGGGTGGCTCTCCCGGACATAACGCCTTGAGCAGGGCTTCGTAGGCCATGGCGCTGGCCTCGGGATCGGCCAGATCGGTGGGTACGGGATGGAAGCTGGCCAGGCTTCCCGGTTCGCGGGCCAGGAGCGTTTCGCCCAGCATGCGGGCGTTGCTGGAGGAATCGTCCCGGCTAACCCAGCGTTCATCGCCCAGCAACACATCCACCCGCTCCCACGGCAGGTGCTCCTCTCCAAGCAGGCGGTAGGCCGCCTTCGGCGTCTCACCACCGGCTAGGGCGATCTGGGCGCGGTCCCGTTCGGCCAGGGCGAGGTCGATCGCCGCAGCGATCTGCTGGGCGCACTGGCGAGCCAGGTCTTCGGGGCTGGCGGCCACCGAGATCCGGTAGGAGGTCGTCACAGCCACTCGGTGTGGAAGTTGCCAGGTCGGTCGGTGCGCTCATAAGTGTGGGAGCCGAAGCAATCCCGCATCGCTTGAACCAGGTTCTGGGGCAGCCGGCCGCTGAAATAGCTGGTGATGTAGTCGAGGGTGCTGCTGTAGCAGGGCACGGGAATGCCCGCCGCCGCCGCACTGGCCACCACGGCCCTCAGGCCAGGCAGACGCCGGTTCACCTGCTCCAAGAACCAGGGATCCACCATGAGGTTGGGAAGATCAGCCTTGGCGGTGTAGGCGTTCTGGATGCGTTGCAGCAAGCGGGCCCGAATGATGCAGCCCCCCTTCCAGATCTGGCCGATGGCGGCCATGTCGAGCTTGTAATCGTGGAGGTTGGAGGCTTCCTGCAGCAGGGCCATGCCTTGGGCATAGCTGGCAATGCAGGCCAGCACGGTGGCATCCATCAGGGGTCCGCTTGCCGGATCCCCCAGGGTCCAGGCTGCCGGGGCGGTGGCGGTGAGCAGGGGCTCGGCCGCCAGCCGCTCAGGGCGGAGGGAACTGAGCACACGGGCATTGAGGGCCGCGTAGATCGTGGGAACGGGCACCCCCATGTTGAGAGCACTTTCCACGGTCCAGAGGCCCGTGCCCTTCTGGCCGGCGGCATCCACAATGAACTCCACCAGATCGCTTCCCGTTTCGGGATCCTTGGTGCGAAGGCACACCTCGGTGATCTCCACCAGGAACGAGGCCAGCTCTTCGGTGCCGTTCCAGGCGGCCAACACGTCGGCCATGGCGGTTCCATCAAGGCCCGCCAGGCGCTTCATCAGGTCATAGGCCTCGGCCAGGATCTGCTCAATGCCGTACTCGATGCCGTTGTGCACGGTCTTCACGAAGTGGCCGGCGCCACCGGGACCGATGTAGGTCACGCAGGGGCCGTCCTCCACCTGAGCGGCCATCTTGCAGACCAGGGACTCAATCGCGTCGTAGGCCGCCTTGGTGCCACCGGGCATCATGCTCGGCCCCTCCAAGGCACCCTTGGCGCCACCGGAAACCCCCATGCCAATAAAACCGAAGCTCTTGCTCTCGAGCTCCGCCACGCGACGCTCGGTGTCGGTGTAGAGGGAATTGCCGCCATCGATCAGCAGATCGCCCTCCTCCAGCAGGGGCGACAAGGTGGCAATCATGTCGTCCACCGGTTGACCGGCCTTCACCATCACCAGGATGCGGCGAGGACGTTCCAGGGCGGCCACAAACTCGGGCAGCGTTTCAGCTCCAATGATCTGCTTCCCGGCCCCGCGGCCGGAAAGAAAGTCCTTGGTCTTGGCGTAGGTGCGGTTAAACACCACGCTCGAGAAGCCATTTCGTTCGGCATTGAGGACGAGGTTCTCCCCCATCACACCGAGACCGATCAGGCCAAAATGCGCCTTGCTCATGGGGCCGGGCAGAAATCCGTGCAACCCAGTGTGGACAGAGTGGCGGGATCCTGCCGGGTGAATGGGACCCCTGTCAGGATCAGATCACACTGTCGTCGGCAATGGTGCCGTTTTTAACGACGACCACGATGCCGTTTCGGATGTAAAAGTTGAGCTCGGGCCGATCAGCCTCCTCAACGTGATCTTTGTTAATGATCGTGACATTTTCGCCAATTCGAACATTCTTGTCAAGAATTGCCCGCTTAACGGTCGTACCGCGACCCACGCCGATCGGGATGCCTCCCCGCTCACGCAGCACCAAGCGCTCCTCCATCGACTCGAAATAATCGGCGCCCATCACCAGACTGTCCTGAAGCACCACTTCGTCTTCGACGCGGGTTCTAACCCCGAGGACACAGTGATGAATGCTGCAAGCCTTGAGCAGGGATCCCTCTCCAATGATCGACTGGGTGACTTGGGCATCCTGCAGCTTGCTGGGGGGCAAGTAACGGGGGCGAGTGTAGATGGGGAACTTCTCGTCGTAGAAAGAGAAGGCGGGATTGGGCTGATCGGTGAGGGCAAGGTTCGCTTCGAAGAAGGCACCAATGGTTCCGATGTCCTCCCAGTAGTCATCGAAGAGAAAACTTTGGAGATTGTCGCCGCGCTCCAGCGAGGCGGGGATGATTTCCTTGCCAAAATCAGTGGCACCAAGATTTGAATTCAGCAGATCGAACAGGGTTTCGCGGCTGAAGACATAAATGCCCATCGAGGCTAGGAAGGGCCGGCGGCCGGCTTCCTCGGCCGATAGACCCAAGCTCTGGGTATCCACCCGCATGGCTTCGAGAGCCTCGCCCTTGGGCTTTTCCCGGAATTCCCGGATGCGACCGTCAGCCGTCGTGCGCATCAGTCCGAATTCCTCGGCCTGGGCGGCATCCACCGGCAACGCACCCACGGAAAGCTGGGCGCCGGTGTCGATGTGATGCTGCACAAACCTGCTGTAATCCATCCGGTACAGCTGGTCACCGGAGAGAATCAGGTAGTGGTCAACATCCCATTCCTGAAACAGCCACTGATACTTGCGCACCGCATCGGCCGTGCCCTCAAACCAGCTGGGGCTGTCTGGTGTCTGCTGGGCAGCAAGCACCTCCACAAACCCCTGGCCGAAGCCAGCAGAGAGGTTGTAGGTCATCGTGAGATGACGATTGAGGGAGGCACTGTTGAACTGCGTCAACACATAGATCTTGTTGATCTCGGAATTGATGCAGTTGCTGATTGGAATATCAATCAGCCTATATTTGCCTGCCAGGGGCACAGCGGGCTTAGCCCTCGTCTTGGTGAGGGGGTAAAGGCGGGTTCCCGCGCCTCCACCAAGGATGATCGCTAGTACTCTTTTCATCAATCCTCTCCTCTCACAGGCGCAGGGCAGACCGTACAGGAGCGGGGTGGAAGGCGGCGAGTGTCGGCGACACTTCGTAGCCGGAGGTAAGCCATCGGGAATAACGGGGGGAAGATCAGAGCAGCGAATCGCCGTCGTGGAGCTCGAAGAGGTCGCGCAGCACTTTCATGGCCAGATGGCGCTGCTGGCGCGGCTGGGGGGCACGCAGATGGGTCACCGGGGTGTGGAGGATCTTGTTGATGATCCCCTTGCTGAGGGCTTCCACCACCTTGCGCTCCCGAGCAGAAAGGTCGGGGCCCATGCGGCTCAGGGCCTTCTGGAGCTCCTGCTCGCGGATCTCTTCGAGCTGCAGGCGGAGTTTGTTGACCAGGGGTACGGCTTCGAGGCCATCCCACCATTCGAGAAACAAGCGAGATTCCTCCCGCAGCAGCCCCTCCGCTTCGGCGGCCATCTCCCGCCGAGCCTCCTGATTTCGGGCCACCACCTCCTGCAGGTCATCGACATCGAAGGATTCGACCCCGGCCAGATTGCTCACATCGGAGCTGATGTTCCGGGGCACACCGATATCGACCAGCATGAGGCTGGATCGACGGTTCAGGTGCTCCAGTCTGTTGGCGGTGATCACCGGCTCCTCGGCGGCGGTGCTGGTGAAGACCAGGGAGCAGGTGCTGAGGCAGTGGTCGAGCTCCGCTAGGGGCCGACACTGGACCGGAAGCTGGGGGAAATCGGCGGCAAGGGTTTCGGCCCGCGCCACGGTGCGGTTGAGGAGCACCACCCCTCGGCAACCCTTGGCCTGGAGATGCTGGAGAAGCAGGCGAGACATGCGACCGGCGCCAACCACAGCCACCTGCTCCTGATCCAGGGGCACGAGTTCGTCGAGGCCACGGGCTTGGCCCACCTTGAGCTGGGCCAGTTCCACGGCGGCCGAGGAGATCGACACCGCGCCGGTGCCCAGGTTGGTTTCCGTGCGCACGCGCTTGCCGGTGCTCACGGCCTGGTTGAGCAGGCGATTGAGGATCGGCCCAACGGACCGGTATTCCTGGCCGAGGCGAACCATCTTCTTCACCTGGGAAAGGATCTGGCCCTCCCCGAGCACCAGGCTGTCAAGGCCCGCCGCCACCCGAAGCAGGTGGGCGACCGCCTCCTCATGGTGGTAAGTGAACAGATGGGGGCCAAGTTCCTCAAGGGAGAAACCGGAAACCTGGCTGAGGAAGGATCCCACCGCCTCGATCCCATCATCGGGATGGCGCAGCAGGGTGTAGATCTCGAGTCGGTTGCAGGTGCTGAGGATGGAGGCCTCTAGCACCTGTTCATCGGAGCGGAGCTGCTGAAGCGAGGCTTCGAGGCTCTGCTCGGGGATGCTCATCCGCTCGCGGATCTCCACCGGAGCCGTTCGATGACTGAGGCCGACAACGGCTATGTGCATGGAGGCGAGCTCGCGTGCAGGTGCGGAGGGATCGGTGCTGGCGTTCAGCGCAGCGCGATGCTCTG
>Ga0209597_1000109_pt1 | contig 50233 bp, 31 predicted proteins | sample M_140625_MF_Meta_FD_187316 | JGI IMG/M metagenome (GOLD analysis project Ga0209597, IMG submission 187316) | Freshwater microbial communities from Lake Montjoie, Canada to study carbon cycling - M_140625_MF_MetaG (SPAdes) (version 2) | ecosystem: Environmental > Aquatic > Freshwater > Lake... | reverse complement strand
GCTGCCGCAAAACCCTGGCAGCTCAGAACGTTCGATGGGGCTAGCTGCGCGCCGGTCCCCTCCAGGCTGCGCCCCTGGGCAAGGGCTGACGCGAGTCGGCCTGGGGCCGACCCTTGCCGGGCGGGGCAGCCTTGGAATGGGCCCGCCGCTCCGCCGGGGGTCTGCTGTGGGGGGTGGTGATGCGATGGCGGTCGCAAGCGCCGCGATGCGGTGGAGGCTTGAAGGCTCTGCTCAGTAGTCGTCTGGACAGAGCACGGTGTTGATCGGGCCGTCCTCGTTCCCGCCCAGGCCCTGGCTGAACACCCAGATGGTGCCGTGGTCTGGGGTGACGTGTGTGGAGAGCTGCGACCGTTGCCGCTGCGGGCGACTCCATCGTTTGTGGCGTTATCAGTTGCATGGACCTCGCCCCAGTCCACGACGCATGGGCGTGGACAAACAAGAGGGCGGTCCCTCCAGGCACAGAGAAGCGTGCACAGCCTTGGCAGCTATTTCTGGCTTTGCAGTTATCGAAACTTACCTTAGAATAATTGGGATGACAACCTCATGACCATAGGCATATGCCAAATAATCTTTCCGAGCTGGAACAACTGCTCCAGCGAGCTTCTCTCGACAGCCGCAATGAACTTGGCCAGATTATTGAAGCACCATTCGGGAATGGTGCTGGATTGCTCTGCGATCATCTCACCTTTCTGCGCAGTGGAGCAGTCGGCCAGATATTTGATGGACGCGATTACAAGCAGCTGGTTACGGATGTTGCCGACCGAGTTGGAATTGACTGGAATACTTGTCTCGCGGGTCGGTCTTGGCAAAACCTTAAAGCTCGCGAGATCGAAGATGCTATTGCTTCCCACGTGGACATTACAGCAGCTGAGGCTGATGATACTGAGTTTCATGTCCCTGAAGGCATCGCATCTTTGCTGAAGATGCTGCTACTCCGGGGGGCTATTGACGCTGTCCCACTGGTTTCCGTGGTCGTGCCTGAGGCTGACAAATTGCTGTCCCAGGCATTCTCATTACTCTCCACTGACTGGCGCAAACTACTAGCCGCTGTCTTATATATTAAGTTCATTATTCGTCCTGAAGTCGATCGGGCATAGCAGTGACTGAAGAAAGCCCACCGCGCCGCCGGATCCAATTCCGCAGCGGAGCAGTGGGCCCGCTGTATCAGGTGGTGGCCTGCTCCAGGTAGCGCTCAATCCAGAGGCGATGGCGCTGCTCGGTGATCAGCCCGGCGATGGAGGGGGTGGAGTCGGGCACCTGGAAGGCAGTGCGGAAGGCGCGAGAGAAGGCGGCCAGCTGAGGTGGCTGCAGAGCCCGGATGCGCTCCTGCAGTGCGGCGATGGTGGCTGGATCGAGGGCTGAATCGCTGGCGGTGATGGTGGTTCCGGGCGAGGAACCGTTTGTCGCCGACTGGGGCCTGGCGATAGCGGCCGGGGCCGTGGTCGGCCTGGTGCCATTCCTGCCTTGCCCCTGATTCCGGGGCGGTCCGTTGAAGGCAGCAGCGATCGGATTGGCCTGGGCCGAGCCGCAGCGTGAGGATGCCGTGGAGGTCTCCGGCCGATGGCTGGCGTGAGGTTGTGCAGCGGACTGGCCCATCCGGTGGCTTCCACTGGCCTGGCTCGGTAGCGGGGCATTGCCACTCACCTGCCTCTGGCTCTTGTCGTAGAGCGCCAGCCCAAACGGATTCCCGAAGGTCATCAGGGCGCGTTTCATCGCATCGGTCTCGGCCTCCTTGATGGCTGATTCATGGGCAAGGCCCAGGTCGGTATCGATGCCATGGCCGGCGCCGGTGCCCTCGCGGATCAGCAGGCCGTGGATGCCAGCCGACACGTTGATGCGCACCCGGGCGATGTAGGTGACACCCCAGCCGCTTTTTTGCTCACGGCCCGTGCCCCTGGCGCCGATCAGCCGTTCGGCCTGGGCGATGCAGCGGGAGAAGAGGGTCTGGCGCTGCCAACCGTCAAAACCAAAGATGCGGTTGGCCTCGCTGATCACCACCCAGCTCTGGAGGTAGTTCACCTTGGAGCGGCCCTGCTCCCGGGAGGAAACCAGGGCGCGATCGAGGGGAGCCGAGAGGGCTGCGATCTGGGCAGCGCTGAACGCTGCAGGGGTGGCCGGATTGGCCTGGCTGGTGGGATTGGAGGTGAGCACGGGAGGCGTGGTCGTTGTGGCTGGCTGGGCGGCTGGCGTAGTGGCTGATGCGGCCGGTGTGGCGTCGGTCTCGGCGGCAACGACCTGGCGGATGAGCTGCAAGGCCGAGGGGGCGGTGCGGCTGGTGGTTGAGCGAGCGGGGGTGGTGGTCATGGCGTTTGAAGCGTGTAGCGGTTGGCGAGAAGAGGTGGGCCCCTGGCTGGCAAGCCGAGGCCCGATTGGGTCTCAGTGGATGGACCAGTGGCGGCGCTTGAGCAGCCGGGCACCGGGCACGGCGGTGGAGGCGATGGAGAAGGCCAAAGGTGCGGCCTGCTCCTGAGGAAGGCCGGCGGTGGCCTTGGCGATGGCGGATTTGATTCGCTCCTTGATCGAGCCCTTGTCCGGGCTGCGGGAGGTGCTGAGGGTCACCAGATCAGCGGGCAGCGCCTCGGGGTCGTCAATGACGATTGAATCGGCGGTGCGGCTGGTGAGCTTGTGATCGAGCAGCCGGAAGCTGGTGGCGCCGGGGGAGAGGCCCGTGAGCACCGTGAGCAGGGAGGATTCGAGCGAATCGGCGCGGGAGGCCTCATTGCGGGCCAGGGCGGTGAAGCGCTTGGCCTGGCCCTGGTGGTAATCGGCATCGCCGCGGAGGCGACCGATCACCCAGCAGACGGCATCGGCCTTGCGCTCCAGGGCCTCGCGGTGGCCAGCCTCGGCGGCGAGGCATTCCTCCAGATCGGCGACGGCACGGGCATGGTCGTCGGTGTCCTCGGTGTGGAGGCGTTCCGCCAGCTGGGCGATCCAGCGGGTTTCGGCCTGGAGCTCGGCGCCCAGCTCCCAGAGAGAGGGGCCACGTGGCGCCTCTTGCGGAGGAGTGGTGATGGGGATAGCGACAGACATTGGGAAGCAGGATTGAGGGGATGGAAGGTGTGGCGGGTGGGCAATGCCCCCCTATGCCGCCGCTAGATCGATCAGCTCGATCGGAAGGGATGAACGCTCCTGGAGCCGATGGGCCTGATTGAGGAGGGAGGCGGTGCCGGAGCCGCCGGGGAAGGCGATCACCAGGAGGCCGGCAGGCGGCTGGCCTGGAGAGGGCCCGGCGGTGGCGAGCTGGCAGGCGCGCTGCAGCATCTGGCGATTACGCACCGGCCCGGCGCCACGGCCATAAAGGCTCCACTGGGGGCGGAGGATTTCCACGGGCCAGCCGAGGCGGGAAGCGGCTTGATCGATGGCGGCATCGGCGCCGCGGGCACCGCCATGGAGAAGGCACTGCACCGGGCGGCCAGTGGCGGCAATGCGGAGGGTGGTGGCGACCTGATCGGAGGGCCAATCGAGATCACGGCCCCCACCGGCCACGATCACCAATGAGCCAAGAGATGAAGCCTGCAAAGGAGGCGGAGATGGCGCCAATGCGGCGGCCAAAGGAAAGGAAACCATGGGCCTAAACCAAACGAGCAGAACGAAGAACAAACACCGGGAGAGGGCTCCAATCGGGCCGCCCGGCTTAGCTTCATTTTACTAGTACAGACGCACTATTGCCAAGTGCTAAACCGCTTGCGGTGGCCCGATTTTGCGGGACTTGGCAGCAGAGAAGCGGGGCATGAAACGCCGGCTATTCAGCCGGCGGGATGGCACTAATCGAGGCCAGCTGGGTGAGCACCAGGGATCGAAAATGGCAGACCTGAGCCCCTGCCCAACCAGGCATCCAGCAGCACACAGCCACGCCGAGGGACTTCAGCGAGCCAGCGGCCACCTCCTCGATCCCACAGGCGACGGCGGCCACCGCAGCCGCGGGCAGGGCGCCTCGCCATCCAGAACCCGATGCCACAGCCCCCGGCGGCGGCGAAGAAACAACTCTCACCCGAGCGCAAGGGTGCGGCGCCGCCGCACTCGCTCAGCCCTTGCGCAGGGTGGCACGCTCCAATGAGCGCCGCCGGGGCCTGCGGCCTGCACTACTGCGGCCCTCCCCCCTCAAGCGGCCTTTCCCAATGGGCGCCTGCGCCCTGTCGGCAGCGAAAACCGATCAACCCAAGCACTGGCCGCCCTGGCAGCGCAACCACTGGCGCCAAAGCGCACCTCCCTGCTAGTACAGGTGTACGCCTCTGAAGTCGTCATGGTGCCGGTCCCCCTCTCCCGTTTGCAGTCATCCCGCATTGATGCGATCGAGGACTGGCCCTGGCTCGATCAGGACGTGCTCCGCTCAAGCCGGAGCCGCCAGGTCTGCATGACCTGCCACTTCTTCCGGCATCACCCCGGCCCCAACTGCATCCCTCTGCTCACCTGTCACCTGCACCAGGGCCTGATCGCCCACGGCGAGCACCTCACCCACCGCTGCAGCGGCTGGACCGAGGACCTGCATCGCCATCGGGGCTGGGCGCCTGAGGTGGCGTGAGCGGTAGAGCGAGCAAACGGCCGCCGCTCTCGCCCAAGGAGGCCTGGCTCAGCGATGGCCGCCAGGTGCTCCACTTCCGGCCCAGCCGCTGGGACCGCTGGAGTCAGCAGCTGGAGGTGACGGTGGGGGAGCTACTGCCGGGTCAGCCCGTTCCGCTCCTTAAACGCCGGCTGGAGCTCAGTCGGCGGGAGGCGCTCAAGCTCTGGGCCGAGAAGCGCAAGGCGGGCTGGGTGCCCTGCAGCCCTCAGTGGTGACCTAGGCATCACTCAAGCAGATCGGCCGTGATCCGCTTGCCTTTCTGACAAGTCGAATTGGCTGGTCTATCAAGGCATCACAGCTGTGGAGTCCACCAAGGTTCGTGATTGCCGCTTTAATTTCATAATGCCGTGGTGCGACAACCGTTTTTTGGCCATAACGTGGCTTTGGAGCTTGCACCCGCCCAATGGCGCCTCCCCCTGGATCAGGGATCAGCCAGCCACCGGGTGGGGGCACAGGAACGATGGCGGGAAGTCCCCGCCAAGAGGAAGCAGCGGCCGGAGGCCAGCCCCAGAGAAACCTGATTCAGCCCCCCAACATCAGCCTCCCCAAGGGTGGCGGTGCGATCCGTGGAATGGGCGAGAAGTTCGCCGCTAACCCCGTCACCGGCACCGGGTCAATGTCGGTGCCGATTGCCACAAGCCCAGGGCGGGGAGGCTTTGGTCCTCAGCTCAGCCTCAGCTACGACTCTGGCGCCGGCAACGGGCCCTTCGGATTCGGTTGGAGCCTGTCGCTGCCAGCAATCACCCGGAAGACCGCCAAGGGCCTGCCGCGCTATTTCGACGGGAGCCGCGACCCGGCCGATGCTGATGTGTTCATCCTTTCGGGCGCGGAAGACCTGGTGCCGGTGTACCGGCAAGCCGCCGATGGCAGTTGGCTAAAGAATGCCGACGGCCAGTTTGTGATCCACGACGACACGATCGACGGCTACCGGGTGCGTCGCTACCGGCCCCGCACCGAGGGTCTGTTTGCCCGGATCGAGCGATGGCAGTGGATCCCCTCCGGCGGCGACCCGCGCCCTGAGGCCGAACAACGCGCTGACGTGCACTGGCGCTCGATCTCCAAGGACAACATCATCACCATCTACGGCGCTGACCCCAACTCCCACATCGCCGATCCGGAGCATCCCGAGCGGATCTTCAGCTGGCTGATTTGCGAGAGCCGCGACGACAAGGGCAATGGCATCCGCTACCTCTACAAAGCCGAGGACGGCACCTACATGCCCCGCCCAGGCCAGCTGAATCCCTTCTCGCAGGCGCATCAGCGCAACCGCGGAGCTGCCAATGACCAACGACGCACCGCCCAGCGCTACCTGCACAGGATCCTGTACGGCAACCGGGCGCCTCTGCTGGATGCCCAGGGCCAGAGACCCCGGCGGCTCAAAGATCTTCCCAGCCCGCCCAGTGATACAGCAGCTGACTGGCTGTTCGAAGCGCGATTCGATTACGGCGAGCTGAACGACACCGACCCCACCGGCGTGCCGCAACAGGCTTGGTGGTATCGGCCGGATGCCTTCTCCAGCTATCAATCGGGCTTCGAGGTGCGCACCTGCCGGCGCTGCGAGCGGGTGTTGATGCTGCACCACATCCCCGACCTGCCTGCCAGTAATGGCCGAGCGGCCCAGACGGGATACGAGGGGGTGGTGCGCAGCACGGATTTCACCTACGACGATGAACTCGATCCCTCCGTGGCCAGCAAGCCGATTTACAGCTTCCTCCAGCAGGTGGTGCAGAGCGGCTGGAAGCAGGAGAACGGCACCACCACCCGCCGCAGCCTCCCGCCGGTGGAGTTCACCTACAGCCAGCCGGAGCTTGGAACAACGGTGGAGGAGGTGGATCCCCGCAGCCAGGAGAACTTGCCGGTGGGCCTTGATGGCAGCAGCTACCGCTGGGTGGACCTGCATGGCGAAGGCTTGCCGGGAATCCTGAGCGAGCAGGCGGGACAGTGGTACTACAAGCGCAACCTCAGCCCGATCAGCCAGACCCTGCGGGCTGACCACGAGGCCGATGTGGCCACCTTCGCGCCGCTGGAGTTGGTGGCGAGCCGGCCGAACGCAAGCCTGGCGGCCGGCGCCCAGATCCTCGATCTGGCCGGCGATGGACTGCCGGATGTGGTGAGCTTCAGCGGTCCGCTGCCTGGCCTTTATGAGCACGACGGCGCCGAGGGTTGGCAGCCCTTCCGCCCGTTCCGCCAATTGCCGAACGTCGGCTTCAGCGACCCCAACCTGCGTTTCATCGACCTCGACGGCGACGGCCACGCCGATCTGCTGATCAGCGAGGGCGATGTGTTCGTATGGCACCGCTCCCTGGAGGAGCAGGGCTTTGAGGCTGCCCAACGGGTGCCGCTGCCGTGGGATGAGGAGAAGGGGCCACGGGTGGTGTTCGCCGATGGAACCGAAAGCATCCACCTGGCCGACATGAGCGGCGATGGGCAAGCGGATGTGGTGCGCATCCGGGCCGGCGTGCACGGCCGAGAGATCTGCTACTGGCCGAATCTGGGCTACGGGCGCTTCGGGGCGAAGGTGTCGATGGACAACCCGCCCCTGTTCGACCATCCCGAGCTGTTTGATCCCAAACGCCTGCTGCTGGCTGATATCGACGGCAGCGGCACCACAGATCTGATCTATCTGCACGCCGAAGGGGTGCGGCTGTATTTCAACCAGGCGGGCAACAGCTGGAGCGCGGCAGTGTCTCTAAAGGTGTTCCCGCCGATTCACAACGCGGCCCAGGTCACCACCGTGGATCTGCTCGGCAATGGCACCGCCTGCCTGGTGTGGTCGTCGCCGCTGTCGGGCGACAGCGGTCGCCAGATGCGCTACGTGAAGCTGATGGCGGAGGGCAAGCCCCACCTGCTCACCACCAGCCTCAACAACCTGGGCGCCGAAACGCGGGTGCAGTACTGCTCCTCCTTGCGCTTCTACCTGGAGGACAAGCTCAATGGCAACCCCTGGATCACGCGGCTCCCGTTCCCAGTGCATGTGGTGGAGCGGGTGGAAACGATCGACCACATCAGCCGCAACCGCTTCGTGAGCCGTTATGCCTACCACCACGGATTTTTTGATGGCGAAGAGCGGGAGTTTCGTGGTTTCGGGATGGTGGAGCAATGGGATACGGAGCGCCTCGATGCGGTGGCCGGGCAGACCAATGCCGCCAGCGGCTTTCTGAACGAGGAGGCCCCCCACACCCAGCCGCCGGTGCACACCAAAACCTGGTTTCACACAGGTGTGTGGTTGGGCCAGGAGCAGGTGTCGCGCCAGTACGCCAGCGAGTACTACCGGGAGCCCGGCCTCACGCCCGAGCAGATCGCGGATCAGCTCCTGCCCGACACCTTGCTGCCTGATGGGCTCTCCACAGCGGAGGAACGGGAGGCCTGCCGTGCCTTCAAGGGAATGATGTTGCGCCAGGAGGTGTATGCCGACGACGCCGATCATCCCGGCGCCACGGCAGCGGAGATCGAGCGGGCCCGTACGCCCTACACGGTGAGCGAGCAGAACTTCGCCATCCAGATGCGGCAAGGGCGTGGGCCGAATCGCCACGCTGTGTTCTTCAGCCACCCACGCGAGGTACTCACCTATCACTACGAGCGCAATCCGGCCGATCCGCGCATCCAGCACGCCCTCACCCTGGAGGTGGATGCCTACGGCAACGTGCGCAAGCAGGCAGCCGTGGGCTATGGCCGCCGCAACTCACCCCTCAGCGAAATCTGGGACCAGAAGCGGCAGACCACCACGCTGATCACCTATACGGAAAACCGGTTCACCAACGCGATCGAGGCCACCGATCAGCACCGCACGCCACTGCCTTGCGAGGCGATCACCTACGAACTCACGGGTTACACGCCCAGCGGTTTGGCGGGCCGCTACCAGCCAGGGGATTTCGTCGAGCCCAATCCTGCCTCTCCCGGCACACTGCAGCAACGGTTCAACGCGCCAGAGGTGGCCTATGAAGCCACTGCCAGCGGCACCCGCCGTCGGCGCCCGGTAGAGCATCTCCGCACCCTCTACCGCCCCAACGACATGGGCACGGCGGCGGGAAATACCAACCAGCTCCTGCTGCTGGGGCAGCAAGAATCCCTGGCCCTGCCTGGCGAGAGCTACAAGCTGGCCTTCACCCCAGGGCTCCTGGAACAGGTCTACCAGCGGAGCCCCGGCGCCAATCAGCCGGCGCAGGTGCTGCTGCCCAGCGCAGATCGCGCCACGGTGCTGGGGGGGCTGGGTGGCGATCAGGGAGGCTATGTGGACCTGGACGGCAATGGCCACTGGTGGCTGCCCTCCGGCCGCAGCTTCTTCTCCCCCAATCCGGTCGATCTCCCGGCCACCGAGCTGGCGGCAGCAAGGGCCCACTTCTTCCTGCCCAGGCGGATCCGAGATCCCTTCGGCAAATCGGCGCTGGTCGACCACGACGCCCTTGATCTGCTGATGGCGGAGACCAGGGATCCGCTTGACAACCGCATCACGGTGGAGGCCAATGATTACCGGGTGCTGCAGCCGCGGCTGGTGAGCGATCCCAACCGCAACCGCAGCGAGGTGGCCTTCGATGTGCTCGGGATGGTGGTGGGCACGGCCGTGATGGGCAAAGCGGCTCCGGCCCCTGTAGAGGGTGATTCCCTGGCGGGATTCGTGCCAGACCCAAGCCAGAGCGAGTTGGATGCTTTCTTCTCCGCTCCGGTTGAAGCGAATCCCGCAGACCCGAAGCGCAGCCAGGCCACCAACAACACGCGCGATCTGCTGGCGGACGCCACCAGCCGCATCGTCTACGACCTGGATCGGTTCTGGCAAACCCAGGCCGCCAATCCTGGGGATCCCTCCCAGTGGCAACCCGCCGTGGCCGCCACCATTGCCCGCGAAACCCACGTGAGTGATCTGGCGGCGGGGCAGGAGAGCCGGCTGCAGGTGAGCTTCAGCTATTCCGATGGCTTCGGCCGTGAGATTCAGAAGAAGATCCAGGCCGAACCCGGGCCTTTGGATGTGAACGATGCGCAGGCTCCCGCTGTGAATCCCCGCTGGGTTGGCAGCGGCTGGACGGTGTTCAACAACAAGGGCAAGCCGGTTCGTCAGTACGAGCCCTTCTTCTCGGCCACGCAGGGCTTCGAGTTCGGGGTGATCCGGGGCGTTAGCCCGGTGCTGGTCTACGACCCGGCCGATCGGGTGGTGGCCACGCTGCATCCGAACCACACCTGGGAGAAGGTGGTGTTCGATCCCTGGCAGCAGACCACCTGGGATGTGAACGACACGGTTGCCAGCTTCGACCTGGCGAGCCGTATGGCGAGCGTGCTGGATCCCAGCGCGGATCCGGATGTGGGCGGCTTCTTCCAGAAGCTTCCGAGCGAAAGCTATGCACCCAGCTGGTATGAGCTGCGCACCGATCCCGCCAAGGCACTGGTGCAGTGGCCGGATGTGGATGCCCAGGGCAACCCGCTGGCTGGCAACGCCAACCGCCGCTCCTCTGAAAGGAAGGCCGCCGAGCTTGCCGCCGCCCATGCCGATACCCCCACCACCGCCCATTTCGACGCCCTGGGCCGGCCTTTCCTGACTGGGGCACGCAATCGAGTCGTCTGCGCCGGCCATGCCCTCGACGGAACCGAGGAGAGTTTCGCCACCCGCGTCGAGCTGGATATCGAAGGCAACCAGCGCTCCGTGCGCGACGCCATCACCCATACCGAAGCACGAGACGCTTCCGGCAACACGGTCGTGGTCGACGATCCGCTGGGTCGCATCGTGATGCGCTACGCCTACGACATGCTCGGCAACCGCATCCACCAACTGAGCATGGAGGCCGGCGCGCGTTGGATGCTCAACGATGTGACAGGCAAGCCGATCCGGGCCTGGGACAGCCTGGGCCACAGCTTCACTACCGCCTACGACGCCCTGCGCCGTCCAACGCAACAGTATGTGCGCGGTCATTTCAGCGACCCGGATCCGCTGAAACCCAACTCCGATCCACGCACCCTGACGGCGACCCCGCCTGGCTTGCTGGTGGATCGTATCGAGTACGGCGAACCCCCAGCGGGCGCCTCTCCAACCGAAGTAGCCAACGCGGAGAAACTCAATCTGCGTACCCGCATCCTCCGCCATAGCGATTCAGCCGGGATCGCCACCAATGCGAGCCTTGATGCCAGCGGCAAGCCGGCCGAGGCCTACGACTTCAAGGGCAACCTGTTGGCCAGCACCAGGCAACTGGTCAGCGATTACAAAACTATTCCCGACTGGTCGCAGCAACCCACCCTTGACGCCGAAACGTTCACTGGCCACACCCGTTACGACGCCCTCAACCGGCCGATCCAGTCGATCGCGCCGCGAAGCAGTCTGGGCCGGGGCAAGGTGAATGTGATCCAGCCCGGGTTCAATGAGGCCAACCTGCTGGAGCGGGTGGACGTGTGGCTGGAACAGACGGCCGAACCTGTCGGCCTGCTTGATCCGGAGATTGAGGCAGTCTCGCCGGTCGGCGTCGCCAACATCGACTACGACGCCAAAGGACAGCGGGAGCTAATCGTCTACAAGAACGGGGCTAGCACCGTTTACATCTATGACCCCCTCACCTTCAGGCTTACTCAGTTGCAGACACGACGCCGTGCCTCAGACTTCCCCGGCGATGATCCCCAGCAGCCGGATCCAGCCTGGCCGGGCAGGTATGTCCAGAACCTCCACTACACCTACGACCCCACCGGCAACATCACCCACATCCAGGATGACGCGCAGCAGATCATCTTCTTCGCCAACCAACGGGTTGAACCCAGTAATGACTACACCTACGACGCCCTTTACCGGTTGATCCAGGCCAGTGGCCGCGAACATCTGGGTCAGAATCCAAACCAGCAAATGAATCCCCCCACGGCACCCGACGCCTTCAACGCCTTCCACACCCGGCTCGACCATCCAGGCAACGGCCAGGCCATGGGCACGTACATCGAGCGCTATGTGTATGACGCCGTCGGCAACTTTCTGCAGATGCAGCACCGCGGCAGCGACCCCGCCCATCAGGGGTGGACGCGTGCATACGACTTTCTTGAGCCCAGCCTCATTGAAGCTGGCACTGGTACAGCACTCAAGACCAGCAACCGCCTGACCCGCACCACACTGAATCCGGCAGGGACTACCCCGCAGCCAGAAGTTTATAGACACGATGTCCACGGAAACATGACGCGGATGGCCCACCTTCCGCTGATGCGCTGGGACTACCGCGACCAGCTCACAGCCACGGCGCGTCAGGTGGTGAACAATGGCGGCACACCTGAAACCACTTACTACGTTTACGACGCTTCTGGCCAGCGCATTCGCAAGGTCACCGAACGCCAGTCAGCGGCTCCCGATGCGGCGACCAAGAAGGAGGAACGTATCTACCTCGGCGGTTTCGAAATCTATCGCGAGTACGAAGCTGACGGCAGCACACTGAAGTTGGAACGCGAGACGCTGCACGTGATGGACGATAAGCAGCGCATCGCTCTGGTGGAGACGCGCACGCTTCCTCTCACGCCAGACCTGAAAGACCCGTTGCAACTGATCCGCTACAAGTTCGGCAACCACCTAGGCTCGGCCAGCTTGGAGTTGGATGAGATAGGACACATCATTTCTTACGAGGAGTATGCCCCCTACGGCAGCTCGACTTATCAGGCGGTGCGCAGCCGGACGGAGACGGCGAAGCGGTATCGCTATACGGGTAAGGAGAGAGATGAGGAGAGTGGGTTATACTACCACGGGGCGAGGTATTACGCAGCGTGGTTGGGGAGGTGGGTGAGTTGCGACCCTGCCGGAGGCGGTTGCAGTACTCCTCTATATTGCTACGTCTTGGACAAACCGACCTACTTCCACGACCCTGACGGAAAAATTCCTGCGCCATATGAGTTGGCCGATGCCTGGGAGAGCAGCGGCGTGGCGCCTATTCCAACAGTCACAGGTGAGAAGGTCTCGCAAGCGGTAAGCGAATTGGGCGACAGAATCGGATCTGCAATTGTCGATGGGTTGCCAGCGGACAATATCGTAGGAATCCTTGCCGCGACACTTGTTAAAACTGTCGCCGATGTAGGAGGGGGTATCTTGGCAACCTCGATAGATCCAGGGCTTGCGGTCCGAGGCATCATGCGTATGGGTATCGGATCCGCTGAAGGTGTCGAGGAATGGAGCAGAGGAAACAAGGTCGTGGGTGGCGCCAAAGTTGCACAGGAAGTCCTTACTGCAGCTACCATGGTCCTCGGGGGCGTAGCTGGTGCACGAGCACTTAATGCGCCGAGGAATCCCAATCTTCCGGGAAGTTTCAGCAATCAAGCCAACAGAACCTACTACACGCAATTCGAACGCGCGGCCGCCGATACCCTGAGAGGTCCGCTCTCTGATGTCGCGACACAGGTCACGATTCAACCACTAATGGAAGCCCCTGTTGGCGAGATTGGACCGCGCGTTCTTCCGGCACGCGTCGCTAAGGTCAATGGAAGAATGCAACTGAGCTCTTCAGGGGGAGAACCTCTAATCACCAAGCCTGATGCGGTAGCACGGTCACGGATTACCGGAAAATTGTCATGGGAGGACGCTAAGTCAACTAGCACTGCCCCACTACGAACTCCTCAACGGCTCGGATTCCCGCTTCTCGAGCGGAATGGCGCCATCGTTCGAGCAAGAAATGCCGCGAACATTGGACTTGCACCTGGAGATGTTGTTGGCCCCCAGGGTCCAGTGCGTACCGTTGGCCCCAGGCAACTCAAAACACGATTGGCCCGACCAGCAGCCGAAGCTGGTGCAGCCACGACGGGAAGTAATGCCTCTCGAGACTCGCGAACAATACGTGACGAACGCTAATCCCAAGACTAGATCGATTAAGTAGCCGATGAAAAAGTTGGTAATCGATGGACTTTGACCACCAAAAAATATAAATTGATCTCAAGGACTTCTTTGCATCCTGCTGCCGGGCGCGCTGCTCACTTGGCTGCTGATGGGCGAGGTGAGCCCGGTCGCGCTGGGGGATCGCTATGCCGCGCTTGGCGGAGCGCAAGCCTGGGCCGCCTTAATGTTTGTGAGCTATCTCTTCGGCCACCTAATCTTCCTGTTCGGCTCCTGGCTGGTCGAGTTCTACGGCGGGGCAGTCGCTACTCGCTGAATGCGCAGGATGCATGCCGCAAAATTATCTACATGCTGGTCTTCTCTAGCTGTCGGAGCGGAATCGCAGGCAGTGCTTAAAAGTGCGACTGGTCCATTGATTGAGCACAAGCTCTTCTACTACCCCTACGCGTCCTTCCCCAACGCGCAGCTTTTTCTCCTGAGGGTGGCCGCACTGAGGTTCGATAAGCTCGTGATCCTTGATCCGGTCGGGGCAAGTTCCAACACGATCGGTGCCGATCACGTCGCCCGCGATGCGGTGACCCTGCTCAAAGACGCTGGGATTCTGGAGATCATCACACCGTCCAAGGTGCTGGCCCGGTACGCAGGGCTGCTTCAAAGTTTCCGGTTTGCCGGGTGGCGCGGCGATCTGACTTCGGCCCTGGCTCTGAGCAGCCAGTTGTGGCAACGGTCAGGCATGTCGCTCAGGAAGGACCAACCTCATCAGTAGCGACTTTGGATCAGCCCTGGCCCGGTACGAGAGGCCGATCGCCCGAAGCGATTCGCCGCGACATGGCCGACCGTGACTTCCTTGACCTTTGCGATGCCGAGAGCCAATCGAGCGGCAAGCAGCGCTGGACCCTCTCATTAGCCAAGCTGCCGGAATACCTGCAGACCGATCAGGCGATACGCCATCTGTTGGGCGACTTCGCGCGCGAGTTGGGCAACAAGGTGGCCTATGCATCTAATCAGGACATAGTGCATGTCGAGGCTCCTTCGAATCTGCTAGGCAATGAACGGCCCATTCCCCAAGCTGTGGCCGAACGTGCATCGGTGTACCAGGAGTATGTGCAGATTGGCCACGCCTACGACCAGTGCCGTGAAGGCTATGGCGGTGGGGTGGAGTACCGCTATGCTGATGTCGCATTAGCTCAGGGAGAGGCCATCACAGTGAGCCATGCGGTATAGACCGTTAGCACCAAAAAGCACATATTACGCTAAACTCTTGTTTAAGATACACCCGCACTAAATGCCGCATGTCTGACGTAAGGCCAATCCTTCCAGGTACCTCCGGTCGCTTCGTCGCCCTCCTTCAGGATGCCCTGCGACGCCTCATGAAGGCAGGCGTGATGCGCATGTCGGCTGTAGATGCTCGCGTGTCAGACGATGAGCTGAATGACGTGATGCGCGCCTTTGATCTCGAATGTGAGGCGCAAACCTTCGGGCCTGCTACGCAGCGCCTCCTTTGGTACTTCCAGGTAGAGCATGGCCTAGGGGATCAGCGGCGCGGTGTCGTCGATGCAGATACCGCGGAGCGTCTGAACGCCCTTCTGGGCACCCTCAATGACGACCCAGAATGGGGTGGATCGATCGTTCGTGGCACCGTCTTCTCCACGAGTAATGCTCCCTCGCCGCACCTCACGGTGCGCGCCTACGACCGGGATCTCCGAACCCGGAAGGAGCTGGGGGAAGCAGTCACCAACGCACGCGGGCAGTACTCGATCCGCTACGAGATGGCCACAGCGGCACGGGCCGAAGCAGGAACCGCCGACCTCCAGGTCGTGGTCTTCGACGACAAGGACCGCCCGCTGGTCGAGTCGGCGATCCGGTTCAATGCAGGCGCCGATGAAACGATCGACCTCGTCATCGCAGGATCGGACTTGCCGTCAGAGTTCGAGCAGCTGGCGCAGATCATCACGCCACTCCTCGAAGGCCAAGGCGAAGGCGGACGTGACCTGCGTATCCATGAACTGAGCGACGACGACCTCGTCTTCGCCGCCGCGGAGACCGGGGCGACCGGGGCCGAGGTGGCGCGACTCACCTTGCTGCGCTCCGCGTTTCAGGTCGGCATAAACCACAAAGTGGAGGCTGCTGCGTGCTACGGCCTCTTCCGGAAGGATGTGGCCCCCAACATCGACGCCATTCGGCAGCGCTCCTACCTTGAGCTGCGCCAGCTACTGAGTGCCGCACTCGAGGAGCGGCTCATTCCTGCGGGAACAGGCAAGGACCTTGACGGCATCCTCGCCAGCTTCGACCTGCCCGGTCGCTCTGGGCTGGAGTCGCTTGTCGGCACCCTGGGCCTCTCTCCGGAGATGTTCCAGAACGTGGTGGCGAGCGTGGATGCCATCGCCGCCATCGATGAAGTCACGATCGCCGGCTTGACCGAGGCGGGGGTGCTGGACGACGAGGGTGCTCAGCGCCTCGGCCTCGCCACGTCGCTCCATCGGCTCGCGGCGGAGCACGCCCCGACCGTAGAGATCGCGCTCGACCGCACCTTCGAGTCGCTGGGTGGTCAGCGACTGCAGCGTGCCGCCGATCTCGCGCGCCTCTCCCACGAAGACTGGGTCACTATCGTCGAGAAGGCCGGCACCCCGGCCGCGGGTGCATCGACGCAGGAACTCGCCACACGTCTGGAGGACGAGAGCGCTGCCGCCTGGCCCACGATCGCCATGTTGCACCGCGCGCTGCGCAGGCTGCCACCTGATGCGCCACTCGCGACGATCACGCGCCTCAATCCCGGCGTCGACCTGCTCGCGCTCGACCTCTCCATCGACAGCGACGCCACGCGAGCGCTCGAGCTCCCTGATCGCGACGAGGAAGGCACGACCAAAGCGCTGCGTGAGCTGCGCACCATGCAGCGCGTCCTGGCGATTGCGCCCCACCCCACAGCGGCGCGCAAGCTGCTCGATGGGGGCTTTCACACCGCAACACGCATCGCACTCGCAACGCAGGACGAACTGGTGAAACGGACCGGCCTCGATCTCGATGAGGCCGAGAGAATCCATGACCGGGCCCATGTCGCCAGCACGCAGGCGGTACATGCCTGGATGGCGATTCGTGACGCCCAAGGTGACCAGCACCTCGGGGGTGACACCGGCGCGATGGCGTTGCGTTCCTTCGTTGGAGGTACCCAGCTCGCCCGCTGGACCGAGCTCTTCGGCTCAGGCGATTCGTGCGAATGCAGCCACTGTCAGTCGGTGCTGGGACCATCGGCGTACTACGTGGACCTGCTGCACTACATCGAGAAGTACATCCTCGACCCGGACGCCGGTGCCGTACCCGCGGCCTTCCGGCTCGCGACGCGCCGAAAGGACTTGTGGACCGATCCACTCATCTCGTGCCGGGCGACAAACGAGATCGTGCCGACGCTCGACCTCGTCAACGCCTTGCTCGAAAGTTGGATCCAGGGACAGCGACCGCTATGGACCACGCCAGCGAAAATCCACGACGAGATCGCTAATCCCGCGAATGGAACGCCGTCCTTCGCCCTGCCGGTGAACTTTCCCCTGGAGCGGCTGGAGATTCTCCTCGCGCACTTCGGGATGTCGCGCGACCGCATCGTGCAGCTGCTCGACGGCGAAAGGGCGGCGCGCGTGCGCTCGCGACTCAAGGCCTCGGGGCACGATATCAAGCTGATCAGTGAACCGCACCCCGATGACGCGGGGGCGGCTATCTACTTCCAGCAGCTCTACCGCCTCAACGGGAACCTGCCCAATGGCCCCGGTCAACTCGACCAGGTCTTCGGCCCCATTGACCTCGGCCAGCTGCAGGATGCCATGGGTCTTGAACGTGACGTCGTGCGCGCGCTCGTCCGCGCTCGCTTCACGAGCGAGGGTGGCTCTAGCGTTCAAGACATCAGGATCACCTTGAAAGCGCCCGAGGGCGCCGTGCAAAACACCATGGAGATGGTGGCGAACCTCACGCGCCGCCGCCTCGATCGACTACACCGACTCGCCAGGCTGTGGCGTCGGCTGCCGTGGACGGTGCCAGAGCTGGATTACGTGCTCTCTCGCCGGCCGACGGTAAACCCGCCGGCCGACCTGGGCGACACGACGCTTCCATACCTCGTAAGCATCCTCGATGTGTTGGACCTCACGGCGCTCCCCCTGGAGGAGGTCATGGCGCTCGGCGATGTGTTGCCCGCGCAGGGGTTCCAGGGAAAGGCCGCACTCTTCGAGCGGCGCTTCAACGCCGAGCCCTTCCGCACCCGCCTGGGCGCGTGGCCGCAGGGGCTCCCCCTCAACCTCCCCCTGCCCATCAGCACGTCCTCCACCGCGACGAGCGACAGTCTTTCTGCACGTGTGTTGTCTGGCCTCCGCATGCGCGAGGCCGACTTTGCCGAACTGGTGGCTGAACTCGCTGCCGCGAAGGTGCCGGAGCCGGATCCCGTCACGCCCAACGCAATGGTGATGATGACTATGGTGACGACGACTTCGGACGGGTCATCGTCGCTTCGGCTCACGGCAGCCACGCTCGCCGTGCTGTATCGCCATGCGCTGCTCTGTCGCGTGCTGAAGATGGGGCCAAAGGAGCTGCTGCGCGTCGTGCGGCTCACACCCTCGGTGGCGGCACATCCGGAGGCGACCCGCTATGTCACGAGCATGGACGACGTGGTCGCGGTGTTGCGCCATGCCGCACGGCTTCGCGCAAGCGGCCTCGAGTCCACGAGCGTGCTGTGGCTCATGCAACCCACCCAGCGTCCCGACTGGGTGGAGGGAGCGGCGAGCATCGCGGCGAGCGCCCTCGAACGCCTAACGACGGGCCGGCTCGTGACCTTCTCCGCGACGCTAGCGACGGCAGCCGGGTTCACCGAGGAGGAGTCGCGCGCGGTGATCGCGCGCCTCGACGGCGTGGTGGTCGAGCGCTCGGTGCAGCACGCGACCGTTCCTGCCAACGGCAGCGGCGCGGCGCCGCAGGAGCTGGAGTACCGCCTCAAGGCCGGCGTGTCGGGCGCCACCATGGACAGCGCCATCGGGGCGGCGATCGCACCGTATGACGTGGACATCGCTACGACCGCCGTCCTGGGCCTCGCACGGGAGCTCGTCTCGTTCAACGATGCGGCGTTCACACGACTCTTCCTGAGTGCGGCGCAGTCGGCGGCGCTGGTCGCGGCCAACCTCGATGATGCCAACCCAGCGAGTCCACGGCGCCCGTTCCTTGAAACGACGGTCGGCGCCGTCACCAGCTATCGCCTCAACCCCGCGTACTTCGCGGCGGTGACGACGCCGGTAGTGACGGCGCCAGTGGATGCCTCGGGTAACGCGCTCGACCTGGCGGGCCGCTTCGTGCTCGGCGCACTGAAGGAGCAGGCCGCCGGGACGACACGAACGGGCGGCACGGCGGCGCGCACCGTGACCGACACGATGTTCAGCCGCATCTTCCTCAGCGAGCAGCAGTCGCGCTGGCTGGTGGCGTTCAATCCGGTGGTGAGGATGCCCACACCGCCCGCGGCGGAAGGCCGGGCGTTCCTCCCAGGTCCTGACGGCGCCGGCACACTGCTCAACGTTGCCGACATCGCGGCGGCCACGCAGCCACCGTCACTTGCCAACCGGCGTGCCACCCTCACGCGGCGCGTGCGCGACCTACTGCAGGCGTTCGAACCCCGCGCCGTCTTCGATCGCGTCGTCGCCGACTTCCTTGGCGTCTCTCCGGCGTGGGTCGAGGCCCTGAGTGCGGCACCAGCCGGCCTGGTCCCCGACGTGACGAGCGGGCTCCCAGTGGTCGATCCTGCCGAGGTCTACGGCGACGTCGCGCCGCCGGTGACGCTGGTTGCACGTGTCGGGGCATTGCAGCGCCTTACGCGCCTCTTCCCGGCCTCCCTCTTCGACGCGCCGGCCATTGCGTTGGTATTACAGCAATGGCTCACTGGGTTTGCCGCTGCGCCCGCGGCCACGATGGATATGGAGCGCATCCTCGCGGTGGCAGCGTTCGGCCGGTACCTTCGCTTGGAAGATCACGATCCCGCGACGCCACCAGAGGCGATGGAAGTCGCGCGCCGCGGGGCACTGGAGCGCCTAGTCAGCGCGCCTGGCGCCACCACGTTTGAGACTGATCCGTGGCGTGCCTCCGCTGCCTTGGTGCTCGGCGCGAGCGACGCTGAGGTGCGCAGCCTTTCGGAATGTTCGTCCATCTGGAAGGGACGCTGGCACGAGCAGCTCGATCGGGCGGCGCGTGCGCTGGACGTCACGCGAACGATGGGTATCGGTGGCCGCACGTTGGCGCGCATCGCGGGCAGTACCGCGGCGAACGAACAGGCGGAGCTGTCGGCTGCGGCCGACGACATCTACGTAGCGTTTCGCGGAAAGTACAACGACGAGGCGCAGTACCGCGAGAAGTCGGAGGCGTTTGAGGACCTGATCCGAGCGAAGCGACGCGATGCGCTCGTCGCGTGGATATCGGGCACCGACGGACTCGACACGCCTTCGCGTCGTTATGCGTATTTCCTGGTCGATACGGAGGTCGGGGGCTGTGCGCGCACGTCACGGTTGGTGGCGGCGACGATGAGCCTGCAGCTCTTCGTACATCGCGTGCTCACGGGACTGGAGCCGGCGCGCTTTGCCAACACCGTGGATGGGCGCGAGGCACGGGACCAGTGGTACTGGCGTAAGAACTACCGGGTGTGGGAGGCAAACCGGAAGATCTTCCTCTTCCCAGAGAATTTCCTGGAGCCGGATGTGCGCGACGACAAGACACCGCTGTTCGTGGCACTTGAAGAGGAGTTGCTGCAGCGCCGCATCACGACGCCGGAGGCGGAGGAAGCGTTCCGCACGTACCTCACGGGCTTCGGCGAGGTAGCCGGACTCAAGGTCGTCGGGGCGTTCCACGAGGTAGTGACGGATCGCGAGTTGGGAGGCACAATCGACGCGATCGTCAAGGATGTGCTGCACCTGGTTGGGGTGACATCGGACGATCCGCCGGTGCACTACCTGCGGCGGATCAGCAATGTGTCCCTGAGCCTCACCAATGCGAAGAAGTATCCCATCCAGTTCAGCGCCTGGGAGCAGTTGGAAACGCAGATCCCGGCGAAATGGGTGACGCCGATCGTGCACCAGCGGCGACTCATGTTGTGGTGGAATGAGGTCACCACGACGCCGACAAGCAGGAAGATCGATGGGGATGGATATTTCGATGGCTACCGTCATCTATTGAGGTTCAAGGCCATCACCCGGCGCCCGGATGGCTCGTGGACTCCGCCCCAGGTCGCGCATTTCACGGGAGATGCCGGTAATCAAGGCCCGGGGGTCATCACCGACCAGCTCTTCGTTAACAAGGGCAACCCGACCGGTCCCGAGATCGGGTTGGAAGAGGCGCTCAAGGCGTTGCAGAAAGACACCGCCTTTGGCACCGTGGACGCGCCAAGCCGCACGTTCAAGATAAGTCCCATCCTTGCCCCATGGCCCAGGTCGTACGGTGCGATCGTGCACCACGGTGCACCGATCGACTCGTATTCGCTGAAGGGGTGGCCTTGGGAGCGGGTCTACGTGTCTGTTGCAGCGGGTGCGGCTGCCGGCCAGCTGCGTGTGGGGGGCGGGCAGAACCTCGAAATCCTTGGCCTCGAGGATCCCTACGACGCACGGAGCTTCGACTACCCGTCGTACTTCGTGGTTACGCCGACGTTCCGGGTGTCGGGCCTATTGCGCAAGGCCGACGCACAGGGGGACCTGCTTTCGCGCTGGTCCGCAGCGACCGGACGGTATTCGCGACACGAACTCTTCGATGCCACTTCGGACTTCTTCGAGGCAAAGCAGCGGACCTTAGACCCGTACCCGACGAGCGTTGGGCTCGCGCGAATGGGGAGGATCAGCGACGCTGTCGTGGTCTATGGGGCGGGGAATGCCTCCACGGCAATCATTGAGCATGACGGCCGACAGGGGCTAGTGGTGCCTGACGCCGCCGACCAGTCGCGATACCTGCGCCTCACGTCGGCCTTGCCCCGTGAGATGCTGCGACGTCTCGGCATGGCGTCTGTGCCCGGCCTCCTCAGCCCGTCGTTCCAGGCGACGCTGGAGGAACCCGATCCCGGGGTCTCGCCCCTCCGCATGACCGTCACTCCACCGGCTGGCTTCCTGCGGGGCGGTGGTGAGAGCAGTGTGTACATGGCCGAGGCGCTCTTCCACATCCCGTACCTCCTGGCCCATCACCTCAACAGCCAGCAGCGCTTCGAGCAGGCGCAGCACTGGTACCACTACCTCTTCAACCCGACCGCGCCAGATGGCAGCCCATGGCGCTATCGGGAGTTTGCCACTCTGCCGCGCGAGACGCTGCGCGACGCGCTCACGAACGAGGCCGCCCTCGCCGCCTATCGCAACGATCCCTTCAACCCCCACGCGATCGCGCGGCTGCGCCTAACGGCGTACCAGAAGGCCCTGGTGATGAAGTACATCGACAACCTCCTTGATTGGGGCGACCAGCTGTTCGGCCAGTTCACGATGGAGTCGGTGAACGAGGCAACCATGCTCTATGTCATGGCGGCCGACATACTCGGCGAGCGCCCGGAGCGCCTGCCGGCCTGCAGCGATGACACCGAGCGTTCGTACAACAGCATCAAGCCCCTGTTGTTGTCCGACGTCTCCGACTTCCTCATTGAGGAAATGGAACAGCTCACGATCTCGATACGCCCGGGGCTGACGCGCGTGCTGCAGGCGGACACGACCGCGGACATGTCAGTGCGCAGCTTTACACCAGCTCTGCCTGGGGGAATAGTTGGCGACTACGGGAGCGGCCACACGAGCGGATACTGGTCGTCGAAGGGAGGGCTGCCCCTCGCCGATCTCTATCGCGGTGAACCGCAGGTGCGACTCGGCGAGTCACTCACCGGTCCCGAATCAAAGCGCTTCGTCACCCCACCCATCGATTTCGGTGGCAACGGTGGCGGACCAGGTGGTGGCGGCACGCCGCCATTCCCTAGAGGACCGGGTGGAGGTGGCTTGCCGCCAATCTCCGGTGGGCCAGTGATTCCGCCGGTGCTCATGAACCGCGACCCGGGGATGCTCGACATCAGGTACACCCTGCAGAATGTCCCCCCACCGCATCGCGACGTTCACCTTCCCCCGCCGCCGAAGGTCCCGCTGGCGGATTTGGTTCCGGCGCGCAACATCTTCTGCTTCCCGCTCAACCAGCAGTTCCTGTCGTATCACGAGCGTGTGCAGGATCGCCTGGCCAAGATCCGCAACTGCATGGACATAACCGGTGTGCGCCGGCGGCTCTCGCTGTTCGCGCCGGAGATTGATCCCATGCTCCTCGTGCGCATGCGCGCCGCAGGGCTCACGCTTGACGACGTGCTCGACTCGGGGAGCGGGCATGCGCCGCCGTATCGCTTCACGTTCCTGCTGGAGCGCGCGCGCCAGTATGCGAGCACGGTCCAGGGCCTCGGAACACAGCTGCTCGGGGCCATGGAGAAGCGCGACGCTGAGGAGCTTGCCGTGCTCCGCACAGTGCACGAGCAGCACCTCCTCGAGCTCCGCACCCAGTCAGTGCGGTTGGAGATCGACGTCGCCCGAGACTCGCTCGCCTCCACCCAGCGGCAGAAGGAGTCGGCCCAGCTTCGTCTCGCGCACTTCCAGGAGTTGATGGCGACGGGGCTTATCCCCTGGGAGCAGGCGCAGCAGGTCTCGACGCATACTGCACTCGGCCTTGCTGGCGCGGCGGTCGACTTCGACATTGCGTCGTCGATTGCGAGTGCGGTGCCAGATACCTATGCACCCACCTTGCCCGCCGGCACCACCTTGAAGACGGGCGGGTCGAGCGTCGGAAGTTCCCTGGCGCAGGTCGCATCCGCGCTTCGCGGGGCCGCAGGCATCGCGTCGGCGATCGCCTCGAGCGCAGGGATGGAAGCGACGTTCCAGCGTCGCGCGGAGGACTGGGCACACCAGGCCGATATGGCCGGGCGCGAGGTAAAGGCGCTGGACAAACAGGTAACAGCAGCCGAGATCCGCGTCGCGATCGCCGAACGGGCGCTGGAGGTGCACCTGAAGTCAATCGAGCAGGCGCGGGAGCTGTACGACCACTCCCGCTCTAAGTTCTCCAACCTTGGGATGTACACGTGGTTATCGACGCAGCTCAACCGCCTGCATCGCATGGCATACGAGTCGGCGTGGAACATGGCACGCCTGGCGGAGCGCGCCCTGCATTTCGAGCGTCCCGAACTGCGCGCTATCGCAACGCTCGACGCGTCCGCGTGGTCGCCGGAGCGCGCCGGGCTGCTGGCCGGCGACCGGTTGCTGCTGGACTTGCAGCGGCTCGAGGCTGCCTGGCTGCTCAACACGACGCGACAGTTGGAGATGGAGCAGTCCTTCTCGCTCGCCCAGTATTTCCCTGACGCGCTGCTGAAGCTGCGCGAGACGGGTGCCTGTGCCTTCGACATCCCGGAGTTCTTCTACGACCTGGCCTTCCCGGGGCATTACTTCCGTCGCGTGAAGGCTGTGCGGGTGACAATGCCCTGCGTCGTGGGTCCTCACACGAGCGTCGGCGCCACGCTCCGCATGACCGGGAGCTTCGTGCGCGATGAACCCGACGCGCAACGGTCCCTCGTCGAGGTTCCGCTCCGCCATGCGCCGAGTATCGCGGTGAGTCACGCGCAGGGCGATGCGGGGGTGTTCGAGTTCAACTTCCGGGACGAGCGGCTCCTACCGTTCGAGGGGATGGGCGCGGTGAGTTCCTGGAGCCTGGAGCTGCCGAAGGCTATGAGGCCCTTCGCCTACGAGACCATCAGCGACGTGATCCTGAGCGTCAGCTACACGGCTCGGGAGGATGGCCTGTTGCGCGAGGCAGTGGATGCGTCAACGGGCGCGATCGTCGCGCGGTTGCAGTCGGCCATGCCGCGCGTCGCCCTCAGTCTCCGGCGCGACTTCCCGAGCGAGTGGGCACGGTTCAAGGCGGCCTCGGCGGTCAACGCGCTCTTCTCTTTGTCGGTGGTGCTCACCGAGATGCACTATGCGTGGTGGTTGCGACAGCGCTTGCACGACGAAGAGGATGTAGCGGTGCATGCGCTCTATGACACGACCTCAGATTCGCGAACGGTCATCGTGGTGCTCGGCACGAGCCAGCCGCAGTCACTCACCGCCGCGACGACCACCGGAGATCGCGCGGGGCGATGGCTCTTCGGCACGATGCCGAGGGGCAAGGCCGCGTCCGGCGACACGTCCGTGCCATTGGCGCTGTCTTTCGACAAGAACGACATGTCCGATGTCTTCCTCGTGCTCGGCCCACTCCACAGTCGTTAGGCTCCCTTGTGCAGAGAGTCAACGCTCCCATGTTGGAGTTGACCCGCTCGACCTCTGCAATCGAGCCGTCTTCCTTGATCGAGCAGTCAATAACATGTAACATCAGTGGTTTGAACGAGCTGGGTCTATGACGTGGACCCCAAAAACTGAACCAGTCCGTACGAGAGCTTTCCTATCGGCCAGACTTGGCCAGGAGAAGCCCCATGAAACGCAAACGCCACAGCCCCGAGCAGATCATCCGCAAGCTGAGAACGGCTGATCAGCTTCTTAACCAGGGTCAGAGCGTCGCCGACGTCTGCCGAGCCCTGGAGGTTTCTGCTGCCACCTATCACCGCTGGCAGCAGCTGTACGGGGGAATGAAAGCCACTGAGGCCAAACGCCTCAAGGAGCTGGAGCAGGAGAACTCTCGGCTCAAGCGATTACTCGCCGATGCCGAACTCGATAAGGCCATGCTCAAGGATCTTGCCGAGGGAAACTTCTGAGCCCGGAGCGTCGCCGCAGGGCTGTTGTGGTCCTGCAGGAGCGTTACCGGGCGTCTGAGCGCCTCGTCTGCCGGGTGGTGGGGCAGCACCGCAGCACCCAGCGACACCCCGTCAAGGTCGTCGATCTGGAAGCGACCAAGCTCCGGCAGCGTCTCCGAGACATCGCTGCTGAGCACATCCGCTGGGGCCGCCGGATGGCCTACCGCCTGCTGCGGCGGGAGGGCTGGACCGTCAATCACAAACGGGTGCAACGGCTCTGGCGGGAAGAGGGTCTGCAACGGCCCACTCCCAGAAAGCGCAAGCGGGCACGACCCGCGGACGGCTCAGTGCGGCGTCACCGTGCCGAGCATCCCCACCAGGTCTGGGCCATGGACTTCCAGTTCGACGCTACAGCTGATGGCCGCAGACTCAAGTTCCTGAATGTGATCGACGAGCACAGCCGTCTCTGCCTGGCGATCCGGGTGGGCAGGCGCTGCAAGGCCAAGGACGTGGTGGCGGTGCTGGAGGGGCTCACGAGCCTCTACCCGGCGCCAGCGTTCATCCGCAGCGACAACGGGCCGGAGTTCATTGCTCAGGCCCTACGGGACTGGTGTAAGACCAGCACCACCACCAGCACGGCGTACATCGCGCCAGGATCGCCTTGGGAGAACGGATTCGCGGAATCGTTCAACGGTCGGTTTCGGGATGAGTTCCTCAACACCGAGCTATTCACCACCGCTCCCGAGGCGCAGATCCTGGCCGAGCGCTGGCGCTGGGAGTACAACACCCTCAGGCCGCACTCGGCCCTCCAGGGGCGTACGCCCCTGGAGGCAGCTCAACAGGGAGCTGCAGCATGACCACACCCACCCACTCTCATAAGGCCTGGACCGATAAAGGGGGTCACGTCAGGAGCAACAAGGGGGGTCACGTCATCTAATCGGCTGCTTGCATCAATCTGGTGAGGAACGGTGCCGCCATGTAGGAGTTGTTCTGGACTTCGACTTGCTCTCGTTCTTGACAGTGGAGCGCTTACGACCTGGTCAGCAAGTCACTGAGGGGACTCCTGGCCGAATGGAGGGTGCCGGGCTGCATCACCGGCCAGTGGGACTTCCGGCGCAGCAGATCGGAGGGGCAATCAGGCAGAAGCACTTACTTGATTCCTGGTGGCCGCCGACATAGCTGCCGTGAGATCGGCTCCTTTGCGCGCGCGCAGGAGTTGCTGCGCCAGGATCACACGTATCTGGATGGGAATGCTGATGGTAAGGCCTGCGAGAACCTCCGATGAAGGGACGGGCACCCGCACCTTCTAGCCCTGGCAGCCATCAGCCTGGTCGATATGTTCAGCTGATTGATGCCCTACCACCATGGCCCTCACCGGATCTGAACTGCTCGCCAAGGTCAAGGAACTCAGCGACGGCTCCAAATCAGATCTCGTTCGGGCTGCCGGCTACGTCAGCACCAAGAAAGATGGCACCGAGCGGTTGAACTTCACGGCCTTCTATGAGGCCCTGCTGGAGGCCAAGGGGATGAACTTCGGCGCCGGCAGCAGTGGCGGCAAGGGGCGCCCTGGTCGCAGCCTGAGCTTCAACACCAAGATCCAGTTCAACGGCAACCTTCTCCTCGGCAAGGCTTACACCGCCAAGCTTGGCCTCAAGCCCGGCGATGAGTTCGAGATCTAGCTGGGCCGCAAGCAGATCCAGCTCATCCCCTTGGGCGCGGCTGAAGAGGAGTGAGGAGGTCGACTGAAGCAACGAGGCGACTACATCGTCTCTCCTATCCCGGCAGCCCAGACAGTCATGCCCTCAGAAGTGCTCATTGGTAGAATCAGCTTCTCCGACCTGTTTAAACAGATACCGATGCCAGCCACCATCTTTTGTACTGCTGTTCCGCAAAGTTACTCATATTAGCTGCAGTGTTATTCGAATTCCTGAGTGCACTCTGCGGAATCTTAGCCCAGTCTTGCTTCTCAAATAGCTAACGCCAAATGCATGAGATGCTGCATCAACAAGTGATTTTAGCATCTCTTTGTCGACAAGCAGGTCATGACCGGCGTAGAGTTCAGAATTAATTGCGGTCCGCAGATTCCAAAGCATGAGAGGCAGCTCCGAATCAGCCTCAATAATTTCAGGGCTAATAGAGGTGTACCCACTTGATTCGGTTGGATCGGCGTGTTGAGCACTCGTCAGAAGCAGACAATCTTTTCCTGGGATTAAAATGAATGAATTTACAGAAGATTGTGGAAGGGGCCTGACAAAGGTTGTCAATCCGTCGAGCTTGGCACCTTGATTGACTAAGCGCGTGATAACCGAGTCTCCAACAAGAAGCTTCCCCTTGGTGGTAATACGCACAGATGAATCTGCTGCTGGAGGAATATCAGGATCTGATTGTGCATGCGTACAACCAATCCACTCAAAGCCCTGAAGCTCGCTGCCAAGAAGTGGAAGCAAGAAAAGATACTGCAAATAATTAGGCGGTTGTTCACCAGGCCGTAACAATCCGACCTTGTCAAGCACGGAGTCAATGATGAAGCCTGGCATTCCGTAATGGGTTAATGCTGAAGCATGCTCCGCAATCTCTACCGATGTAGCGATACTGCCTGCAATCTGCTTGGCTATTAGGGCATGCTTCGACTCAAGCCCATTCTCAATGACCTTATTGAAGTATCGTTTTCTATTGCGCCCAAAATCGATAATCACACTCCGAAGCTTATTCTTGCGGCCCTTGACCGCAAGGAAGCCGTTATTGACTCGCTTCTTGTGATCAATGCCAAGGGCAAATACTCCTGCAAGAAAGCTGTCAACGCGATCTAGCCTAGCGATAACGTCTACGACATCTAGAACTGTGGGTAATGAGTCGCACCAGAAATCATGCGCATGGCGCAATTGATCGACTTTCCGAATGCCAAGTTCTCTAGCGACATCGCGCAAAACTCTCTCCTCCGCACTTAGAAGCTCCGATACATAGTCGATAGCTTCGGGGTTGCCAGACAGAAACCTCTGAAGACTCTGCTTGCGATCAGAGATTATTGAATCAGCTAGGTTAGATGAGCATTTTCCTCCTGCGCGATAAAGCTCACACTGAGCGGCGGCTGTTGTGGAATGATGGCAGAAGTGCGCATCTACTACGAAGCTGTAGCCTTTGGTGACTCGTTCGTGTGGGGGTTTTAGAAAGACAGGCTGATGGCACTGAGGACAGATCCATCCATCCCGCGACTGGGTTGCACCCCAGTCTGACTGATTAAATACCAAGCTGTATGCTTGGTCTGCAGTAATCGTCTTTTGCTCCTTAGCGCGGGAGCAGATTGCTTCAAACATGATCTTGCGGCTAGGTCATCGCGATTGGGGCTTAGCAAGAGAATAGACATGCCCTAAGGAGACTGCATACATTTTTTTGCGCTGCTTCCCGGTCAGGTAATAACGCAAGGTAGCGAGGAGGCCTCATGAATCTTCCTGTTTGATGGAACGTAAGATTGTGGCTGTTGCATCAATGAAATCCTTGGCGGTAAATTCAAGGACTTTCCAGCCCTCTGCACCCTCAGTAAGGCTTTTGCGAATCGCACGATCCCTTCGCAGCCGGTTTCCAGTGTGAAAGGCAGCACCATCAATATAGATCAGGATTTTCTTGTCTTTGACCTTGAAATCAGCTTGGCTGATTGGCCTCCCTCCAGGGTCAGGACCAACAGGCACTTGCTTCTCAACCTCAATGCCATGTTTCTCGAAAAGACGCAGAAACTTCAGTTCTAGGGGCGAGCCAACACCAGCGGCATAAGCCTGCAGCCAGGGTGATGGATCGTCGGAATCACCCAGCTGGAGTGGCAGAGTCTCTGCTTCTGCCATAGCCAGAGTTTCCAGATCGGGCATGATGTGAGGCCAGGAGAGATGCTCGTGGTGACGTTGATTGGTATAGGTCTTCAGACAGCGGTAACACGCAGATTCGCAGTTGGGATGATCGAGGTGCTCGATGGCGCGTTCCGCGACCCGATGCATGTCATCGACGCAGCGCTCCAGGAAGCCGCTCCCACCGACGGCGGCATCAATGAAGGTGAGTGCTCCGAATTTGCGACTTTCTCCTGATCGACGCTGTTCCCACATGGGTTCCAGCTCAAAGTCGATCTCAGGGCCATCGAGCATGTAGAGCTGACGCAGGCCAGTGCGCAGAGCAAAGCCAAGCGAGTAACCCCAGCGCTTGTAGTCCTCGTCCTGGTAGTTGCATGGCAGAACGACCGTGATGCGGAGCGTTGTCGCTGGTGTCTCGGTTGTGATGGCTACGGGCTTGGGTGGCTGACCGCTGCGTTGGCAGCTGGGGGCATGACCGTAGGGATCAGGACCAGTAGCCTTCCGGGTCTTGCGACGTCCTGTCTTGCTGGGCGCGTCGTCGGGGAGCTTGAGATTCCTGCCGCAACTAGGGCAGAGATAGAAGCCACGTGCTTGGTCATGGAGCAACGGTTTGCCCTCCCGTTGGTCTGCGGCTGTGGTTGGCTTGGATTCATTGACCCAGCGGATGGTTTCTTCCGATCGGAGTTCCGCGATCCATCCCGTCGCCAACTTGAGCCGGGCCTTCACACGGCCATTCCGCTGTGGGTGGCATGAGACAAGCGAGCCTATGGAGAAGCGGTCCTCCTCCTGCAACACGGGGTTGTCGTCACGGATCGCCAGGAAGCCACCAAAGCTATGGCCTGGGTAGCCGCCACCACCTCCAACAGTTTCTGTTGATCCACATCGAGGGCAGCTCGGAGATTGGCATTCGTAGCGGAGATCGCAATCCTTGCAGCGCACGTAGACCCAGTCGGGTTCCGGTGTCTTGGGATTCCAAGGGGAGGCAAGATCGAGCCCCACAACACGCCATCGATGGCCGCGGGCATGAACCGGAGCTTCCGGTTGGTACTGGGCGATCCCGAAGCGCCTTGCGACCGTGATGTTGTCTTCCTCATGTTCATCCCCCAAGAGCCTCAAGGTGCTTGGTTCTGATGGGAACTCATATCCCGGAAGAATCCCAAACTCAGCAAAGCGGCGCATGGGATGGCCACTGCCCCGATCATCCGCATCGCCATCAAACCGATCATCCCGAATACCAAGGATTTTCCGTTTGAGATCCATGGCATGCGTAGCCGTCCGGTCACCCTTGCCAAACTGATTCCAGAGATCGATGGTTTCCTGCAGTTTCAGGATCTGATAGCGCACACGATCGAAGAGGTCTCGCACGCGCTCGGCAAGCTTTTGAAGCGCTGCCTCCAGGGCTTCCGGTGTTCCTAGGCCAGCAGGTACTAGCACATCAGCTCCCCACGCATCCAGGGCGAGCTGAATGGCGTGGGGGAACTGCTCGACGACTGCCGTAATCAGTTCCTCCACTTTCTCTATATTAATTACGCCCTGCAGGTTGATGTATTCCGCCATCCGTCCCGCAAGGCCAGGACTGGCCGCCCCGAAGGCGATGGCGTACAGGTGGCGCAGCAGTACGTCCCGATTGCCAAGGCCAATGCCCGGGGCCGGCACTTCACCACCAATCATCTCGGTGGGCTTGTCGAAGAAATAGCCGTCATGGGGAGTGCTGCGCGCATAGCCGAGCACGATGCCTACCCGCGAGCGGCGGCCTGCCCGGCCTCCCCTCTGGGCGTAGTTGTCTGGCCGTGGAGGGATGTTGCGCATCACCACCGCGTCCAGGCCGCCCACATCGATGCCCATCTCCAGGGTGGGTGAGCAGGCGAGCACGTTGGTGGATCCTCGCTTTTTCGTGCCTGTCCAGCCAGGAGGTGGGCTGAACCCCGGCGGAGGAGCCTTGAAGTCTTCTTCAAGGGCGATCCGGTCGTCTCCAGTGATCTGTGCTGTGTGCTCCCCGGCTGCGAGAGGCATCAGATCAGCCTTCTCGATGCGCTGCACATAGCGATTGCGCTGGACTTCTTCTTCGGGCCAGGCCTCCAACACCCCGTGGCAGCTCGGGCAGGGGCTGTCAATCGGCGCCCACGGCATGCGCACATTGCAGATCGAGCAACGCCGCCGATCTTCCGCAGCCACCAGCTCCAGGCTCACCACATCCCCGTTCACCTGCAGTAGGCGCCGCGCTTGCCGGTGCCCATGGAGCTGCTGGGCGTGGATCAACCTGGGCCCCTTGGTGAGCAGCTCCAGCAGCTCCACCATCACTTCTTCATTGGGCTCTGGTCCACCAAAGCGGCTAACCAGGTGCTTCAGCTTCCGCTCCAGACTGGGCCCCCGTCCTCCGGCCTTGGGGCGACGCCAGGCATTCAGCTTGGAGATTCCCACGGGAGCCTCCGCGTCTTCCTGATAGGCCAGCGGCTCGCCTTCCGCATCACAGGCGTAGCCGCAGGGGTTCTTGATGCGGCGCTCCCAATCCGCAGGCCCTCGAAACTCCTCAGGGCAGCTGGGGCTGGCGGGGTGATGGCTGAGCATCGCTCGCGAAAGTGCACCTCTGCGCCGCATTTCATCCAAGAGGCAACGGCACACGTAGGCCAGCTGTTCTTTGGTCAAGCCCAGAGCCGCAGCAAGGCTGCCTCCGCTCTTGTTGATGTGGGCCTCCAGATGCTCGTAGCGGATGCCCACCAGGCCCAGGTTGAGCAAAGACGCCCGATAGCCGGCACTGACGGCCAGATCATCGAGAAGCGGCGCCTCCTCCCAGGCCTTGGCCTTGGCTCGAACAGCCTGGGGGAGGAAATCAGCGTCGTCGTACCCCTTGGTGTTGGGGTTATCGCCACGCTCAACGCCGTAGGCCACCAGCTTCGTGAGCAGTTCTTCGATGCTTCCGCGCGACTCAGGGCTCACTTGAAGGGCCTGCATTAACAGACGCCTCATGCGGTCGTAGCGGCCGGCGTAGCTGATAAAGCGAGCCTGGTGGGCGGCGTCTTGGCGGCTGTCGGAGAAGATCAGTAGCCGTTCCTTACCGTCGTGCCCGGTGCGGTTTCGGTTCTGGACAGCCAGCCCTTCACAGAGGCCCTCCGCCAACACCCGAACAGCGGCTGAGGTTCCCAGCGACACCGGTGTGAGCACGTCGTGGGCGCCAGCGGTGCCGCCACAGACGAGGCAGCGATTCCGGGCTGGCGCCAGCACGGCCTTCACCGGGTAGTCGTTCTCTCCTGTGGAGAAGGAGCAGGTTGCTGGATCGAAGCTCCCCTCCAACACCTTTCGGCCCCGCATCTGCTTCTCGACGCCCACCAACCCGCCACGGCGCGACGCGGAAGCGTCCTCATCCATCTCCTCCTCGTCGCCGGTCTCGAAGCGCGCTCGGTCGTAGAGCACCCATTCGTTCGCGTTTGAGCGGCTGGAGTTCGGCCGTAGAGCCGCCTCCTGGGGCCCACCTTCACCGGAGGAGAAACGCAGTGTGTCGGCGCCGCAGGATCGGCAGAGGTAGAGCGGGGCCGCCGTGCTACCGCAGCTGCACTGCTCCTCCCCCATGGGATGGAGCTTGCCGCAGGCGGGATCCACACAGCGAGTGAAACGCCAGCCGCCGCGGATGAAGCGATGGGCCCTCAGGCGCAGGGCACCGGGCGTTTGATCCGGTAGGGCGGCACCGAGCACAAGGGCAGCCTCCACCTCCTGGCGGACCTGCGCCGGATCACTGCTAGTCCGTTGCGGCACGGTGCCCTGTACCTGCTCCACGATCTGGCTCAGCGACATCGGCCGGCGAGCGAGAAGATCGTTGAGGGTCCAAAGAATGCCGCTCTGCTGCGCCAGAGCTTCTAGCGGCTGACCAGACGAGCCACCACTGAGGGTCGCCAATGCCGCCCCCAGGCCTGGCTCATCCAAGGGCGTCTGGAGGTAGGGCACGGCTGGCTCCGGCGTCCACCGGGCCAGCTCGGGAATCTGAAGATCCCGGAGCTCTTCACCCAGAACCCGAAAGCGTTCGGCCGACACACCGGTGAGCTTGCCGAGAAACTCCTGCACCGCTTCATCCCGCAGCGCCTTCACTTCTTCCGGTGTTCGCCCCGTTTCGTCGATGCTCTTAATCGTGGCCGAGGTGGCCACAGGCAGCGTGTCCGGGAAGCGGCGATTGTCGCTCCGGTCGTCCACCATCCAGTCCTGGCGGGCCTGGCGCAGGTGGGCCATCAGCCGGCGGAAGAGCAGGGCGATGTTGGCGCCCAGGCTGCCGCGGTAGGTATGCACCTCATCAAGCACCACGAACCTGCAGCGATGGTTCGCGAAGAGTGCATCGCGATCGGCTGGTCGTACCAGGAGGTACTCCAGCATCATGTAGTTGGTGAGCAGGATGTGAGGCGGCTTGTCCCGCAGGGCTTTGCGCTCGTCTTCTTTGGTGGAGCGGTCGTAGCGAGCCACCTTCACATGGGTATGGCCGGAATCTTTGAGATAGTCGCGGATGCGCTCCTCCTGGTCGTTGGCGAGTGCATTCATCGGGTACACCAGCAGGGCCGTCAGGCCCGACTGGGGGAAACGCACCGAGTCTTCGATGGCGTTTTGGATCACCGGAAGCAGGAAGGTCTCCGTTTTGCCGGAGCCGGTGCCGGTGGTGACCGCCAGTGGTCCTGCGTCGGCCCCCAGCAGATGGCGGATCGCCTCGCTCTGGTGGAGATAGGCGGTTTGCGAGCCGCTGCGCTTCTCCATCACCTGCGCCAGGCGCGCATCTAGGCCGAGCTCTCGCCAGGGCAGGCCACTTTTGAAGGGGCGGTGGGCCTGGAAGAAGGGCTCCTGCGCCAGGAAGCCGGCTTCATCGAGGGCTGCCTCCAGCGCTTGGCGCAGCTGGGGGTCCCGGGCCTGGAACTCCGTGGAGAGGTAGCTGCGGTACTCCCCCAGGACCTGTTCGACGATGGTGATGGGGTTGAGGGTCATGGCCTAGGGGGGGGGATGGGCGGCGGTCTAATCGCGAGACTCAGGGCTCTAATGGCCAAAATGCGGGGGAGGCTGGAGCAGAGATGCAAGTCATGGCAGACGTTCTGGAGGGAAGGGCGAGCTCTCTATCCGCCATCGGAGCCACTCTCTCGGCCATCTCCTGGCGGGTAGTAGCGGCGCCAACGCTTCTCGCCACGAGAGGTGATCCGCTTGGCCTCCAGGAGGTGCTCAATCGCTCTGCCGAGGGTGCGGTCTGGAATTTCCCTGCCAACGCGTTGATGAATCTCGGTGGACGAACTGCCTGGGTAGCGGGTGACGTCCTCTTCGATCAGGGCCCGGAGCCGGTGCGGTTCAATCCGCCGCAGGGTGGTCTGGTGGTCGAAACCCACCTCCTGAAGCAGCGCCGGATCCACGAAATAGCGGGTGGCACGGGTACGGCCTGTCTGCCGGACCAGCTGCAACTCCAGTAAGCGGTTCAGCCAATGACGCAGGTGGCTTGGATCCTCCAGCTCGAGGGCCGTCGCAAGTTCTGTGGCCAGCATCCCCTCGCTCTGTGCCAGGGTTCCCAGGGTGATGCGCTCCCGCTGTCCCAACTGGTGGCGCTCGTCGGCCAGGGCAATCAGACGGATGACGGCTGGATGAAGCACACGGCGGGGGATGGTGACATGCACCGAGTCGATGTCTTCACGCACCTTTGGAGCGGATCGCCCACTGACGAGCAGCTTCTCGTACATCAGATCAAAGCCTGTACCCTCCCGCTCCATCAGCCTGAGGTCGTGGAAGATTCGGGTCAGTCCATCGTTACGGCGACGAAAGGTGTGCAGGATGTTGGAGGGGGTAACACCAATCGGCAGCCGACCCACATTTACCACTTCCAGCCGGTCTGGGTGAAGGTTGAGGTAAATGTCCCCTCGCTGGGTATAGGGGCGGTGGACCAAGGCGTTGACCAACAGCTCACGCACCACGGCTTCTTCGTAGGCCGGCACCTGGGTGCGGAACATGCCCTCGGGAAATTCGTAGCTCTCGCGGAAGTCGGGAATCTCTTCCCAGATGGCATCCGGCAGCTCGATGGGAGAGAGGGCGTGATCGTCCCAACAGAACTTGTTGACCTTGACTCCCTGGTCGTCGTAGCAGATCGCCTGGATTACAGGTGCTGTGCCCAGCTTGGCGCGGTCGAAGCGCAGGCCAAGCAGAAGCACACCCAGATTGGTGAGCAGATCGCCGCTGGCGAGGGTGTAGTGATCTAGCAGTTCTTGATCGCTCTGCTCCTTCACCGAGGCCTTGACCCGATCTGAAGCCCTCAGCTGGCTGCAAAGTGCCGCCAGCTTGCCGGGATCGACTGCCGTCCGAGGAATCTGCAGCGTTGTCAGCGTCTCCCAAGGAAATGAAGGCCGGTCATTGGCCAGGCGCAGCATCTCGTCCCCGAGGATGGGTTTGCAGTCATCCCCGATGCGCATGTAGAAGCGGCCATCGCAGGTGGAAGCAACGCCGATGGCACGCTGAACGGTGAGGACGATGAGCTGCCCACCATTCACTGCCGTCTGAATCTCAGGGATCACCGTGACATTCACGGTGAGTTCTCCGACACGCTTACGGATGCGGTCGAGGACGCGAGATTCGATGCGTTGCCCGGGTGGTGGCAGTGAGGCGTCGTCTTCGATGCCGATCAGCAGCTGTCCACCTGAGCCATTGGCAAAGCAGACGCAATCCTTGGCGAGTTCCTCGAAATCAGTGGATGCACCCTGCACGACACGGAGGGACTTGCGATCGAGTCGCTGCCCCTCCTCGGTATCGATCAAGGCAGGACGATCAGCCATCCACCCTCCGGTAGCGCATCCCGCGGCGCTGGCCTTCAGTAACCGCCAGGCCTTGCTGCACCAACTGCTGCAGATGGGGCCGGACGCCAGCGGCGTCGAGGCCCGTGGCCTGCTGGGCATCGCTGGAAGTGATTACACCTTGGGAGCGGAGCAGCTCCGCGATAGTGGTGAAGGCACCGTTGGTGTTCGTGGAAAGAGCTGTCGCTACCGTTGGCTGCGTGGGGGCAATGGCTGTAGATGCGGCAACCCTTATAGGCGGCTGGGCCTGAACCAAGACATCTGCTGAAGGGTCATCAAATAGGGGACCAAGACTTAACCCAGCTCTACCAGCCTTCCCAGGAACAGGAAGGGCAAGGTCAGGCTGGGGCAGGCTTTCGACCAAGGGGATGTCCCAGTAAGGGTCATGCTTGCGAGCGAACTCCTCTACCCCTGTCTCCTGCAGATCATCAAAAGCATCTAGGCACAAGAATGGGGCTCTGGTATAGCTTCTATGGCCAAAGGAAGAGAGGACCTTTTCATATTCAACTCTGCAAAGACCAAATGAACCTGCAATCAACGCATCAACAAGTGATCTGACCTCCCAGCGGTCATTGTCGGTTTTCAGCGCAGGCCATGAGAACTGCTCTGTTGACTCGCGCCACACACTCCCAATCTGATCGAACCACAATCCAGAGTGGGCTCGTGAAACACACTCTAGCCTAACTGAAGAGTGAACCAAGAAGCGAGTAGCCAATGGCGGAATTTCAGGAATCATGACTAAGCCCATAATGGATTTAGATAGATTTGAAATAACACGAGGCCTTGTTTGCCAGTCAACCAGAAAGGAGTTAAGCATTGCGGTTGCAAGAAGAGCATTTGACAATGGCCTCTTCCATGGCTCAAGTTCACACCAAATACTATGCGACGTAAGATTTCCTGGAGGAAGAATGCATGCCACAACAGATCTCTGGTTGCTTTTAGGACTGCCGCATGTGCTCCTAATCGCCGCTCTATAGTAGGGGACTCTTGGGAGTGTCTTGGCGACTTGATCTGCCAGAAGATTGGCAACAAGATCAACGCTTGGATTCCATTTGCCTGCTCGCCGCTCAGGAAACGAGTCGTGTTGAGCCATACTGCGACCAGAGTAACAAGGCACATAGCCGAGAGACAGCAATTTGCATCTCGTGTCTTCATCGCGTGCATCTTCTTGCAACGGAAGTATAGTTGAGATATTCTCTAAAGCAGCTTCGGCGCTCGTTCTATGTAAATCATTTCCAAATGCAATGCCACGCTTAATGAAGAAGTCAGAAAGCGAGACCTCGCTGTGAGATTGACTGCCTGACTGATCAGGAGAGAAGAAACCGTTCCGAAGAATCACTTCACTTGCAATGGTTGCGGAATCCCACGGACTAAGACTATCAAATGTCTTTTGGTCATCCCAAAATAATGTTTTGGAATTGACGCCTGAAGACCAAACTATCAGGCAAAACTCAATCACCTGAGGAAGATCGGCAAAAAGTCCCATCGCATTTGAGTAATATCTTATCTGTGGGAGGCTTCCTGTTTTCGCAAGGCCTTCTCGAAGGAATCTGTCAGCAGGATTCTTGGCAAAGCCTCCAGCTAAGACCAGCCCGACATATCCACCGAGTTTCTTGGCAAGACCCGCAGCCCTTTCAGTAAAGGCTTGATATGTATCTGGATCACCAAGATTGGCATGCTTAGTCTCACGCCGATACCGATACACTGAAAGATAGAATGAGCGAGATTGGGCGGTATCGGCTTCGGCGCACTTCAGCTGCTCATCTATTTCGGCTCGCAATCCAGATACATTCACGCCCACAGCACCGGATTCTTTGCCAGACATCAGTGTTGGGAGGGCAGTTCTCAGGATCTCTCTAGCCTCTGTTTTTATTTTGTTCCAAGGGGGGTTCCCTAGCACAGCGTCAAATCCAGAGCGCGAAGCGTCGACTCCATAGAAAACTTCGGGGAATGCGAGCTCGTAAGAGATTGAAGATCCGCCAGTCATTATCATCGCCGACAATTGATCACTTGCTTTTAAAGCAATTTCTAGGTCTTGGCCTGAGGCGACAATTTCGGCTAGGCGCTTGTAATCAGTGTCATCACACTTATCGGCTAGCATCACCGCACCGCTCCATGCTGACGCCAGAAGCTTGAGGGGTTCCAGTGCTTTATCGAGTTTCTTCTTGGCTGATTCCTTTTGCCGCAGATCAGCAAGATCTTTCCCCACGCTGGCCTCCAGATCGCGGACATGCACAAGTGCTGCTTTAAGCGTGTTCTCCAACCTCATTGTCAGCTCTTGCGCGAAGAGGTCATCCAGCGGTTTACCAGTCTTGGGATAGGTGAGCAGGTTTTCAAAGAATGCTCCTGTGAGTGAGTCACCGCAGATCAGGCGGTGATCCAGGAAGGTGAGCGGCAAGCCCTCGGCGTAGCTCTCCAGCCAAAGTGACAGCTTGGCGAGCTCCACAGCTAGAGGATTCTTGTCCACCCCGTAGAGGCAATGCACCGCCACCAGGCGCCGGCACATCGCCTCGGCTTTCTTCTGCGACAGGCCGCTCTCCTCTCCTTCGGTCGCTCGGCTGGGGAGGTAGGCCAGCAGTTCATTGTTCGGATCTGGCAGGTCTTCCACCCGCTTCCGCAGTTCAGCCGCCTTGGCGAGCAGCGTTTCCCGTTCCGCACCCTCCGTTTTCTCTGCTTGCTCCTCCGCCTGCACGGCCAGCTCATCGCAGAGGCGACAGGCTTCATAGAGCCCTTCGCCCAGGAAGCGGCAGGCTTCCACCAGGAAATGGCCGCTGCCCATGGCGGCATCGAGCACCTTGAGCTTCAGGATCAGCGCCGGCTGCGGGTTGTCCCTGGGGCTGCACTCCGCTAACAGCACACCCAGGGTTTCCTGAACCAGGAACCGCACGAAGGGATGGGGGGTGTAGTAGCTGCCGCTGGCCTTGCGACCAAGCCCCACCCGCAGGAAGAAGCGATCGGCGGCGATCTCTTCGATGAACTCCACCTTGGTCTTGCTGCCTGATGCGGCGCGTCCTCTGGTGGGAGCTGGTTCTTCCTCGTCTCCTTCCTCCTCGTCCTCTCCGGTCTCTTCTCGATCGCTCGTCTGAGCCGGATTGCTGCGGTAAGCGTCGCCCTGGGCCACGGGCACCACCACCTCGAGCTTGGCCCGGCGCAGACGGCACATCGGTTCGCTGCTGATTCCTGGCTCCAGTTCCAGCAGTGATTCGTAGACCCGGCCCAGGTCTTCCACATCCAGGGCGCCGTAATGCACCCGCTCCCGCATGGTCACGCCTTCGCCTGGCGTCCAGAGCAGGGCATCCAGCAAGCGCGCCACCGCCTGCTCTCCCCACTGCAGCTGACCCAGCAGCGGTGTGGCGTCGCGGCCGAACAGCATCCCGCCCAGGGGTTTGATCTCCAGTTCGCTGGAGCTCATGCCCTCGGCGAACAACCGCCAGAGGGTGCGCAGACCTGCTTCCAGGAAGCCACCACTCTCCTTCCCCTCATCCAGAACCCGACGCACCAGATCAGCGAGGGCAGTATTGGGCGAGTAGGTGTTCCGCCACAGGCTGGTGTCCTTAAAGCTGAATGCCCTCGCAGGGTTGTCGGATGCCTCCAGCTTGAACACAAACAGCAACCGATAGACGGTGATCAGGCCCTCGCTCCAAAGCTGTTGGGCGAGCTGCTGTCGATCGCTCCGATCCGCCAGCGCCTGGGCATTGGTCGGATGCTCCAACACCTCCTGCAGAAAGCCCTCGATCGCGCGGCGTGCCTGCAGCCGCAACTTCTTGGTGACGCTGCTCTGGGCCAGCCGGGCCGCTTCCGTGAGCTCCGGCAACGCCGCCACACCGGCGGGGGAGGCCAGGGCCAGGAGCAGGCGATAGGAATCCGGCAGTGCCCGGGCTGCCCGCCAGCCACCGGCACGATCCAGGCGGATGCTGATATGGCTGTCGGGACGAGCGGGATCACAGAGCAGGATCCGCAGTTCTTCCCCATCGCTGAGCAGGCCCATCCGCTCGCCACTGGCCAGCAGCACCCGTTGCGCCACACGGCTGGGGCTGAAGCGATAGGCCCGGCCCCGCCGGTTGGGCGCATCCAGGTCCGTCCCCAGGCTCACCGTCCAGGCGCGCAGGCGCTGGCCTTCTGCGGTAATGAACAGCCAGCCTCCATCTTCCGCACCCTCGCGGGTGATCACCTCCGCCTGGCGTTCCAGGGCGCTGTAACCGAGGCGCTCCACCAGGGGCTCCAGCACGTGGTTGGCCACGCGTCGATCACCGCCCTGCTCTCCCAGCTGGCGCAGCTTGCGCCGGAGCACGTCCCAACGATCCTCCAGGGCCCGCCCCTCGGCGCCGGTGGTTTTGGCCAGCAGGTTGCGTTTACTGAGCTCGCGCTCCAGCTGGAACTTCACGAACGGTTCCGGCAACGCCGGACCGTTGAAGGTGCAATCGCGCAGCTCCAACGCCATCAGCCCTGCCCCCCTTCTCGTGTCAGTGCTGTGGGCACGAGCATCAGCAGCCCCAGCGGTTGTGGTTCCAGGGTGCGCAGCTGGGCCCGCTGCTCCAACTCCTTTTGGCGGTCTCGCAAGAGCCGCAGCACTCCATCGGCCTCGCGCCGTTGCGCGGGGGGATTGCGGCCGTCGGTGGCATAGCCCGCCAGTCGTTCGGCAGGGTCATCACTGACCTGCCAGCTCGCCAAGCCCCCACTGCCGCCAAACAGGGTTCCTACCAGCAAATCCATTTGCGCCTGTTGCACGGCACCGCAGATGGTGTCTGCCCGGGAGCGCAGCCAATCCTCCAGATCCCGTTTCTCCCGTTGCAGCTGCTGCACGTGCTCTTTGCTGGCCGGTTCAGCGATGGCCGCGAAGGTCTCGGCCACTGCCTGCTGGGCTTGCTTTCGCGCCTGTTCCCCCCAGCTGGAGAAGTGCTGCTCCCAGAGATCAGCTGTGCGAATCGGCTCCCCAGCCGTCACCGTCTGTAGCCAGGCCTCCGGTTCCGCCAGCACCTCGATCATTCCAGTGGCATCGATGCGCAGCGCCAGCACTCGCTCCAGTTCATGGCCCCGGTCGCTCTCCAGCACCCCGAGGAAGGTGCACAAGAGCGCAGGAGCAGGGATCTCCAGGCCGATGGCGCTGACGCGCCGATCCAGCCAGGCATCCGTTTCGCCGAAACGCAGGTTGCGCACGCGATCGAGTGCCCTGCGGACGATCGGATGGGCCCGGCCCAGGTAGCCCAGATCCCTTCCGGCCTCATCGCGGCAGCGTTTGGCATCGCTGGTGAGCCGCAACGCTCGCTGCTCAGCGTCGTAACCGGGGATGTCGCGCAAGCCGTGGGTCCAGGTCGTGGGCAACCGCAGCACAACGTCGGTGCCTGATCCGGAGCTTCTTTCCGCAGGCGTGATGGTGCCGCCGTCGGACTCCAGGGCCTGACAGACGAAATCCATCAGCTCCACCGCTCCCAGCCGCTCGCCTTCCGATCGAGCTAGTTCGGCTTCCGCCAACAACCGCGCCTCGGCGTTGAGGCCCACCTCACCAAGCCAGCTGCTGGTCTTGGCCGCCTTCTCATATCCCGCCATGGCCCGTTCCACCTCCGCAAGCAGATCTCGGTAGGCGGCGGAGCCGGTGTCTTCTTCCGCCGCATCATCCAGCTGGAGAATCTCCCGCCCTGGCGTCGCGAAGAGCGTCTCCTCTTCCTCTCCCAGGCCCTCCAGCAATCGCACGGTCTGGGCGTCTTCCGTGGTGATGCCGCCGAGGGTGTTGGGCACAAAGGTGAGCCGCGCCCGCTGCCGCTCGTACTTGGCGACCAGCCGTAGCAGCAGCCGTTCCTCGAAGGTGCCAACCAAATAGAGGTAACGCACATCGGGATCGCTGCGCTGGCCGTAGCGGTCGATCCGGCCGTTGCGTTGCTCCAGCCGGTTGGGGTTGTAGGGCAGCTCCAGATGGATCAGGTGATGGCAGCGTTCGTGCAGGTTCAGACCTTCCGCGGTGGCATCGGTGCTCACCAGGACCAGACCGTCTTGATGGCTGAAGCGCTCCGTAATCGTGCTGCGCTCCTGGGCATGCTCCGGTCGTCCACTCACCGCCAACACTTCGCCGTCGAGAGCGCCCTGGCTCACTGCGCTCTCCAGGAAGGCAACCAGGGCGTCCTGGCTGTCGGTGTATTCCGTGTAGATGAGGACATTGGCCCCCGGGGAGGCCTGGCGGATGGCCTGCAGTTCCGCCAAGGCCAAGCGCAGCTTGGGATCTTCATCCAGAGCTGCCTCGGCCATCTCTACCAGCCCGTCCAGTGCCTCTCCGGTGTTGGCGATGCGTCGGCCGCGGTCGCGTTCGCGCCTCTGGGTGCGCAGCAGATCCTCGATCCTGCCGGCGATGTCATCCAGGCCGGTTTCGGCAAGATCGGCCGCCATATCTTCCGCCTCTAGGGCAGCGCGGTCCTGCTCCTCTTCAAAGGAGAGGGAGCCATAGCGCTCCAGCCGCTGCTGATATTCCCTCAGGCTGCGCAGCCGCTGTTTTCGGGTCTCGGCGTCGCTGATCCCGCTGCTGACAATCTCGCGGTATCGATCGCGGATCACGGCCAGGGTGTTGCGGCAGGCCGCCACCGTGGACACCGAGCGCTTGAGCAGCGACACGAAGGCCAACACCTCCCCGAAGCGCCGTTGTCTCACCGCCTGCCGCAGGCGTGGCGCCACCGCCGCCAACAGCGCCTGTTGGAACGCTGTGAATTCCGGCTGCTCAGCCGCGCTGAAGACCACGGCCCTCGGGGTCACCTGCCGGGTGCGGAACAGCGGTTCGCCAGTTTCTGGGTCCTTGATGTGGCTCTTGAGCCGCCGAACCACGTGCTGGCGGTAGCGCTCAGCCCTGAGCCCACCACGGCCATCCACCAGGCTCGGATCGAGCAGCTCGACCAGCGAGGCGAAGTGGGGATCGAAGCCGTCGTGCGGGGTGGCTGTAAGCAGGAGCAACCCGTCGCAGCGCGAGGCCAGTACCTCGGCCAGGCGTCTCCGCCTGGAATCCTCCCAGTCGCCGCTGCTGCCCAGCCGCACGCAGTGGTGCGCCTCATCAAGGATCACCAGATCCCACACGGTGCGCTCTAGCTCCTGCAGCACCTTCTCCTGCTTGGCGAAGTCCACCGAGGTGAGACAGAAGGAAACGTGATCGAAGGGATTGGCGCCCAGCACCAGCTCGCGGCGGCGCTCCTGCAGCTCCCCCGCGCTGCGGATCGTTTCAAAGCGCAGCCCGAAGCGTTCCCGCATCTCCCTTTGCCACTGCTCCAGCAACGGGCCAGCCGGCGACACGATCAGAATCCGGTGGGCACGGCGGCGAGCAATAAGCTCCGCCATCACCAGGCCTGCCTCGATCGTCTTGCCCAGGCCCACACCGTCGGCGAGCAGCAGCCGTGGGCGGCCCATCCGCAAGGCACGCATCACCGGCACCAGCTGGTAAGGCGCGATGTCGAGCCGCCCAGGCTGCACCGCCAGCAAGGCCGATGGGCCGAGCGACTGCTCCAGCAGAAAGGCCTCATGGAACAGCTGCCACTGGCGCAGCCGACCCGCTCGGCGCGGGTCAAAGTCAGTGGTGATCGGCCGAATCGTCTCGAAGGGATAGAGCAGGTCGACCTCCATCCCTTGGAGATCCCCCTGCAGACAGCGCAGCCGGTAGCGCTGTTGCTCTCCCGCTGGCTCGGTCTGAACCACTTCCCAGGCCAGGCCGCGAGCCTCCACTTGGGTGCCAGGGAGTACCAGGGTCAAGGGCAAATCTGCATCGCGCTGAGGCTAGGCCTGACCGGCGACTAGCAGTCGTTATGCATCGATCATTCTATTGATCCCCCTTGCCAAACAGGATGTATGGACGGTCAGGCATAGCTGCGCCGAAGAAACTATGCACTCATTGCATAAATTTAGGACCTGCCCTCATGCAGCAAGGCCTCTCTACTGGCAACAGGGAGAAAGAGCCCCCATTCCCCCTCTCACGCGGCTGGCCGCTGCGCTGCCTCCCATGGCCTCCTAACCGGCCAGATCCTGTTCTCCCTGGCCTTTGTGGGCAGCTGCGAGCTTCCCAACGGGATCAACGGGCTCAGGGAGACGAACGCCTGCCTGGAGCGCTGGATGACGGTCAGCGTCCCGTTCTTCCCCTCCAGCGTCAAGGCCGGTACGAGGGTGGTAGAGCAGGCGATGGCGGCGGGTCGGCGGGGATCTTCCGATGGGCCGTCCCTTCAATCCCTAATGACTTCTCTGCAGCAGCTGCTCAAACAAATCAATCACGCGTTCTTCAAGCTGATCGATACGCCGGAGCAACCGAGCCTCCAACTGGGCTAAGGCCTCCTCGTTTACGGCGCCAGGCTTAGCTCCCGATCGGGCTAGTGCTCGGGCCCTTGTGGGCCAGGCGCCACTCTCAAACACGCTACTCAGATAGTCCCAGGTTTTTTTCTTGGTGGGAGCGGGGCCCAGGGCGGCTTCCAGATAGACATGGGCTGCCGCGGCGGAACCGAAGCGTGTCTTGAGGGCCGTTGAGGTGCACTGATCCTTAGGCAGGAGGGATTGCGGCCCGCCAGTCAGGGCTGGAGCCTCCATGGCCCCAGAGGGACCCTCAGGGGTCACCTCCTCCACCAGCTGGCGGATCGCAGCGTTCTGCTCGCCGACGGTGCGGAACAGCTCCGCATCGCCCTTGGCCATGCGAGCCATCAGCTCGCCGAAGCGATCGCTCAGCTCCCCCATCAGCCCTCGCTCCCACCGCGCAGCAGGCGGCGCATCCGCTCGATCAGTTGGGTGATGTTGAAAATGCTCCAGTAGCCGGCTTCCTCCTTGGCGGCATCGAGCTCCTTCAGCAGGCCATCGAGGGCCTGCTGCTTGTCCTCAAAGGCCTCCAGCTCCCTATGCATGTCCTGGGCGATTCGCAGGGCCTCCGCCTTCTCTTGTCCCAGCGCCATCAACCGGCCCTCGTAGCCGCGCAGGGTTTCCAGGAAACGATCCCGCGCCACCGTGAGCTCCCGGGAACGGCGCTGTAGCTGGCCACGGGAGCGCGTCAGCGAGGCATGGCTGTTGCGCATCGCTTGATAGTGGTGCTCGATCTGCTCTCGGCTCAGGGCGCTCAGATCTCCAGGGAAATCGCTGGTAGAGCGGATGCCCTTGCACTCCAGTGCGGCCTTGGCGGGATCAGCAGCCACTGGACTCGATTCAGGCTCCTGTACCAGGAGGCTCAGCTCCCCTTGTTCGCTTTCGGCCATCTGATCAAAGTCGCGAACTCCATTTCAGCATTGAAAGACAGGTCATGACCAGCTCAGACCATGCACAGGTCGTGAATAGATTCATATTTTCCTAAGTAAAATAGCCGTCTTGCAAGCTCCTGATCTAGGAAGACCCTGTAAAAACCGCTGCACTCACTAGCTTCACGATGTTCGGGGGTCAGCTGGTGTATCGACCGGGGTCACGCCGCCGGCCCATCCCATGCTCCGGCACTCGCGCAAGGGCTCCGCAAGCTGGCCGCCACATGGTCTCGGTAGCCATTGGGTTGATTAGGCGTGGGTCCCGGCCAGCCCTTGCGCGGCGCCGCCTCTGGGTCGGGTCCTCCGCCGTTATGGCATGGCCCAAGTCCAGGTTCTTCACGATGTGCTCCAGAGCGGGATCCGCTGGCGCGTCACCCTCCATGTCTGCCCCGATCAGGGCAGCCTGGTGCGCTTTGAGAAAAGCGGCAAGGGCGGCCGCTTGTTGCATCAAGAATCTGCCCAGTGGAATCGGCTGGCTGGGGGCTTCCTGCTTCCCCGCGAGCGGGTAGCGGGCGGGATGGTTCCCAAATATCTGGTTGAGCGCATCGAAGCCATCCTGCGGGGATCACCCCTGCCGGCCAGGCGCTCCGAGCGGGAGCAGGTGCGGGGGAGGTTGGTGCGGGGGAGGTTGGTGCGGGCCCGGTAGTAGCCGGCCGGGGGGCTCGCAGTCCCCCTTTGTCTCTCGACCTTGCCACCGTCCCTTTGTAGACAGGCTCCGCCCAGGCCTCTCCATGGTGCGGGGCGGCCTCAAGGATCGGGCCAGGCCCGCTGCGCGGGTCCTTGACCCCGCCCCGCCCTGATGCCTGTGTCCTGCGCTGCGCCCTTCATGGCCCATTCGCACCAGTCCCGCCGCTCCTCTCTCCAGTCGCTTGGCTCCCAGGCCCTGGTCGATCTCAGCGATTGCTGCTGTTTCCGCTCCATGCCTCGGCTGGGGGAGCTGGTGGATCAGATCCTGTTTGAGCGGCAGGTGGCACAGCCGCCGTTGCCATTGGATCCCGAGATCCTGGAGGTGTTGCCCTATTGAGGGCTTCGGGGGCTTCGGCCCCCTTTCAGAGGACTTGGCCTCAGCTCTTGCGGCTGTCTTGATGACGCTTCGGAAAATCTGCCATCAGCGCCCTCCAGGCGCTTTCATCGGATCAGCTTCGGAACGGATCAGGCAGGTTGCAGCGTTGGCGTGATCGGCAGCAGGGTCTCAATCGCACTGCTGTCGCTGATGAGTGAGTAGTGCTCCAACGTCACCCCCACCGGCCGACCCTGCGCATCAAAGTCGACGATCAGGTTGTCGCTGATGGCCTCCGAGCTGCTGCTGTCGCGCTCGGCCAGGGCGATGTAGAGGGTGTCGGTGTCCGGGAAGTAGCGGATCTTCATCGTGGCGGGGGCTGGAAATAGGCGGTGACCTTCCTGGGGACCAGCATCGCCCACCCTCGTAACCACGGCGGGAACGCTGCGGAGGTTGCTGACAAGCCCATGGGCGAACGACGCACGAACCGCGTGGATTAGTTGCTGCCGAGTCAGATCCAGCCGGAGATCGAACGGCTGGCACTCCGTATCCAGAAACTGCTGGAAGCCGGCTGGCGCTCCGTGAAGGTCGTTACCGACCACGGCTGGCTGTTCTGTCCCGATGGCCTGCCCATAGCTGAGCTGCCCAAGCACCTCACCGCCAGCAAGTGGGCCCGCTGCGCCGCCATCAAGGGCGACTCCCAGGTGCCAGTTCCCACCGCCGCCTGGAGCTGGAACCCCAGCGAGCAGTTCGCTACCCCGAGCGGCGCTGCCTGCTTCAACACAGGGGGCAGCTACTCCTACGCCCATGGCGGCATCAGCCTGCAGGAGTGCCTCACACCTGTGTTGTTGGTCTCCGGCGGATCAAGCAGCGCCCCTGCGGCGGCCATCACCGAGATCAGCTGGAAGGGCCTGCGCTGCAACCTGGAGGTAAGCGGCGGCACGGCCGGCAGGACAGCCGACCTGCGCCGCGATGCCGCTGGGGGCCCCTCGGTGGCAACCACAGCCAAACCGATCGACGATGGCGGTGCCCGCCTGCTGGTGGAAGATGACGAGCTGGAAGGAGCAGCGGTGGTGGCGGTGCTGTTGAGCCCTGATGGCCGGGTGATCGCCCAACGCCGCACAGTGGTGGGAGGAGAAGCGTGAAGAGCAAAATCCGGCCTAGTGTGGTCGCATCGGCGGAGTCAGGCATGGCAGATGTGGTCGCAAGTCAGGTGTCGGTGCGGGATCTCAAAACCCACCTCTCCGAATGGCTGGCCCGTGCCCGGTCCGGTGAGGTGGTGGAAGTCACCTCCCATCGCAAGCCCATCGCCCGCATCACCGCTGTGAAGCCAGCGGACTCAGGGATAACCAGCCCGCTGCAAAAAGCGATTGATGCGGGCCTGATCAGCTGGAACGGTCAGAAGCCCAACTTGCCCCCTCCCGTGAAGTTGCGGGGGCAAGGGAAGTTGCTCAGCGACATCGTAATTGAGGATCGGGGTTGAGCTGGTGATCCTCTTTTGTGACACCAGCGCCCTGATGAAGTTGCTGGTTGACGAAGCCCAATCCGATCAGATGCGGCAGATCAGCGCCACTGTTGATGCCATCGGGGTCTGCCGGATCAGCTGGGCCGAAACAATGGCTGCCCTTGCTCGCCTCCAGCGGGAAGACCCGGTCTGCAATGAAGATCTCGAACAGGCCCGGCAGCACCTAATCCAATCCTGGAAGACCTTCACCATTGTTGAAGTCAGCCAGCCACTGGTAGAAACGGCTGGGCGCTTTGCCGACGTCTTTGCCCTTCGCGGATACGACAGCGTGCAGCTCGCCGCGGCCCATGAACTCTATGTCAACGCTGAACAGAGCGTTCTCTTCGCCTGCTACGACCGTCGACTGAATCAGGCCGCCCAGGTTCTCCAGCTGGAGGTGTTGCCATGACCACCACACCAGCTTCCTCCGGCGAGATGGACCATCTCGATCAACTCGGAGCCAAGGCCTTCGATGGCTTCCTGGTCCGCAAAGACCTGGTGCGCAAATACTCCCGCCAGTACCCGGTGCCCACCTACGTGGTGGAGTTCCTGTTGGGCCGCTACTGCGCCAGCACCGATCCCGCCGAGATCGAAGAAGGCCTACAGATCGTGGAGAAGCAGCTCCAAGGGCGCACGGTGCGCACTGGAGAAGAAGAGCTGTTCAAGGCCCGTTCCCGTGATCAGGGCAGCGTCAAGATCATCGACATCGTACGGGCCCGGCTCGACACCCGCAGCGATTCCTACGCAGCAGAAGTGCCAAGCCTCGCCATCAAGGATGCCCAGATCGACGACGAGCTGGTGCGCGCCAACGAGCGCATGCTCACCGATGGCTTTTATGCCGAGGTGACGCTCGAATACGACCCGGTGATCGCCCAGGAGCGCAACGGCCGGCCGTTCCGCATCGCTGGGCTCAGGCCGATCCAGATGTCCAACCCCAACGTGCTGGGGATATTGGCCAAGGGCCGAGCTGCTTTCACCACAGATGAGTGGCGCGACTTCCTAATCCGCTCGATCGGCATTGAGCCAACCGCCCTTGATGAGCGGGCCAAGATGGTCGTGTTGCTGCGCATGGCTCCCTTCGTGGAGCGCAACTTCAACCTGGTCGAGCTGGGCCCCCGCGGCACAGGTAAGAGCCACCTGTTCCAGCAGATTTCCCCCTACTCCCACTTGATCTCGGGCGGTAAGGCCACCGTCGCCAAGATGTTCGTCAACAACGGCAGCGGCCAGCGCGGCCTGGTTTGCCAGTACGACGTGGTCTGCTTTGACGAAGTAGCGGGTGTGTCCTTCGATCAGAAGGACGGCGTCAACATCCTCAAGGGCTATATGGCCTCCGGCGAGTTCAGCCGCGGCAAGGAGAGCATCCGCGCCGAGGGCGGAATCGTGATGGTGGGCAACTTCGATGTCGATGTGGAGCAGCAGCAGCGCATCGGCCACCTGCTCAGTCCCTTGCCCCGCGAGATGCGCGACGACACGGCCTTCCAAGACCGCATCCACGCCTACGCGCCGGGCTGGGATTTCCCAAGCTGAATCCCAACGAGCACCTCAGCAGCCACTTCGGTCTGGTGAGTGACTTCCTCAGCGAATGCTGGAGCCGCCTGCGCGATGGCAGCCGCTTGGCGGCGATGCAGAACCGCATCCACCTCGGCGGCGCCCTCAGCGGCCGCGACATCGAGGGGGTCAACAAGACGGTGAGCGCCCTGATCAAGCTGCTGTTCCCCGATCCCGAGATGGAGATCCCAGACGAGGATCTCGAATGGATTGTGCGCCTGGCGCTGGAATCACGCCGCCGCGTCAAGGAACAGCAGAAGCGCTGCCTCAAGAGCGAGTTCCGCAACACCCACTTCAGCTACACCCTCGGCCTCGATGGGTGGAGAAGTTCGTGGCCACCCCCGAGCTCCACAGCGACGACGCCATTGACGGCGATCCGCTGCCGCCTGGCCAGGTGTGGGCCATCAGCCCCGGCACTGGCGAAACCGGCCCCAGCCTCTACCGAATCGAGGTGGCCGTTGGCCCTGGCAGCGGCGCCAAGATCCTCAATCAGCCGGTTCCACCACCTTTCCGCGAAAGCACAAAGGTGGGCGAGCAGAACCTTTATGGGCGCGCCAAGGGTCTTGTCGGTGATCGCGATCCTCGCGGTCATGAGTTCTCCATCCAGCTGCGCGCCATGGACAACGATCGCAGTGGCGCCGGTCTGGGCCTACCTGTGATGGTCGCCATGGTCGGCGGCTTGCTTGATCGCAACACCCGCGGTGGCACCATCATCATTGGCTCTCTAAACCTGGGTGGCTCAATCGAGATGATCCCCAATGCCATCGCCATCGCCGAAATGGCAGTAGAGAAGCAGGCCAAAGTGCTGCTGATGCCCGTCTCGGCCCGTAGGGCACTCAACGATCTACCCGATGACCTGTGGACCAAAATCTCGATCGAGTTCTACAAAGATCCGGAGGACGCGGTGTTTAAGAGCCTTGATGAATGATCCCAGATAAGAACCTGACGATTTAAGAGTTCTCGAACGAGTGCTCCCAGTACGCCTGGGTCGATCCCGTCATCAATAGAAGCGACCCATGTTTTAGCTCATACACTTTGACCTCTTTGTGATTATCTTTTCTTCTCAGAAGAAATCTTCGCGTGGCGCCGAGGCTTCCTGTCGCCCCGATTGACTTTTCAGGGATTGGCCAAGGGCCATGTGAGCAAATAGGGACTCCTGAAAAAGCCAGATCAACTGCGGTGCAACTGGTTTCAGCGATCGAGACCCGGTAAACTGGCCTCGTACTGGGCAATCAACGATTGCTGCAACTGCTGAACGCTGCAGATGTACCGGA
>Ga0209597_1000108_pt1 | contig 50366 bp, 48 predicted proteins | sample M_140625_MF_Meta_FD_187316 | JGI IMG/M metagenome (GOLD analysis project Ga0209597, IMG submission 187316) | Freshwater microbial communities from Lake Montjoie, Canada to study carbon cycling - M_140625_MF_MetaG (SPAdes) (version 2) | ecosystem: Environmental > Aquatic > Freshwater > Lake... | reverse complement strand
TTCCAACAACGACTGAATCTGTTGCGCAGGCGCCTTCAGAGTAGGTATCCCCACCAGAAAGTACTGGAGCTACGTTGTATATAGTTCCAAGAACGCCAGCCTCGGCTTTTGGAGCATTTACAACTCCCGAAATACTGACTAGCGAGGAAAGTAGAAACAAATAAACTAAAGATTTTGAAATGCGCACTTTGATTTCAATACGGGAGTAACGTGTAAACGAAGTTAAATCAAACAGGCGCCAATTAAGCACTTATACCTCTTTATTAACTTAAGTTAACGGGTTTACCCCAAGGTGATAAGCGTAGGTAGCACCCGTTATTGAGGGTGACTGAAATACCTAATATCGCTTTAGATCACCCTATGAAATCACCCTTTACGGGTGATTGTTAACTCCAAGAAGAATGAAGTGGGCGACCTTCGGCGAAACCGGCAGTCGATTGAATGCCAATCGTTGCTCGCTCGGCAAATTCTTCGAGTGATTTAGCTCCGGCATAGGTACAAGAGGAGCGAAGGCCAGCGATGATTTCATCAAGTAAATCTTCAACTCCAGGGCGGGCAGGATTTAAATACATGCGTGAAGTTGAAATACCTTCTTCGAATAACGCTTTACGTGCGCGATCGAATGCATCTTCTTGTGAAGTTCGCGCAGCTACTGCTCGAGCAGATGCCATACCGAATGATTCTTTGAAAAGTTTTCCATTTGCATCAGTTTGTAGATCACCGGGGGATTCATAAGTTCCGGCGAACCAAGAGCCGATCATTACATTTGACGCACCGGCAGCGAGTGCGAGTGCGACATCGCGCGGATGACGAACTCCGCCATCGGCCCAAACCGATTTACCAAGTTTCTTTGCCTCTGCTGCACATTCAAGTACCGCCGAAAATTGTGGGCGACCAACGCCAGTTTGCATACGCGTTGTGCACATTGCACCTGGGCCAACACCAACCTTAATTATGTCGGCGCCTGCTTCAATTAAATCTCTAACGCCATCTGCAGTAACAACGTTGCCGGCAACGATTGGCACGTTTGAATTAAGTGCTTTGATCGCTTTTAACGCTTCCATCATTTTGCGTTGATGTCCGTGTGCGGTATCAACAACTAAAACATCTACGCCAGCATCGATTAAATACTTAGCTTTAGCAGCCACGTCGCCATTGATTCCAACAGCTGCGGCGATACGTAAATTATTCTTGGCATCAAGTGCTGGTGAATAAAGTGTTGCGCGAAGTGCGCTAATGCGAGTCAAAATTCCAACTAGCTCGCCATTGGCTGAAACCACTGGTGCTAGCTTGCGGCGGTGATGATGCAGGAAATCAAAGGCCGCATGGGCATCTGCGGTATCTGGCAAAGTCATCAAATCCTTGCTCATAACTGAGTGCAGCTGGGTAAAGCGATCAACGCCAGCGCAATCTTCTTCAGTAACGATGCCTACAGGTTTGCTCTCTTCAACAATAACAATGGCGCCATGTGCGCGCTTGTGCATTAAGCCAACAGCATCGGCCACTGTTTCGTTAGGGCTAAGCGTGATTGGGGTATCAAAGAAAGTATGACGTGATTTAACCCAAGAAATAACATCTTTTACAATCTCAAGTGGAATATCTTGCGGAATAACTGCAATGCCGCCACGACGAGCAATTGTTTCGGCCATACGGCGACCAGAGATTGCGGTCATGTTTGCTACCACGATTGGAATTGTGGTTCCGGATCCATCGTTAGAAGCTAAATCAACTTCCATGCGACTAGAAATTTCGGAAGAGCTTGGCACCATGAATACATCGTCATAGGTGAGATCGTGATTTGGCTTATTTATAAATTTCACGTTGCCAAACTCTATTAGTAGTTAGGCCGAAAGGGAATTCAGGCTCGCAAGCTCGGCGTCGCTTAGCTCGACAATCTGGACAATCTCTTCGAGTTGTTCGACTGTGCGCGCGCTTGCGATTGGTGTGCTGACCTGCGGATTTGAACGTATCCACGCTAGTGAGATAGCACCGACTGGCACGCTGTGATCTTGCGCAATCTCGCGCACTCGATCTAGAACAGCCCAGTTCTTATCGTTGTAGAACTCAGCTACACCTTCAGCGCGAACTGATTCAACTTTAACGCCGGGGCGATATTTTCCAGATAAGAATCCGCGCGCTAAACCATAGAAAGGAATTGCACTTAAATTGTTATTAGCAAGTACTGGTTGTTGTTCGGATTCAAATGGCTCGCGATAAATCAAGTTGTATTGATCTTGTAATCCAATATAAGAAGGTAATCCGTTAGCAGCTGAGATATCGAGTGCTTGTTGCAAGCGTGCGCCAGTATGTTGTGAAGCAGCTATGTAGCGCACCTTTCCAGCAGCTATCAATTCAGCGTATGCGCCTAAAGTTTCTTCCATCGGGGTTTCGGTTTCATCGCGGTGCGAGTAGTAAACATCAATGTAATCAGTCTGTAAGCGGCGTAATGAGTCATCACAAGCAGCCAAGATGTTCTTTGCTGATAACCCTGGGCGAGTGTTTAGCATTGAAACTTTGGTTGCCACCACAATTTTGCTGCGATCGCGCTTGGTTAACCACTTACCAATAATTGTTTCTGATTCGCCACCTTGATTACCTGGTTTCCATTGCGAATAAACATCAGCAGTATCAAGAAAATTTCCACCGTGTGCGGCATAAGCATCGAGCACTTGATGTGACTCAGCTTCGTCGGCACTCCAGCCAAATACGTTGGTTCCTAAACAAAGCGGATGAACTACTAAATCGGTCTCTGGAATCGTGATCATAGGTAAATCTTAGTATGGCCAATAGAATTAAGCATGACTTCAAAGCGGTTACGGATTATTCTTATTGCAATGTTTACAGTCGGGGCTCTCGGTATACAACCTGCTAACGCGTATAACAGCAATTCCGTGCTACCAACCTGGGCTAATAGCGCAACAATTTATGAAGTAAACGTTCGTCAATACACCGAAGCCGGAACTTTCAAAGCTTTTGAAGCACACTTGCCGCGGTTGCAAAAACTGGGCGTAAAGATTTTATGGCTTATGCCGATTCACCCAATTTCAGAAGTGAAGCGAAATGGAACTCTTGGCTCGCCATATGCCGTTGCTAATTACAAAGGCATTAACCCTGAGTTTGGCAACGAAGCTGACTTTAAATCTTTAGTTAATAAGGCACATGCGCTTGGCTTTAAAGTGATTCTTGATTGGGTGGCTAATCACTCTGGTTGGGATAACCCGTGGATTGCCAATAAATCTTGGTATCACACAGATTCCGATGGCAATGTTGTGCCGCCAAATAGCGATTGGCTTGATGTTGCTTGGTTGAATTACAAAAACCAAGATATGCGCAAAGCCATGATTGAGGCGATGGCTTACTGGGTTAAGACTTTCGATGTCGATGGTTTCCGTGCCGATGTTGCAGCAGGCGTGCCAACAGACTTCTGGAAGCAAGCTAATACTCAGTTACAGGCGATAAAGCCATTGTTTATGCTGGCTGAAGACCAAAGCGTGCAGAGTTTGCTTGATGATGCTTTTATCGCAAATTACAACTGGGAACTTAAAGATTTAGTTAAAGCTATTGCCGATGGCGGCAAAGACCGCACAGATCTAGAAGCAATGGCAACAAACCAATCATTTACTTATCCAACTCGATCTTTTCCCATGAACTTCATAACAAATCACGATGAAAATAGTTGGAGCGGCACTGAATTTGATCGGTTGGGTGCTGCAGTACCAGCAATGGCGGCTTTAACTTTCACATATCCAGGAATGCCGTTAATTTATTCTGGGCAAGAAGTTGGCAACACTAAACGTTTGGCATTTTTTGAAAAGGACCTTATTCCAGGCTTAAGCTTGGCTAATTCAACAACAGCCTTCTATACAAAGTTGGTTTCTTTAAAAACAAAAAATTCAGCGCTTTGGAATAATTCAAGTGCCAAGTTAGTGCCAACACCGGGAAACAATAATTCGGTGATTGCCTACTCGCGCTCTTTAGGTGTGAATAAAGTGCTAACCGTAATTAATGCTTCGGATAAAACCGAAAAAGTAACTTTGAATCTAACTAAATTAAGCGCTGCCTACTATCTATTTAGTACCGGCAAATCAATAACACTAAAAACGACTATAACTTTAACGTTAAAGCCTTGGCAGTACGAGATTTATTCAAGTAAGGCTGCTTAAGAAGCCAGGCGCTTGATACCTTCTTCGATAATTTCAGGTGAAGTAGCGAAATTCAGACGGATGTAAGCGCCAAACTGTTCACCAAACTCGGTACCTGGATTAAAGGCGACTTTCTTATGTTCAATTAGGTATTCCGAAGCGTTGTCGCCAAGACCCAAGCAAGAGATATCAATCCAAGCTAAATAACTATTTTGCGGAATTACATATTTAGCGTCCGGCAAATATTTGGCCAGTAACTCTTTAACTAACTTACGATTGTGATCAAGTTGGGTAATGGTTTCGGCAAGCCATTTATCTCCGCCCGCAAAAGCCTTTGCCATCGCAAAACCGCCCAATAATGAAGCCCGCCAATGGTTTGCTTCGGGCATCGCGTTTAGCTCTTCAAACATCTCTTGGTTTTGGGTCACGATGATGGCAGCCTTTAAGCCAGCGAAATTGAAAGCTTTGCTTGATGAAGTAACCACAACTCCAAGACGTTGTGCCGCTGGAATTGAAAGATATGGAATGAATTTCTGGTCTGCGTAGGTAAGTGGAGCGTGGATTTCATCACTAATCACATATGCGTTGTATTTGTTTGAAAGTTCGGCAATCGCTGTTAATTCTTCGACGGTATGAATGCGACCAACTGGATTATGCGGGCTAGAGAGCAAGATGAAGCGAGCACCAGCTACGAACTGAGCTTCGATTGCGGCTAGATCAAGTCGCCAATCATCACCTTCATGAATTAGTGGCGCATCAACAGTTGTTAATTTCAATTCATCTAGCCACATATAAAAGCTGTGATAGACCGGTGAATTAATAATTACTTTGTCGCCCGGTTTACTCAATGCGCGAATTACTTCAACGACACCAACACCAACATCGGTGGTCATGCGAATTTGTGCGGCATCTGGAGTCCAACCCCAATGACGCTGAGCAAATCCGACAAACGCTTCGGCAACTTCAGGGATTGGACCTAAATAACCAAGATCAGATTTAGTAATCATTTCGGCAAGAAGAGCGCGAACACCTGGATCAACTTCGAAATCCATCTCGGCAACATGCATAGGCAAAACATCGGGGGAATAGCGCAACCACTTTGAACTATGTAGTTTCTGTAATTCGGTTAAATCGCGCACTTACTGTCTCACCTTCATTTAAATAGTGAATTAAACCCTGCGTGATGCTACCGCTTTGATCATTTCTTCACCATAACTTGAATAAAAGAGTAGATTTACCAACGATGAAAACACGTTTACCTGAAAAGTCATTACCAATAATTTTTGCTCAAACCGTGGGCTTTATGGGTACAGGCACGATAATGCCAGTTTTGCCTCTTCATGTAGTTAATGATCTACAAACCCAGGGTTTATTGCTTGGTTTGATTCTTGGTATTTTTCCATTCGCAGCTCTCGGTGGTCGATTTATTGGTGGTTGGTCAACCGATGTGAAAGGCAGGCGGCAGACTCTTATTTTTTGTCTGCTCGGTGTTTCCTTGGCAGGTTTTCTATTGATGCTACCTCTGGGTCCAATCGCCTTATTTCTTGTTCGATTAGTGCAGGGTTTCTTTCAAGGCGCAGCTTCAGTAGCCGCGGTTACTTGGATGATGGATATTTCTAATGATTTAGAACGACCACATTCAATTGCCATGATTGGTGCTGGTGTTTGGGGCGGTACAACTTTAGGCGTGATGGTGGGTGGATTTATAAACTCACTACCGGTGTGCGGTTTGGTTGCTGGTGTAATCACATTATTGGGAATACCCGCACTCAAGTTTTCAAACAATCCTGAGGTGAGAACTCACGGAAATAAGAAGCGAACTCTTATGCCCAAGGCATCAGTTGTTCCTGGCACGACTTTTGGGTTAGGCGCGACAGCTTATTCCGCAGTTATTGGATTTTTGGTTCTTCATTTAAATGGTAACAATGCAAATGGAGTCTTAGCGCTTACATTTTTCACCGGCACTGTTCTGGTTGGCCGCTTTGTTGTTGTACCAATCGCTACGAGTTTTGGATTACAACGTTCAGTAAAACCCGTTCTGTTTATGTCATCAGTGGGCTTAATTCTCGTTGCTTTCTCCCAAGAAACTTGGCAAGGAGTTTTAGGAGTAATCGCAATTGGTCTTGCCCATAGCGTGCTCTGGCCTGCTTTAGCTTCCGTTGTAGGAAGTCGAGTATCTACCGAGGAACGCGGGGCAGCGGTCGGATTCATGACCGGGCTTTACGACATCGCGGTTGGGGTTTCATCAGTAATTTATGGGCTTTTAGCGACTCATGTGAGCACAAAATTTGTATTCTTGTTCGCATCAGCGTTTGTTATTTGTGGCATTATCTTTGATTCAATCTTTGCAGATAAAACTACGGTCAAGAAAAACGATGAGCTGCCTGGATTCGAGAGTTAGCGGATTACGCTCGGTTTTAGACTATTTAAAGTTGCTGTGTGCGCCCGAAGGGATTCGAACCCCTAACCTTCTGATCCGTAGTCAGATGCTCTATCCGTTGAGCTACGGGCGCCTAGCGAAGTCGCAATGATACCTGCTTTTTACAACCCACCCAAACGCAGTAATTCTTCGCGAGAAACCGCTTTAATTCGTGGTTTTCCATGGGGTTCGCCTGCAGCTATTTCGGCAGCGTTAATAGATTGCCAATGGCTCTGTGAAATAACTTTATTTGTTGTAATTAATGAAGTTAATTCTGTTAACGGTTTTGGTTCGTTCAGGTCAGCTACTAATAAGTTCATCACATCGGCAGCATCTGATTTATTTGTACCGATTACACCTGATGGTCCGCGCTTTGCCCAGCCAACGACATAAACATTTTCACTTACGCGACCGTCAGAATTCAAAACTTTCCCTTTTTCATAAGGAATTCCACTAATTGGGTCTGCTTCGTAACCAATAGCGGTAATGACTAAGCCACATTTAATAACTTTTTCTTCACCAGCACTTGTTGTAAATACGACTTCTTCGACTTTGCCGTTTCCGCGAAACTCCGTAGGCGTGTGTAGAAATTGAAACTCCATGGTGCGAGCATGTTTTCCTTGTTCTAGCTCAGAGATCAGTCGCATTGCTTCCAGATTATTGCGAACTTCTTTCTCAGGTTCGTCCCCTGCGCGCTCAAGTGCTGCAGCTATATCTGCAGGATTCATTACAACATTGGTGTGCTCTAGTTTTGGCAGATCGCGCAGTTCCGGTGAAGTAAATGCCGCATGCTCTGGGCCGCGTCGCGCGCTAATTACAACTTTACGAATGTTTGATTTGCGCAGCGCATCAATTGCATGCAGTGCGGTATCAGTTTCATCTAACTCTGCGGGTTCTAGCGCCAAAATGCGGGCAACATCCATGGCAACATTGCCGGCGCCGATTACGACAGCAGTTTCACAATTTAGTTCTGGATTAAAGTCTGCGAAATCAGGATGTCCGTTATACCAGGGCACGAACTGCGCAGCCGAAATTGAGCCAGGTAGATCTTCGCCGGCAATACCAAGTTTCTTTCCGGTCGCAGATCCAGTAGCAATAACAACAGCGTCGTACTTTGCTTTCAGCACATCAATTGAGATATCTGTGCCGAGTTCAACATTTCCGTAGAGGCTAAAACCTTCAGCTGTGGCAACTTTTTCAAAGACTTTAGAGACAGTCTTAATCTTTGGGTGATCCGGTGCCACACCACTTCGAACTAAGCCCCAAGGTGTTGGCAAGCGCTCAATCATGTCGATTGCGAAGGAAAGGTCGTCTGTTTGTAAGTTTTGTAGAGCCTGCGCAGCAAAATAACCGGCAGGTCCGGCTCCGACTATCGCTACTTTGTATTGAGGCACAGTCGTAGTCTATTAAGTATTGCTCTAACTCACCACTGAAATATGTACTTGGAACTAGAACTTTCCGAAACTAAATTTAACTAAATTCTTTAACCCACCAAATTTACGCAAATTCTTGAAATAGAAAGCAATCCGGATTAACGGGGCTCTATCACCAAAAACTCGTTGAAATACCTCTGCTCGAGCCCGTAAATCTGAATCTGATCCCCAACGGCTTCCTGAACTTTCAATTGGATGAATAGCAATTGTGAGCGGTAGAAAAACCCCAGCACCGCCTTTATCAAGTAGGTCGGCAATAAATATGTACTCGTCTCCTAAATAGTTATCTGCGCCAGCGCCAAATCTCTCGTCGAATGTGACGCCCTTACTTTTTGCGCTCTCAACTCTTACGATCATTTCATAAGTTGCTGCCTTAGCCGAATTAAATTTAGTCAGTTTTCTTACTCTTTTTGGATATACCTTACGCAAGGCTCCAGTGGTATCGACCGCCTGGGCTAAGACGAGATCACATTTCGGGTGTTTTTCCAGGTATGAAATCGCAGATTTAATGTTGTCTCCACGGAAAGTGTTCTCATCATCAGCAAATAATAGATATTTGGTCTTCGCACTACTCAGCACTATGTTCCGGCTCTTTGCGACGCCTTTTTCAGAAGCTGATACGGAACGAAATTCGAAGTCTTTGGGAAGCTCAAATTCAATTTCACCTGGATTTTGGATAGATATAAAGATCTCGTGCGGCAAATCGACTTTAGGAGGGATTAAATTCTTTAATCGATCAGCCAGAGTTGAATACCCTATTGTCAGGAGTTTTTCGGACATTAGATATATGTCTTACTCACTGTTTGTACGTGCTCTGGCGAATCTCATCAGCGCAGTTGAGATATTGGAAAAATTAGAATTCTGCATTTTTAAACCAAAGAAGAGAACGATTGTATTTGAGATATTTATTCCATCAATATAGCTGAGATAAATTAGGACTCCGAGAAGAATCAGCATTGCTATTCCGGAAATAAGTACGCCTACTTCACCAGACTTTACTCGAGTTCCGATTCGTACCGCATTTGTAATTAACTCTTTGTTCTTTCTTGCGATTACAAAGCCACGCTGTGCTTCCAGCTGATGACTAAATAGAGCTCCGTAAACTTGGAAAATTGCGAGCACTACCAAAATATTGACTACTGCGAATTCCCAACTTAAATATGCGAAGAAAAGAATTATCACGCTGAGTTGAGTACATGTACTCAGAATGTTTGTTAATTCAAAAGCAAGCGACCAGCGCCAATTTTCCTTTGCAGCTGGTACTTCGGCGCTTGATTCTTTAAATGCTTTTTCGAAGAATCTGACCTTGTAAACGCGTTGGAGAAAGTGTCCCGCTTTGGTAACCCCAAAAAATAGGAAAAACCCAACGATCAAAATTACTAGTTTTGTTGTATCCATACTTTTTTCATGACCAATAATCTTGGTAAATATTTTTGCGACCGCAAGTTCGGAAACAGAAATCATGGCGGCGATTAGAACTAAGCCTAGAAGAACAACCCGGTCTTTATTAGTAGTAAATAAAGTTCTGACAGCGTATGACAACTCTTTTACTACGATTAGCATTTCTTAATTATTCCTCAAGTTAGCAGGCGTTACAATTGCAGCAATACGTCCCACGGTTACAGAAACCACAATTTTTATTGGAGTTTGAAGAGCGATATTTACTCTCATAAGCGGTAATCTATCGTGCTTAAGCGATACTTCAGCGATAGTTAGGTCGAGACGGTAGATATGGCGAAACAAGTCGCAACAAATGCAATAGTTTGCTCGTTTTATACAGCTGACGACTATTACCGCAGCCACGGTGCCAGACTTAAGGCCAATCTCGAATCACTCGGTATCCCTTATGAGTTACGTGAAATAGCAAAAAAACCTGGTGAAGACTGGGCTGATATCTGCCGTAAGAAAGTTGGTTTTATCGCTGAAGTTTGTGCGGCAAATCCTGATAAAAAAGTCTTCTGGACAGATGTAGATTGTGAAATATTCTCAATTCCTGACTTCATTCTTAATTCGACTGCAGACATAATCGGGTTTCAACGCGGCTTTAGTAATCCCATAAGAATTGGTTATGAAAATCGCGGACGTTTTTGGGAGCCCTGCTTTTGGGGGATTAATACAACCGAACAGGCAAGAAGCATGGTTGCTGCGGCAGCTGAATTCGAAACAGTAGCAATAGTTAAGGCCACAGATGACTTCTTCTTTGAAGCGGCTTGGCGAGCTGTTTCACCAAATATGACCTTCCAGATTATTCCCTCAAATTGTGCAGTTGATAAAGGCCGAGGATCACTTGAAGGCCATGAAGTCTTCTTTAGATTTGGATCTAGCGGGCAGGTTGATAATTTCAAAAATAAGGTTGTCCAACATAAAGGAAACAATAAGAAGAGGTTTGGGCTAAAGAAAGAGCTCCTGAAATTTGCTCAGGTTGTGGAAGAAAAACTACCGGAAGATTTGTCGAATAAGGCACGATCTATCGTAGATGCATCAGGAGTTACTGGATTTTTGACTGGAAAAAAACATCAAAATGTCAGCAGTAAAATCATCGGAGAAATTGTCGCTGCTGGTAAAGCTGGGGATTCAGCAAAATTCAAAAGCTCTCTCGCCGAACTACAAAGCTCTTCATTGCCGACCAGAAATGAAAGTGCAGCTATTAAGGCAGCATCTAGTTATTTGAGTTACTCCTCAAAACCAAGCGATGAGAGAATTTATCTATCCTGGTGGGAAAATCCATACCCAGGAAATTATGGTGACTGGCTGACGCCATACATCTTTAGCCATTACACAGAAAATAGAATCATTTTTCAAGGTTTGACGAGCCGAGCGATCAAAAAACATATAGTCAGCCTTGGTTCTGTGGGTCGATTTATAAAAAGTAACTCTGTTGTAGTTGGAACCGGAGTGAGCTCATTTAAATATCCGCTTAATACGAAGGCGGATTATGTCTCGGTCCGTGGCCCCCATACTGCCGAATTATTACTTCAATCAGGTGGGCCAAAAATCGAAAGCTTCGGCGATCCAGGCATAGTGCTCTCAAAAATTCTGCCAGTTACCCGCGGTAAAACCAATGGAAGAGTTGCTCTCGTGCGTCATCACACGCACCTACAAGCTCCGGTAGTCCTTCCAAATAATTTTGATGAGCTATCTGTTCTGCTCTCACATCCTGATGACATAGTTTCCTTTATCAAGAAACTAAATGAGTATGACAGTGTCGTAACCAGTGCCATGCACGTCCTAATAACTTGCCATAGCTATGGAATCCCTTGTGCGCTCGTGGTATTTAAAGGATTTGAAGAATACGTCCATGGGGATGGAATCAAATATCTTGATTACGCATTAGGTGCGAATGTAAAAGAAATTAGTCCAACCCCGATAAATCCAAAGTTGGATTGGAAAGAAATTAAGCCGCTCCTGGAAACTATCCAAGTTTCAGATTCAAAAATTGCTGAAGTTGAAGCTGCAATCAAAGAAGGTTTGCGACGAGTTAACTAAGAGCGGAGACGAGGAGATTTGAACTCCTGAAGGCGATTAAACCTTACCTCGTTAGCAGTGAGGCGCACTCGACCGGGCTATGCGACGTCTCCAAGTACAGGCGCAAGTCTACAGGCTGATTTACTCCACTTTCTACGCTTATTACGAGGCTTACTGAATTCAAACCGCCTTGTTACGCTAACCCAATGAGCGAAGAAACCACTAAGAAGCGCCCGCACGACGTTCCAACTCCGGCGGCATTCGCCGAGCTAATGAAGAGTGGATGGATACCAACTCCACTCGAAGGAATTAAGCCAACCCCACCGCTTAAGTATTGTGTCACTCGCCGCGAAGCTCTATCTAAAGCATTTCCTGGCGTGCGGTTAGTTATCCCGGCCGGAAATTACAAAGTTCGTAGCAACGATAGCGATTATGCCTATCGCCCACACACTGCTTTTGCTTATTACACCGGCGTGCAAGGTGTTGAAGCAACCGCTGATTCAGTTTTAGTAATGCAACCAAATGGTTCAGGTCACGATGCAATTCTTTATATTCACCCACGTAGCACCCGCGATACCGATGCGTTCTTCCGCGATGCAAAGTATGGCGAACTATGGGTTGGCCGACGCTTCACTTTGGAAGAAGCAAAAGATCGATATCAAATTGAAACTCGCAAAGTTAATGATTTAAAGGATTTACTAATTGATGGAACCATAACAATTGCTATTCATGAGCAGGATGTTGAAATAGATAAGTTGGTCACCAAACATGATCGCGACGCCGAACTACTAACTTTTGTGTCAGAAGCTCGGTTAATTAAAGATCAATACGAGATTGATGAACTACAAGCCGCCTGTGATGCTAGCGAATTAGGTTTCCAAGAAATTGTTAAAGCAATGCCCGCAGCTATTGCCCATCACCGTGGTGAACGGGTAATTGAAGCAGCGTTCTTTACTAAAGCTCGCACCGAAGGAAACGATGTTGGATACACAACAATTGCCGCCGGCGGCGCTCACGCTTGTGTTCTTCACTGGATTCGCAATGATGGCAAAGTTAATAGTGGTGAACTTGTATTAGTTGATGCCGGCGTTGAAATGGATTCCTTCTACACAGCTGATATCACGCGCACATTGCCAGTTAATGGCAAGTTCTCACCTGCGCAGCGCGCACTTTATATGTTGGTGTATCAAGCACAATTGGCTGGTTTTGCTGCCGTTAAACCCGGGGCAACTTTTCGTTCGGTAAACCTTGCTGCGCAACGTGTATTGGCGCAGGGTTTATTTGATATGGGCGTATTACCTTGTAGCGTTGAAGAATCTATGCACCCAGATATGGGCTTACATCGCCGATGGACCCTGCATGGTGTTTCACACATGCTCGGACTGGATGTTCACGATTGCCAACATGCGCGTCAAGAGGCATATCTCGATGGTGTCTTGGCAGAGGGAATGGTTCTAACTGTAGAGCCAGGACTTTATATTCAACCTGATGACGAACTATTTCCGGCTGAATATCGTGGAATCGGTATTCGTATTGAAGACGATGTGGTTGTAACTAAAGATGGTTGCCGTAACTTAAGCGAATCTCTGCCGCGTCACCCTGATGAAGTCGAAGCCTGGATGGCTAAGTTTAAATAGTCTGAATTAGATCTTGATTTAACCTCGATTTCATAGGAATTAAATCTAATAGACCTTTTTACCAACCTGTAAATTTCCTAGGGTGTAGGCATGACACATTCAAGTTCATCAGCATTTGCCGAAGTTAATCAAAAGGTTGCTCAAGCCGGTGAGATCCTAGGTTTGAAAGCTGGTTTGATCTCTGCCCTTAGTAGTTGTGAGCGCGAGGTTGTCATTTCAATTCCGCTTCGTCGCAATGACGATGTAGAAGTACTTACTGGTTATCGAGTTCAGCATTCAAGTGCTCGCGGCCCCCGCAAGGGCGGCATCCGTTTTCACCAAGATGTAGATCTTGATGAAGTCCGCGCTCTTGCATCTTTGATGACCTGGAAGACCGCGCTTATTGATGTGCCTTTTGGTGGTGCAAAAGGTGGTGTTGCAGTCGATGCATCAAAACTTACTTCGATCGAAAAGGAAGAAATAATTAGACGTTGGACTCGCTCACTGGTTCACGTCTTGGGTCATCATCGCGATATTCCGGCTCCTGATATGGGAACAGATTCTCGTACGATGGCTTGGTTGATGGATGAATTCCATCGTTTAGAAGGCTTTCAACCAGCATGTGTGACTGGAAAACCAGTTGAACTGTTCGGTGCACCGGGACGTGAAGAAGCCACTGGACGAGGAGTGGCAAGAATTGCGGCTGCAACTTTGGAAAAAAATAATGTCAAAGTTGAAGGTGCAACTGTCGCAATCCAGGGCTTCGGAAACGTCGGTAGATACGCAGCGCTAGTGTGCCAAGAATTAGGCATGAAAGTGATTGCTATCTCCGACGTTTCTGGCGGCATTGTTGATTTAAAGGGCATCGATATCCAAACGATATTCGCGCACAAAACACTTGAGGGTGTGAATGCTGATGAACGCATTGGTTCGGCCGAAGTACTTGAAGTTAAATGTGATGTGTTAATCCCAGCCGCGCTAGGTGGCGTTATTAATGAAGGAAATATGAATCGCATTAACGCGGGCTTTATTATTGAAGGTGCAAATCAGCCGATAACTGCCATTGCCGACAAAGAGCTTCGTGCGCAAGGAGTTTTGATTGTGCCAGATATTTTGGCTAACTCTGGCGGAGTTATGGGTTCTTACTTTGAGTGGACTCAAAATATTCAAGAATTCAGTTGGCCAATTGAAAAGTTCCGTCGTGAATTAGATGCACGAATGGAAAAGGCTTTTATTAATGTAGATGAAGTAGCAAAGAAATACTCGGTCGATCTACGTACCGCAGCTTTTGTTGTTTCCGTTGGTCGCGTTGCCGAGGCCTTTGAAATGAGAGGTTCGTTGGTGTGATTAAACGAATTAAAGAAATTATTAAAGATCTAAAATGGTTAATCGAAAGCCGTAAGTTTAAAAATAGATACAAAAAGGGACGTGGTGAGGACTTCCACCACGAGTAAGTTGCTGACTCGTTATTAAGAGGCGATGCTTAGCAATAAAGAAGAATTGAAGTCTTCATAAGTTGCTAGCCATGCGTTGCCGCATGCATTACACATTGTGATTGGGCCAAACTCTTCATTAGTAACGATTTCCAACTCTTCTGAACGGCAAACGAAGCAAGTTGGTAGTGCGATCAATTGTGACATGTGCCTTCCCTTCAGTATTGGTTGCTGGGGAAGCAATCTAATTATGGAACTTAAGACTTAGATACTAGTCAGTATTATGGTAAACAATTAATTAACGCCTGATTAATTTAATTTCCGATTTGTAATCCCAGCCAAGCGGCAAGTAGGCCGAAACCCAACGACACCCCAAGATTAATTAGTGCTTCGGTTCTTCGTTTAAGTTCAAAAGCCAGGTAAATATCGAGCATAAAAGTTGACCATGTTGTGAATGCGCCAGCAAAGCCGATAGCGATTAGATCATGTGTGTGCTCAGTGCTATTAAAAGTAACTCCTAATAGGAATGAGCCCAGTACATTCACTAGGAATATTCCGTAGGGCCGAGTTGTGAATCGGTGAATGTATTGATCAATGGCAAAACGTGCAGGTGCGCCAATTGCTGCGCCTAGAACTACATAAAGAGTTTTCATGAGCGAACCGGAATGATTTTGCGAGCCAAAGGAAGCACAATTGCCACAATTATTAGGCTCAGAATTACATTTTCGACCAAGAACAGAAAGCCGCCATCTTTAGGCTCAAGTGATTCAGCTGTTACCGCTGAAAAGGTTGTTAGTCCTGCGCAAAAACCAGGTAAAAGCAGATGGCGCAGTTCGGTAATTCCACGACGTTCCATGAGAACCAATAGAGCGGCAGCAAGTGCAACGCCAATTAAATTAGCGGCTAGCGTTCCGTTTCGATCATTTTCAATTAGTAGACCTAGGGCAAAGCGCACCAAGGTTCCGGCGACTCCGCCGATTGAAACTAAAAACAAAGACTTCAGCTTGAAATCGCTTTCTTGGATATTCCACCAAGGATTCGAGTCATCAGGCTAATTACTAAAGAGGCAAGTACAGCTGGCCAGAAACCATCAACATTTAACTTATCGCTCCATTGGGCAGTAAGTAATAACATTGATGCGTTAACAACAATTAGAAATAACCCGAAAGTTAAAATTACAGCCGGGAGTGTTAACAATTTAATCAAACCACCAAGAACTGAATTAATTAGGCCAAAAAGTAGTGCGACCCATAGGTATGTAGTAAAACCACCAAGAACATCAATGCCAGGAATTAACGCAGTCGCAATCCAGAAAGATGCAGCTAACGCACCCCATCGGATTAACAATTTCATTAGTTGCGCTTTTCTCGCTTTAGTAGACCAGCAAACATACGTGCTGGATCGTACTTAATATCTACAACGCGTTCTTTCATCGGAATAATTGCATTGTCAGTGATCTTGATGTGCTCTGGGCAAACTTCAGTACAGCACTTTGTAATGTTACACATTCCAAGGCCGTGTTCTTCTTGCGCAGTGCGCTTGCGATTCTTCAACATATCAAGTGGATGCATATCTAATTCGGCGATGCGAATAAAGAAACGAGGTCCGGCGAAAGACTTCTTGTTCTCTTCGTGATCGCGAATTACGTGGCAAGTATCTTGGCAAAGGAAACATTCAATGCATTTACGGAACTCTTGTGAGCGTTCAACATCGATTTGTTCCATGCGGGCATCCCCTGGGGCTAAATCTTTAGGGTGCTCATAGGCCGGTATTTCCATTGCTTTGCGGTAGTTAAAAGAGACATCGGTAACGAGGTCTTTAATTACTGGGAAAGCACGAAGAGGTGTAACGGTAATGGTTTCATCTTCACCGTAAGAAGCAACCTGTGTCATACAAGCGAGACGTGGCTTTCCGTTGATCTCCATTGAACAAGATCCGCACTTGCCTGCCTTGCAGTTCCAGCGAACAGCTAAGTCACCCATTTGGGTTGCCTGCACGCGGTGAATCACATCGAGAACTACTTCGCCCTCATTGGCTTCGACAACAACATCTTGTAGCGCGCCATCAGTGGCATCGCCTCGCCAAATTCGAAGATTAAGTTTGCGAGTCATTAGTTGGAACCGCCTTTCGCAATTTCTTCGGGTGTTAGATATTTCTCGAGTTCGTGAATATCAAAGAGGTCGAATAATTCTTTAGGCATTGGCGGCAGCGGTTGTGCTTTTACATTTACCTGCTTGCCATCAAATGATGAGATGTTGTTGACCTTACGCCAAGTTGAATCCATGCCTGGGAAATCATCGCGAGTATGTCCGCCGCGTGATTCTTCGCGACGAAGTGCTGACTTGGCAGTGCTTTCAGCAACTAATAACATATTGTCTAAGTCGAAAGCTAAATGGAAGCCAGGGTTGAACTTGCGTCCGCCTGATACTGAAACATTTGCGCTGCGTTTTCGAATGTCGGCAATCTTTTCAATTGCTTCTTCGATTTCTGCGCCAGTACGAATGATGCCTACCAAGTTATGGGTAACTTCTTGTAGTTCGGCATGAAGTGAATATGAATTCTCGCCGCCTTCGCGTGAGAATGGTGCTTCAATTCGAGCTGCAGCCGCCTTTATTGATGCATCACTAACTGGGTTAGCGCCATTGTTTTTGACATATTCGATAGCGCCCATTCCGGCACGACGACCAAATACCAATAGATCTGAAAGTGAATTGCCACCGAGGCGGTTTGAGCCGTGCATTCCACCAGCGACTTCGCCGGCTGCAAATAGACCCGGAACACCAACAGCTGCTGCGTTATCTGGCTCTACTTCAACGCCACCCATTACATAGTGACAAGTTGGGCCGACTTCCATTGCCTCTTTGGTGATATCCACGCCCGCAAGTTCATAGAACTGGTGCCACATAGATGGCAGGCGCTTCTTAATTACATCAGCTGGAATTCGCTTTGAAACATCTAGGAACACGCCACCATGTTCGGTACCACGACCGGCTTTAACTTCGCTATTGATTGCGCGCGCAACTTCATCGCGAGGCAACAACTCAGGTGGGCGACGGTTGTTATCTTGATCTAGATACCAACGATCTGCTTCGGCTTCGTTATCGGCGTACTTATCTTTAAATACATCTGGGATGTACTTAAACATGAAACGCTCACCGATGTTGTTTGTTAAAACTCCACCTTCGCCGCGAACAGACTCGGTAACTAGAATTCCACGAACAGATGGCGGCCAAACCATTCCAGTTGGATGGAATTGCAAGAATTCCATGTCAACTAAATTAGCGCCAGCTTTTAGAGCAAGGGCGTGGCCATCGCCAGTGCCTTCCCAAGAGTTAGAAGTAATTTTGAAAGTCTTACCAACGCCGCCAGTTGCAATTACAACTGCTGGTGCTTCAAATAAAACTTCGCTTCCGCTCTCGCGCCAATAACCATAAGCTCCAGAAATCTTGCCATTCTCTTTAAGAATGTCAGTAATGGTTAATTCCGCGAAAACTTTGATATGGCTTTCCATGTCGCCAGTTTCGCGACCATCTTTTTGCTGTAGCGCGACGATGCGTTGCTGCATTGTGCGAATTAATTCCAAGCCGGTGCGATCGCCAACGTGCGCTAAACGTGGATACTCATGTCCACCGAAGTTACGTTGCGAAATTTTTCCTTCTTTAGTGCGATCAAAAAGAGCACCCCAAGTTTCAAGTTCCCAAATACGATCTGGTGACTCTTTGGCGTGTAGTTCTGCCATGCGGTAATGATTTAGGAATTTTCCACCGCGCATTGTGTCGCGGAAGTGAACCATCCAACTATCTTTATCGTTGACATTGCCCATTGAGGCAGCTGCGCCGCCTTCAGCCATAACGGTATGCGCTTTGCCAAATAGTGATTTACAGATGATTGCTACGCGTAAACCTGCTTCGCGAGCTTCCACGGCAGCACGTAAACCAGCGCCACCGGCACCAATAATTAGTACGTCGTAACTATGACGTTCCATATTTGTCATTTACTCGTGCCCCTTTTAGAAGAAGTAGAAATTGGTCCAGGCGCCAGTTGCAACTTGGCGAACATAAATATCAGCGAAAGCAACTGCTCCTAATGAATACCACGCAAATTGTTGGTGGTAATGATTAAGAATTGAAACACGAGTCCAGAGCTTGTAGCGCACTGGATGCTTTGAGAAGTTCTTTAAGCGGCCACCAATTGTGTGACGACATGTATGGCAAGACAAGGAGTAGAACCACAAAAGAGTTGAGCTAAGAATTAATACAACCGAGCCAACACTTAAATGACCCCATTGTCCCTCGACATTTTTTAGCGAAATAATTGCGTCATAAGTTAGGAAAACGTTAAAGACTAAACCGGCATAAAAGAACCAACGGTGTGCGTTCTGAAGAATTAATGGCGCACGAGTTTCGCCAGTGTATTTAGTGTGAGGTTCGGCAACTGCGCAGGCAGGTGGTGATAACCAGAAGGAACGGTAGTAAGCCTTGCGGTAGTAATAACAAGTCATACGGAAACCAAGTGGGAAAATTAAAATAATAAGCGCTGGTGAAAGTGCGAAGTTAAATATTTCCGCACTTACAGGCGTGAATCCAAAAATAGTCGCTTCTGGAACACAAGCCTGCGATAAGCAAGGTGAATAAAAAGGAGAAATCAGGTGATCTTTGTAGTAATTCGCACCTTCGAATGCGCGGAAAGTTGCGTAGATGATGAAGGAAAATAAAACTCCAAAAGTGATTGCAGGCTCAATCCACCATTTATCGGTGCGAAGGGTGCGCTCTTTGATCTTGGCGCGGCCCGGTGAAAAAACTCCCGACATATTTCACGACTCCCTTAGTTACTGCTCATAAATCTCTAAGGCGAAGTCTCCTCTTATGGCTTTCTGTGCGCTAGGCAGATTCTTGTTTGAGCGCTATGAAATCAGCCACAAGAAAGCATGCTGGTTATAGGTATTAAATAAAACTGGCGGAGGGCGAGGGATTTGAACCCTCGAGGCTTTCACCTGCCGGTTTTCAAGACCGGTGCACTCGGCCGCTATGCGAGCCCTCCGCGGCGTAATCTACCTGAGGAACGCACTTATCTAAAATTGAGCAGAAATTACAAGATAGTTAAGCGGGAAGTTCGAGTAGTTCTTCAATCACAATCGCAACACCATCGTCGGTGTGTGGCAACGCAACTGATTTCGCGTATTTCGGTCCATCTGGGTGTCCATCTGCCATCGCATATGAACGACCACACCATTCGAGCATTGAGAAGTCGTTTGGATTATCGCCAAATGAAACACAATCAGCGGCATCAATATTTAAACGAGCTGCCATTTTTGCCAATGTGGCACCTTTTGAAACACCGACCGCTGAAATTTCTAATAGGGAATCGTGTGGGTTTGAATGAGTAACGGTAACAATTCCGTTTAATTCAGTGAGTGCAATATTTAACATCTCATCAGATGAAAGTTCTTGATCTGAGCAGCGCGCAAGAAGTTTAAGTGCGGGTGCTGTCATGATTTCTTCAATCTGATTAACGCCGATATTATCTAAACCAACATCCCAGCGAGGAACATATTTCTTTTCACGATGGAAATAATTATGGGATTCAACTGCAAAACTTATTTGTGGGATCGCAGCGCGCAAACGTTTAACTGTTTCTAGTTGAGCATCTACTGGCATAAGCCATTCTTCAAGAACTTTTTCATTATGTAGGTCATAAAGCATTGCGCCATTGCCACAAATCGCATTTCCGATTCCAAAAGCTTCCTTGATTTCTGGCATCCAGCGTGGCGGTCTACCGGTCACAAAGAAAATCTCGACGCCCATTGCATGAGCACGACGGAAAGCATCGATAGTGCGTTGTGAAATTTCGCCGTAATGCGCTACGACAGTTCCGTCTAGATCACTAGCAATTAATTTGGGGCGTCTACCGGTCACACTAACTCGAATCGAGTCATACCTAAGAAAGGTTGGAGTGCGGCTGGCACGTTCACAGTTCCATCAGAATTTTGATGATTTTCAAGGATCGCCACAATCATGCGCGGAATCGCAACTAACGTGCCATTTAATGTGGCAACGGCTGATGTTTTATCGCCATCTTTAAAGCGAATATTTAAGCGGCGAGCCTGGAACTCGGTGCAGTTAGAAGTACTAGTTACCTCACGATACGCCTGCTGTGTAGGGATCCAGGCTTCAATATCAAACTTACGAGTTGCACTTGATCCAAGATCACCTGATGCCACATCAATCACGCGATAAGGAATTTCCATTGCGTTAAGGAAATCTTTCTCCCACTGAAGTAATTTTTGATGTTCAGCGACAGCTTGATCAGGATGGCAGAAACTAAACATTTCAACTTTATCGAATTGATGAACTCGAATAATTCCTCGAGTGTCTTTGCCGTAAGTTCCGGCTTCGCGGCGAAAACAAGTGCTGTAACCGGCGTAGCGCAATGGTAATTTATCGGCTGGCAAAATTTCATCCATGTGATATGCCGCAAGTGGCACTTCGCTAGTTCCAACTAAATATTGACCATCTTTTTCTAAATGATAAACATTTTCGGCCGCTTGTCCTAGAAAGCCAGTGCCTTCCATCGCCGCGGGATTTACTAATACTGGCGGGATAACTGGAGTGAAACCAGCTTTAACTGCGCTGCTAATTGCGTAGTTAACTAGTGCAAATTCAAGTAATGCGCCAACGCCAGTTAAATAATAAGAACGAGAACCAGAAACTTTTGCGCCACGTTCGGTATCAATTGCGCCAAGTAGTTTTCCTAGCTCAACATGATCTTTTGGTTCGAATTCGGAAAAATCACGCGGGGTGCCAACATGTTCAATAATTACAAAATCTGCTTCGCCACCAATTGGGGCAGCAGGGTCAAGTACATTTGAAAGTTTTAACGCTTCGGCATTTGCTTCAGCTTCAATTTCAGCACGTTTGCTATCAGCAGTTTTAACTTTGTTGGCTAGTTCTTTAGCATTTTCAAGCAGGGCCGCTTTTTCATCTCCTTTTGCGCTTCCAACTGCTTTAGAAAGTGTGTTCTGTTCAGCGCGCAGCGCTTCGAATTCATTAATCGCTGCGCGGCGCTTTTCATCGAGTGCCAATACTTGATCGACAATGCCAGCATCTTCACCACGACCAGTTTGAGAGGCGCGGATTAGTTCAGGGTTCTCGCGCAGTAATTTGATATCAATCATTTACTTTCCTCTCGCGGGTATGAGCCTAGGAATCTTATTTCCTCACAGATCTCGCGTAGGCGAGTGACGGCTTGGCCAACGTTAGCGTCGCTGATATGCCCTTCGGCATCAACAATAAAGTGGTAATCGCCTAACTCTTTGCCGGTTGGGCGGCTTTGAATAAAAGTTAGGTTCACGTTGCGGGTAGCGAACTCAGTCAAAATTTCTAGTAACGCGCCTGCGTGGTCAGTGCCGATAAAAATTGCCATCGAAGTTCGGTCATGCCCCGTGGGTTTCGTAAGTTCGCCAGGTTTAGAGACTAAAACGAAGCGAGTTACAGCTTCGGTGTTATCGCCAATATTTTCGGCCAATATTTCTAAGCCATAACGATCAGCAGCAACGGCTGCTGCTATTGCGGCATCGAACTCACCGCGGTTAAGTGCTTCTGCAGCGGCGGCGGTTGAATTGGTAGCTACTACTTCGGCATGCGGATAATTAGTCGCAATATAGGTACGACATTGCGCTTCGGCATGTGGGTGGGTGGCAATTCGTTTTATCTCTTTAGTTCCGGGCTTAACCATAAATGCGAATGAAACTGGCAAGGTGACTTCGCCAGCGATTATCAGTGGCTCGCCAGTTGCTAATTCATCTAGTGTGCGGGCCACAACACCTTCGATGGAATTCTCAATAGGTACCAAAGCAAATTCTGCTTCATTATTACGAACTGCATTTAAAGCCGCGGTGACATTGGCATATGGAATAAGTTGATCAGATGCGCCGGTAATTTTTTTGAGCGCCGCCTCGGTAAAGGTTGCTGCTGGACCGAGATAGGCGTATGTGCTCACTGGTTAAGGATACCCGAGCTCACTTACTGCTCGCGCCGGCATATCTGTAATTACTACGTCGACACCGAGCTGGGCACATAGTTTTAGATCAATTATTTCGTTTACCGTCCAAACAAAAACCCGTTTTCCCTCACTTTGATATTTAGCCACTAATTCAGGGTGATTTCTGATTTCTTCAATGCTTGGCGCAAATGATTTGGCAGAAGAAAAGCGATTCATGATCGGTGCATTTAGCGCATTTATCAACGCTACTGTCTCTATGCCGGTTTCAAACCTCACCACTTTTTCAATTGCTAGCCAACTAAAACTAAGTAGTGCGATATCTAAATCGTTGTAAGGTTTTACGATTTCTAAAATTTTATTTTCAACCTCGTTGCCTGATGGCACTGGGTGTTTTGTCTCTAGCGCTAGGGATTTACGGTGCTCTCTGGCGATTTCAAGAAGTTCGGTTAATAACATTAAATTTGGATAAATCTCTTTTAATTCTGAATATCCGGTGTGAGCTACTACTGCTTTATGGTTCGCCATCCGCAACATATTTGAATCGTGCCAAATAACCACCTGGTTATCTTTGGTTAGCCTTAAGTCACATTCAAAACCATCGGCGCCGTCGGCGATTGCTGCCATAAATGCAGCACGGGTATTTTCCGGATGATCAAATGAAGATCCTCGGTGTCCGTAAATTAGTGGTCTAGGCATTGATCACTTAGCGATCAGCGTTAGGCTAAGCCACATGAGCCAACCAGTATTCGCACTTGCTGCGCGTTCAGCTATTGGCCTGCGTCGATCTGGAAATGAAGACTCTGCAATCACATCTGCAAACTTAATCGCTGTTGCCGATGGCATGGGTGGACACGCTGGTGGCGAAGTCGCATCAGCGATTGCGATTAAGGAGTTAACGAAGTTAATCCCAATTTCACAGAGTATTCATATTGATGCTGACTCGATCGAAGATATGTTGGCACAAGCAATGGTAGATATTGATTTGGAAATTGCGCGGGTTGCCAATGATGATCCCGAACTTCGTGGAATGGGAACAACTTTGACAGCCTTGTTGTTACATGAAGATCGCATCGCGCTAATGCATATTGGTGATTCGCGTGCATATCGTTTACGCGATGGCGAACTAGAACAATTAAGTCTCGATCACACCGTACTTCAAGAGTTGATAGATCAAGGAAAATTAACTATTGCTGAGGCTAATGATCATCCACAGCGCTCTTTGCTTACTCAAGTGTTAATGGGTTCCGGAAACCTTGATCCGGTATTAGTTGTTTATGAACGAAAAGCTGGTGACCGTTACTTACTTTGTAGCGATGGGTTAAGTAGCGTCTTATCTAATAATGAGATTAAGTCACTACTTAAGAAGAACAAGCGCGAAGAAGCTGTCGCGGCCTTGGTAGATGCCACTTACGTAAACGATGCGCCAGATAATGTGACAGTTATAGTCGCCGATATCGCGACAGATTTAACAGTTGAAACTGAGTTACATGGGGCAAGTAAGTGAATCAACTATTGGGTGGTCGCTACCGACTTGGCGACATGATCGGTACTGGCGGAATGGCCGATGTTTTTGAAGCAAAAGATGAGCGTTTGTCTCGAAAAGTTGCTGTGAAAATTCTGCGATCTGATTTAGCTAAAGATCCTTCTTTTGTAACTAGATTCCGAAAAGAAGCCCTCGCTGCTGCTGGGTTAAACCATCCAGGAATTGTTGCGGTTTATGACTCGGGTGAAGATCCAGCTCCTTATATTGTGATGGAGCTAGTGTCTGGCAAAACTTTGCGCGAGATTATTCGTGCGGGCGAGCGATTACCACTTGATCGTGCCTTAGAAATTGGCGAAGGAATATTAGCTGCGCTGGATTACTCGCATGAACGTGGCATTGTGCACCGAGACATTAAGCCAGCAAACGTAATGATCACCGACAAAGGTGATGTCAAAGTTATGGATTTTGGTATCGCGCGAGCACTCGATGATTTAGCGGCAACTCTTACCAACACCTGGAACGTTGTCGGAACCGCTCAATATCTTTCACCTGAGCAAGCTGTTGGCGAGGTTGCAGATGCTCGTAGTGATATTTATTCAGCTGGCTGTTTGTTATATGAAGTAATGACAGGTCAGCCGCCATTTACTGGTGACACACCAGTTTCTATTGCATACCAACATGTTTCTGGCGAATTTCCATTACCTAGCTCAGTTTTACCAGGTTTGCCTGAAGGTATTGATGTAATGCTTTCAGTTGCGCTAGCTAAGCGTCCGATTGATCGCTATCAAAGCGCCGGATTAATGCTCGATGATTTATTTCGCATCCATGGCGGTCAAGTTGTAAAAGCCAAAATAGCTCGTAAATCGATCACTCGTAAAAGTTTAGTAATTGGTTTTATTGGTTTACTAATTATTGGTGGTGCCACGGTCTTTGGTTTGAACTTATCTAATACCGGAACCTCCGGAGGGCCTTCTAATTCGGTGCCAAATGTTATTGGGTTAACCGAAGCCGAGGCGAAAGCTCAACTTGGTGACTATGTAGTAACAGTGCAGCACGCGCACGATCCACAGATTCCAGTTGATCGAGTTTCCAACCAGTTACCAGTGGCCTCTACGCAAGCCAAGAAAGGCTCAGCAGTAGTTATCACTATTTCTGATGGTCCTGGTGATGCGATTGTTCCTGATGGGCTGATTGGCTTATCACTTAGCGATGCGCGTGCGGTGTTAAATTCAGTTGGTTTAGTAGTTGCTCGAACCGAAGTTTCGCCTTCAGATAAACCACAAGGAACCGTTTTAGTAGTAACTCCAGAAATGGGTTCAACTGTTACAGCGGGAACTGGTGTGGTTTTAACAATTGCAAATGGCCAAGTCGAAATTCCAAATTTAATTGGAGTTGAAGCTATTCAAGCTCGAGCAATTCTAATTAATTCTGATTTCTTGATTAAAGAATTTCCAGATTACGATCCTACTCAACCAATTGGTGTGGTTATTAGACAATTCCCAGAAGCTGGCTCAACTCGCACGATTGGCGAATCAGTAACAATTATAATTAATACAACACCTTAGTTAGCCGCGGGTGCCAATTACTGGCGATAAACCAACAGATTTAGCTTGTGCATTTTTGTCGCCACACTCAGTTAACCAGTTAGCTAGCATTGTGTGACCGTGTTCGGTTAAAACCGATTCGGGGTGGAATTGAACACCTTCGATTGGTAGAGTTTTGTGTCGCACCGACATAACAATGCCACCCTCAGTTTCGCCGGTAATTTGTAATTCGTTTGGCACGGTGGCGCGCTCAATTGCCAGTGAGTGATAACGAGTCGCAGTAAATGGCGAAGGTAGATTTTTATAAACGCCTTCACAGTTATGAATTATTTCGGAAGTTTTTCCATGCATTAATTCTGGTGCGCGCGAAACAGTTGCGCCGAATGCAACACCTATCGCTTGATGTCCTAAACAAACTCCGAATAATGGAATCTTTTTCTCGGCACAGAATTTAATCATCGCAATGCTTATTCCGGCCGATTCAGGTGTGCCAGGTCCTGGTGAAATTAACACGCCGTCATAATCATTGGCTGCTTCAACTGTAATTTCATCATTTCTTACGACTGTGGTCTCGGCGCCAAGTTGACCTAAATACTGCACCAAGTTAAAGACAAAGGAGTCGTAGTTATCTACGACAAGAATCTTGGTGGCGGCCATAGGGCAATTCTGGCCTACTCACAGCGTTGAGGCGGTTGATATTTTGCCCTGCCCTGTTACCCTTGGCGACATGCCTAAGTCGAAATTGCGTAAGAAAGTTCAAGAGCAGCACGCTCACGTTCAAGATGTCGTTGACCATGCGCCGCACGGGCCGCTCGAGAGCCCAAAGTGGCTAGCTCCAACCATGGTTGGTTCGTTCTTGGTCGGTCTTTTCTGGATCGTGACTTTCTATGTGAGCCAAACTCAGTATCCAATTCCTAATATTGGCGCCTGGAATATGTTGATTGGCTTCGCATTTATCGGTTTTGGCTTCTCGCTAGCCACCAAATGGCGCTAACAAAACCTTTTTAACCAGTTATCCACAAGTATCTCCACAGATGTGGAGAATTACAGCCATGTAATTAGGTCGCCAATTAGGTCAGGAAATTAGCGGCGGCGAACCAGAATTAATTGAGCAGCCAGGGCCCCGCCAAGTAAGCCACCTAAGTGTGCCCGCCAATCAACGCCACCTAGGACAAATCCAAGTACGAAGTTAAGTCCGATGATTATCGCAATCTCGCGAACATTGGCCCCGATGGTTTTGCCGACAATCAAAAAAGCTCCAAACAAACCGAAGATCGCACCAGATGCTCCGACTGATGCATGGTTTGAGGTGTTTAAAAAGACAGAAGCTAGTGAACCTGTTAAAAGTGAGACGGTGAAAATAATTAAAAATTTATTTTTGCCGTATGCGTATTCAATTGGAGTTCCTAAAATATAGAGCGAGTACATGTTAAATCCTAGATGCATCAACCCGCCATGAGTTAACGCAACTGTGATTAACCGATACCACTCATTGCTGTACTGCAGATAATCTCGGCCAGGCAGCAATAATTGCAGTTGCAGATCAGGAAGTAATTGTTGCGCTAAATAAGCAGCACAGATAATTAAAATTAACGCATTTGTTGCGGTGCGTTTATTTAACACTCTAGTTTATTAAGCGACTGTTATTGAATTAATTTTGATTGGAGTTACTGGGCGATCTTGCGCACCAGTCTTTGTCGTACCAATCGCATCTACAACAGCTTGGCTGGCGGCATCTTTAACTTCACCGAAGATGCTGTGCTTACGATTTAACCAAGTTGTTGGAGCAACTGTGATGAAGAATTGTGAGCCATTAGTACCAGGGCCGGAGTTAGCCATTGCAAGAATGTATGGACGGTCAAAAGTTAATTCACCATGGAATTCATCGGCGAATTTATAGCCTGGGCCGCCGGTTCCTTGACCTAGTGGATCTCCGCCTTGAATCATGAAGCCATCGATAACGCGATGAAAAACAGTTCCGTCATAAAGATTGGCAGTTGATTTTTCACCAGTGCGTGGGTCAACCCATTCGCGTGCACCAGTTGCGAGTTCTACAAAGTTAGCAACTGTTTTTGGTGCATGATCAGGAAAAAGTTCAACAACAATGTCGCCCATAGTTGTATGCAGTGTTGCTGTTGTCATTTTATTTTCCTTTACGGTTTTTATAAATGGGTACGAAAAGTATTACTTGAGTGGAGACCAGGGGAATCGAACCCCTAACCCCCGCCTTGCAAAGGCGGTGCTCTACCAATTGAGCTAGGTCCCCGTGTTGAGCGGGGGGTGGGCCTAGATGGACTCGAACCATCGACCTCTTCCTTATCAGGGAAGCGCTCTAACCAGGCTGAGCTATAGGCCCGCAAATAATGGATTTATCTGCGGTAAGCGCCAAAGGTTACCCCGAAGTCGCCACTTAACCAAAACTCGTGCGTATCTAAGCAGATTCTGACGGGGAAGTCGCCCCTGATTCCTCTGGGTTACAAGTCACTGATAAGAGTTGAGCCCCATCGTCGAGATTTACTAAGCGAACCCCCATGGAGTCGCGACCAGTTTGGCGAACTTCAGCAGCTGGGGTGCGCATAACAGTGCCACCTGAGGTAATTGCCAGAATTTCATCTTCGTTACGTAGAACAAGTGCGCTGACGAGTGACCCGCGAGAATTTTCGTCGATCTTGGCAGCTTTTATGCCAATACCACCGCGTCCTTGTAAGCGATATTCATCGAGTGGGGTTTTCTTGCCGTAACCACCGTCGGTTGCAGTAAATACAAAAGTATCGCCAGCATGTTGAGCAGTAATGCGAGCCATTGTTAATAGCTCATCATCTGCACGGAATTTCATTCCGATTACACCACTGGTTGAACGACCCATTGGGCGAAGTGATTCATCATCTACTGCAAAACGAACCGACATGGCTTTTTTAGAAACTAGCAATAGTTCATCACCGGCATCAACTAGAGCCGCGCTCACAACTTCGTCTTCGCCTTTGAGTGCGATTGCAATTAAACCGCCCGCACGAGGTGAGTCATATTCAATTAAAGCGCTTTTTTTAATTAAACCAGCTTTGGTTGCCAATACCAAGTGTGGTGCAGCAAGGTAATCTTTAATTGAGAGAACTTGCGCAATATTTTCCTCTGGTTTAAATGCTAACAAGTTAGCAACATGTTGACCGCGGGCATCGCGACCAGCATCAGGTAGTTCGTGAACTTTGGCGCGATAGACCCGACCTTGATTGGTAAAGAACAATAACCAGTCGTGAGTTGAGGCAACAAAGAAATGATCTACAACATCGTCTTGTTTAAGTGAGGCACCTTTAACACCACGGCCACCACGGCGTTGTGAACGATATAAATCAGCCATCGTGCGCTTGGCATAGCCACCACGAGTAATTGTCACGACTACGTCTTGATCTGGAATTAAATCTTCGGCTGAGAAATCACCTTCGCTGGCCACAATTTGGGAACGACGATCGTCGCCATATTTAGCTACTACTTCGGCAAGCTCGGTTGCGATTATTTCACGCTGTTTTTCTGGGCTAATTAGAATTGCGTTTAGCTCAATAATTTCAGCCATCAAAGTGTCGTACTCGTCGTTGATCTTCTGGCGCTCAAGAGCTGCGATGCGACGCAACTGCATATCAAGGATTGCATTAGCTTGAATCTCATCTACATCAAGAAGTTTCATTAAGCCGGTACGGGCTTCTTCGGGTGTAGTTGAAGCACGAATCAGTGCAATAACGGCGTCTAGCGCATCGAGTGCTTTTAAATAGCCTTGCAGAATATGTGCGCGGCGTTCTTTTTCAACTAAACGATATTTGGTGCGACGAACGATTACCTCTACTTGGTGATCAATGTAGTACTTAATAAATTCATCAAGTCGAAGTGTGCGCGGTACGCCATCTACTAGCGCCAACATGTTTGCACCGAAAGTATCTTGTAGTTGGGTTTGCTTATAAAGATTGTTTAACACAACTTTAGGAATCGCTGCGTTTTGTAACACGATAACTAATCTTTGACCAAGACGTTCGTTACCTTCATCGCGTACATCAGCGATGCCCTTTATTTTTCCATCTTTAACCAGTTCGGCGATTTTTAAAGCTAAGTTATCTGGGTTAACTTGATACGGAAGTTCGGTTACCACTAAACAAGTTCGTTTATTAATTTCTTCGACTTGCACAACTGCGCGCATAGTGATTGAGCCTCGACCGGTGCGATAGGCAGATTCAATGCCGGTGCGACCAACAATCAAAGCTTTAGTTGGAAAATCTGGACCTTTAACAATTTTCATTAATTGTTCTAGTAGCTCATCAGATTTTGCTTCTGGGTGAGCAAGAGCCCAAGCCACACCTTCGCCAATTTCGCGCAAGTTATGTGGTGGAATATTTGTAGCCATACCGACTGCGATTCCGGCGCTGCCATTAACCAATAGGTTTGGAAAGCGGGAAGGTAAAACATTCGGCTCTTGTGAACGGCCATCGTAGTTTGGTGAGAAATCAACAGTGTCTTCGTCGATATCGCGCATCATTTCCATGGCGATGTGAGAGAGACGAGCTTCGGTGTAACGCATGGCTGCTGCTGGGTCGTTTCCTGGCGAGCCGAAGTTTCCGTTGCCATCTACTAATGGATAACGGAGTGACCAATGTTGAGCTAACCGAACTACCGCGTCGTAGATAGCGGTGTCACCGTGTGGGTGGTAATTACCCATTACGTCGCCGACGATGCGAGAAGACTTGTAATAACCCTTATCTGGGCGATAACCAGCGTCGTACATTGCGTATAGAACGCGGCGATGAACTGGTTTTAAGCCATCGCGGATATCTGGCAGGGCACGACCAACAATGACCGACATTGCGTAGTCAAGATATGAGCGAGCCATCTCGACTTGAAGGTCGACAGACTCTTGGCGATCGTAATCTTTTCTTATTTCATCCATTTAAATATCCAGGAATCTAACGTCTTTAGCGTTGCGTTGAATAAATGAGCGACGCGGTTCGACATCTTCGCCCATTAAGACTGAGAATAAATCATCAGCAGCTGCTGCATCATCGAGAGTTACTTTGATTAGTACGCGATGCTCTGGATCCATTGTGGTGTCCCAAAGTTCTTTAGCTGGCATTTCACCAAGGCCTTTGAAGCGTTGAATGCCGTCTTCTTTTGGTAAACGTTTGCCCGCGTCAATGCCAATCTTAATCATGCCATCGCGCTCGCGATCAGAGAATGCGTATTGGACTGGCTCTTTACCGCCCCATTTTAATTTATAAAGTGGTGGCTGGGCTAAATAAACAAAACCGCCTTCGATAAGTGGTTTCATAAAACGGAACAGAAGAGTTAGTAAAAGAGTACGAATATGTTGACCATCAACATCAGCATCAGCCATCAAAATAATCTTGTGATAGCGCAGGTTCGCAACATCAAAGTCATCATGAATTCCGGTACCGAGGGCAGTGATTAAAGCTTGTACTTCATTATTTTGTAGCACACGATCAATGCGAGCTTTTTCAACATTAAGAATTTTTCCACGGATAGGCAACACTGCTTGGTTGCGTGAATCACGACCGCCTTTAGTGGAGCCACCGGCTGAATCACCTTCAACAATATATAGCTCGCACTTTTCTGGATCAGTCCATTGGCAATCAGCTAACTTGCCTGGCATGCCGCGACCTTCTAGTAAACCTTTGCGGCTGCGCGAAAGGTCGCGGGCTTTACGAGCTGCGACACGGGCTGCTGCGGCATCAATACTTTTGCGAACAATTTCTTTGCCTTCGGTTGGATTCTGCTCAAACCAAGCAGTTAAAGCCTCATTTACACACTTTTGGGTAAATGACTTTGCTTCAGTGTTTCCAAGTTTAGTTTTTGTTTGACCTTCAAATTGTGGCTCGGCCAATTTAATTGAAACAATGGCTGTTAAACCTTCGCGCACATCGTCGCCAGTTAAACGATCTTCTTTCTTTTTAATAAATCCTTGATCTTCGCCGAATTTATTTACAATTGAAGTTAGTGCGGTGCGGAATCCTTCTTCGTGAGTGCCGCCTTCGTGAGTATTGATGGTATTAGCGAAAGTGTAAACAGACTCGGAAAAACCGGCATTCCATTGCATGGCTATTTCGAGTGACATGCGCGCTTTTTTATCTTCATTCTCAATAAAAATAATTGATTTATGTGTTTCGCCGCGAGTGGTATTTAGGTGTTTAACAAAGTCCGCAATACCGCCATCAAATTTATAAACTACATGTAGTTGTTCGCCTTTTTCGTCAACGTGTCCGGCGCGATTATCTGTAAGAGTAATTGTTAGACCGCGATTTAAAAATGCCATTTCGCGAAAACGGGTAGATAAAATCTCAAACGAGAAATCAGTGGTGTCGAAGATTTCAACTGAGGGCCAGAATTGAACTATTGTGCCAGAAGTTGTTGCGGCCGCGCCTTTGGCAACTGGCGCAGTTGGAACTCCTAATTTATAAGATTGGTTCCAGGTAAAACCATCGCGTAAAACAGTGACAGCTAAATCAGTGCTGAGTGCATTTACAACTGAAATGCCGACGCCATGTAATCCGCCCGAAACTGAGTAACCACCGTCGCCAAATTTTCCACCTGCGTGTAAAACTGTTAACACAACTTCAAGAGCTGGTTTTTTTTCAACTGGGTGCATATCAACTGGAATTCCACGCCCGTTATCAATTACTTTCACGCTGCCGTCGGCCATTAAAGTGACGTTGATTTCGGTACAAACGCCAGCTAAAGCTTCGTCTACTGAGTTATCTACAACTTCATAAACCAAGTGGTGAAGTCCGCGCTCGCCGGTTGAGCCGATATACATGCCGGGGCGCTTGCGAACCGCCTCGAGGCCCTCAAGGACGGTGATCGCGCTGGCGTCGTAATTGCCCGACTTTTCGACCACTGGCACAGCTCCTTCTACATTCTAAAGTTGCCTGGCGGCAAAATCGCCCTAAGGGGCGGCTAGGGATAAATCCCGTTGCTAATGGGCTTAATCCTAGTCGTAAAAGCAATGTAGATCTAGCCGTTATTCGCCCTGTGGGTAGGTTTTAAGCGATCTTTAACTACCTATTTAGGGTTCCTATTGGAAAATGGGTAAAAAAGCCCTTTGTTTGCGTTTTAACCAAAAGTGTCGCGAGGGCCCCGAGCGCCTCTAATTGTTCGTATACCGCGCTTCCAACTTGGGCCTTGGGGGCCAATTATTGAGAGTTTTTCGACCAACGCTCCCGGCGCACTGGCTTGAAGAGAGGCTAAAACATCGCTACTAATTAAATTTAATTGGGTCGCCCAAGCGGTCGAAGAGGTTCTAATTGTTAAAACACCCTCAAGGATGGCAATTGGTTCGGTGTGCTCAGCGATCTCAGCGCCAACTATGTTTTCCCAGTTTGCAAAAAGATTTCCTTCAGCGATACCACTTTGCCATTCACGATCCTGGATTAAATTTTTTAATACATCACTAATTGGTTGTGGGTCAGTTGGATTTAAGTTTACTTCGCGGTTTGAAATATTCTTCTCGTGTTTAGATTTTTTTATAAACCCAGTTTTGTATGAGATGAATAAATCTTTAGCTAGATCTCTTTTGGACATTCTACTTGCCTGCCTTGACTTGGCCAGGTGTCACATAAAACTTTGCGCTGTTTAAGTCAACAGGTAGGTCGCTTTCAACCGCTGCGGTAATAATTGTTTGTTCTGCCATGTTTGTGGCAGCTACTAGTTGTAATCTGCGAGAAGTGTCTAACTCAGCAAACACATCATCTAAAATTAAAATAGGGTCGGAACCCTCTTTTTTTAATAAATTAAAAGAGCCAATACGTAGCGCGATTGCCATTGACCAAGATTCACCATGGCTGGCATATCCTTTTGCTGGGAAATCACCGATGGTTAAAGTTAAGTCGTCTCGGTGTGGGCCTATTAAAGTCGTACCACGTTCGATCTCTTGATATTGGACTTCTTCTAGTCGGTTAGTTAAAACAGTAACGTTATTAACCGCATCGCTGGTTAAACCTTCAGTGCTAGATTTATAAGAAATGCTTGCTGGTTTAACTTCGTTTAAGTTGCGATAATTTTCAGCGACAAATGGGTTTAGCGCAGAAACTAATGAAATTCTTTCGGCAGTTAAATTCGCCCCAATATTTATTAATTGCTCACTCCATGGTTGCAGGGTGGCACTGTTAGATCTGGTTTTAAGCAGTGTGTTACGTTGCTTTACAACACGTTCAAAATCAGCAATAACTCCCGCTAATCGTGGGCTGCGGGTAATTAATAACCGGTCTAGAAAATCACGTCGGTTGCCCGGGTCGCCACGAACCAAATCTAAATCTTCTGGAGAAAAATAGACTATTTGGCACGCGCCGAGAATTTCTCGTTGACTACGGGTTGGGTTTTGATTAATTCGGGCCCGATTTGCTTTGCTGACATTTATTTCTAAATCTATTTGTAGTGTTCGGTCGTCTCTTTCTATTTCAGCACGGATGATTGCTTGGGTAGCACCAAGTGAAATTAGTGGTTGGTTATTAGCAACCCGGTGTGAGGATAGGAAACTTAAATAAATTAGTGACTCAGCGATATTTGTTTTTCCGCTGCCGTTGTCGCCTATAAATGTGTTTACGCCAGGTTCAAGATTTAGTTCTAAATTTTGATAAGACCTAAAATCTTTAAGCGCTAACTTTATGATGCGCATCTTGAGTTTCTACCGGTTAATAATTTACTTAAGAGGCATAACGCATAGGCATTAACAAGTAGCGGTAGTTTTCAATAGCTGCGCCATCTTGTGTGTTTCGTCCCATTAGAATCGCTGGTTTGTTTGAACCTGTGAAAGAAATTTGTACATATGGTGTACCGACTGCATTTAAACCATCAGCTAAGAAAACTGGGTTAAACGCGATTGAGATATCTTCGCCCGTTAATGAAATTTCGATTGATTCGGTTGCTTGAGCTTCTTCGCCAGCACCTGCTTCAAGTGAAAGTGAACCGTTGGTAAATTCAAGACGGAGTGGAACTGTTTTATCGGTTACTAGAGCTACCCGTCGAACTGAATCTAGAAGTGGAGCTACTTCAACGATCGCGGTTGTAGTTATTTCTTGAGGTAGTAAATGACGGTATGGGGGGAATGTTCCATCGAGCATGCGTGAAGTCATTGTTTTACCTTCGCCAGCAAACCCTGCTAATCGATCATGGGTTGCGGCAGAACCGAGAGAGAGTGAAACTTCTTTTGAGGTGGTTAGTGATTTCGCGGCATCAGCTAATGTGCGAGCGCGTAATAAAGCAGTGGTTTCTACGCCTGGTTTAGATGGTTGCCACTGCATTTCGCGAACAGCTAAACGGTATCGGTCTGTTGCTGCCAAGGTAACTGTGTTTTCGTTTACTTCAACATGTACGCCAGTAAGGGTTGGGAGTGAATCGTCGCGGCCGGCAGCGATTGCTACTTGGGCAACCGCGGTTGCGAAAGTATCACTTGCGATTACGCCGGTGCTTTCTGGAAGTTCAGGTAAATCTGGATACTCGTTTATTGAAAGGGTTGGTAATGTAAATTTTGCGCTGCCGGAGGTAACTAAAACTCTAGTGCCGTCTAAAGTGATTGTGATTGGCTTATTTGGAAGTGATCTAGTTATTTCTACTAATAGCTTTCCGGGAACTAAAACTTTTCCAGCTTCGATAATTTGAGCAGTGAAATTCGCTTTACTTGACGTTTCTAAATCCGAACCTGAAAGCTCAACGTTACTGCCGGTCGCATCAATAACTATCCCGAGCAACTCAGTCTTAATAGGGCGGGTAGATAAACTACGAGAAACCCAATTAACGCAATCCGCCAACGCGCTCTGTTCGACAATGAATTTCATTTGGTTAGCCTTCCCGCTGTAGTAAAACTTTGCAAGTTTTTTGTTTTAATAATTGAACATTTAAAGAAATATCAATCGGGAATCGCACAGGTGTTTTCATATAGTTATATGTAGTAGTAGTAACCAGACCAGTTACCTGTGGGAAAACGCCATAACCCCATGTCAAAGGCGAATTTAAGCTTTTTAAGCTGTGGGCAAAGTTGTGGGTAAAACCGTTTAAAAAAGTCGAGACAGAAAGAGGCTTCAACGCGTTAACAGTCTGACTAGTAGTTACCCACATAAAAACCCTCCTTTTCCACAGTTATCCACAACTTATACACAATCTGGGGGTAATTCCCCTCAAATCAGACAAATACCTATTTTTGAGCTTGTTGTTTAATCCGGTTAGTTAATTCAGTGACTTGATTATAAATCGAGCGACGCTCAGCCATTAACTGCCGGATCTTGCGATCTGCATGCATAACAGTCGTATGGTCGCGACCACCAAACATTTGGCCAATCTTAGGCAAAGAGAGATCGGTTAGTTCGCGGCATAAATACATCGCGATCTGACGAGCATTAACCAGCACGCGAGAACGCGAGGTGCCGCAAAGATCTTCGAGGGTCAAACTGAAATAAGCGGCAGTTTGAGCCATGATCGCTTGGCCAGTGATTTCTGGCGCAGCATCTGTTGGTATTAAATCCTTTAGAACAATTTCAGCTAAACCTAAATCAACACCTTGTCGGCTCAATGAAGCAAAAGCGGTAACGCGAATCAAAGCACCTTCTAGTTCGCGAATATTGGTAGAGATTTTGCTGGCGATATATTCCAAAACATCATCAGGTGCGTTTAATTTATCTTGCGCAGCTTTTTTACGCAGAATAGCAATACGAGTTTCAATTTCCGGTGGTTGAATATCAGTAATTAAACCCCACTCAAACCGGCTGCGTAAACGATCTTCAAGAGTGGTTAATTGCTTTGGTGGGCGATCGCTCGAAATTACGATCTGCTTATTAGCGTTATACAAAGTATTAAAAGTATGGAAGAACTCTTCTTGTGTACGTTCTTTATTTTCTAAGAACTGAATGTCATCAACTAACAAAATATCTAAATCGCGGTAACGGCGCTGGAACGCAGAAGCTTTATCATCGCGAATCGAGTTAATAAAGTCATTGGTGAATTCTTCAGATGAAACATAACGCACGCGGACATTGCCATATAGCTCTTTTGCGTAAGCTCCAATAGCGTGAAGCAAGTGAGTTTTTCCTAAACCGGAATCACCATAAATAAATAACGGGTTGTATGCCTTCGCAGGTGCCTCGGCTACAGCAACAGCTGCGGCATGAGCGAATCGGTTAGAAGACCCAATAACAAAAGTTTCGAAAATGTAACGTGGGTTTAATTGTGACTGCTCAGAACTTTTGCTAGCCGCAATCGAAGTATTGGAATTATCTTCGCGGCCAGTTCCAGATTTTGGCGCAGCAATCTCAATTTCTACCTCTGGCGCAGTTGGATTATTTGTTACCTCAAGAGTCTCATCAATTGTTACCGCAATATTTGCTCGCTCATTTAACTCGCGTGATAAAACTTCACCTAAAACTGAGCGAAGACGGGTTTCTAATACATCTTTCGCAAAAGCATTTGGAGCTGCAACCAGTAAATTTGTAACCCCGTTACCTGGAATCAAGCCCAGAGGTTTAGTTAGGGTTAAAAACGCACGGTGCTGAGGAGCATCGAGGGCAACGGCATCAATTACGCGTCCCCAAAGGGCGGTGAGCTCAAGATCAATTACATCCACCGTCTAAACCACCCGTCAGTTAACCTACATAAACAATCCACATGTTTATCCACAACCTGTGGGTCTAAAGGAGAGGTTTACCCTTCATTCCTATGACCACCTGTGGATAGAAGCGAAAAGTAGAGGCTAATCGAAATAAAAGCAACTGCTTATCCACAGAAAATTCCAACACAAGAGGTTTCTCGGGGGTAAAAAGCCAGTTTGACCGATTTATCCCCAGAGCCGTACCGTTACCTCCTTACCTGAGCACGCTTTGCAGCTACGCAAAGCCCCGTTAGATTTTCAAGGAGTCCCCATGACAAAGCGCACCTTCCAGCCGAATGTTCGTCGTCGCGCCAAGAAGCACGGTTTCCGTGCCCGTATGGCCACACGTGCAGGTCGCGCTGTTTTAGCAGCACGCCGTGCAAAAGGTCGCACACGCCTTTCGGCTTAATCGCTAACGAAATTTAGACCTAGGTTTAATTTTTCTAATGCTGGCCAAAACGGCTCGTATTTCTAACAGCGCAGATTTCGCTAAAGCTACAAAAAGCGGACTTCGTTCAACGACTAACAGCCTTGTTGGGTACCTCCATCTCTCAAACTCCAGCGAACCTGCTCGTTGCGGATTAATTATTAATAAAAGTGTCGGAAATTCAGTGGTCCGCCATAACGTGGCCCGCAAAATCCGCCACATAATTGCTGACAACCTAACTTCATTGCCTACCGGTTCACTTTTTGTGGTCCGGGCTCTACCGGCAGCAAATACCGCAGATTTAAAATCTGAAGCAACTGAGCTAATTTATAAACTGGTTAAAAAAATTGAGCAAAAAAATGCGGTGAAATCTTGAGAAACTTATTAATCGCACCAATTCATTTTTATCAAAAATTCATATCGCCACTTTTAGGCCCACGTTGTAAATATTACCCATCCTGTTCCTCATATACCGAGATCGCCATTACGAACTACGGAATTAAAGGAATCGCAATGGGCGCTTGGCGAATTATGCGATGCAATCCTTGGTCGCATGGCGGAGTTGATTTTGTAAAAGGCGTACCAACAAATACGCAAAAAACCCACGAGAGAGCACCGGTGCTATATCTATGAATACCATCCTAAACCCCTTATATATCGCGGTTTCGTGGGTTATTACAAGTATCCATGGTTTGCTATCACCAATCTTCGGTGAAGCAAGTGGCGTTTCTTGGTCGGTCGCAATTATCGGCTTAGTTATTTTGATCCGTATTATTTTAATCCCACTCTTTGTTAAACAAATCAAAAGTCAGCGCGCATTAACAGCGCTTCAACCACACCTTAAAGAGATTCAAAAGAAGTATAAGGATGATCGCCAAAAACAATCTGAAGAAATGATGAAGCTCTACAAAGAGCACAAAACAAATCCACTAGCATCATGTTTCCCAATTTTGGCACAAGCCCCAATTTTCTTCGCCCTCTTTACAGTTTTGAATGGAATTGGCAAAAACCCACCAGTCCCACACGGTGTATTAACACTTGCCGATGCTGAATCAGCTGCGCAAGCAAAATTTTTCGGAGCACCTATTTCGGAAACTTTCTTGGGAACAACTAGCGGGACTGTAAAAATTGTTACAGTTATTTTGATTGCATTTATGTCACTGACAACATTTACAACACAACGTCAATTAATGGTCAAAGGAATGCCAAAAATGGATTCCTCTAACAATATGATGTTGCAGCAACAGAAAATCATGTTGTATTTATTCCCAATCATTTTTGCCGTCTCCGGTGTTAACTTTCCAATTGGTGTTTTGATTTATTGGTCAACAACAAACCTTTGGACATGGGGACAACAGTTCTATGTAATTAAAAGAAACCCAACCCCTGGTTCGCCAGCTTATGAAGAATTGCAGAAAAAGCGCGCTTCAAAAAATCCAAACACAGCAACTGAAAATATTGATGGTGCGACAGAAGGTTCAGTAATTGATCCTGAAGTTAAAGGTCAGCGCCAACAACCAAATAAAAAGAAAAAGAAGAAGAAGTAAATAGGGCAAAAGCCACAAATGCTATTAAAAACCTACAAACAGGACAGGAAATATTGGTTATGAGCGAAACAGAGACAGTTGTAGAAGAAACCACCGAAAAGGCGCTAAAGCCAGGTCAAAAGAGCCCAAAAACCATTGCCAAACTAGAAGAAGAGGGCGATATTGCCGCTGACTATCTAGAAGGCTTACTCGATATCGCAGACCTAGATGGCGATATTGATATCGATGTAGAAAATGACCGGGCAGCGGTTGCCATTGTTGGCGGAAAACTAAATCACCTTGTTGGTAATGGGGGCGAAGTGCTAGATGCCCTACAAGAGCTAACTCGCCTTGCCGTGCAGACTTCAACTGGTGATCGCAGCCGCTTAATGCTCGACATTGAGGGTTTCCGCTCAGGACGTAAATCTGAACTTAAAAAACTGGCTGAGAAAATGGCCGAAAAAGCTAAATCATCAGGTGAAGAAATCCGCCTAGAACCAATGAACGCCTTTGAGCGCAAGGTCATACATGACACGATCCAAGATCTCGGGCTAAGCAGCGAATCTGAGGGTGAAGATCCAGATCGTTTTGTAGTTATCTTCCCAAACTAAAATCTAAGCAATGGAAGTTTCACGTGAAACAACCTTCTCCCAAGAAGAGCTAATTGAGCGCTATTTCCCGACCCGGCAAAATGAGGCTAAAAAGTATGCCGAATTCCTGGTTGGGGCTGGAATTGAACGTGGACTAATCGGCCCTCGCGAAGGGGATCGAATTTGGGAGCGTCATATCTTTAACTGCCTCCCAGTTTCTACCCTAATTCCAGAAGGATCCCTCTTATTTGATATTGGCTCAGGGGCAGGTTTGCCTGGGTTGGTAATTGCCTTAGCTAGACCTGATCTAAAAATTACCTTGATTGAGCCGCTTCAGCGCCGGGTTGATTTCCTAGAAGAGGCAGTTGCGCTACTAGGAATTGAAAACGTGGCTGTTATCCGTGGAAAATCAGAGAATGTAAAGAAGAGCGCTAACTATGTAACTGCTCGAGCTGTTGCACCGCTTGAAAAGCTTAAAAAAATTACCTCCCATATGATCAAACCGGGTGGCGCACTTCTGGCCATGAAAGGGGAGTCAGCGGCTGAAGAGGCAAAAACCGTGCCTAACGCTGAGGTAATTGAGATAAATCTGCCTGGACTTGAGCTCGCACGCATCGTGAAGGTGGCTAAGTAAACTCAAAGGTAGTTAACTACCCTCATGAGCACTGTTGATTCACGCGAGAGGGATTCACGTGAAACAGAGCGCGTAAGTAAAACAGTTATTGGAATTCGCAAACTTAAAGAGCCCATGCCCGCACCAGCAAATACCCGAGTTTTTGTAGTTGCCAACCAAAAAGGAGGGGTGGGCAAGACCACCAGCACGGTAAATATTGCTGCCGCCCTAGCCATGGGTGGCTTAAGAGTTCTAGTTATTGATCTAGACCCACAAGGCAATGCCAGCACCGCCCTTGGAGTTGAACATAAAGAAAGTCCTGGAGTCTTTGAAATATTGATGGGTTCTGCTGAAATTCAAAATGTTGTGCAGAAAGTAGTTGGATTCGCTCACCTGGAATGTATTCCATCAAACACAGGTTTAGCCCAAGCAGAAATTAATTTAGTGCCAATGGTTGCGCGCGAAATGCGGCTAAAGGACGCAATCGAAGATTTAATAAAATTTAAAATCGAAGCAGGCAATGGGTACGACTACATATTTATTGATTGCCCGCCAAGTTTAGGTTTGTTAACTATTAATGCATTCGCAGCAGCTAAGGAACTTTTAATTCCAATTCAATGTGAGTACTACGCACTTGAAGGATTAACTCAATTACTAGAAACATATTCATTAGTTAAAAAACGATTAAATCCCAACTTAAACTTGTCAACAATTATTCTTACTATGTTTGATAGCCGAACAAAACTTGCTAACGATGTTGCAGATAGCGTGCGTCAACATTTTCCAAACGAATTAATCAACATTCCAATTCCAAGAACTGTGCGAATTTCTGAAGCGCCTTCATACAACCAAACCATCATGACTTATGACCCGGTATCACCGGGAGCAGTTGCTTACATGCAGGTAGCAAGAGAGATAGCGGAGAAAAAGTAATGGCAAAACGTGGGGGCCTCGGTACAAACTTAGATGCACTTATTCCAACATCTTTAACGGTTGGCGGAAAAGAAGTTGGGCAACAAAATGAAATTGATATTGATTTAATTTCACCTAATCCAAAACAACCACGTACCGTTTTCGATGAAGCTGCCTTAAAAGAATTAATGGTTTCGATTAAAGAGATTGGCATTCTGCAACCACCAGTAGTTCGCGAAGTAATTGGTGGGCGCTATGAATTAATCATGGGCGAACGTCGCTATCGTGCTGCAAAAGCTGTTGGTTTAAAAACAATTCCAGTAATTATTAGACAAACCCCAGATAATGAATTACTACGCGAAGCGCTGATTGAAAATATCCACCGCAGCCAACTAAATCCCCTTGAAGAAGGTGCTGCGTATGCTCAATTGCTAAACGATTTCAATTGCACTCACGAAGAACTAGCAGCCAAACTTGGTCGCTCCCGCCCCCATCTTTCAAACACCATGCGACTCTTAACACTCCCGCAAGCAGTTCAAAAAAGAGTTGCACTTGGAATAATTTCAGCCGGCCATGCACGAGCGCTACTAGGTTTAACAGATGCTGCCGAAATCGAAAAACTAGCTAATCGAATTGTTTCCGAAAATTTATCGGTGCGTTCAGTCGAAGAAATAATTGCAACTGGCGGAAGTGGAAAGAAATCTACAAAACGCAAAATCCGTAAAGGCGTGCCCGAACTAAATGAGATTGCCGAAGAGTTGGGTGATTATCTTGACACCCGCGTGAAGATCGAAGGTTCAGCCAGTAAAGGAAAGATTGTGATCGAATATTCCGGCGGCCAAGATTTACAGCGAATTATTAAAGAAATTAAGAGTTAAGTTCTAAATTACCGCCGCGCCGCGAAATCTCTTGATTCACAACACCAGCCAAAGCTTTAACGCCTTCGCGAATTCTTTCTGGAGTTGGGTGGCAGTAAGAAAGTCGCATTGACCAAGTTCCAAAACCATCGGCATAAAACGCAGTGCCAGGAACATAGGCAACCTTTGCGACAATTGCTTTAGGCATCATCGCCTTGGTATCAATTTCTGGTGGCAAAGTAACCCAAACATAGAAACCACCGCCTGGTTTAGTCCAGGTAGCACTCTTTGGGAAGTACTCATCAAGAGATTCAAGCATCGCATCGCGACGCATCTTGTACTGCTCACAGAATGAAGCAATCTGGTCGCGCCAAGGCTGATTAGCTAAATAGTTAGAAATTGTCATTTGGGTGAAATTAGATGGGCAGAGAATTGAAGATTCACTAGCCACAACTAACTTTTCTTTTAACGATTGCGGAACTAGCGCCCAGCCGACCCGTAATCCGGGCGAAATAGTTTTTGAAAAAGAGCCGAGATAAATAACATTTTCAGAATCTTCAGCACGCATGGCATTTGGCGAAGGCTTATCAAACCCGAGAAGGCCATAAGGATTATCTTCAACCACAAAGATCTGTTCCACTCGGCAAATTTCAAGAATTTCAGTGCGGCGATTAGCCGGCAATAAAACGCCAGATGGGTTCTGGTAATTCGGAATCAAGTATAAAAACTTAATCTTGCGGCCAGCCGCGCGCATGCTTTTAATGGCCTGTCTTAGTGATTCCGGAACCATTCCATCGTTATCTGTTTCAACATGTACAACGGATGCTTCATATTGGCGGAAAGTTCCAAGTGCACCAACATACGAAGGCGCTTCAGCCAGAATTACATCGCCTGGATCAATAAATATACGAGAAATTAAATCAAGTGCTTGCTGAGAACCAGTGGTTACAACAACATCATCTGGATTAGCGCGGATTCCTTCAAGGGCCATAACTTCGCAGATTTGCTCACGTAATTTAGGATGACCTTGACCACTACCGTACTGCAGCGCTTCTTGGCCTTGAGTCAAAATTAAATCAGATACAACCGATGCCATCATTTCCATTGGTAGCGCAGAAAGATTTGGCATTCCACCCGCTAATGAAACAATTTCAGGGCGGGAAGCTACTGCAAATAACGAACGAATTTCACTTGCGACCATGCCAGTAGCTCGGTGCGCGAAACGTTCCTCTAAGTTCTGAGGGTTTCCGGTGTGAAAACGAGTTGTTAGATCCGACATCTGCGAATCATCCCATAAATAGGCAGGAATGCGCGCAAGTTAATTACTGCGAAGACCAGCTTTACGTAGGTCAGAAAGTCGCAACATTCCAGTTTTTGCATCATCTTCGGATGCCAAATAAAGACGTTGGATCGCAATAACTATTGATTCGGCAATCACATCGCGGAAATCAGCACGGCCTAGTCGTTCGGCATCGCCCGGATTCGTTAAATAACCTAAATCAACCCGCACGGTTGGAGCTTTGGTCAGCCTCAACAAATCCCAAACTTTGGCATGGGAGTGACAATTCACTAAATCAGTACGGGCACATATTTCGCGCTGCACCAACGAGGCAAATCTTTCACCGACAACCGAATGTAGTGAGTGTATGTCGCTGCCATAGAAATAAGTAGCCACGCCATGTGCACTTTGGGTCGGATAACGGTCTACATGAAATGAGATAACTAAATCGGCTGATGTTTTATTAGCTAAATCAACGCGCTCTTGTTGAGTAGGGCAATTATCTTTTCCGCGAGTTAAAAATACACTTACACCTAGAGCTAATAAGCGACCTTCTAGCCGTTGCGCAATGTCATAAACAATTTCAGCTTCTTCAATTCCGAAACCAGTTACGCCACGACTGTCACCACCATTGCTTGGATCTAGCACAATTACTTTGTCTGCCAAAGCTGGCCCACGATTTTTTTGCGATACATCTTCACGTAATCGAACGGGGGCGCCACCACTAACAATTGTGGTCAATCGCAACAGAGCAATAATTGTAGCTGGACCACATTTACCATCAACGGTCACACCGACAGATTTTTGAAATTCACTTACCGCACTAGATGTGCGCGGTCCATAAATTCCATCAACTCGACCGCAATTAAAACCCATTTCGACTAATCTGTTTTGCAAAGTTGCTACATCATCGCCGTGCATTAACGTCGGCGTTGTGATGTGAAGCGAACGATCTCCAAGTTTCCATCGAGCTTCATCAAGTGCACGCGAAGTTACATCATCAATGATGCCGGTGACAGTTAATCCGCGACCCTGTTGAAAGGAACGAACCTCATCTGGCGTTAGTTCTTTCATTGTGGTTACAGATCTAAGGAATTAACGGCTTAGATAAAACCTTCGAGTTCTTTTAGCAAAGCTGGCTTTGGCTTAGCGCCAATGATCGTCTTAACCACTTGCCCATTTACGAAAACATTAAGGGTGGGAATCGAGGTAATTCCATATTTGATTGCAATCGCTGATTCTTCATCAGTATTTAATTTAACGATCTTGATCTTGTCGCCATGCTCGCTAGCAATCTCATCAAGGATTGGTCCTACCGCACGGCAAGGCCCACACCATTCGGCCCAAAAATCAACCAATACAGGGGTGCTGCTCTTAAGTACGACATCTGCGAAATTTGCAGTTGTGACAGGGGTTGCTGCGCTCATTTTTGACTCCTCGTTTTTACTTCTTCTTATTTACCTTACTTGAATATGAGTACTTTAGTGGTGCGATAGGAATTTTTCAGCATCTAAGGCTGATTGGCAGCCTGTGCCAGCGGCGGTAATTGCCTGGCGGTAAGTGTGGTCAACCAAATCTCCACATGCGAACACACCTGCAAGATTAGTTTGTGTCGAACGACCTTCGACAACTACATATCCTTCGGCATCTAGTGTGATTTGGCCTTTCACTAGTTCACTTCTTGGATCATGGCCAATAGCAACAAACAAACCCGTAAAATCACGTTTGGAAACTTCACCGGTTAATGTGTTTTTAAGAGAAAGAGCTTCAACTTTCTCGGCACCTAATACATCGATAACTTCGGTATTCCAAAGCATCTCAATTTTGGGATTAGAAAGTGCTCGCTCTGCCATAATCTTTGAAGCTCGCAAGGAGTCACGACGGTGAATCAAAACAACTTTGCTGGCAAATTTAGTTAAGAATGTTGCTTCTTCAACTGCAGAGTCGCCACCACCAACAACAGCAATTGTTTGATCGCGGAAAAAGAAGCCATCGCAAGTTGCACACCACGAAACACCACGACCAGAGAGTCGCTTCTCATTTTCTAAACCAATTTCGCGATAAGCCGAACCCATCGCCAAAATAACTGATTTGGCTTTTAGGGTATTTCCAGAACCATCTTTTAAAACTTTAATTGGCCCAGATAGATCCATCTCAACAATGTCATCTGTAATTAAATTTGCACCAAATCGCTTTGCTTGCTTACGCATTGCATCCATTAAATCTGGACCCATAATCCCATCAATAAATCCAGGGAAGTTTTCAACTTCAGTGGTGTTCATTAACGCACCACCAGCAGTCACGGAACCCTCATAAATAATTGGATTTAATTGCGCACGCGCAGCATAAATAGCGGCGGTATAGCCCGATGGACCAGAGCCAACAATTACTAAATTTTCGACTTCACTCATGGCTTCACCATAACCTTTCTTGGACCCGATTTATTCCCCATTTACCGCTGCGCCACGTGAAGATCGCAACAATCCGGTAACCATAGAAATCTCGGCTACCCGCAACAATTTCGCAATTAGGAAGTACCCAGAAGAGCTCACCAATAAGACTAAAAGCAGTGCCAAAGGCCCATGCCAATCAAAGATACGAGTGAGCATAAACATTGGCCCCATTGCAGCAACGGCGGCAAAAAATAGTTTTGAGTGCTGTCCCATAAATTGCGAGAAGTGAATTTTTCCAACGTGTTTCTTAATCAAATTGATTGTAATTACTAGCCCTGCGATGTAACTGACTGAAAATGCTAATCCCAAACATATAGTTACATATTCGTTCTTAACTGTATTTAAAGCCAAATACGATAATGCCACAGCAATTAAATTGATGACAAAAATCGAAACCACTTGAGTTTTGGTATCTTCAAAAGCATTAAATCCTCGAACCAAAATAATGTTTATTGAAAATGCTACAAGACCTAAACCAAGTGCTGACAATACGTAACCCATATAAGACGAATCGCTTCTGCTAATTCCAAAGAATAAGACTTCGGTTATCAACGGACCAAAAAAAGCTAATCCAACTGCGCTAGGAATCGTGATAACTGCTACTAAACGGATTGCTTTGACTAATTGTGATTTAACTTCATCAAAATCTTTGGCAATGACTAACCTGGATAAATGTGGCAACAACGCAGTAATTATTGAAATTGTCACAATCGAGTACGGCAACAACATAATCAAATAGGCGTTGCTGTAAGGCGTAAAACCAACCCCACGAGTTATTCCTTCTTGCGCACTTCGAACAGCAGCACTGGTAGCAACGTTTACTGTTACCAAATAACCGAGTTGCGAGATAATTACATAAACTAAAGTCCAGCCCGCAAGCTTGAAAGATTTCTCTAAGCCTTCAAACCCAAATTGAAACCGCAATTTAAATTTTGTGCGCGAGATAACTGGAATCAAAATTAGAGCCTGAATAACAGCGCCTAATGTGGTTCCCCAGCCAAGTACAGCTACTTGGGTATCGGTTATCGTTTCGGCACGAACACTAGGTGCGAAGTACAAAAAACCACCTAATAGAAATACTCCAACTAAGTTATTTAAAATTGGGGCCCACATTAAAGGCGCAAAAATTCCTCGGGCATTAGCCACCTGTCCCAGCATCGCATAAAGCACCAAAAAGAAGATTTGTGGCAAGCAGTAACGCATGAAAGCAACGGTTATCGAGTATTCGTTTTCAAACCCAGCTGAAGTGAACTCAGGTGCGTAAATCCGAACCAAAGCAGGGGCAAAGAGCATGCCTAGTGCAGTTAAAGCTAAAAGACTCACGCATATAGTTGTAACTAAACGAGAAGCAAAACCAACCCCACCATCTTCTTCTGAAAAAGAACGAATTAATTGCGGGACAAAGATTGCAGTTAGCGCACCACCAACAACTAAGTTATAAATAATATTCGGCATTGTATTTGCCACGTTGTAACCATCGGCCAGTAATGCAGTACCAAGAGCTGCTACTAACAGAACCCCACGAATAAAACCCGTGATTCGAGAAATTATAGTTCCGATAGCCATCGCACTAGAGGCGCGATATAAATCTACATTTCTCACTTCTTCTTCCGCCGGACCCGACGAATAGTTTGTAAAGTTGCTGCGACAAATAATAAGACAGCAGCGCTAGAGGTAAACCAAGCAACCCGAGAATCAACAATTGAAAGATTCAAATTCAATTGTGAATACTTGGTTATAGGAACACCTGTCTTGTCAGTTAAACGAGCTGCGACAGTAACGCTTCCAGGAGTAATAACGTTTGCTGGCAATGACAGTTGTTTTTTTGAGCTTGGGGCAATTGTTACATCAGAGATTCCTAAGATTTGAATTCTAGAATTGCGAGGCAATAACTCGAGAGAGACTGTGACTGGCGTACTGAAGTTGTTAACTAAAGTGATTGGCAATTTAACTTCAGTTGAAGTTAAACGATATCTACCTGATATAACTCTTAATTTTCTATTAGAGCGAGTAACCTCCTTATCTGCGCTCTTTAGAAGGCGGTCACGGAATTCTTTGTCGACGTTCGGATTTAATAGCCGAGCTTGTTGTAACCGTAGAGTTGTTAATTCGGGAGCATCAACCACACGGTCCAAATTTGTCAGCGCTCGTCGATTTTCAGCATATCTTTTGCGCAAAGAATTATCGCCTTTTAAGAAGCCCTTACTGTATTTGCCTGATTTATCGCTTGTAACAGAGCGACCTAGCAAACTAGCCAATCGCGCATTCGCATTTGAGTAGTAGAAATTCAACTCACCAGGGGCATAATTCTTAACTAATTGATAGGCCGGATTTCCATATGGCAAAACTACAACTTGGTCATTACTGGTTATGAAAGAAAATTGAGTTAGCCAATTCGTTGCGACAACAGAACCAATTCCGTCAATCTTCTCACCACCCACCAAACCAATTTTGTATTCATCTTTCATCGCAATTACATCGTCAATGAATGCTGCATCAACTACCCAGATGCGAGGACGATTAACTGGGGAAAAAACTAATTTTCCAAAATCACCAGTCGGCGCTAAACGTGTAGCAAGATCATCGCTATAAAAATAACCACTAAAATTTCGATTTGGTTCAGTAACCAATCTAATAACTTTGACATCTGCTGCGTGGGCAGGCAAGTTGGCAAATTGCAGACCGAGAATTATTACAAGAACTAACCAAACTCTTTTCATAATGTGATCTCGCCGCTTTTTGCGATCAGCTTCTTTTCGTCTGGGTAAGCTAACCGTTCTACAATTTCAGAGAGTGGAAACCAAGAGACTTCGTCTACTTCGGTGATTTGTGGCGTGAGTTCACCAGAAACTTCTTTAAAGATGAAGTGGTGAACTGTCTTGTGAATTCTTTTGCCACCTGCCATAAACCAGAAATCAATCACACCAATTGATTTGGTGATCTCTGAAGTAATGCCAGTTTCTTCCTGCACTTCGCGAATAGCGGCTTGCTCGGGTGTTTCGCCAGCTTCGATATGTCCCTTGGGTAGGGACCAAAGTAAACGCTCGCGCAATGCATCCTTATGATCTATGCGACCAATTAAGAGCCCACGCGTTCCAGAAAAATCGATAACTAAGCCGCCAGCGCTAACCTCATCAACGCGTTTTGCATAAGGTCGACGCTCAGGACTCTTCTTATTTAGATTTTTGTCAGGTGTTTTTAGGGCAGGCGAATTTCCATCGGTCTGGGTTGTAACTGCTTGTGGGGCGCGATTGCCGGGACGTCTACGTCGCCGTTTTTTCTTCGTACCTTCGCTGCCCGCACTAGGTGCCGGGGTCATGGACCAAGGGTAGTCCTCTAGCCTTACCTATTGTGACGAGTCCATTAGGTGCCGCAGGCGAAATAGCTATTCGCTCGCTCATCGAACGCGCCCCCCTAGCCAGTTCGCTGGCGGCTGCCTACAAATCGGCTGGATTTAAGTTAGCGCTAGTTGGTGGACCGGTTCGAGATGCAATCTTGGGGCGATTAGGAAACGATTTAGATTTCACGACCAATGCGTTGCCGCTTGAAAGTAAAAAGATTTTAAAAATCTGGGGCGAAAATGTTTGGGATACCGGAATTGAATTCGGAACTGTCGCAGCAAAACGCGGTGACACAACTGTTGAAGTAACAACATATCGCAGCGACAAGTACGACCCGGAAAGTCGTAAACCTGAAGTTGAATTCGGTGACAACATCGTAGGCGATTTATCGCGTCGTGATTTCACTGTTAACTGCATGGCACTTGAATTAACAACCGCAACACCAGAATTCATAGATCCATTTAACGGATTAGCTGATTTAGCAAAACAAATTTTGCGCACCCCTGTTACACCTGAACAATCTTTCTCAGATGATCCGCTGCGAATGATGCGCGCTGCTCGTTTTGCCAGCCAATTGAATTTTGAAATTGAAGAATCAACTTTGTCGGCAATGAAAGAAATGGCTTCCCGAATCTCGATTGTCTCTGCTGAACGTATTCGAGACGAATTCACTAAATTATTAATGTCAAATAATCCCCGACGTGGAATTTCGATCATGGTAGATACTGGATTAGCTGCACTTGTAATTCCAGAAATTCCAAAACTTAAATTGGAAATCGACGAACATCATCACCATAAAGATGTTTACGAACATTCAATCACCGTATTAGAACAAGCAATCGCGCAAGAAGAACGTCTTGGCGGACCAAACTTAATAATTAGACTAGCTGCGTTATTACACGACATTGGAAAGCCTAAAACCCGTGCTCTTATTGACGGTGGCGGAGTTTCCTTTCATCATCACGAAGTTGTAGGCGCTCGCCTAGCGCGTGAACGGCTTAAGAAGCTGCGTTATTCCAGTGAAGTAGTTGAGTCAGTTGAAACCCTTACTGCGCTTCATTTGCGCTTTCATGGCTATGGCGATGGCGAATGGAGTGATTCAGCGGTACGCCGTTATGTGCGCGATTCTGGTGATTTATTGGTTCATTTACATGTATTGACTCGAGCTGACTGCACAACACGTAATGTGCGCAAAGCTGAACGATT
>Ga0209597_1000107_pt1 | contig 50450 bp, 45 predicted proteins | sample M_140625_MF_Meta_FD_187316 | JGI IMG/M metagenome (GOLD analysis project Ga0209597, IMG submission 187316) | Freshwater microbial communities from Lake Montjoie, Canada to study carbon cycling - M_140625_MF_MetaG (SPAdes) (version 2) | ecosystem: Environmental > Aquatic > Freshwater > Lake... | reverse complement strand
TGGAGCGGTTGAACGACGAGGTCCCAGCGCTTAGCGTCGATTTGTACCCATTGCATCCGGTGGACCGTCGGCTCATGAGGGAGTTGGATGGCTTCCCATTTCTGGGTCGGGTCAGCGGGGGCCTTTAGGTAGAACACGGCACCACTGTTGACGGTGTCGGACGGGTTCCAGCCGGCGCCGACGGCGATTTCGCATTTTCCATTGATGACTTGGGCCGCGACGCAGACGTTATCGAGTTTGGTCAGGTTCTCGGCGATGACGTGCTTCTTCCACGTCGGATTCTGATACCATTGTACCGTGTGCTGGTCGGCCAAGATGATGTCGGGCTTCCCGTCGCCATCGACGTCGGCAATCGCGAGCCCGTAGCCGATGGAGACCTTGTCGATCTCCTGTAGTCGGAACTTGGGTTCCGCCGGGGCGGCGAGGACGAGCAAGGGGCAGAGTGTCAGGAGCGGGGTCAGCTTCATGAGGATGGTCTTAAACCGTCCGACCCCACCTGTCCACCTCGGTTCCCTCCACGTCCCCGCCTCGCACAACGGGGTCAGACCCTATTAGTGGGGTCTGACCCTATCGTCATGCTGTGGTGTTGATAAGGGTTTGAGGTCGCTCGAGACGCGCTTAAGCAAGACGCATGCTGCCCCGCAGGTCCTTTCTGAAGTTTGGCGCCGTCGCATCGCTGGCGACCGTGTCTGGCGTCTCCGCCCGTTTGGCCGCGGCCGATAAGCCAGCGGCGCCGGCCTTCACTCCGGTCGCCTTCGCGGTCGTCGGGGATACGCATTACTTCGCCGACAGGGACGACCCCACGTCGCTTAACCCCGCTTCCCGTACAACGACCTCCGCCCTTATTGAGCAGCTCAACCGCCTCCCTGGCTCCGAGTTCCCCACCTCGATTGGTGGCGGCAAGGTGTTGCCCTTGAGTCAGGTCATCCACGTCGGCGACTGCATCGACAGCGGCGATAAGAATGGAGCCGTCATCTCCAAGATGCAGGCCACTGAGTGGAAGGAATGGCAGGCCGACTATGGTTTAGACGGTAAGGACGGCCGGCTCAAGTACCCCACGTACGAGATCCACGGCAACCATGATGGCCCGCATGGCAAGGGCCTCGTCCTCGACGGTATCATCGCGCGAAATAAGCAGCGCAAGGACCTTAAGGCCATCTCGGCGAACGGCCTCCACTATGCGTGGGTCGTGAACGACGTGCACTTTATCAACCTCGGCATCACGGTTGGCCAAGTGAAGTCCGTCACCCGCAAGCGCCGCTACGACCCGATGGACAGTCTCGATTTCCTCGTGGATTATCTCGCCAAGCACGTCGGCAAGTCCGGCGCCCCCGTCGTGATCTCGCACCACGTGGACTTTGCCCGCTATGCCTTGCCCGTGGCGGACGACCTCGTCCTCAAGAACGAGTGGGACTATGCGGACGTGCAGGCCTTTCACGACGCCCTCAAGCCTTACCGCATCGCTGGCATCTTTTACGGCCACACCCATATGCGCGCCGTCTTCGCGTGGCGCGGGCCGAAGCCCGACCCCGTCGTCGCTGGCAAGCCGCTACCTCTGGGCATCCCGACCTTTAACACGGACAACTCCGCGCACTTCGGCGGACCCACGCAGGCGTTTCTTTACGTGGAGGTTCATGCGGAGGATATCCTGGTCCGCGAACTCGCGACCAAGGACGCTTGGAAGACCTCCGCCTGGACCGAACTCTCCTGGCGCTTGCCGCACTACACCGGTTGACCGGTGCCAGGCCTAAACAACGGGGTCAGACCCTATTAGTGGGGTCTGACCCTATCGCCGCGTTTAGCGGAGGAGGGCGGGAAAGAGTTTCCCCAGGCCGTCGGCCATAATCTCGACGCCGATGGCGGCGAGGACGAGGCCCATGAGGCGGGTCATGACATTGATGCCAGTCTGACCGAGGAAGCGCGTGATACGCGTGCTGGCGAACAGGCAGGCGAAGGTCGCGAGGGCGCCGACGACGGCGTAGCCCACGAGGAGTGCTTGGTCGGCGAAGCCTTGCGACTTCTCGGCGTAGATGACCATGGTCGAAATCGTCGCTGGGCCAGTGATGAGCGGCACCGCCAACGGCGAGACCGCGACGCTATCCCCCGCGTCGAGTTTCTCCGTCGCTTGGCTTAGGTCGTGATCAGAGCTATCGGCCGGCTTGGCATTGAGCATCTGTACGGCGTTGATGAGCAGCAGGACGCCGCCGCCCACCTGGAAGGATGCGATCGAGATCCCGAAGAAGCGCAGTAACTGGAGCCCAGCAAGGGCGCTCGTCGCAATGACGAGGAAAACCGTGAGTGTACTCACCCAGATGGTGCGTTGGCGCTGGGCTGGGGTGAGACGCGACGTGAAGTGGATGAAGAACGGGATCACGCCGATCGGGTTCAGGACGGCGAGCAACGTGAGGAGTGGCTTCAGGTAATCCATGGAGACCTCACGATGGCTAAGCTTCCCGATGGTGCAATGACGTGAAATGCCCATGAACAATCATTCGGCCGAATTACTCCGTCCACCCGCCCGCTTTCGCTCTTTAAGTGCGCTTTACGCCGTCAAACGCTCAAGACACTCCGCGTAGAGTGCCTGGGTTTTCGCTACGACATCGTCGGGCAGGCGTGGTCCGGGGGCGGTCTTGTCCCACGGCTGGGCCTCGAGCCAATCGCGGACGAACTGCTTATCATAGGAAGGCTGAGCGCGACCGGGCTGCCAGGTCGAAGCCGGCCAGTAGCGGGAAGAGTCGGGCGTCAGGACTTCGTCGATGAGGACCAGTGAGCCGTCGGGTGCGGTGCCGAATTCGAACTTCGTGTCAGCGAGGATCACGCCAGCCTTGGCGGCGCGTTCGGCGCCCATGCGGTAGAGTGCGATGGATGTATCATGCACTGTGCGGAAGACCTGCGCGCCGAGGGTCTGCTCGCACTGCGCGTTGGTGATCGCCTCGTCGTGGCCCTCGGCGGCCTTGGTCGATGGAGTGAAAATGGGCGTCGGTAGCTGCGACCCATCGAGCAGGCCGGCGGGCAGGGCGTGATCGAGGATGGCCCCGGACTTCTTGTATTCCTTAAAGCCGCTGCCAGCGAGGTAACCGCGGACGACGGCCTCGACGGGCAAGGGGACGAGTTTACGCACCAGCATCGAGCGTGGAATCAGGTGCTCGTGACCCTTCAGCGCACGGGTCAGCGCCGTGGCGTGGTCGGGCACCAGATGTGTCGGAAACACTGCCTTCGCCTGTTCAAACCACCAGAGGCTGATGTGCGTGAGCAGGATACCTTTGCCGGGGACGCCGTTGGGCATGACGACGTCGAAAGCGGACAGGCGATCTGTCGCCACGATGAGGTAGAATTCGCCCAGGTCGAAGACCTCGCGGACTTTCCCCTTCGCCTTCAGCGGGAAGGGCAGGCCGGTCACGGTCATCAAGGCTTCCTTGGGCAAGGGCGGCGTTTTCATCCTGCCACGGAGATAGGCGAGGGCGGGCCAAGAGGGCAAGGACAACGCACGCCGTTTCGGCGTTGTCGTGCTGGGTTGGCCCGATAGGTTAATACACCGATCGGATGCTCGTCCACGACGCCCATTGCCATTACCAGTTCGCCGAAGTCCCGGCCGCGGCCGTTGAACTCGCGCGGCGCGAAGGCGTCGGTTATGCCGTCGTTAACGGCAGTGCCCCCGTGGATTGGCCCGACGTCGTCGCCCTCGCGGCGCGTGATGCGAGGAACCTCCCCGCCTTCGGCCTGCACCCTTGGGACGTTCCCACCGCCCCCCTCGGCTGGGAGGCGCAGCTTCGGGCCATCTTGGTCGCGCATCCGCAGGCCTCGGTCGGCGAGATGGGCTTGGACCGTTGGGTGGAAGGCCATGACCCCGTCGCGCAGGTAGCAGCCTTTCGGGTGCAGCTCGCCTTAGCCGTCGAACTCGAGCGTCCGCTCACGATTCATTGCGTACGCGCGATGGGTCCGCTCATGGATATTTTGCGGACCACGCCTGTTCCGCGGCGCGGTTTTCTCCTGCATAGCTGGAACGGCCCGGTTGAACTCGTCCCGGAGCTTGTTCGCCTGGGCGCTTACTTTTCTTTCAGCGCGCATCACCTCCGTCCCACCAAGGCCGACCTCCGTGCGCAGTTCGCGGCCGCGATTCCCTCGGAGCGTGTGCTCGTCGAGACCGATGCGCCGGCGTTATGCCCGGCCCCGCAGTACCGTCGGCAGGAGCTCCCGCCAGACGCGGCGGGCGTTGAGCAGAATCACCCGGTAAACCTTTTAGTTAACTTGGAGGAACTCGCGCGGACCCGGGGACTTCGGCCAGAGCAGGCCGCGGAGCTCACGCGCGTGAACTTCACGCGCTTATTCCTTGGGCAATAAAGCGAGCCGCAGCGCTTCGCCCGCGGCGGCGAGCCCAAACGCGCCCGCCACGTGGGCCGCCGTCCCGTAGCCCCATTCGCAGTTGGGGTGCAGGTCTTCGCCCTCGGGGATTTCGCTGCCGGGCAGCCCCGCGCAGTCGGTTGGCTGTGTGAACGGTTCGTCGGACCACACGCAAGAGACGTGGAACGGCGCTTTACCGCGCGGGAAGTCGAAGTTTTGGCGCAGCCGTTTGCGCACCAGCATCATCAACGGGTCGTCACGCGAATCACGGAGGTCGGTCACCTTCAGGCGCGTCCCATCGAGGCGGCCCGCGCAACCCCCGACCGTCACCACGCGGAGTTTCCGGTTCAACGCTTCGGCGATCAGCCCGCACTTCGGCGATAGCGCGTCCATCGCATCGATGACGACACCCTCAAAGCCGGTGAGGACCTCATGCGGGTTAAAGCGGGACAAGAAGCGCGTGTGGAGCGTTGTCTGGATGCCCGGGTGGATGGAACGGGCGCGGGCCGCGACGGCTTCGGTTTTGGCTTGGCCCTCGGCTCCGGCGACCGCGTGCAGCTGCCGGTTCGTATTAGAAATACAGACGGCATCCCCGTCGACCAGCACCAGGTGGCCGACTCCGGAGCGGGCGAGCGCCTCGGCTGTCCAAGAGCCCACGCCACCCAGTCCCACAATCATGAACCCGCTGCGCGACAGTCGCTCTAAGCCGGCCAGCCCGTAGAGGCGGCCGACGCCAGCGAAACGTTCGAGGTAGGCGGAATCCATGCAGGGGTATCGAAGGCGGAAACCCTTGCCTATCCAAGAAACAAAACGCTCCGGGCTTGAACGGAGCCCGAACCCCGCAAAGATAGCCCTCCTCTTCCTTTCCATGGCCGACTCCGAAACCAAAGTCCCAACCATCCTCTTGGCCCCTACGTCGCCTCTCTGGTACCACGCTGCGATGTGGGCCGTGGGCGGACTTTCCCTTGGTCTCCTGATTGCCTTTGGGTTCGTCCTGCGCGACCATTTTCAGGCCGACAGCATGGCACTTGTCTATCGCGATGCCCGGGCGCCGCTTATTCAGTACCATCTCGAGAAAGGCGCGTGGCCGGCCAAGTTCGACTTCCGCGTCCCCCCGGCCGACCTCGCCGCCTTCGGTTTCGCCAAAGCCGTGCAACCGGCGTTGGACAAGGCCTCCGTTAATGGCACCTGGAGTTTCACGCCGGACAGCCCTGCCGGTAAAGGTATCCCCGCCGTGGTCTTCACCCCTTCGACGCCGGACACCAGCGCACTGCGCATCTTACTCGTCGTGGATGGACGACTCGACGATGGCGATGGCGCCAAAGGCATCTTCCGGGTCTCCGAGACCGAAGCCGCCTTTACACTGAAGGCCGAGTGATGGCCTCGGCGCGCGAGCGCAGGTCAGCTTCATAGAGCGCGTTCACCAGCTCGTCGAGGTCGCCCTCGAGGACCTGTTCAATCCCGTGGACCGTGAGGTCGATTCGGTGGTCGGTGATGCGGTTCTGCGGAAAATTATAGGTCCGAATACGTTCCGAGCGATCGCCCGACCCGATCATGTTCTTACGGGTATCGGCCCGGACCTCGCGTTCCTTGGCGCGGGTCAGGTCGAGGAGGCGCGAACGCAGCACGCGGAGGGCCTTTTGGCGGTTACGGAGCTGGGAACGCTCGTCGGCGCAGTAGACCATCAACCCTGTGGGCTTGTGGATAATTTGGACCGCGGATTCCGTCTTATTAACGTGTTGGCCGCCGGCACCGGAAGCGCGGGCCACGGACATGTCGAGGTCTTCGGGCTTGAGCACTACTTCGGCCTCTTCGGCTTCGGCGAGGACTGCGACCGTGGCGGCGGAAGTATGGACGCGGCCAGAGGCCTCAGTGGCGGGGACGCGTTGAACGCGGTGGACGCCAGCTTCGTGGCGGAGCAGGGCCGTGGCCCCTTCGCCTTCGATGAGTAGAACCGCTTCGCGGACCCCGCCGAGGTCGGAGTGGGACAAGGACATCAACTCGCACTTCCAGCCCTTGCGTTCGGCGAAGCGCGTGTAGGCCCGGAGCAGTTCGGAGGCGAACAAAGAGGCCTCTTCTCCTCCCGTCCCAGCGCGGATTTCCACCATCGCATTGCGGGAATCGTCGGGATTGGGTGGGACAATAGCCTTAATCAGAAGGTCGCGGGCGAGCTCGACCATGGGCGTTAGGCGGCGGATTTCGTCATCGGCCATTCGGCGCATCTCGGGGTCGGTTTCGTGGGCGAGGGCGCGGGCTTCGGCGAGCTCTTTCTCTAGGCTCGTCAGCAGGTCATCAGCTTTGACCGCCTTACCGGTGAAGCGCAGTTCGGCCCCAAGGGCGGCGGCCCGACGGCTATCCCCGAACGTCGCCGGATCGGCCATGAACCCTTCTAGTTCGGCAAGGCGACGGCGGAGGCCTGAAAGGTCGGGTCTGAGGGGGGCTTCGGCCATGGTGGGTGGAGCGGGAATCGGGCTTGGACAGCGGGGCTCCCTCCGTTAGTTAATGGATGCTTGGGGACTCACCCCGCAAGCCCGACCTTTCACCCTCTTCCGATTTAGCATGCAGACCAAGGAACCCGCCCTACGCGGCAGCCACGTCCTCACCTGTGTCTGGGACTTTGATAAGACCCTTTGTCCCGGGTACATGCAGACCCCACTCTTCCGCGCCTTCGGCGTCGATGAAGAGCAATTCTGGAAGGAAACCAACCAGTTGCCGGCCTTGTATGCCCGCAAAGGCATCCGCACCTCGAAGGACTCCGTCTACCTAAATCACCTGCTCAGCTATGTGAAGTCAGGCCCCATGAAGGGTCTCACGAACCGCCAGCTCCGCGCGCTGGGCGGCGAAATCGAGCTCTGCCCAGGCCTTCCCGAATTTTTCCCAGCGCTCAAGGAGTTCGTCCGCGAACTCGGCCGTAAGCATAACGTCGAGGTCAGCCTCGAGCATTATGTCATCAGCACGGGTCTCGCCGAGATGATCCGCGGCACTTCGCTTGCGCCGCACTGCGATGAAATTTACGGCTGCGAATTTCTCGAGCACCCCCTGCCTCCGCACTTCAGTAAGCAGGACGAGCTGGCACTCGAGTTGCCGACCGAGATCACGCAAGTCGCCGCGATGGTCGACAACACCATCAAGACCCGCTTCCTCTTCGAGATCAATAAAGGCTCGAATAAGAATCCGGAGATCGACGTTAATTCCGTCGTGCAGGCCGAAGATCGCCGCGTGCCTTTCGAGAATATGATTTACGTCGCGGATGGCCCCAGTGATGTCCCGGTCTTCTCGCTTTTACGCAAGAACGGTGGCAAGGCTTTTGCCGTCTACGTTCCGACGAACGAAGCCGAGTTCGCACAGAACGACGCGCTCCTCCAGGCTGGACGTGTGCATGGCTACGGCCCGTGCGACTACAGTCATGCCGCCTTCACCCCGAAGTGGATTCGCCACGCCCTGACCGGCATGGTTGAACGCCTTGCGCAAGAGCGCACCCGTGCCCTTGCCGCCCGCGTGACCCGCCCGCCGCGCCATATTCACGCCGACCCGACGGCGCCCCGCACCGACGTGACGTCGCAGGGCAACCTCTTCGGCGAATAATTTCATGCCCGCCCCTGCCCGTAAGCGCACCGCCACTTTGGCCACGCCCGCCAGCGAAAGCCGCCCGATCCTTGCGGTCGTGCTCGGCCTCGTCGCGGCCTTCTTCATCCTCGCGTTCATTTCTCACTCCGTCACGGACGAGAACTTTTTGCCTAGCCTGTTTACGACGACGACCGACCTCAGTAAGACGCAGAATTACTGTGGTGCGTTCGGCGCGACGGCGGCCTTCACCCTTTTTCATCTCTTTGGCTACGGGGCCTTTTTTGTCCCCGCGTTTCTTTTCGCAGCGGCGTGGTTTGCGCTTAACAATCGGGCGCATACCCTCTGGCCGACGAAGGTCGCGTTGATGTCCGCCTGCGTGCTTTTCGGTGCCCCGATGTTGACCTTGTGGCTGGGCGCTGATGCCTCGGGCACCTTTGATCCCAAAGGCCCCGGCGGCGTCCTTGGTGGCTTCATCTATCTCAAGCTCTGCCAGCCGGTCCTTGGCGACTTGGGCACTTGGATCCTCGTCTTCCCTTATGGCTTCTGCTTGCTTGGTGCGTTAGCGGATGACCCGAAGGCCACCCTGAACGCTTGGATTACCGAAATGCGCGATGGCGTGGGGGCTTGGAATACCGAGCGTAAGGCGGCGGCCGCCCGCGAGGCCAGCGAACGCCAACGCAAGCAGCAGCAGGCGGCCGAGCTCCGCCGTAAGCAGCAGGATATTGCCGGTGCCGAAGTCACTGCGATGCCTTCCGCCGCCGCCAAGCCCATGGTGAAGATTGAAGACCTTCCCTTGGATGATGATGCCGACATCGAGCCAGCGCCGCGCGAGGAAGTCGCCGCCAAGGGCCCGGCCACTATCCAGCCGGAGAATGTCACCATCACCCCGTTGAAGGATAATAAGCCTACGGACGAAGAGTCCGCGGCAGAAGATGCGGATGAGCTTAAGGCTGCGACGACCAAGCCGCGCAATCCGGTTAAGCCGCTCGAGCCCGCCGGCTCGGGTAAGGTCCTCATCGTGAAGCCCGAGGAGATTGAACGTGCCAAGACTTCCCAGCAGCTCAAGAAGGACGGCAAATACCTTTTCCCCCCGCTCAACCTCCTGAACGAGCCCAAGGCTAGCACTAACGGCCCAGCGGAAGATTTCCGCCAGCGCGCCCAGGACCTCATCGAGACCCTCAAGCAGTTCAAGGTCGAGTGCGTCCCGATCGACCCCGCCAACGGCGTCGATGTTGGCATTCAGCAGGGCCCCTCCATCACGCGTTACGAGATCAAGCCTGCGCCGGGCGTGCGTGTCGAAAAAATCGCCAACCTCTCGAATAACATCGCGATGAACCTTGCGGCTGTGGCCGTGCGTATCCTCGCGCCGGTCCCGGGTAAGGGCACCGTCGGCATCGAGATCCCGAATAAAAACCGCAAGGACGTGCTCTTGCGCGAGATCATTGAGTCCAAGGCTTGGGCGGAATCTGCGATGGAGCTGCCGGTTGTGCTCGGCGTGGATAGCGTCACGAATAAGCCCGTCATCCAGGACCTTGCGAGGATGCCGCACGCGCTCATCGCCGGCGCGACTGGCCAGGGCAAGTCCGTCTGCCTCAACGCAATCATCGTTTCGCTCCTCTATCGCTGCACCCCTCAGGACCTCCGTTTCATCATGGTCGACCCGAAGGTCGTCGAGCTGCAGATTTACAATAACCTACCGCACCTCCTGATTCCGGTCGAGACCGACCCCAAGCGCGTGCCCTCGGCCCTCAAGTGGCTCATCGCGGAGATGTCGCAGCGCTATAAGATTTTCGCCAAATGCGGCGTGAAGAATATCACTGGCTTCAACGCCAAGCTCGCCAAGGAAGCCGGCTTACCGAAGCAGGAAGAACTCCCGCTAAGCCCGGAAGAACAGTCGGCGGCGCAGGCGGCGGCGGATGCGGTCATCGACGATGGCGTCCGCGTGCCGACCGAGAAGCTCCCTTACATTGTTTGTATCATCGACGAGATGGCGGACTTAATGATGGTCGCAGCCAAGGATATGGAGACCTCGGTCGCGCGCATTGCGCAGCTGGCCCGCGCCGCTGGTATCCACCTCGTGCTCGCAACCCAGCGTCCATCGACGGATGTCATCACCGGCCTGATTAAGGCAAACCTGCCCACGCGGATCGCCTTCAAGACCACTTCGCAGATCGACTCGCGCACCATCCTAGACCGCGGCGGCGCCGAGACCCTCGTCGGTTGTGGTGACATGCTTTTCGTGCCTCCGGGTAGTTCCACGCTCAATCGCGTGCAGGGCGCCTTCGTTGGCGAGCAGGAAGTCTCGGCGATTGTTGAGTATCTCCGCGAGAAGAATGGTCCGCCGGAGTTCGCCCAAGAAGTGGTTGAAGCCATCCAAGAAGCCGCCGAGGGTGGCGAAGGGGGCGGGGCCGACGGTGAAGATGGCGAAGATCCACTCGTTGCGCAGAGCTGGGCCATCATTAAGGAGTCCCGGCGCGCTTCAGTCTCGATGCTGCAGCGTCGCCTTAAGTTAGGCTATAACCGTGCGGCCCGCATCATGGATATCCTCCATGACAAGGGCTACGTCGGCCCAGAGAACGGCTCGAGCCCGCGTGAGATCTTGGTCGACTAATTGTCCAGCGATGAGTTCCGCCCGCGTCCTGCTCTGCCTGCTCACGGCTGGGTTGCTCGCATGTACCACCGCGCCCGGGCGAGTCTCCGCCAAGATTCATTTCCCCCTGGACGGTATCCACGCTGACGGCTTGAGCGGTCCGGCGGATGGGCTGGTCTCGATTGATTACGAATTCTGTGTTCCCGCGGACCCGTTAGTTTTAGCGGAGATCAAACGCCTCGACCCGAGCGTGAAGGTTTCTCTAGTCGCGCGCGGCCGAATTGGTCGCCGGGACGGGCAGGCCTTGTGTATCGGTAACACGCATCAGCAAGACTGGCGTGCCATCTTGGAGCGATTGGCGGCCCGCTCGGACATCACGGAAATTCGCCGCTGTTATTTTGAGTAGGCACAAAAAACCCGGGCTCCTGACGGAGACCGGGTTGATGAACGAACTCTCGCGGGCGAATTACTTCGCAGCCGGAGCGGCGGGGTCGGTCGCGGGAGCGGCCGGAGCGGGAACAGCCGGCGCGACTGGGACGACTTCTTCACCCTTCTTCTTTTTCTTCTTCTCACCCTTTTCCTTCTTTTCGCCCTTCTTCTTCTTTTCGGTTTCAGCTGGGGCGGTGGTCGGAGGGGTCACCGGCGGTGTGGCCTTGGTCGGGTCAACCGCAGGAGCTGGAGCGGTCGGATCGACGGCGGGAGCCGTGGCGGGAGCATCGGCCGCGAAGGCGAGGCCGGTGACGAGGAGGAGGGCGAGGACGGAGGTGCGCATAGGAGTGTACAGATAAAACCCCGTTAAGCTTCAATGGTTACAGTGGCCTTACCCAAAGAAAAAACCCCGGCGTTCCGGGGTTTTGGGGGGTGTCGCGAGGGCTTACTCCTTTTGGGGAGCCCCTTCGACCTTTACGCCGAAGACTTTACCGTCTTTGGCGCCTTCTTCCGTGGCGGCGGGCTTCTTCTTTTTTTCGGGCTTAGCCGCTGGCTCTGCTCCGGTGGCGGCTTCTTCAGAAGCGGGCTTCTTCTTGGCCTTGCTGGCTTCCTTGGCGGCGGCGGCGGTGCCGGCGACGCCCGCTTCAACGAGTTTAGCGGAACCTGGGGAAGGTGCGGCCGAATCACCACCAAGGCCTTGGAGGCGCTTAATTTCTTCCATGGCCGCCTTGGTGGCTTCGTTGGCAATCTGCGTGGCGGCATCAATGGAGTTGCCGACGATGGAGGCAGGGCTACCAGCGTCCGGGGCCGCGGCGGCATCTTCGCCTTTCTTCTGTTTCTTGGGCGGAGGCGTGGCTGGGTCGGTCGGAGTGGTGCCGTCGGTGGTAGGGATTGGATTGCCAGCGACATCGGTCGGGGCCGCCGCGGTGGTCTTACTCGTCTTCGACTTCACGCTCGGCTTCGCCGGCGTATTGGTGGTCGAATTCTTATTCGTGGTCGTCGCATTGCCGCTGTTGTTGGCGGGTTGCGTGTTGGTCGCGGCGGCGAGCAGGGCGAGAACGAGGAGGTTCATATTACAGATACAACACCACGCCAGGGGGGAGGTTTCAACCCTTGTCGAGCAGGCGGACGGGGCAGACGACCTTGAAGTTGCCTAAAACGGCTATAACTAGGCTAATTCCCGCTTTTTGCCGAGGGAAAGGACCAACTAAGTCCCCAAGACGAGGAACGTAATACCTTTCTGGATAACCATTGGGGGCCACAGAGATACCCCCGGCGTTACTGTAGGGAATCCGTCGCTACTGGCCCAAGCCGCTTAGCGTGAACGTCCGCAGAATGATTTCGCGGCGATTACGCGTATAGCTAACGCGGAGGACGGGGACGCCCTGTTCCGAGTCGAGGAAGGCCGACGGGTAGGACACCTCACCCTTGGTGACCTCATCGATGCGGATCAGGGAGGTCCAAGCGTGCCCGTCGGCGGAAAGGAGGACGGCGTCGAGCTGAAGACGGTTCGGGCCGGGGTTGAGGACGAGGACCGTTTGGCCGGCGGGGAGCAGGAGCGCGTCGAGGCCGGAATTGGGATTGGCTTGGCGAGGTTGCGCTGGGCGGAGTGGCGACCACGAACGCCCGTCGTCGGAAGATTCGGTGCGGGCCACGACCCCTTCGCGGGTACGGGCATAGGCCACGAGTCGACCCGCTCCGTGGTCGACGAGCGCAGGTTGGATTGCGTTGAGGGGCGAGGAGTCGTCGGCTGGGGCGCTCCGACTCCAGTGAGCGACCGCGGACCAGTCTCCTGGCTGGGTGCAGCGTTCGAAGTGAACGCGCCAAGGCTTCGTCCCAGTCGCTACTTCGGTGCTACTGCCGAAGAGCACCGAGCCATCGGGGCGAGCGAGCGCGTGGCAGCGGATGGGACCGAGGAAGCCAGCCGGTAAGCGGCGGGCACTGGACCAGGTTAGGCCGCCGTCGGTTGATTGACTGAACCAGCCTTCCCAGTCGGGAATCCGTTTGGACGCTTTATAGAAAAGCGTGAGGGAGCCATTGGCGCTTACGAAGAGCACGGGATTCCAGCAAGGCACTCCTGGGTGGACCGCGATGGTGACTGGGCGTTTCCATTGGCTGGAGCCAGGTTGCTGGCGCGTGAAGCGGATGACCACGTCGTTCGCCCCTTCCTTGGTTCCGGAGAACCATGCCGCGGCGAGGGATCCGTCGGGCAACTTGACTAGGTTGGACGCATGACATTCAGGGCCGAACCCGTCACTTAAGACTGTTTCCGAGCGGAAAGCCGCCATCGGCTTCGACGCCACCGTACAGCCGCCGAGTAGAAGGGCTAAAATCGTTAAAATAGCGGTGCGAGCTCTAAGCATACCTACAAGCACAAATCTTCTTTAACGGCTTGCAACGCTACGTTGTTCAGCAACTTCGGTGGCATGCCTAAAATTAGTGAATTGTTCACTCAGAACCAAAACTGGTCAGAGGACATTCGCCGGAAGCGGCCCGAGTTTTTCGAGACCCTCTCGAAGCAACAAAGCCCGAAGTTCCTCTGGATTGGTTGTGCGGACAGCCGGGTGCCGGCGAATGAAGTCGTCGGACTCCTTCCCGGAGAGCTCTTCGTGCACCGTAACGTCGCTAACCTCGTCATCCACACCGACCTCAACTGTCTCTCGGTGCTGCAGTACGCTGTCGATGTCCTCCAAGTCGAGCACGTCATTGTTTGCGGGCACTATGGTTGTGGGGGCGTGCAGGCTTCCCTTGAGCGCCGCAAACTAGGCCTCATCGACAACTGGTTACGGCATATTCGCGACGTCCATCATAAGCATGTCATGGCGGTTGAGAACGTGCTGGGCCCCGCAAAATTAGACACCCTCTGTGAGCTCAACGTCATCGAGCAGGCCTACAATGTCTGCCACACCACCGTTGTCCAAGACGCGTGGGCACGGGGGCAGAAGGTGCAAGTCCATGGCTGGATCTATGGCCTGCGCGATGGCCTCTTGAACGACCTGGGGATGAACGTATCGGCACTCGAAGAAATCACCCCAGCCTATGGTAAGGCCTTGGCTCGTTACCATAAGGCCTAGTCCCTGAGGCGCAGGGACACTTGAGTGGCCTGCGGATGCGGCTTGTTTTGGGGGATGCTCCCCGAAGATCGCCCGCGTGAAAGATTGGCCCGGCTCGGTCCCAGAGCCTTGATGGATGAAGAACTCTTCGCCTTGCTTATCGGTGCTGGGACGAAGGGCTCCCCAGTGCAGCAAGTGTCGCAGGCGTTGTTAAAGGAAGCCGGTAGTTTGGCGACGATGGCGACCTGGGAAGCTGCGGACTTTGTGCGGGTGCGTGGACTGGGTCCAGCCAAGGCGGCGGAACTTTCCGCGGTGATGGAGCTGGCGCGGCGGATTCGTGAACGTGCGCAAGACCCCGGCGAGAAGTTAGACGCGCCCTTAAAGGTCTGGGCGCGGATGGAGCCGTTGGCGGCTGGCCTCACCGTCGAAAAGTGTTGGGTCCTCTGCCTCAATCGCCGCAACCGCCTCCTCGCCTTGCATGAAGTCAGTTCGGGGACGGCGACGAGCGCGCTGCTGCATCCGCGGGAGGTTTTTAGGCAAGCCCTACGGCACGGAGCCCCGGCCGCCATTGTCGCCCACAATCATCCCAGCGGCGACCCCACGCCAAGTGCGGCCGATCGCACCGTCACCCGGCAATTGGTCGAGGCGGGTCGGGTCGTGGGGGTGGAGTTGGTGGACCATGTGGTCATGGGCCGCCCCGAGGCCGATCCTGCGGGGAAAGGCTGGTTTAGCTTCGGGGAAGCAGGCTTGATTTAGCGGAACTTCCCGATGGGCTTAAGGGTCATACCCCTGCATGCCCCTGGCTCGTGTCCTAAAAATTATCGGTGCCCTGTGCGCCGTTGGGTTGATCGCCGTCGGCGTTCGTCAGGGGCAGCGTTATTATAAGAAGAACGTCGCCGACCCACGTACGGGTGAAGTCGTCTACCGGGCGGAGTGCTTGCGTTGCCATGGTCCCATGGGGCAGGGCGTTGCTGGTAAGTCCGACGAGCCGCTCGTCGGCGAGAAGTCGGTCGCTTTCCTTGCCAAGTATGTGGCTAAAGAAATGCCAGAGGACGACCCTGGTTCCTTGTCGTCGGCCGAATCCTTAGCCTCCGCCCAATATATTCACGACGCCTTCTATTCGGCCGAAGCCCGCGCCCGCAATAACCCGCCGCGGCTCGAACTCGCACACCTCACCGATCGCCAGTACCGTGAAAGCATCACCGACCTCCTCGGTTCCTTCCGGCGCGGCAACTCCACCAACGAGTCCGGTGGTTTGGCGGCGGTCTACCGTGGCCTTAAAGACGGCGACTCGACGAACACGGATAAGAATGAGGCTAAGTTCTTGGAGCGCATCGACCCAGTCATCAGTTTTGATTTCGGCACGAAGGCGCCGGCCGTGGGCGCGCGGGCGGAACAGTTTAAGATTAACTGGTCGGGCTCGCTCCTAGTGCCGGACACCGGTGAATACGATTTCCGTGTCACCACGCCTAATGGCGTCCGCGTCTACGTTAACGCGCCGGCGAACGGCTCCGAGAAGAACGCCCTCATCGATCTCTGGGTCAGTTCAGCGATGTTACGCAGCGGCCAGGGCCAAGTGTTCCTCTTGGGGGGCCGTAGTTACCCACTGAAAGTTGAATTTTTTAAGTATAAGGATAAGACCGCTTCCATTAAGTTGGAGTGGCGTCCGCCGGGTGGGGCTTGGACGGTGATTCCGGCCGAGAATCTCTCGCCGAGGGCCTCCTCCTCCGTCGACGTCGTCGCGGTGCCCTTGCCGCCTGACGACGCCAGCATGGGCTATGAACGAGGCGTCTCGGTTTCCCGCGAATGGACGGAGGGAGTCGCCAAGGGAGGCCTCCAAGCCGCCGCTTTGCTAGCTCCGCACCTGCACGAATACGCCGGTACCAACGCGACGGCTCCGGATCGGGCCGAAAAGCTCAAGGCCTTTACATTACGTTTCGGCCAGCTGGCTTATCGCCGCCCGCTGACGCCGGAGCAGAAGGCTGAGCTCTTAAAAGTCTTTGGGGCGGAAGTCACGCCCGAGGTCGCGACCAAGCGGGCGATCCTGCATGCGCTCTCTTCGCCATACTTCCTGTATGCCGCCACGGGTCCGCAGGATGATTACGCCGTCGCGGCGCGCCTCGCCTTGGCCCTGTGGGACTCCTTACCCGACGAACTTCTCTTGCAGGCTGCCGCGAAGGGCGCCTTGAAGACGCCCGAGCAGGTGCGGGCGCACGCCCAGCGCATGCAGAAAGACCCGCGCGCCAAGGCGAAGCTCCGCGACTTCCTGCATCACTGGTTACACGTCGAGGAAGGCTCCGAAATCGCCAAGGATCAAGCCGCTTACCCAGGCTTCGATCAAGGCGTCGTCATGGATCTGCGTACTTCATTGGACCTGTTCTCTGAGAGCATCGTTTGGTCGGACGCCTCCGATTATCGCCAGTTACTGCTCAGCGATACGATTCTGATGAATGAGCGCTTGGCTAAGTTCTACGGCCAGAAGTTACCCGAAGGCCACGGCTTCCGTCCGGTCAAGATGGATGCTGACCAGCGCGCAGGTGTGCTCACGCACCCCTACGTCCTCGCTACCTTCTCGTACACGAAGTCCAGTTCGCCGATCCACCGCGGCGTCTTCCTGACGCGTAATATTTTGGGTCGCATGCTGAAGCCGCCGCCCATGGCGATTGCTTTCATGGATGATAAGTTCGACCCCTCATTCACGATGCGGGAAAAAGTGACGGAGCTCACCGCTAAGCCTGCGTGCCAGTCGTGCCACGTGACGATTAACCCGCTCGGTTTTAGCTTCGAGCGCTTCGATGCCGTCGGCCGTGTGCGTGAGATCGATAACGCTAAGCCCATCAATGCGACGGCCGAGTATACCGCTGCCGACGGCACGGTACTCATGCTCAAGGGCGCGCGCGATGTCGCGGTCCACGCTGCCGAGAGCCAGGCCGGGCAAGCGGGCTTCGTCCGTAACCTCTTCCAAGCGCTGGTCAAGCAACCGACCACCGCCTACTCCCCCGAAATGCTGGGCCAGCTCACGGAACGTTTCCGTCGCGACCAATACCACGTTCGCAATCTCGCGGTCGAGGTGGCCGTGGTCGCCGCCCTCCAGAAGTAACCGCGCCCAACCTTCGCTTTATGAACCTACAAAATCGCCGCGACTTCCTCCGCAAACTGGGCCTATCCGCCGCCGCGCTGCCGCTCCTCGGTGGCTTGACCTCCCTCCAGGCCGCTGAGCCGGCCGCTGCCAAGCAGCGGGTAATCTTCGTCTTCTCGCCGAACGGCACGGTGCCGTCGGAGTTCTGGCCGGAAGGCGAGGGTAGCAACTTCAAGCTAAAGCGGATTTTGCAGCCCTTGGCGGCGTTCAAGGATAAGATGCTCACGCTGAAGGGCGTGAATAATCTCGTGCGCGGCGATGGCGATTCGCACATGCGTGGCATGAGCTGCCTGCTCACCGGGATTGAACTCTTCCCGGGTAATATCATGGGCGGTGGCGGTCAGCCAGCGGGCTGGGCGCGCGGACCTTCCATCGACCAAGAAATCCGGCGCTTCCTCCAGTCGAAGCCTGCGACCAAGACCCGCATGGGTTCGCTCGAAATCGGGATCTCCGTCGGTAATCGGGCCGACCCGTGGACGCGCTGGAGTTATGTCGGCGCCAATCAGCCCGTCGCCCCCATCTCTAATCCTTACGACCTCTTTGATAAGCTCTATGGCCAGATGAAGGAAAGCGAAAGTATGGTCTCCGTCCTCGACGGCCTCCGCGATGATCTCGCCACGGTTTCGCGGGCGGTCGACGCCAAGGACCGTGGCTTGCTCGACCAGCATACGACGGCCTTACGCGAGTTGGAGCGCAACATGAAGGAGCAGCAGACCTCGGGCGCCTTGGTGGTGCCCGCGTCACCGGCGATTGGTGTGATGATGGAGAACGATAACATCCCGGTCATCACGAAGATGCAGACCGAACTCCTCGTCAGCGCCTTCCAGAACGATTTGGCCCGCGTGGCGAGCTTCCAGTTCAGCAATTCCGTGGGTGGCATTCGCATGAAATGGATCGGCATCGAGGAAGGCCATCACTCGCTCTCGCACGACCCCGACCTGAACACTGGGTCGGTGGAGAAGCTTACGAAGATCAACGCCTGGTTCGCCGAGCAGATTGCCTTCTTGGCTAAACGCCTCGAGGAGACCCCGGAGCCGAACGGCACGGGTTCGATGCTCGATCACACGACGATCATCTGGACGAACGAGCTCGGGAAGGGCAATAGCCATGCCCTCGAGGACATCCCTTGGGTGCTCATTGGTGGCGGCTTGGGTTTCAAGACTGGTCGCGCCCTCAAATTCAACAAGGCTGCGCACAATCGGTTGCATCTCGCCTTGGCGCATGCTTTCGGGCATCGCCTGGACGCCTTCGGTAATCCAGCCCTGTGTAACGGCGGTCCGCTGAGTTTGAGTTAAGCGTTAGAGTACGGAGGACAGAGGACGGATTACGGAGTACAGAGTACAGAGGACAGAAGACGGATTACAGAGTACGGATTACGGAGTTCTGGATCGAGGGCTGGGCGAAGGGAAGGAAAGCCGCCCCATCTTCTGTACACTGTACTCTGTACTCCGTCCGCTACACTCTCTTTAAAGGGTCCCCCGCCTGTGCCGGTTCCGATTGGAGCTCCAGTTTTTCCTGGATTAAGGTGGGCGGTACGTTGCCACGGCTCGGACGAGGCCGGTCGGGTCGCACCTCCCGATTATTATGTTCGTAGGAGACGGAGGCTGCCGCGGGTGTCGAACACTGCAGGGGATAATGAGTATTACTAAACTCGGGCCTAAAATCAAGTCCGCCCTGCAAAAAGGGGTTCGATTCCTGGTGGGCGCGAGTTACCAGTAACCTATGCCCCGCTTCCTAGTTGCCCTAGTCTTGGCTGCCGTCTCCCTCGGCGCCCGTGAACGCCAGCCGTTGCCTCCCGGCGTGCCCGACACTTATGTTGGGCACCTTGCCCCGGATTCCAAGACGCTCCTCCTCCGGAAGGGCGACCGCTATGCGATCTGCGGAGATTCCATCACCGAGCAGAAAATGTATAGCCGCCTACTTGAGGCCTACCTCGCAGCGGCCCGTCCGGACCTGGCCGTGGAATGTCGCCAATACGGTTGGAGCGGTGAGACCGCCGCTGGTTTTGCTGGCCGCATGAAGAACGACGTCCTTCGTTTTCAGCCGACGATTGCGTCGACTTGCTACGGTATGAACGATTTCCGCTACGTTCCCTTCGAGACCGCCATTGGTGAGGACTACCGCAAGAATCAGACCAGGGTCGTGCAAGCCCTCAAGGCTGCTGGCGCGCGCGTTGTGCTGGGTTCCTCAGGGACGATTCATTCTGTGCCGCCGTGGGTGAAGAGCGCTAAGGGCACTTGGGATACCCTTAACCTCGCGCTCCTGCAGTTTCGAAATATCGGAATCGAAATTGCGGAAGCCGAGCAGGTTACTTTTGCGGACGTCTATTGGCCGATGTTGGCTAAGGGCTATGAAAGTCGCGCCCAGTTTGGCGATACCTTTAAGCTCGAAGGTAACGACGGCGTCCACCCAGGTTGGGCCGGGCACGTTATGATGGCCACCGCATATCTCAAAGCGTTGGGCTTAGATGGCGACCTCGGGACGGTTGAAATCGATCTTTCGACGGGCAGCGTGCAGGCCCAGAACGGCCAAGCCGCCACTCGTCAATCTTACGGCGCCTACACCTTACGTAGCGAACGCCTCCCTTGCTCCTTCGAGCCGGGCGACATCGCCAAGGATAACACCCTTGCCGCTGGCCTGGCACTGAGTGATTTCCAAAGCCGCTTTAATCGTTTAACCCTTAAGGTCACTGGGGTGAAGGGTGCACAGGTGAAGGTCACTTGGGGGGCGCAGTCGAAGATTTTCGCCGTCGCCGACTTAGCGCGTGGCATCAACCTGGCCGCCGAATTCCCGCAGGGCCCTACGAAGCCAGCCTTCGATAAAATTTGGAAGGCCGTCGGCGACAAGCAGGCCTATGAGACCAAACAGATTCAGAAGCTCTTCCATGGCAAGGAGGCCAAGACCGATATGGAAGCCGTGGTGAAGGCCTCGGAGGTAGACCACGCTCAGTTCGTTGCCGCACTGGCGGCGGCCTATGCTCCAGTGGAGACTGTCCTCAAGTTTGAGGAAGTTAAGTAACCGTGCTTAGCGGCGGTGGGCCAAGGCTTGCGTAATCACCACGCAGGCCATGGCCGCATTTTCAGCGCGCAAGACCGTTGGGCCGAGTACCACGGGTCGAAATCCGGCGGCGCGGGCTGCCGTGTATTCGGACGCGGTCAAATCTCCTTCGGGGCCGATGAGCCAAAGCACTTTCGGCGCGGACGCAAAGTCTAGTTCGCCGACCGGTTGTGCGTCGAACTCGAGTGAACCCGTCAGGCGAAGTTCGCCGGGAGCGCAGGACGGCAGGGCGGCGAGCCAAGCGTCGAAGCGCATGGGCAGGCCGATGTGTGCGAGCCAGGGATGGCCCGACTGTTTGCACGCCTCAATGGCCTGCTGCTGCCAGCGCATCGTACGGGTGCGAGCGCGATCGGCATCGAGCTTCACCTCGCAGCGGGCGGTTTCGAGCGGCACCACTTCGCTGGCGCCCGCCTCGCAGACGCTGCGGACTAAGTCGTCCATCGTGCCGCCCTTGGGCATCCCTTGGGCTACGGTGATAGCTGGGCGGGCCGGCTCGACCGTCCGCGTCCGGGTCACTTCGACGACGGAACCTTCACCATCGGCTGATTCCAATTTACCTTCCAGCAGATGGCCTTCGCCGTCCAGCAGCACGAGTGGGTCGCCCCGGCGAGCGCGGAGGCTACGGACCAAGTGGGCGCTTTCTTCGCCAGAGAGTTGCAGGCGGGAGCCGGCCGTGGCGGTCCGCGCTTGCGCGGGGTCGATCCAGGCACGGAGCGGGCTCATGTCAGTTGTGCCTCCGGGCGATCGTAAGAAGGATCCCAGTCTTTCCACACGGGCTCGAAGCCGGCGGTGCGCAGCATCGCGGCGATTTCGGTGGGCGAACGGCTATCGTCGATGACGAACTGTTCGAGTGATGCCTCACGGCCCTCAGAGTAGCCGCCGGGGTTCGTGTGGGAGCCAGCGCTCATGGCGGTGATGCCCAGTTTGCACACTTGGTCGCGGAACGCCGGGCGCTCGCGGGTGCTGAGCGTCAGCTCCAATTCACTATTGAACAGCCGGAACGCGCAAATCGCTTGAACGAGGTCGCGGTCGGTCATCTCGACCTTCGGTTCGATATCACCCTCGTGCGGGCGGATGCGTGGGAAGGAGACGCTGAATCGGCTACGCCAGTGTTTGCGCTCGAGCCACTGCAAGTGGAGGGCCGTAAAGAAACATTCAGCGCGCCAGTCCTCGAGGCCGAACAGAGCCCCGAGCCCGATCTTATGGACGCCCGCTGCGCCGACGCGGTCGGGGGCGTCGAGGCGGTAGAGAAAGTCGGACTTCCGCCCCTTGGGGTGGTGGAGGTTATATGTCTCGCGGTGGTACGTCTCCTGATAAACCAGCACCGCGTTGAGCCCGTGCTGGCGGAGTTCGGCGTATTCCTCGGTCTCCAGCGGTTGGACCTCGATGGACAAGGACGCGAAGTGTGGGCGAAGTAGGTCCAGTGCCGAGACGAAGAATGGTAGCGCCACCTTTGTAGATTCGCCGGTAAGTAGGAGCAAGTGGTCGAAGCCTAATTTCTTAAGGGCGCCGGCCTCGACGAGGATTTCGCCCGGACTCAGCGTGCGGCGGGCGACCTTATTGCCGGCGGAGAAGCCGCAATACGTGCAGATATTCTGGCACTCGTTGGAAAGGTAGGCTGGGGCGAACAGCTGCATCGTTCGGCCGAACCGGCGGACCGTCTGTGCTTGGCTGAGGCGGGCCATCTCCTCCAAGTGTGGGGCGGCCGCGGGTGAGATTAGTGCTTGGAAGTCCGCTAAGTCGCATACCCCTTGGGCCGCGCGGGCGAGGGCGCGGCGGACGTCGGTGTCGGACTTCGCGTGCACGCCGTCCAGCACATCAGCCCAAGGATGGGCGGCATGAACAGCGGCGAACGACATGAAGAAAGTCGGCGTGTAGCCGAACGGGCTCAGAGCGTGGCGCTGTAGGCCGCGGCGTCGAGTAGCTGGGCGGCTTCGGCGGGATTATTCAGTTTCACGCGGATCATCCAAGCGCCGCCGTAGGGCTCGCGGTTGACGAGGTCCGGCGTGTCGTTGAGCCCCGTGTTAGCCTCGACGATTTCCGCGGAGACTGGGCTATAGAGGTCGGAGGCGGCCTTGACCGATTCCACCGTACCGAAGACTTCGCCGGCGGCGAAGCTCTTGCCGACCTTAGGGAGGTCGACGAACGTCACGTCACCCAGCGCGGCCTGCGCGTGGTCGGTGATACCGATGGTAGCGGTGCCGTCGGCTTCGAGGCGGATCCATTCGTGTTCCTTGGTGTAGCGGAGATTAGCGGGGACTTGGCTCATGGTGTGATGGTATTTAAGGGGACGGTTTATTTTACAAACGGTTCGACCGAGATGTGCAGCGGTAAGCGCGTGCCGCGGATATCGACCGTTAGTTCGGATGAACCCGTGAAGCCAGCGGCGACGAGGGCGGTGCCGATGGGCTTATTGAGGACTGGGGAGAGCGTGCCAGAGAGCACCTCGCCGACGGCCGTGTCGCCCGCGAAGACGATGGCCCCTTGGCGGGCGATGCGGCGGTCGGCGAGCGAGAACATGACCACGGAAGAAGGCGGACCGCCTTCGGCTTGGCGGCGGAGTGCTTCGCGGCCAATGAATTGCGACTTCGTAAACTTCACCGTCCAGCCGAGGCCAGCTTGGATGGGGGAGATCCGTTCGGAGATTTCATGTCCGTAGAGGGGGTAACCTGCTTCGAGGCGAAGCGAGTCACGGGCGCCGAGGCCGGCGGGGATGAGTCCGAGCGGTTTGCCGGCAGCGAGGAGTGCGCGGGCGACCTGAGTCGCGGAAGCGGCTGGTAGGTAGATTTCAAAACCAGCGGACCCGGTGTAGCCCGTGCGGGAGACCACGCAACCGGAGGCGCCGGCCACTTCGCCGACCAGGAAGCCGAAGCGGCGAATCGAGGCGAGTGGGAGGGAGGTCGTCAGTGCTAAGATCTGTTCGGCGAGTGGGCCTTGGATGGCGAGTTGAGCCCAGGCGGTGCATTCGTCGAGCACTTCGACTTTAGCGGTACCGATGAGCGAGCGCATCCAGGCGAGATCCTTCGGGGCGTTCGAGGCGTTGAGACAGATGAGGAATTCCGTTTCGGAGAAGCGGTAGACGATGAGGTCATCGACGCAGCCGCCGTCGGGCTGGCACATCAACGTGTAGCGGGCGGCGCCGGGTTTCAGCGTCGACAGCTCGTTCGTCATGATACGGTCGAGGAACGCGGCGGCATCGCGGCCGCGGATGCGCGCTTCGCCCATGTGCGAGACGTCAAAGAGCCCGGCCGTTTTGCGAACGGCCAGGTGTTCTTCGATGATGCCAGTGTATTGCACGGGCATCTCCCAGCCGGCGAACGGGACCAAACGGCCGCCGAGTTCAACGTGGAGGTCGTAGAGAGGCGTGCGGGCGAGCGTTTCCGACATGACCTCAAGGTGCCGAGGTTTGCCCGCTCTTCCAACAAAAAAGCCCGGCACAAGGCCGGGCTTCGTGGTAGAAGCACCTCAGATGATTACTGAGCGAATTCCTTACGGAGTTCGGAGAGCTGAGCCTTATACTCGTCTTCGCTGATGGCCTTAGTACGGACGCGTAGTTCGAGGAGGGCGACGCGGCTATTCCGTTCGGCGTAGACGCGACGCTTGGATTCGGCGATCGCTTCCTTGGCGCCCTTGGTCGCTTCAGCCAGTTTTGCTTCGGCATCGAGGCGAGCGTCGGCGAGGGCCTTCTCGGTGGCAGCCTTGTCGGCAGCCTTTTCAGCGGCGGCGGTTTCCTTGGTGTCGTTGAGGGCTTTCTGGGCGGCGGCGATAGCCTTTTCAGCGGCGTCCTTGGCTTCGGCGCTAGCCTTGTCGGCATCGGCCTTGGCGGCGGCAATCTGCTTGGCCACGTCGGCCTGGAGTTCGGCGAGGCTCTTTTCAGCGCCGGATTTAGTGTCGGCGAGGGCCTTCTCGGTCGCGGCGAGTTTTTCGTTAGCTTCCTTCAGCTTGGCGTTGGCTTCGGCGAGGGCCTTCTCGGCGGCAGCCGCGGCTTCCGCCTTGCTGTCAGCCTTAGCCTGTTCGAGTTGCTTGGAGAGTTCGGCGGCCTTCTTGTCCGCTTCATCCTTGGCGTTAGCGAGGGCCTTATCAGCGTTGGCGTTGGCGTTAGCGAGGGCCTTGTCGGCGTTGGCATTGGCATCGGCAACGGCCTTGTCGGCGTCAGCTTTGGCGGCGGCGAGGGCCTTATCGTTGGCGGCTTTCACGTCGTCGCGTTCTTGGGTGGCCTTACCGACTGCGACCTTCTGTTCTTCGAGCGCTTGCTGGATGGAGGCAAGCTGCTTGGCCGCATCGGCCTTCGCGGCGGCGACACCGTTGTTGGCCAGCTGGGTCAGCTCTTCGTTGCGGCTGGTGAGGGCCTTGAGCACGTCTTGCGAATTCTGTTGGGCGGCGGCGAGGGCGGCCTTCTCGGCGTTGAATTGGGCTTCCAGTTCGGTCACGCGTTCGGCGGCAGACTTGCCGGTGGAAGTGCTGGTGCGGGCCGTAGCGAGTTCGGCTTGGGCCTTGGCAACCTTGGCGTCGGAGTTAGCGATGGTCGTGGCAACTTCGGCCTTAGCGGCAGCGACCTGTTGGGCGAGTTCGTTGGCGTTGACCGTTTCGGCCTTGGATTCAAGGCCAGCGCGACGCTGTTCAAGTTTAGCTAGCGTAGCGGCGGCGGCGGCGGAGCCAGAATCATGTTCAGCGAGAGCGGCCTTCAGGTTTGCTTCGGCTTCGGTGATTTTGGCTTCGGAAGCGGCATCCGCACCCTTGGCGGCGGAAGCACGCGCTTCATCGAGGGCCTTGCTGATGGCGTCGAGCTTAGTCTTGGAAGCAGTTTCGCGTTGGGCGAGGGCGGCCTTCACCTTTTGGGAAGCGTCGACGACGGCGGCGATATCGCTCTTGAGGGAGCCAGAAGCTTCGAGGGCTTCGCCGTTGGCCTTCTTTACGAGGCCCTTGAACTCGGCTTCGTCTCCTTCTGGAATGGAGGCTTCGCCAGCGGCGGGGAGTTTAGTTAAGGTGATGTTGACCTTGGACGGGAAGCCGAAGTCAAGGGAACCCTTGTCGTTAGTGCGGAGCGTGGGCTTTAAATAGGTTACCTCGGGAGAGAAGCCGCCTTTGCCCACTGCGAGTTCGTAGTTGGAGCTGCGATCGAGCGTGACGGTTGTCGGCGTGCGGCCAACGGCCACACCGTTCAGGCGGACGGCAGCACTCGGTGGATTGGAAGTGACCGAGATCGTGTCAACGAGCGCTGGGTCAACGGAGGTCGTGCAACCAGTGATACCGGCGCAAAGAACAAGGAGGGATACGGGAAGACGCATGGTGCGGGGATAGGAGGCCGATTTTCCGTTGAAAAGGATGCAGGGTTCAACCCCTAAAACGACCTTCGGCCCAAGGTTGACAGGCTCGGTTGGTCGAAAAGACTCCCCTGACCACGGGAATTGCCAGCATAGCTCAGTTGGTAGAGCAGCCGCCTTGTAAGCGGCAGGTCATCGGTTCAAGTCCGATTGCTGGCTCCCTTGGATGATTTAGCCTGCGGGCCAGTTGGGTCCGCGGCGCAGGGCGTCGGCCGTATGCACCACGGGTTGGAGGCCGGCCACGTCGTGGGCGCGGATCATCGCGCACCCTTGGGCGATGCCCCAGGTGACGGTGGTGTGGTGGGCGACCTCGCGTTTGAGCGGGTCGGTTTCGCCGAGGACCAAGCCCAGTGTGGATTTCCGGCTGGTCCCGAGCAGCACGGGGAAGCCGAGCGCGGCGAGTTGCGAGAGGTTGCGGACGAGCATCAGGTTTTGGGCGGGCGTCTTGCCGAAACCAAAACCAGGGTCGGTCCACAGTTGCTCTGGGCGGATGCCGGCGAGACGGGCGAGGTGCAATGAGCCTTTGATGTCGCGGATAAATTCAGGCCAAAAGTCCTTATAATTCGCCTCTTTTCGCCGATGCATGAGGATGAGTGGGCAACCGGCTCGAGCGCAAACTTGGGCCATCGGCGATTCGTCTCCCTGCAGGTTGTGCCGGCCTCCCTCGACATCATTGATGAGGTCGGCGCCCTCCGCGAGCGCAGCGGTGGCGACGTCTGCTTTATAGGTATCAACTGAGAGAGGCGTTTCCGGTAAGCGTCGGCGGAGGAGACGTAAGGTCGGTAGTAGACGGTCGAGCTCCGCGCGCGCCTCGACGGGGTGGCTGCCTGGTCGGGTGGATTCGGCACCCAGATCGAGAACGTCGGCGCCGGCGGCGATCAAGTCCTCGGCTTGCCGGAGGGCGTCCTCGGGCGTGGCCAACTGCCCACCGTCAGAAAAAGAGTCGGGCGTTAGGTTAAGGATACCCATCAAAAGGGTCCGCTCCCGCCACGAGGGGAGGGGCGTGCCATGTGGACTGCGCCAAGACATAGTTCAAGGGGGTAAGCGGCGACTGTTTGGGTGCAACCTCCAAGGCTCCTGAGGGGTAGAAGCCGCCCCCGCCCTTTACATTAGGCGGCTTCATAGGCATTACTAAAACATAAATTGTTGTTTATCATATGTTTACAAACTTAACCTGTAATAAATAAATGCCATCGCTCAAGATTATGTCCTTAGTCGAGGGCGGGGCTTGCAAATGACGACTTTTTTACGACTTTCCGAGCAGTTCGCTCTTCACGCTTCACCCATGTTTTCTCGTCTTTTCCAACGGGTCGCCCTTTTCGTCGCCCCTTTCTGCCTCTTCCTCTTGAGCGGTTGCTCTAGGGAGGAGATGACGGTGCGCCAGTCGACCTTGGATCCCAAGGGCCCAGTCGCCCAGATGCAGTATGATGTTTTCATGGACACGGTTTGGCTCGTCGTCGTCCTCTTCGCCTTGGTCGGCGGTCTGCTCGTGTATGCCGTCATCAAATTCCGCGCGCGTCCGGGCGACGAAAATAAGCCCGCCATCGTCGAAGAAGGCCACGGCAACCCGCTCATCGAAATTGGTCTCATCACCGCTTCCATCGCGTCGCTGGTCTTCATCGCCATTCCGACCCTCAGCGCGATTTGGTACACGCACGACGTTCCCGATGAAGCCGTGCCGACCTCGAAGCTCTCGGCTTGGTACCCGCGCGTCGGTGCCGACGGAAAAGATAATTACCCCAAGGCCGTCGAAGAGCAGGTGCTTGAGGTCAATGTTATTGGTAAGCAGTGGTGGTTCCGCTTTGAGTACCCGCAGCTCGAGCTCACCAGCGACGCCAAGCACAGCGTCCCTAATGAACTCGTGATTCCCAAGGGTAAGGCCGTCCGTATCAACCTGCGCTCCGAGGATGTGATTCACTCTTTTTGGATCCCGAAGATCGCCGGCAAAGTTGACCTCATGCCGGGCCGAAAGAATATCATGTGGATTCAGGCGAACCAGGCTGGCCACTACTACGGCCAGTGTGCTGAATTCTGCGGTGATTCGCATGCCTATATGCTTTTCCGCGTCGAAGTCGTCGAGCCCGCCGCTTTTGATGCGTGGGTGAAGGCCCAGAAGGCCCCGGCTCCTGAGCCGCTGCCGGGCAGCAAGGCTGCTCAGGGGAAGGAAATTTTCGCCGCCAAGACCTGTGCGATGTGCCACAATGTCGGTGGCCAATTCGGAGCCGGGATGTTTGGCCCAGACCTCACGCACGTCGCCTCGCGCAAATCGCTCGCGGGTGCCTGGCTCGATAACCGTGACTCGAAGGCCCAGCTCGCGCTCGAGAAGAGCGAGAAGAATACCGAAGCCTCGGTCCCCGTCGACCCGGCTAAGCTCAAGGCCAATCTGATTAAGTGGATCGGTTCGTCCGGCACCTCACACGGCGCAGACGGCAAGCCGACGAAGGACGTGAAGCCGGGTAATCGCATGCACAACTACGCGATGTTTAATGTCGTTGGCCTCAAGGTCTCCAAGCAGCAGTTCACCGACCCGGAGCTCGACCTTCTCGCCGAATACCTCCTTACCCTTAAGTAATCCTTTCACCTTTCTACGCAGATGTCCCACGATTCGCACCACGCCCCTGTCGCCGACAAGATGGAGCTCGCGCCTGAGCGCAGCGACCTCGGCCTGTTCCGCCCGGACCGCACGCGCGGCCTCTTCGACTGGTTGACCACCGTTGACCACAAAAAAATCGGCATCATGTATGGTGCCTTCGCGATGCTCTTCTTCCTCGTGGGCGGCGTCGAGGCCTTGGCCATCCGTACGCAGTTGGCTCGCCCAGACAACGACTTCGTCACGGCGCGCATGTATAACCAGCTGTTCACGATGCACGGTACCACGATGATCTTCCTTGGGGTCATGCCGCTCTCCGCAGCGTTCTTCAACTTCCTTGTCCCGCTGCAAATCGGGGCCCGTGACGTCGCTTTCCCGCGCCTTAATGCCTTCTCGCTCTGGACGTTTGTAGCTGGTGCTTTCGTGCTCAACGGCAGCTGGCTCTTCGAGTTCGCCCACCTCGCGGGTTGGTTTGATAGCTTCACTTGGCACCAAGCCTTGGTCTATACCGACTTCGCCCCGGCCAACGGTTGGTTCAGTTACGCCCCGCTCTCGGGAACCTTCGGTCAGGCCGACGCCGCCCTGAAGGCCCCGCGTTTCACGGGCGTCGGTACCGACTTCTGGATCATCGGCATCCAGATTCTCGGCATCGCCTCGCTGGCAGCTTCTTTCAACTTCATTTGCACCATCGTGAACATGCGTGCCAAGGGTATGACCATGATGCGCCTGCCAGTGTTTACCTGGATGGCGCTCGTCACTTCGATCCTCATCATCCTAGCCTTCCCGGCCATCACCGTTGCGCTCATCGAGCTGATGTTCGACCGCCAGTTCGGTGCGAACTTCTTCAACCCCTCGGCGGGCGGCCAGCCCGTTCTTTGGCAGCACCTCTTCTGGATCTTCGGTCACCCGGAAGTTTACATCCTCGTCCTCCCAGCGATGGGTATTGTCTCCGAAATTTTGCCGACCTTCTCGGGCAAGGCCCTCTTCGGCTACCCGATCATCGTATTCTCGGGTGCCGTCATTGGTTTCCTCGGCTTCGCCGTCTGGAGCCACCACATGTTCACCACCGGTCTCGGTCCCATCCCGACCGCCGCGTTCGCGCTCCTCACCATGGCCATCGCTGTGCCAACGGGTGTGAAGATTTTTAACTGGCTCGGCACCATCTGGGGTGGTCGTATCCGCTTCACTCCGCCGATGGTTCTCTGTCTGGGGTTCATCTGGATGTTCATGTGCGGCGGTTTCTCCGGCGTCATGCACTCGGCCGCTCCGGCCGACGCTCAACAGCAGGACAGCTACTTCGTCATCGCGCACTTCCACTACGTGCTCCTCGGTGGCGTGCTCCTCGGCCTGATGGCTGGCCTCTACTTCTGGTTCCCGAAGATTTTCGGTCGTATGCCCAACGCTGGGCTCGCTTACGTGGCCACGGGCATGGTCATCCTCGGCTTCAACCTCGCCTTCGGTCCCATGCACTACCTCGGTCTCGCTGGCCAGCCGCGCCGGACGCATACCTACCACGCTGGCAATGGTTGGGAGACTTGGAACTTCGTCGCGACCATCGGCGCTTTCATCCTCGGCCTCGGCGTTTTCTTGGCCTTCGCGAATCTGGTCTACACCGCCTTTAAGGGTGTCAAGTGCTCCAGTGATCCTTGGAATGGCCGCACGCTCGAGTGGTCCCTCCCTTCCCCGGTACCGGAGTATAATTTCGCCCGCAGCCCGATCATCGCCAGCCGCGACGCGTTCTTCGAGCACAAGTATGGCGTGCATAAGCTGGCCTATGAGAATGACGGCGGCGAAGCCGGTGTCCACATGCCCAGCCAATCTTGGTTCCCACTCCTCGCTGGGGTTGGCTTCCTCATCATTGGCTTTGGTATGCCGATGATGTCGATGGGCGTTCCCCACGCGGGTTGGATCGTAATCTCCGGCCTCGGTGTCATGTTCTTCGGTATCTGGCTCTGGGCCCTCGAAGGCCCCGGCGGCTATATGCTCAAGACCCCGGATGACCCGCATGGTGCCGCCGCTCAGGCTAAGGCCGAATCGTCGGCCTACTAATCACTTTCTTCGCCACTTCCAACTTTCAGCACCATGTCTCAAGCCGCCGACGCGACCCACGCGCACGCTCCCACCTCTACGGGGATCGACCACAAGAAGCTCATCATGTGGCTCTTCCTTGCTTCGGATTGCATGTTCTTCGGGACCCTAATCTCGACGCACTTGCTCTACCGTAAGCTCTACCCGACGGGCTTTACGGACGCCGAAGGCCACCAGCAGTTCATCCAGAGGCTTTTCAATATCGAGCTGACGTCCTTCTCGACGTTCATCTTGCTGATGTCCTCGTTCCTCATGGCACTCGCGGTGTCTGCGATGCATAAGGGCCAGTTGAAGTCTTTCCGCCGCAATATCCTGGGCGTGATTTTCTTCGGCCTGATTTTCTTAGGCTGTCAGGTCTATGAGTTCACCCACTTCTATCACCAAGGCCTGACGATTCAGAACAGCGTGTTCGGCTCGACGTTCTACGTCCTGACGGGCACGCACGGAACCCACGTCGCCATCGGCGTACTCTGGCTCATCCTGCTCTACTTCTACAGCTTCACCGGCAAGCTCACCGGCCACATGGCGGGCTTGGACGTCGAGATCGCGGGTCTCTACTGGCACTTCGTCGACATTGTCTGGATTATCATCTTCACCGTCGTCTACCTCGTTGAATACCTCGGGCCGAGCGGCTTCTGGGGAACGGGCCTACCGCTCGCCAAATAACCTCCTAGCCACCCTTACGCCATGTCCGAAGCCGTCGCCCACGACCCTGACTTCCTCGCCGAAGAAGTCCGCCGTTACCACCACTTCATCACGCTGGCCCTGTGGCTGGCTGCCATCACCGGCGCGGAGATCGTCCTGATCTTTCTGCCAGTGCCGATGCCAATTATTCTGACGGCGCTTTCGTTGATGTCCGCCATCAAGTTCTTTGCGGTCATCCTCTGGTTCATGCACTTAATCTACGACCATAAGCTCCTGTTCTGGATCTTTATGTGCGGACTGGTGCTCGCATTTGCGACCTATTCGGCGATGCTATCCTTGTTCTCCGTCGATCGTATCGATACGAAGTGGTTTAGCTAAACCCGGCTAATGTGCCGCCTGAGGCTCTTCCTGTTGGCTTGCCTGTGCGTTGGTGCAGGGTGCCGGCGGGAAGAGCCTCCTACTTTTCAGGGGTTATCGCAGTCCGCCTATGTTTGGCGGCAGGGCTGGGATGTCGCCGCGGTGGCGTCTTTGGCGCCGGGTGACCTGCCCGCCGAGGTGGGTGAACTCATCGTGCTAGTCGGCGAGTGTGGCTTAGGGCATCCGCCGCGGGCGGTCCGTCCACCGTGGCCGCAGTTGCTGGCCACGGGACGGCGGGTTTCTTTAGTCGTGCGCATGGGCACCGGTTCGGCGCTGGGTGGGCCGCAGGAACCTAACCTGCAAGAAGGCTTCACGCTCTTGAACGTTGGACTCGCCGCTGCGCGTACCGCTGGGCTCACAATCACGCAGGTGCAGGTCGACTTCGACTGTCCGGTGCGGTTGCTGTCGGCCTACGCTGAGCGACTGCAGGTGTTCAAGCGAGCAGCCCCCGCTTTGGCGGTCACCATCACCGCCTTGCCGTCATGGTTGCAGGCACCTGGTTGTGAGCAGCTGTTCAAATCGGTGGATAGTTTTACGCTGCAGGTGCACGCCACGCAGCGGCCCAGCGCGAAGGAACCGGCGCGGTTAGTCTCCGCGGCTGAGGCGTTGCGTTGGATCGCACAGGCGGAAAGCCTTTACCATCGCCCTTTCCGCGTCGCCTTACCGTCCTACGCGTATGTGGCGTGCTATGCGCGCTCGGGTACGTTCTTAGGCGTCCGGGCCGAAAGCCGCGAACTGCCAGCGGGGACGGCCTATACCCAGCTCATGCCAGCCGAGTCCTTGGAGGTCGCCATCATTCTGATGACCTTGAAGTCAGGCCGGCACCCGTTGGTCCGGGGGGTGGATTGGTTTCGGTTACCATTCCCGGGGGATCGCCAGAACTGGACCCGTGCCGGCCTTGGTCAGATAGTGCGCGGCGAAGTGCTCGCAGCCCGCTGTAGCGTGGAACTCCGCTCGCAAGGCGCGCTGACGGACCTCGCAGTTTATAACCCCACCGAGCAGCCCTTACCCCTCCCGCCGGTGCTGGCTCGTTGGTCGGGTGCTAGTTGGGTCGGGGCCGACGCGGCCGCGGGCTGGGAGGTGGCGCCGCCAGCGGGCAACACGCTGCGCTTCACGGTCGATCCACGGGCGGGCTTCCTTGCCCCCGGGGAGCGGCGTGTCCTGGGTTGGTTTCGGCTGACGCAAGCAGCGGGTAGCCTGACCGCCGAGGTCGTCAGCGAACAACTTTCCCGATAAAAGGTTTTCCCGCTTCGGTGGCCTTTGCTAGAAAGGGTGGGTGCATCGCTGGCGTCCACTGAGTTTGCTACTTGTCGCTTTGGTAGGCACCGCGTTGGTCTGGGCCTGTACAGGACCGTGGTACGAAACGAGTGCACTGGAAGTCGGCGACGCCGCCCTGAAGCGGCCGCTTGAGTCGGTTTGGTCGGAGGACTTGGTGGCGATTCTTGGCCCCGCTCCGAAGGCCTTACCCATCGCAGCGACGGAGGAGGTGCTCACCTCCGTGGTCGCCTTGCTCGACCGTGAACTTACGCAGCAAAAGAATCCTCGACGCACCGAGCTGGTGCGGTTGACGGCTTTGCATCTGTCGCTCCTGGCAGCGGGCGATGGCGGGCTTATCTTCAAGGATAATCAGGGAGCCTGGCGCTTTCGCGCGGGCCAACCCGAGCGGCTCAATCCTCAGGAAGTGCCGCTGGGCGCTACCGAGATTCTCCGTCCGGCCAAACTCATCAGCGCCGATAGTTTGCCGAAATTACTGCGCGAGCTACCTGAGGAATTTCGTTTCTACATTCGCTCGCTCACGTTAGAGCGTCCCGATGCCATCGAGTTGTGCGCCACCCTATTACACCTCCCGCCCGCGCAACGCCGCCATCTATCCACCTTAGCGGCCTATCGGCAAGCTCGTCTACGCATGGCGCTGACGGCTGACCTCGATGAGGATAGCGGCGTAGAGCACCTCGAGGACGTCCGCCGCGACCTGCTGCAGGTGAAGCAATTCATCGCCGAAGGCTATCCAGCCATCGCGCACCTCGACCTCGCGGCCGATGGATGGTTGGCGCGGACTTATCTATATGGTACATCGCTGGAGTCCGAGTACGACCCCGAGGATCCCGAGGTCGATCCGGCGCGGGCCTTGCAGACTTATTTACAGCTTTACCGTCAGGGGGATGCGACGGCTCGTGACTCCATCGAGCACGTCTTACGGGCCGTCCTGGCGTCGGGTGAGATGGAGCCGTTGACCAAAAATCCCTTACATCGCAAATTGACCACGGCCTACCTGTGTTCCGCCCGGCAGCTGGCGCAGGACGGGATCGGAGGTTTTTCGCAAGAATTGAACGCCGATATCACGGCCTGGCTCAATGCCTTGGGTGCGTCTAAAGTGGATTTCAGTGAGGATGCGGTTCGGCTCGCGGCCTTACAGTATCGCTTGGGGCAGTGGGACGCGTGTGCGAAGACCCTGAAATCCGCGCCAGCTGGGGATGTGACAGCACAACTGCTCGCGGCGCGCTTGCGCGTGCGGACGGGCGACTTGCTGGGTGCCAGCCAAGGGCTGCGGTCGTTGGCGACCAAGCGGTTGCCCGCGCCCGCCCGCGGCACCCGGTCCGAAGATGAGTTCCGAGGTCCGCCCCACTTTCTCTTCCACGGCATCGATTATAGCTATGAGTCCGTGCACCTAGGGGTGCCCGATTACACCAGCAAGGCGTTCATGACTAGCGAGTATGATACGTATACCTTCGACTTCGGTCAGCCGGCGGGGGCGGTTAGTCGGGCGAGGGTCGAACTCGCCATCTTGGAATTACACTTTGGGCACTACGTGCCCGCCATGAACCTTTTTTATAACGAAGGCATGCTGGAGGATGGCGACTACGTCGCGGAGTGTATCCTGACCACCGACGAACTGAAGGTGGCCGTCGATCGGTCTTGGAAGGCCACGCCCGGTAAGGCCAAACCCACTCGTGTGCATGACTATGGAATAACGCCCGCGGAGCATGTTCGGGCGTTACTGGGTCGGCGCCTCTTCCGCGATGGACGGTGGCAGGAGGCTGGACCTTACCTATCAGAGGAGCATCGGAAGACCTTACAGTTATTCATGGCGCAGATGCGCATCGCCCAGGACCCCAAGCAGTCCCCGCGAGCGCGGGCCGATGCTTACTGGCGGGCAGCGTTGAATATTTCTAGTAAAGGAGAGAATTACCTTTTCTGCGAGCTCGGCTTAGAGTGGACCACGGTCTCGGACGTCCATTGGTATGACCCACGCGGCCTGCCCGTGCAGCGCGTCCGCCCGATTCTCGACGAGCCCGAGAATCTATTGGCTCCGCCGACGGCGGATGAGGTTAAGCGCGTGGAAGCATGGGCGGCTAAGCACCTGGTCCCCGCTGGGCGGGTTTATCGGGATGCCCAGTATGAGGCGCACCGTCTGGCCCTCGAAGCGGTGAAGTTACTACCCGATGATGACCTCGCGGGTGCGCAGATTCTGCAGTTTGCCGGCAGCCTGCTTAAGTATCGTGACCCACCTGCCGCGCAGCCGGCTTACCGTCAGCTCGCCACGCGGTTTCGGGGTACGCCGCTCGGGGCGGAAGCACGTCGTAAACATTGGTTCTCCAAGTTTGCAGGCGAGCCCGATTCGGATTGGGTGTTAAAACTCAGTAAACTCAAATGAACGTCCCGCTCCATTGGCATACCGAACCGCTCCTCCTGCTCCTCGTGGTCGGCGTTTCCTGGGCGTATGCGCTCGTCTGTGGTCCGTTGCGCGCCCGCTATGCCCCGGGGTTGCGGGCCTACCCCATAAGTTACGGCATCTGCTTTCACCTAGGGGTGGTGGTGGCGTATATTGCGGTTGGGTCGCCGCTCGACCAAGTCGGCGAGGCCTTTCTCTTCTCTGCCCATATGCTGCAGCACATGCTGCTCATCTATGTCGCCGCCCCGCTCATCATTCTCGGCCTGCCGTCGGAGTTGACGGATCCCTTCCTAGAGGCCCGGCCCCGGTTACTCAAGTTTACCCGGTTCCTGGTCCACCCATTGGTGGCTGGCTTAATTTTTAACTTAAGCTTCTCGGTTTGGCATTTTCCGGAATTGTATGAAGCCGCCTTACGCGACCGCACCCTCCACATCATCGAACACTGGCTGATGTTTCTGCCGGCGCTATTCATGGTCTGGCCGCTCGTCTCCCGCTCCCGCGTCCTGCCGCGTATTAGCTTTGGTGGAGCCATGGTCTATTGCTTTGCGCTGATGATTGCGGACCTCCCCCTCTGGGCGGCGCTCATTTTCGGCGAGCACCCTATTTACGAGACCTATCGGCTGGCCCCGCGAATCGTGGCGCTGGACGCCAGTTCGGATATGATTCTTGGTGCGGCCATCATGAAGGCCTTCAACGAAATCTTCGCCTTGGTCAATATGGCCTTGGCGTTCTTTTTTTGGTACAAGCGCGACCGCTGAGCGCTCAGTGCTTGGAAGCGCGGCGGAGTAGCGCGACCGCCAGCGTGACGACGACGATATTTGGTAGCCAGACCAAGAGGTCCGGGCGGAAGACCGGGTTCTTCACCCAGGCCGCTACCGAACTCAGGACGTAGTAGCTCAGTGCTACGGCGAGGGCGAGGGCGGCGTTGACGAAGGTTTCGGAGCGGCCGACGCGAACCGCGAGCGGGACGGCGAGTAGTGCGAGTGAGAAGATAGAGAATGCTGAGGCGAAGTGAGACATCAGTTGCGTGCGTGGCATCATCTGGCCCTCCGCGAGTTGGGCGGGCGTGGCGTTTGGTGGTACCTGCCAGCCCTTGTCCATGAGTTCGAGTAGCTCCGAGGTGGTATGCCAGCGCAGCTTCTTTTCGTAGCCGCTGCCTTCTTTAAAGACGCCGCTGACCGGGAATTCTAGCGGAGCTTGGCTGGCCTCCTTGGTCACGGATGGAAACTTGAAGCCTTCGTCGCCGGTCCGGCGGGTGTCGACCTGTGCGGAGAGCGCGATCAAGCGTAGCACCGCCGAGCCGTCGGGCTTATCGACTTTTGTCAGGCGGCCTTCCGCGGTGTGGATGGTCTCGAACAGGCGCCCTTGGGCGTCGAGTCGCCAAATCCAGAGGTCACGGAGGACGGCTCCATCGCGTTCGCGCGCTTGGATGATGAGCCCTTTGAACTTGCGGTTAATCTCACCCGGCGTGATCAGGCTGGCCGGATTATCCTTCACGGAGCCCATGAGGATACGCCGGTATTCGTCGTTGGAGCGCGTGGCGACTTCTAGGTTCATCCAAGCAGCGAAGAGGGCGAGCCCGGCGGCGAGCCAGAGGGCAGGCGCGGCAATGCGGAGTAAACTCAAGCCACCGGCTTTCATCGCCGTCAGCTCGTGTTGCGCCCCCATTCGCCCAAAAGTCATGAGTACGCCCGTGAGCATTCCCATCGGGAGCACGTAGGGGATGAGTCCAGGGAAGAGTAGGCCGACTAGTTCCAGTCCCTCGAAAGCGGAGACGCGGCCGACGGCGATGGCGCTCGCGACTTGGCTGAGCACATTCCCCGCGGCCATGACAAAGACGAAGGCACCTGTGGCCACGCCGCCGGCGATGGCGGTCTCGGTCAAGACATGGCGATCTAGGATGCGCACACGTTTATCCAAACCGCCGCCCGTAAATTGTCCAAGGCCAAAGCCTTAGGGGGCCTGTGGCTGGTCGAGGTTGACCGGTAAGGCACCGCCCCAGATGGGCTCCAGCTCCGTCGACTTCATCCACCCTCCCTTGCCGTCGGCGGAGGTGACATACGTATGGCCGTTAAGTTTGCGGCCCGTCCGGACGACGTCGCCTTCGGCGGTCCCGTTTAAGGCTTCGCCGAGGACCGTCGGGGTCAGTTTAACTGCGACTTCCGTGCGGCGCACGACCGCGCGGCTCGCGAGGGTATAAGCACCGTAAAGTCCCGGGATACTCAGGGCGAACAAGGTCGCGCTGGTGATGAGGACGCGCTGTGTCCAATCGCCCATGGGTAGGCGGCGGAGTTTAGGGACGAGGACCGCTAAGAGCGTGCCCCAGAAGCCAAGGGCCCCAAGGATCAGCCAGATGTCAGCGCCGAGGAAGGCGGCGTAGTTTTCGGACCAAGTCTGCGTGGGGCGATCGGTCCCGCCGGCGCCTTGCGCGTGCTTGATACCAGCTTGGGCCACGGGATCGCGTGGGCTCAAGAGCAAGGCTCGTTCCCAGCAGACCATCGCGCGACCCTTGTGTCCCAGCTTCCACTCGGCGTTACCGATGGCGGAGAGTAACTCGGCGGTGACCCCGTCCTGTTCGGCTTGGGCGCGCCAAGTTTGGAGGGCCCCGACGTAGTCGCCGCGTTCGTAGGCGGCTTCACCCACACCGGCCTGCAGGGGCGCGGTAGCACCCAAGACCCAGAGGGCGAGTAATGACAGGTGGCGGCTCATAGTTGTGCTTCCAAAGTGTTGAGCATCGCCTGGAGTTGTGCGTCTTCGGCGATGGTTTGGCGTGGGTCCCGCGCCCCGTATTTATCGCCATCGGCAGCTAGGAAAACGGCTTCAATCAGCGTGGGACTTGCCGTCGGCAGGGCCCGCAGGATGTCGCTTTGCGTTAACGCGAGAGGCTCGGCGTTAAGGAGTGGGGCCGTACCGGCGCGTAGGCCTTGGGTCATCGCTCGTGCGTAGGCGACGTAGTCTTGGCGACGCTGGGCGTCCTGCGCAGCGGCCCGGGCTCGACGGAGGTCGAGCCGTGCCCGGCGCCGAATGAGAAACTCAGGGTGGGCGGCGAAGTAACCGACAACGCTGATGATCGCCGTGGTTAGTAACAGGGCCACCAGCGCAGCGGAGTTGGATAGCCAGAAGGGCTGGGAAGCCGCCAGTGGTTCGATCTTCGACACGCCTTTCACGCCGGCGACGACGGCCGGGGTCAGCAGTCCAGTGATTGTCTTGGCCGCTGGCGTACCGAGCTTGGCCGAGGGGTCGATGGTCACTAACTCAACCTTGGCGGGGGCGTTACCACTGACCTTTACCGCGATGGAGACAAACTCGGCGGTCTCAAATTTTTTACTGTCGGGGTTGAAGGTCGGGAACCGGACGGCCGGGGTCTTCAGGTCGCCTGGGAGGCGCGGGACCAGCGTATAGATGAACGTGCGTCGGCCTTCGCTGCGCCGCTGCCGCAGCTCAGAGGCCAGAGCGATATCCCAAGTGTCCGTGCCAGGAATCTCCGGTGCAATGATTCGCTCTAAATTACCCTCTCCGACCAGTGTGAGCTTAAGTTTGATCGGCTCGCCGACCTCCGGGAAGCGGTTGGAGAGGTCGGGTGGCGTGACCTCCAGTTTACCAATCGAGCCGCCCCAGTCGGCTGGCCGGCCGGTTTCGGGGACGTGTTCGACGGTCAACTTACGGCGAAAGTTGAAAGGTCGGTCCCGTCCGTAGGTGTTGAGCGAACTGATCCGGTCGCCGGTATTCACGAGCATGATACCGCTCAGGTTGAACTCACCTTGGCCTGCGCGAATCGGCGTGAGGTCAAAGGGCTTCATCAGGCCATGCCCATCTTGCAGGGGCTGGGTGAAGGACGACCCTTCGGTTTGGAAGGTGAAGCCTTCGGCCTCGCATTCGAGCCCGAACGTCCCCGTCACGGTCTCCTGTTCGCTGCCGCGCATGACCACGCTGCCGGCAATCTTTTCGCCGACATAGAAGGTGCGCTCTGGGAGGACGAGCTCGGCGCGGGCCCGGCCTTCTTTGCGGTAGCCAGTCTTGTTGCTGACGAGAAGGTTGATGGCGGGGACCAGCACCATTTGCGAAGGGAAGCGGGCGTTGAAGGCTGGTAGGATATAGGTCCCCTCTTCTTCGGGGGCGACGCCTGAGAAGTTGAGGGTGGCCTCCGTCGCGTTAGCGCGAAACACCTGCCCGGAAAAGCGGAGAGCCATCCCGCGTGGGGGCTTGATTTCTCTGCCGACCTGATTGGCTGGACCGAGGGCATCGTCGGACTCAATGCGTACCTGAAGGCGGAACGGCTGGCCTGGCCCGCAGACCGGCGGGGTGATTTCCCAGGTGACGTGGTTCTCGGCGCGGACGAGGCTGGTCGCGACGAAACAGGCGAGGATGACGAAGCAGGTGCGCATCTCAGTAATCCTTCTTCTTCGCCTCACTCGAAGGCTTGTTCCCACCGGGGCTGTTGCCGGGTTTATCGCTGGTTGGCATCTTGCGTCCGAACTCCCCCTTAAGGTTTTCGAGGGAACTACGCGCTTCCTGTTCGGACATGCGCTTCTCTTGGCCTTCGCGAGGGTCGGTCTTACCGCCCGTGCCGCCCTTCGGCTTCTGCATCCCTTCGGGGAGGAAGTTCTCGTCATCGTCGCCTTCGCCTTCGGCGTTCTGCGGAAGCTTATCCGGCGGGATGCGCTTGGCCAATTCGCGGATGACCTCCCGGAGTTCTTCCTGCTTCTTCCGTTGGTCGGCGATGGCTTCTTCGAGCGCGAGGGTCTCTTTTTTTAACGCGCGCAGGAGATCTTCGATGGCCTCCGCGTTCTGTAGCGAAGGCTGGTCTTGGTTATTGAGTTCGTGGGCGCTGCGGAAATCGCCGACGGAGCGAATCCAGTTGGCGATGACGCCCGCCCGTTTCGCGACCATGGCCTCTTCCTTGGGGATGAGCTTTTTAACGGTGCGGTAGGTGCCGATACCGCCGCCGAGGGCGGACACCGCGGGAACGTAGTCGGGCTCCTTGCCCGCTGCTTTGGCCTTATCGATGATCTCGATTTGATCCTGCATATCCGAAATATCCGCGTCCGACGCCTCGAGGTAGGAGCGAGCGATGGAGAGTTCGGTGACGTCGCCAACCGTCTTGCCACCGAGGGCGACCTTCCCGCGGCCGAACCGCACATGGCCGAGGTTATGCAAGGCGGGTAGGCGCAGTACGTCGTCATTACGAGCCAGGGAGGCCCGCAGCGCTTCTTCCGCCCCGACGAGGTCGCCTTGCTGCAGGCGAAGCGTGCCGCGGTTGTGCAGTTCGCGGGTATCGAGCAGGGCGAGTTCGTCGGGGGCCTTTTCGGCGGCGAAGGCCGTCGCCGCGATGAGGAGCAGGGGAAGAAGCGGTTTCATCGGATAGGCGTTCGGCGGGTGGATAGAAGCGATTCGAGGACGATTAAGGCGAGGGCCAGCGAAAGGAACCATTCTTCGCGCGGGACGCCGCGTCGCGTCGCGCCCGTACCATCGGTGCCCGCTTGGATGGCGAGGCGGAGAGCTTCCATGCCTTCCCCCGCTTGGCCGAGGCGCACGAAGCGGCCGCTGGTAACTTCCGCGACCTTGGAGAGGGTTTCTTCATCCAGGCGGCTGCGAATCTCTTCGCCGCTGGCGTCTTTGAGTGTGTCGGGCGAACCGAGTGCACTGATCACGGTAATCGGGCCGCCCGCGGGCGTACCGACGCCGATGCTGTGGACCACCAACCCTTCGCGGGCGAGTTTCTTCGCCGCGTCGATACCGCCGGCCTCGAGGTCTTCCCCGTCGGTTAGCATTAAGACGAGCTTACGATTACGGTTCTTGGCGAACGCCGTCTCGGCCTCCTCGAGGGCGCGGCCGATGTCCGTGCCCGGTACCTGGATGCTCGACGTATCCGTCTCTTCCAGCGTGCGGAAGAACGCGTCATAGTCGCGGGTCAAGGGGCACTGGAGGAAGGCTTGGCCGGAGAAAGCCACCAGGCCGACGCTACCGGTACCCTTGCGGCGCACGAAGTTCGCAATGGAAGCTTTGGCCCGCGCAAGGCGGTTGGGCCGCATATCTGCGACGAGCATCGACTTCGAGACATCGAGCACGAAGACCACGTCTTCAGCGGTGGCGCGTTGCTCGGTGATTTCGACGCCCCAGCGCGGCCCGGCTAAGGCGACGCCGATGAGGCCAATGGCCACCGAGACGGCGAGGTCCTTACTAAAGCGACGGGTCGTGGAGTAGCCGGCGGTAAGGCGACCTAAGAGGCGCTCGGCCGCAAAGGCCGCCAAGCCCTTGCGGCGGCGATTCTCCGTCCAGCGCAGCCCAGCGAAGCCAGCGAGCGCGATGACGACGGCGACGGCGAGGAGCCAAGGGGTCTCAAAATGGAAGTCGGCGAAGTCCATGGCTTAGGGCGCGCGCGGGCGGTAGAGCCCGAGGAGGAGTTCGGCGAGGAGCAGGGCGAAGGCTGCAATGATCCAAGCGTAGCGGTGGCTCTCGAAGGTGACGCTCTCGCGGATCTTCACCTCGGTGCGCTCGAGGCGGTTGATTTCTTCGTAGACGCTGGAGAGCTCGTCCTTGTCCAGGGCCCGGAAGAAGCGGCCGTTGGTCAACTTCGCCATCTTATCCAGCATTTCGTAGTTTGCTGGGTTGATGGTCTGCATCGGAATCGTCTTGCCGAAGGGGTCGCGGATGAGCTTGCCCGTGCGGATGTCGAACTGCGGCAGCACGGTGGGCTCATTCTTACCCAAGCCGACCGTATACATACGAATACCGAGCGCCGCTGCGAGTTCGGCGGACGGCACCGGCAGGATCGCCTTGCTCATGTTATCGTCGCCGTCGGTGAGGAGAATGAGGACCTTCGAGTTCTTACCCTTCAGGTTCTTCATCCGATCGAGCGCCATGGCTACGCCGTCGCCGATCGCCGTGCCCGCTTCGCGGATGATGCCGATATGCATGCGGTCGACGCCCTTACTAACCCAGTCCCGGTTAATGGTAATTGGGCTGAGGAGGTAGGGCTTGCCAGAGAAGACCACAGCGCCGATGCGGTCGTCGGGACGCTTCGCGATGAAATCCTGAATAACGGTATGGCTCGCCTGCCAGCGGGTGACTTCTTCCCGCGGCGTGCTCATGTCTAAAGCCATCATCGACCACGAAAGGTCAATCACGAGCATGATGTCTAAGCCCTCGGTTTCCCGTTCGATTTCCTTGCTGACGGTCCGGGGGCCCGCAATCGCGACGATGAGGGCCGCCACCGTGGCGAGACGCAGGAAGAGGCGCAACGAGCCGGCCGCTTCGCGGACGGGAGACGACACGGCGCGCAACAGGCCAACGTCGGGATAGAGTAGGGCCGCGGCTTGGCCGGATTTTCCACGCAACCACGAATAGAGTGGGAGTAACGCGAGGAAGATCAGCACCCACGGGTGTTCGAATTCGAAGCCAAGTTCGTTCATGGACGGGGCGGGGCTTGGGTGGCGAAGGCCCGGCGCGAGGCTTCGACGCGCTGGACGGCTTCGCGCACTTGCGCGATGAGGATATCAGGGGCCGCGGTCGCTCCCGCAAATTTCGCGAGGTCGGCCGTCTGTAAGGCGGTCAGCAAAAGGCTTTGGGCTGGCAGGTAAAGCGGCAGGGTTTCCAGCCGGGCGGCTAGTTCCTGCGTCGAGAGGCTAGCGGCCAGTTGCCCATCGGTCGCCGCGAGGAAGTCTCGGAGGCCATGCGACACCAGCGCGGCGGCGGCGGGCCCAGTGGTGCGGGCGGCTTGTTGCAAGGTTTGTTCAAGAACCTGTTGTGCGGAGGTCAGCGGCGGCCGCTGGCGCCGGCGGCGGGCGACCTCCAGCAGTACGAGGGTGATGATTAAGGCGAGGCCGAAGGCAACGGCGCCCCAATAGGATTCCCACCAGCCAGGCGGAATCGTGGCGCGCGGTCCTTGCAGCACCAGCGGGGTATCGTCGGCGGCGAGGAAAATCATCGACGGCGACGACGCTCAAAGAAGCGGCTTAAGGTAGGAGCGACCGAGGCCTCGGCGTCGAGGCGGACAACATCGACACCGGCGCGGCCCAGGGCGGCCCCGGTGGCGGCGAGCCGGGCTTGGGCGGCCGCGGTGAAGCGGGCGCGGAGGCTGGCTGAACTGGTATCGACCTCACGGATCTCGCCGGTTTCGGCGTCTTCTAAGGCGACAATACCGACGTCGGGCAGGGTGTGTTCGCGTTCATCGACGAGCTGTACGCAAGCGGTGTCATGGCGGGCGTTGAGCTCGCCGACGGCGGCGGCCATTGCGTCCTCGCCTTCGGCGCCGGCCAGGAAGTCGGAAACGACAAAGACCATAGCTCGGCGCTTGAGTGCGCGGGCGAGGCGGCGCATCGGTGTGGCGAAGGCTGTTCGTTTGGCGAGCGGCGGATGGTCGAGTACGTCGCGGATGAGGCGTAGGACGTGGCGCCGACCCTTCTTGGCGGGGATCCACAATTCTTCACGGTCAGTGAAGAGGAGAAGGCCGACCTTATCGCCGGCTTTAAGGGCGGAGACTGCGAGGGCGGCGGCCACTTCCGCAGCGCGTTCGCGTAAGGTCACGCGGCCGGAGCCGAAACCAGCGGAGCCAGAAATATCGACCGCGAGCACCATCGTCAGTTCGCGTTCCTCGCGGTAGAGGCGGATGAACGGCTTGCCGGTGCGGGCGGTGACATTCCAGTCGAGCGCGCGCACGTCGTCACCGGGCACATATTCGCGGAGCTCTTCGAAGTCCGTGCCGCGACCTTTGTAGCGCGAGAGGTAGGCACCGACCATCGCGTCGTTGACCATGCGCATAGCCACAATCTCGACGCGCTGGGCGCGGCGGAGGGTGTCCTGGGCGGAAGTCGGGACGACGGGGTCCACGGGGCGTGGTCGGCGGGCGGATTAAGGGACCTTCACCGCGTCGAGTACGCGGCGGACGATGGCGTCAGCGTCGACGCCTTCAGCGTCCGCTTCGTAGGTGAGGATAAGGCGGTGACGGAGCACGTCGGGTGCGATATCCTTAATGTCCTGAGGGGTGACGTGGTCGCGGCCCTGCAGGAAGGCCCAAGCCTTGGCGGCGAGGGTCAGGTTGATGGTCGCGCGCGGGGAGGCGCCGAACTGCACAAGCTTCTTTAAGTCCGGGCCGCCTTCGTGGTGGCCGCGGGTGGCGAGCACGAGCGAGACGATGTAGTCACGCACGGGGTCGGCGACATGGATGGCGTCGACCGCTTGGCGGGCTTCCATGATTTCCTGTTGGGAGATGACCGGGCTGACGTCGAGCTTCGGCGAAGTGGTCGCCATCGCGTCGAGGATTTTACGCTCTTCATCGCGGGTCGGGTAGCCGATATTCAGCTTCAGCATGAAACGGTCGACCTGCGCTTCGGGCAGCGGGTAGGTACCCTCTTGGTCGATTGGGTTCTGCGTGGCGAGGACGAGGAACGGCGTCGGCAGGCGGTGGGTTTCGCCGCCGAGCGTGACTTGGCGCTCCTGCATCGCTTCGAGTAGAGCCGACTGCACCTTGGCGGGCGCGCGATTGATTTCGTCGGCGAGGATGAAGTTTGCGAAGATGGGGCCCTTCTTGACGCTGTATTCACCAGACTTCGGGTCGTAGATCAGCGTGCCGACGATGTCGGCGGGGAGGAGGTCGGGCGTGAACTGAATGCGTGCGAAGTTCGCCTGGACGGTTTGGGCGAGCGTGCGGACGGAGAGCGTCTTGGCGAGGCCGGGGACGCCTTCGAGGAGGACGTGGCCATTGCCGAGGAGGCCGATGAGCAGGCGGTCGACGAGGTATTGCTGGCCGACGACGACGCGAGCGACCTGTTCACGGAGACGCGGCACCCAAGTGCCGGCGGCGTTGATGGTGTTAGACATAGGGGTGGGGTTAAAAGGTGGGGTAGCGCAAAAACCGCGCGCAGCGGTTCTCCGCTCACAACTGACCTGACAGCGTCCAGCGGACCCTGATTCGTCTACCTACTTAGCAAGAGCTTTGAGACTTAACAACCGCCGCCTTAATAAAAGCTGCAAAAAGAGGGTGGGGACGGTTCGGCTTGGATTGGAACTCTGGATGGAACTGAACTCCAACCATGAAGGGGTGGTCCCGGACCTCGACAATCTCCACCAGGCCGCTCTGGGGGTTGGTTCCGCCAACAAGCAAGCCGGCCGATTCCAGATTTGAGCGATATGCGTCATTATACTCGAACCGGTGGCGGTGGCGTTCCTGGATAAGGTCCTGGCCGTAGGCGGCGCGGGACTGGCTCCCCGGGGTCAGGGCGCAGTCGAATTGGCCGAGGCGCATCGTACCACCCTTGGTTACGACGCTCTTTTGCGACTCCATGAGATGAATGACTGGGTTCGGCGTCTGCGGGTTGAATTCGGTCGAATGCGCCTCCTTGAGGCCGAGGACGTGTCGGGCAAATTCAATGACGGTGATCTGCATGCCGAGGCAAAGTCCGTAGAAAGGAATCTTCCGTTCGCGGGCGAAGCGGGCGGCGATGATTTTGCCTTCAATGCCACGGTTACCAAACCCCCCAGGGACTAAGATACCGTCGAGGCCTTCGAGTTGCGCGGTGCCCTTCGTCTCGAGGTCTTCGGCGTCGATGCGCACGATTTCGACGGCCGCTTCGTTCGCAATCCCGCCGTGCACGATGGATTCGTAGACCGACTTATAAGCGTCCTGTAGTTCGATGTATTTACCGACCACGCCGACGCGCACATGGTGCTTCGGTTCGAGGAGGCGGCGGACGATTTCGCGCCATGGCGCGATGTCGATGGGTCCGCACTGCAGGCCGAGGCGCTTGACGACCACATCGTCAATCCGTTGTTCGGCGAGCTGCATCGGAAGTTCGTAGATGGAGTGCTCGACATCGCGGCATTCGAACACGGCGTCGAGGCCGACGTTGCAGTAAAGCGAGAGTTTCTGGCGGTTTTCTTCACCGATCGGGCGGTCGGTCCGGCAGACCAGGAGGTCGGGTTGGATGCCGATTTCACGCAGTTTGGCGACGGATTGCTGCGAGGGCTTGGTCTTCAGTTCGCCGGCGGCCTTAATGAACGGCACGAGCGTGCAATGGAGGAAGACGACGTTCTCGCGGCCCGCGTCGTGTTGGAATTGGCGGAGTGCTTCGAGAAAGGGCAGGCCTTCGATGTCGCCGGTGGTACCGCCGATTTCGGTGATGAGAACGTCGACGCCATCGCCCCCTTTGAGAATACGTTCCTTGATTTCATTCGTGATATGCGGAATCACTTGGACGGTCTTACCGAGGTAGTCTCCACGGCGTTCTTTTTGGATGACCGTTTCGTAGACTTGGCCGGAGCTCAGGCTGTTGAGGCGCGAGAGGACGCCCGAGGTAAAGCGTTCGTAGTGGCCAAGATCGAGGTCGGTTTCGGCGCCATCGTTGAGCACGTAGACTTCGCCGTGCTGATAAGGGCTCATGGTGCCTGGATCGACGTTGAGGTAGGGGTCGAACTTCTGGATACGCACTTTCAGTCCGCGACATTCAAGCAGGGCACCGAGCGCGGCGGCGGTGAGGCCTTTGCCGAGGGAGGAGATAACCCCTCCGGTGACGAAAATATACTTCATGAAAAATAGGTCGGGCAGGGGGAATTCGGCAAAAAAGATAAGACCGGCTGGTCCGCGTGACGGTAGGCCGGTCTGGACTTTTGTATGTCATTGGGACGCAAAAGAGAGGCAAGCGGTTTTTCCAGCTCTTCCCCGGGGTGGGCGGGGGGCTTATGAGCGTTTTTCACGGTTCCCTCGCCCTCGCCTAATACCTCCCCTGCACCCCCCGTCCGTGGTGGGCAGGGGCCGCTCTGCCGATTTGATGGTTCTTGCTCCTTGGCCCCCGTCCCAACCTCCCTCTTTATGTCTGCAAGTTCCTGTTGCTCCTCCTGTCGTCCCGCCTCAATCGGGAAGAAGGTCGTCATGGCCCTTTCTGGCCTCGTCCTCGCCGGCTTCGTCCTCGGCCACATGACGGGCAACCTCCTGATGTTCAAGGGCCCTGCGGCCATCAACGCTTATGCGGCCTGGTTGCACGCCAACCCTGGCATCCTTTGGGGCGCACGGATTGTGCTAATCGTCAGCACGATCGCTCATATTTGGGCCGGTATCCAACTGACCTTGGAAAACCGTGCCGCTCGCGAGGGTGGTCCGTCCGTTGACGCGACCCGCCGGGCCAGCCTGTCTTCTCGCACGATGCCCTATTCTGGTGTCGTGATTCTGGCTTTCCTGGTCTTCCACCTCCTGCACTTCACCTTCCGGCAGGTTGCCCTCGGTGGCGTCGATTTCGGCGAAAACGTCTACAAAATGATTATTGCTGGCTTCACCCAACCGGTCGTGGCGGTTTTCTACATCGTTAGCATGATTCTGCTCTGCCTGCACCTGAGCCATGGTATCAGCAGCGTCTTTCAGACCCTCGGCCTGCGCAATGAGCGCTGGCGCTCCCGCCTCGATGGCGTCTCCAGCCTCTATGCTTGGATTGTCGCCCTTGGCTTCATCTCCATCCCTCTCGCCGTCCTCACCGGCTGCCTGAAGTAAGTCCCATGAAACTCGACCCGAAGACCCCCGCCGGCCCGCTGGCCGATAAGTGGAACAACCATAAGGCGAAGCTCCGTCTGGTGAACCCAGCCAACCGCCGGAAGTACCACATCATCGTCGTCGGCTCCGGCCTCGCTGGTTCCGCCGCCGCCGCCTCCTTTGCCGAGATGGGCTACGAGGTCTCCTGCTTCTGCTACCAAGACAGCCCGCGCCGCGCGCACTCGATCGCCGCGCAGGGTGGAATCAACGCTGCCAAGAATTATCAGAACGACGGCGACAGCGTCCGCCGCCTTTTCCAGGATACCATCAAGGGCGGCGATTACCGCGCCCGCGAAGCGAATGTCTACCGCCTCGCGCAGGTCTCCACGAACATCATCGACCAGTGCGTCGCTCAAGGTGTGCCTTTCGCTCGTGAATACGGCGGTTTGCTGGCTAACCGTTCCTTCGGCGGCGCCCAAGTCTCCCGCACCTTCTATGCCCGCGGCCAGACTGGCCAGCAGCTCCTCATCGGTGCCTACTCCGCGCTCTCCCGGCAGATTGGCCTCGGCACGGTGAAGATGTATACGCGCCATGAGATGCTCGACCTCGTCCTCGTCGACGGTAAGGCCAAGGGCATCGTCACGCGCGACCTCGTCACGGGCGCGGTCGAAGCTTGGTCCTCCGATGTCGTCGTCGTCTGCACCGGCGGCTACGGTAATGTTTTCTACCTCTCCACCAACGCCCAAGGTTGCAACGTCACCGCGACGTTCCGTGCCCACCGCCGCGGCGCCGGTTTTGCAAATCCTTGCTACACGCAGATTCACCCGACCTGTATTCCAGTGCACGGCGAAGACCAGTCCAAGCTCACCTTGATGTCCGAGTCGCTTCGTAACGACGGCCGCGTCTGGGTGCCCAAGGACAAGGCCGACTGCGCCAAGCCGGCTTCCGAAGTTCCCGAAGAAGCCCGTGATTACTTCCTCGAACGCAAGTACCCGAGCTACGGTAATCTCGCCCCGCGCGACATCGCTTCGCGCGCCGCCAAGGAAGTCTGCGACGAAGGCCGCGGGGTCGGTCAGCTGGTGGATGGCCAGCGCCTCGGCGTCTACCTCGATTTCTCGGCGGCCATCAAGCGCCTCGGCGAAGCGGAAGTCCGTGCACGTTACGGTAACTTGTTCGATATGTACGAGAACATCACGGGCGAGAATGCGTATCGCCAACCGATGCGTATCTTCCCGGCAGTGCACTATACGATGGGCGGCCTCTGGGTGGACTATAACCTGCAGTCCAACGTCCCTGGCCTCTTCGTCGGCGGCGAAGCCAACTTCTCCGACCACGGCGCCAACCGCCTCGGCGCTTCCGCGCTCATGCAAGGCCTCGCCGACGGCTATTTCGTCCTGCCCTACACGGTGACCGATTACCTCGCCGGCGAGAAGTCTGGTAGCCGTCCTTCCAACGACGCCCCGGAATTCAAGGCCGTCGTCAAGGACGTCAACGATCGCGTCGCGAAGCTGCTTTCGATCAACGGCACGAAGTCCCCGCGCTATTACCACAAGGCCCTCGGTAAAATCACTTGGGGCCAGTGCGGCATGGCGCGCGACAAGGCTGGCCTTGAGCAGGCCATCCGCGACCTGCAGGCCCTCCGCGACGATTTCTGGAAGAACGTGAAGGTCGTCGGCTCTGGCGAGGCTCTCGCCCCTGAGCTTGAACGCGCTGGGCGCGTGGCCGACTTCCTCGACTTCGGCATCATGATGTGCCTCGATGCCCTCACGCGCGAAGAATCCTGCGGCGGTCACTTCCGCACGGAGTATCAGGACGCCGGCGAAGCCAAGCGCGATGACGCCGCCTTTGCCCACGCGGCCGTCTGGGAATGGCAGGGCGATGGCCAGCTGCCGGCCCGGCATAGCGAACCCCTCGTTTACGAGGAGACCCAACTCTCCACCCGCTCTTACAAGTAATCACCATGGTCCAGGACAACGGAAAAGAACCCACCCTCGCGCTTAAACTGCGTGTCTGGCGCCAGCGCCGCGGGCAACCCGGCGCCTTCGAGGAGCACGCCCTCGCCGCCGTGCCGACCTCGGCCTCGTTCCTCGAGATGATGGACATGCTCAACGAGCAGCTCATCAAGGCGGGCAAGGATACTTTCGCCTTCGACCACGACTGCCGCGAAGGTATCTGCGGGATGTGCTCGATGACGATCAACGGTATGCCCCACGGCCCGATTCCGGGTGTGACGACCTGCCAGCTGCACATGCGCAACTTCCGCGATGGTGAGACGATCACCGTTGAACCGTGGCGCGCCCGCGCCTTCCCGGTCCTCAAGGACCTCGCGGTCGACCGCTCGGCCTTCGACAAGGTCATCCAGTCCGGCGGCTTCATCACCGTCCGCACCGGCTCCGCCCCCGAGGCCAATAATATCCCGGTGCCCAAGCCCATCGCCGACGAGGCCATGGACGCCGCGGAATGCATCGGTTGCGGCGCCTGCGTCGCCTCCTGCAAGAACGGCTCCGCGATGCTCTTCGTCGGCGCCAAGATCAACCACCTCAACATTCTCCCACAAGGTCAGGCGGAGCGCGACCGCCGCACCCTCGCCATGGTAAAGACCATGGACGATGCTGGCTTCGGCAACTGCACCAATTACGGTGAGTGCCAGGCGCATTGCCCGAAGAGCATCACGCTCGACGTTATCGCCAAACTGAACCGCGATTATCTCCGGGCCCGCGTGAAGGAGTTCTTCTCTTCCACGGGCAAGCCATCCAAGGGCGGAGACTAAAAGGCCGAGCCCCGTCGGGCTCACCGCCCAAAGAAAAGGGACGTCCAGCGGACGTCCCTTTTGCTTACCTGGCTAGGCGACCTTAGTCGCTGTCCTGCGCGACTTGGTCGTTCGCCTTGGTGATGAGCACGCGGTTATTGCCGTTGGCCATCTGCAGGGCATTCGTGAAGAGGTTAAGCTCAGCGACGTCGTTGAGCGTGATGTCGTAGACCAGTTCGGTCATCATGCCAGCCTGGATAGTCTCGGCCGAGATCAGCTCATGGCTAAGGGCGAACTGCTTGAAGGACTCGGCGAAGGCTTGGTCGTAGTT
>Ga0209597_1000105_pt1 | contig 51048 bp, 38 predicted proteins | sample M_140625_MF_Meta_FD_187316 | JGI IMG/M metagenome (GOLD analysis project Ga0209597, IMG submission 187316) | Freshwater microbial communities from Lake Montjoie, Canada to study carbon cycling - M_140625_MF_MetaG (SPAdes) (version 2) | ecosystem: Environmental > Aquatic > Freshwater > Lake... | reverse complement strand
AACCGTAGGCGCGGTGATTTCCAGCCTGCCGCTGCTCAATTTCCCGCCGGAGGAAGCCGAGGTGCTCACCGGGAAAATCCGCGCGGTGCTGGAGCCGGCCGGCCACTGGGTGCAGTACAGCTATCACCTCGGCAAAAATCAGATCCGGGGCGCCTCCAGCTTCCAGTTGCGCGCCTCCAGCATTGTCTGGCTGAATTTCCCGCCCGCCCGCGTCAGCGTCTTTCAGAAGTGAAGCCCCGTCGGGCCGGGGAGGGGGAGGCCCTCTGCTTCTAGTTCGAATTCCCTGTCCCGAACCCTCTCCCCGTTTGTTCGGGAAGAAAGTTAGGGAGAGCTGGGGGCGGTGCTCAGGGCGTCTAGTTTAGAATTATTCTAAATCTTGACCCGGCCACCCGGGATGTTTATTTTTAACCCGGCGATGCCAATGGGTGCAAAAAAAATAGGCGGTGAGCTGAGCGAGCGGCTCAGCACGGGCGGCTTCCGTTTCACGCCGCAGCGCCAGCATGTCTACGCCGTGGTCCTGCAGAAGCGCGACCATCCGACGGCGGAGGAGATTTTCATCCGCACGAAGCGGACGATGCCGGAGATATCGCACGCGACCGTTTACAACTGCCTGGATGCGCTGGTCACCTGCGGTCTGGTCCGCCCGGTGCAGCTGGAGCGCGGCGCGACGCGGTACTGCCCGAACATGGAGGAGCATTGCCATTATTTCTGCGACGCCTGCGGGGAGGTGTTTGACGTGCCGCTGCAAAAATATTCCCCTATGAAGACCGGGCTGAAAGGTTTCAAAGTGGATCATTTTGACATCGCGGTTCACGGCCTGTGCGCCGCCTGCGCCGGAAAAACGAAAAAATAAATTTTATGAGCACCGCCACTGAGACGATCGAAGATCTGGTCAAGACGGAATACAAATACGGCTTCTACACCGATGTGGAAACCGAGTCGGCGCCGCCCGGGTTGAGCGAGGACACCATCCGCATGATCTCTCGCAAGAAGAGCGAGCCCGAATGGCTGACCGAATGGCGGCTCAAGGCATATCGCCATTGGCTCACGATGAGCGAGCCGACCTGGCAGAAGGCGCATCATGAGAAGATTGATTACCAGGCGATCTGCTATTTTTCGCAGCCCAAGCCCAAGAAGGACGCGCCGAAGAGTCTCGACGAGGTGGATCCGAAGCTGCTGGAGACCTATGAGAAGCTGGGCATCCCCTTGCGCGAACGCGGGCGTCTGGCCGGCGTGGCGGTGGATGCGATTTTTGATTCCGTCTCCGTCGGCACCACCTTTCGCAAGCAGCTGGCGGAAAAGGGCGTCATTTTCTGCTCGTTCACCGAGGCGGTCCATGAACATCCCGAGCTCGTTAAAAAATATCTCGGCTCGGTGGTGCCTTACACGGACAACTATTATGCGGCGCTGAACTCGGCCGTCTTCACGGATGGCTCGTTCTGTTACATCCCCAAGGGCGTGCGCTGCCCGATGGAGCTTTCCACCTATTTCCGCATCAACGCCGCGAACACCGGCCAGTTTGAGCGCACGCTCATCATCGCCGACGAGGGCGCCCAAGTGAGCTATCTGGAAGGGTGCACTGCGCCGATGCGCGATGAAAATCAGCTGCACGCCGCAGTCGTAGAGCTCGTCGCGCTCGATCGCGGGGAGATTAAATACAGCACCGTCCAGAACTGGTATCCCGGCGACGAGAAGGGCGTGGGCGGCATCTATAACTTCGTGACCAAGCGCGGCCTGTGCAAGGGCCGCCACTCGAAAATCACCTGGACTCAGGTCGAGACCGGCTCGGCCATCACCTGGAAATATCCCAGCTGCATTTTGCTGGGCGACCATTCCGTAGGGGAGTTTTATTCCGTCGCGGTGACGAACAATTACCAGCAGGCCGACACCGGCACGAAGATGGTTCACATCGGCAAGAACACCCGCAGCACCATCATCTCGAAGGGCATCTCGGCCGGGCACGGCCAGAACAGCTATCGCGGCCTGGTGAAAATCCACAAGAGCGCCGAAAATGCGCGCAACTTCTCGCAGTGCGACTCGATGCTGATCGGCTCCCAGTGCGGCGCGCACACCTTCCCCTACATTGAGGTGAAGAACACATCGGCGTCCGTCGAGCACGAGGCCTCGACCTCCAAGATCGGCGAGGACCAGATTTTTTACTGCAACGCGCGCGGCATCGCCACCCAGGACGCCGTCAACATGATCGTGAACGGCTTCTGCAAGGAAGTGTTCAAGGAGCTGCCGATGGAATTCGCTGTCGAAGCCCAGAAACTCCTGGGCGTGAGCCTGGAGGGGAGCGTCGGCTAGGCCCTGGAAGCGAGTGAAAACACCGTCGATCCATCACTAATATTCTATAGAAAATGAACCACCAACCTATTCTCGAAATCAAGAACCTCAGCGCAGGCGTTGAGGGCAAACAGATCCTTAAGGGTGTCAGCCTGACCATCTATCCTGGCCAGGTGCACGCGGTCATGGGCCCGAACGGCAGCGGCAAGAGCACGCTGGCCGCCGTCCTCGCCGGACGCGATGGCTATGACATCACCGGCGGCGAGGTGATTTATAACGGTAAGGACCTGCTGGACCTCGACCCCGAGGAGCGCGCCCGCGAGGGTCTGTTTCTCGCCTTCCAGTATCCGGTCGAGATTCCCGGGGTGAACAGCACCTATTTTCTTAAGGCCGCCTACAATGAGATCCGCAAGCACCGCGGCGAGCCGGAGCTCGACGCGATTGATTTCCTCGCGCTGGTGAAGGACAAGATGAAGCTGCTCGAGCTCAAGGAGGACCTGCTCAAGCGCTCGGTCAACGAGGGGTTCTCCGGCGGCGAAAAAAAGCGGGCGGAAATTTTCCAGATGGCCGTGCTCGAGCCCAAGCTCGCCATCCTCGACGAAACCGACTCCGGCCTGGACATTGACGCCCTCAAGGTCGTTTCTCAGGGCGTGAACGCCTTGAAGCGCCCCGACAATGCGCAGCTGGTCATCACGCATTACCAGCGCCTGCTCAACTTCATCGTGCCCGATTTTGTCCACGTTCTGGTGGACGGCTATATCGTGAAGACCGGCGGCAAAGAGCTTGCGCTCGAACTTGAGGCGAAAGGTTACGATTGGATTCTCAAGCGCGAACCGGTTAAGATCTAGGCAATGAATCTCGACGAAGCCCAACGCCACCAAGTCGCCGACTGGATCGCCGCCGGCGCAAAACTGTCGGAAATCCAAAACCGGCTCCTCTCGGAATTCGGGGCAAAGTTCACCTACATGGAAGTCCGCTTCCTCGTGGATGACTTGAAGTTGACGCCCAAGGATCCCGAGCCGCCCAAAGTGGTCGCGCCGCCGGCCGCTGAGGCTCCGGCTGCCGGAGCGGTCCCCGCGCCGGGCGAGGAGCCGCTGACCGCCGGCGGTGTTGCTGTGACCGTGGATCATCTAACCAAGCCGGGCACTATGATCAGCGGCAAGGTCGTCTTCAGCGATGGACAGCAAGCCGACTGGTATCTGGACCAGACCGGCCGGCTCGGCGTCGTGCCGAAGGTGGCGGGCTATAAGCCGTCGGCCGCCGACGTTCAGGAGTTCCAAGCCGCGCTTCAGCGGGAGATCGCCAAGCTCGGCTTCTGACCGGCCGCGCCGGCGCCTGGGGGACGGCTGCCTCTCCACCACGAAGCCTTGCCGCACGGGTGCGGCCTTGGCACATTAAAGCACAATGCGTGAGAAATTCCGTGCCTGGGCCGAAATCCTGGAAACCTTCTTCCTTGAAGTTGTTTTTGAGGAGCGCCACGATTACAAGGCCAAGCTGACGCGCGCTATTTTGTTTGGCGGCTCCAAGTGCTTCCAAGTCGCTGTCAAATTGCGCCTCTGGCTGTATAACGTCCGCATTCTCCGCGACAAAACCCTCGGCGTCCAGGTCATCGCCATTGGAAACCTCACCGTGGGCGGCACCGGCAAAACCCCTGTGGTCGAAAAATTTGCGCGCGAACTCCGCGATGCCGGTCGCAACGTCGCCATCCTGTCGCGCGGCTACCGTTCCAAGCCCGCGCCCCTGCACCAAAAACTGCTCAACAAGCTCCTCCTGCGCGGCGACCACACCCCGCCGCGGGTGGTTTCCGACGGGAAATCGCTGCTGCTCGACTCGGAGACGGCCGGGGATGAGCCTTACATGCTGGCCTCCAATCTCAAGGATGTGATCGTGCTGGTGGACAAGGACCGGGTGAAGAGCGGCCGCTATGCGATTGAGAAATTCGGCTGCGACACGCTGCTGCTGGACGATGGATTTCAATACTGGCATTTGCGGGGGCGCCGGCACGATGTGGTGCTGATTGACCGGCAGCAGCCATTTGGCAACGAGCATCTGCTCCCGCGCGGCACGCTGCGCGAGCCGCCCTCGCACCTCGCCCGCGCCCACACAATCTTTATCACCAAGAGTGACGGCAACACGGGAGCGCTCCGCGAGCGGATTGCGAAACTGAACACCACGGCCGCCGTGATCGAATGCGTGCATCATCCGCTGTATTTTGAGGACGTATTCAGCGGCGAACGCCGGGACTTGGATTTTCTGAAAGGCAAAAAAGTCGGATCGCTCAGCGGCATCGCCCAGCCGGAGAGCTTCGAGCACAGCCTGGTGAAGCTCGGCGCGGAGCTGGTCTATGCCAAGCGCTTCGCCGACCATCACCGCTTTACCCAGCAGGAAATCCTCAACACCATCAACCGCGGAAAAAAACGACAGGCCGAGATCATCCTGACCACGCAGAAGGACGCCGTTCGCTTCCCCAAGATCGACCGTCGCGACCTGCCGATCTTTTTCATGCGCGTGGAGATCAAGATCGTGGCCGGGGCCGACGACTTTCAGGATTGTGTCCGCAAAATCTGTTTCCGCTGACCATGGATACGCTGATTTATTGGGTGGCGCGCGCCGGGGTGGCCTGCCTGCAGGTGCTGCCGCTGATCGCGGTCGCCCGTCTGGGCCGGGCGCTGGGGGCGCTGGCCTTCCGGCTGGACGGGCGGCACCGGCGGGTGGCTTTGGATAATCTTGCGCGATGCTTCGGCGCCGAAAAGTCGCCGGCGGAAATCCGGGCCCTGGCACAGGAAAATTTCCGGCGCATCGGCGAGAATTACTGCAGCGCCATCAAGACGGCGGCGATGAGTCCAGCGGAGATGGCCCCCCACTTTACGTTCAGCTTCGCAAAAAGTATCCTGCCGCACGAGGCCGATGCCGGCCCGCAAAGCCGGATCGTGGCCGTCGGGCATTTCGGAAACTTCGAGCTGTACGCCCGGTTTGGGCAGTTCGTCCCCATCTTCAAATGCGCCGCAACCTATCGCGCTCTAAAACAGCCGGCCTTGAACCGGCTCATGGTCTCCCTGCGGCAGACCACCGCCTGCCGCTTTTTTGAGAGGCGCACGGAGGCGGCCGCGCTCAAGGCCGCCATGAGCGACACCGGCCTGCTGCTCGGGCTGCTGGCCGACCAGCACGCGGGCCGCAACGGGCTGCGCCTTCCCTTCCTAGGCCATGACTGCTCCACGTCCGCCGCGCCGGCGGTTTTTGCGCTGCGTTACCATTGCCCCCTGCACACCTCCATCTGCTATCGCACGGGCCTGGCTCAGTGGCGGATTGAAGTGGGCGACGAAATTCCCACGCGCGTCAATGGCGTGGCCCGGTCGATTGAGGAGATCATGGGGGACGTCAACCGCGCCTTCGAAGCGGCCGTTCTCCGCGACCCGGCCAACTGGTTCTGGGTGCACAAGCGCTGGAAACCGGAAAAATCGGTTGGGGCGGAAATCGCTCCGGAATCGGGCGAACCTCAAATGGGCGCCCGCCCGCCCGCCTCCCCTGTCTCTCCGCGTCGCATTCTGGTTCGCGGCCCGAATTGGTTGGGGGATGCGGTGATGACCACTCCGGCGCTCTTGCGTCTGCGCGAGAAATATCCCGCCGCCCGGATTGTGCTGCTCACGCCGGAAAAACTGCGGGGGCTGTGGCCGCATCATCCCGCGGTGAACGAAACGATTTCATTCGCCCCGCAGGAGAGCCTGTGGGCCGTCGCTAAAAAATTACGCGCCGGCCGTTTCGATCTCGCGCTCGTCCTGCCCAATTCCCCGAGGTCGGCTCTGGAGGTGTGGCTGGCGGGAATCCCGCGCCGCATCGGCGCCGCGCGCCCGTGGCGGAATTTTTTCCTCACCCAATCCATCGCCCCCCGCGCCGGAGCGGTGAAAATGCGCAAGCGCACGGAGGCCGAAATTGCCGGGCTGATTTCCCAGGCTCCGCAGCCCCGGCCCGGACTCCCCGCCGCCGCGCATCAGATTCATGAGTATCTGCATCTGGTCGCTGCGCTGGGCGCCATTCCCGAACCGCTGGCCCCCCGGCTGGCAGTGGACTCCGGAGAAATGGAATCGGTTCTGAAAAAATTCGGGCTGGAACCGTCCGGCCGTCCGGTTTTGGGCCTGAATCCAGGGGCGGAATACGGCCCCGCCAAGCGCTGGCCCCTCGAGCGTTTTATTGCCGTTGCCCGGGAGATCCAGCGCCAGATCCCCTGCACCTGGCTGCTGTTCGGCGGCGCGAATGATGCCGTCTTCACACGCGAAATCGAATCCGCCCTCCGCTTTCCGGCGGGAACGGTTTTCAATCTGGCTGGGAAAACCTCGCTGCCAGAATTGATGGCGCTCCTCAAATCCTGCCGCGTCCTGATGACCAACGACACTGGCCCGATGCACGTGGCGGCGGCGCTGGGCACGCCGGTGGTGGTCCCGTTCGGCAGCACCTCGCCCGGGCTCACCGGACCCGGACTCCCGGGCGACCCGCGGCATCACCTGCTCGCCTCCGATGCCCCCTGCGCGCCCTGTTTTCTGCGCCAATGCCCCGTCGATTTTCGCTGTATGGACGGTCTCCGCGTCGAGCCGGTTGTGAAAGCGGTTTTGGAGTCCCTCAGCCGGGAGCCCGCAGTGCTGGAGTGAAGCCCGGATTTTCGGGGCGACGGCTAGTGCGCCGCCGCCCCTCTTCTGCGGTGGCCGGATTTAATTAGACTTTGTGTCATTGCCGTTTTGTGGTAAATCGCCCAGGTGGAAACCGTCACCCAACTCACAAATCAACTCGTCGCCTCTTATGCCCGCGTCGGCGGCATCAATCATCTGGACGGAAAAAACCTGCCGTCCAAGCGCGTCGTCACCGCGCTCACCCACGACCTGCTCCGGCTGCTGTTCCCCGGTTTTTTCGATGAGCAGCTGATTCATTCCTCCGAGATCAAGGCGGAAACGGCGGCGCTGCTGGATCTCGTCCTCGGCAAACTCGAGGACGAAATTCGCAAGAGCCTCGAATACAATCCGCCGGACGGGCTGGCCCGGAAGGACATCACCGCCGAGGCGCACCGGCTGACCATGGAGTTTCTGGGGGGGCTTCCCTCCATTCGGGAACTATTGCAGACCGACGTGGAGGCTGCGTTTGAAGGGGACCCGGCGGCAGCGAGCCGGGAGGAGATCATCGTTTCCTATCCCTTCGTGGAGGCCATCGCGGTGCAGCGCCTGGCGCATCAGCTCTATTTGAAAAAAGTGGCGCTTATCCCGCGCATCATGAGCGAGTGGGCCCATGCGCGCACGGGAATGGACCTGCATCCGGGCGCAAAAATCGGGTCGCACTTTTTCGTGGATCATGGCACCGGGACCGTCGTCGGTGAGACGGCGGTCATCGGCCATCACGTGAAGATGTATCACGGCGTGACGCTGGGCGCGAAGTCCACCGCCGGCGGCCAGCAATTGCGGGGGCGAAAGCGGCATCCGACGATTGAGGACCGGGTGACCATCTATCCCGGGGCGACGATTCTGGGCGGCGAGACAGTCATTGGGGCCGGCAGCACAATCGGCGGCAATGTGTTCATCATGGACAGTGTCGCCCCCAACTCGCTGGTGGTTTATGACGGGCTCGACATGCGTGTGCTGAACAAGGCGGATAAAAAGGCGACGGTGGATTTCCAGATTTAATCCCCTAACCGCGCCGCCCGGCATGTCATTTGTTCCTCTCGTCCGTCTCTGGATCTGGGTTTCCGTCTTTGCCAGCGCGGCAGGTTGGACGCTGTCCGCGCTGGGTCAGTTGAACCGCGCCGGCTATGGAATCGCCCTGGCCGTCTTCATTTTTTTGATGTGGGTCGCGCGGAGGGAATGGAGCGTGATGCCGGGCGGCAAGAATGGGGGCTGGGCGAAAATCCGGCGTCGGTTTTGTCGTCCGCTGCCGCTGTGCTTCGCGGCGCTGGCGGCCCTGATTTTATTGGGGGGCGTGCTGTATCCGCCCACGAGTTATACCGGACTCAACTACCGCGAGGCGCGCGTGCTGCAATGGCTGTCGCACGACCACTGGCTGTGGATCCACACGGCCAATTACCGGATGAACGACCGCGCGTGCGGCATTGAGTGGCTGACGGCGCCGCTGTTGCTGTTCACTAAATCCGACCGCGCGCTGTTTTTAGTCAATTTCCTCCCGTTCCTGCTGCTGCCTGGACTGGTCTACAGCGTTTTCACCCGGTTAGGGGTCCGGGCGCGTGTGGCCTGGCAGTGGATGTGGCTGCTGCCAACGGGTTATAATTTCCTGCTCCAGGCTGGGGGTATTTCCAATGACACCTTCCCTGCGGTCTATGCGCTGGCGGCCGTTGATTTCGCCGCCCGCGCGTGGTCTTCGCGGCGGACGGCAGACGTCTGGCATTCGATCATGGCGGCCGCCTTGCTAACGGGAGCCAAGGCGAGCAACCTCCCATTGCTGCTGCCGTGGGCGATTCTGATTTTTGCCTTACTGCCGTTGATGCGTCGCAAGCCGGTGGCCTCGGTGGTCCTCGTGCTGCTCGCCGCCGGGGTCTCCTTTCTGCCGACGGCTGTTTTAAACATGCATTATTGCAACGGGGACTGGTCGGGTTTGTCGATCGAACGCCCGGGCATGGAGATGAAAAGTCCCGGGGTTGGAGTTTGGGGCAATGCGCTGCTGCTCGCTTTTAATAATTTAGTGCCGCCGCTCTGCCCGTTGGCGGGCTGGTGGAATCAAAACGCGCTGGCCATCCTGCCCCATCTGATTGCCGACCCCCTGCGGGCCAACTTTGAACAGGGCTTTGAAATCATCGGTGAATTACAAACGGAGGACTGGGCGGGCATCGGCTTTGGCTTGTGCCTGTTGCTCATCGCCTCCCTCATTGCCGCCCGCTTCAGGCACAGTGGTGGGGCGACCCTCCCCGCTTTGCGGCCAGTCATTCCGTCGGCTTTTTGCCGGCTTGTCTTGGTGGCTCCGTGGATTGCCCTGCTCGCCTACAGCATGAAATCCGGGATGGTCACGCCCCAACGGCTGATTGCCCCCTACTATCCACTGCTGCTGCCGCTGCTGCTCATGGCCCCCGGACAATCCCATGTCGTCCGTCGCCGCAGTTGGCGCTGGCTGTCCGGCGGCGTTCTTCTGTTGGCGTTCGTGGTTTTGACCCTGTCGCCGGACCGGCCCCTGTGGCCCGCCAAGACGATCTTATCCGGGTTGCACGAGCGCTATCCGGATCAGCGCCTCATTGCCCGCGCCCTGAAGGTGTACACCGTGTATTCCCAACGCAACGACCCGCTCGCGGAGGTGCGCGCCCTGCTGCCGCGGGATCTCAAAACCGTGGGTTTCATCGGGACGGTCGACGACACCGACATCTCCCTGTGGCGGCCGTTTGGCGGCCGCCGGGTGGAGCATTTTTTACTCACGGATAGCCCGGAGGAAATTTGTCGGCAGGTTCGCTACGTCGTCGTGGGGGGATATCATCTGCAGCAGCACGGCACCTCCTTCGAGGCCTGGCTCAATCGGTCTGGCGCTGAATGGGTCGGAACCGTTCACGCCATGGTGAAGGTCAACGAAGGGTTACAGCCCTGGTATGTGGTGCGGTTCAAACCCTGAAGGCTCACGGCACGGCGATGGAATAAATCCCGCCGTCCTGAGTCAGGGCATACACTTCGCCCTCCCGATCTTCCGCGAAGCTGGTGATGTTTTTTTTCTGCTCCAGCAGCGGGCCGCGCGCAGTCACGGTGTGCGCCTCGCGATCGTAGCGAAATCCCCAGATGGTGCCGCTGCCGTAATCGGCGTAGAGGTAGATTCCTTCGAGGGCGGGAAATTTTTTCCCGCGGTAAACATAGCCGCCGGTGATGGACACCCCGATGCCGTGGTCAGGAAAAAGTGCCTGGGGCTGGTGGCTTATCCGGTGGGGGTATTCGATGACGGGCTCGATGTAGCGCGCGCCTTCCGGGCCGGGCTTGAAGTGGTGCGCGCCTTCTCGGACGTTCCAGCCGTAGTTGCCGCCGGAGCGGATGAGGTCCACCTCCTCCCATAAATTCTGGCCGACATCCCCTGCCCACAGGTCGCCGTTTTTGGCGTCCCAGCTGAAGCGCCAGGGGTTGCGCAGGCCGTAGGCGAAAATCTCCCGGCGCGCCCCGCGGTCCCCCATGTCCGCCTCCTTCATGAACGGGTTGTCGTTGGGAATGCTATAGGGCAGCTGGCGCTGGTTTTTCCCGCGCCCCACGGTCGCCTGCGTGTTCACGTCCAGGCGCAGGATTTTTCCGAGCAGGGTGGCCGTGTTCTGGCCATTCCCGAACGGATCATTGCCCGCGCCGCCATCGCCCAATCCGATGTAGAGATAGCCGTCCGGCCCGAAGCTGACCTGCCCCCCCTTGTGATTTCCATATGGCTGCGGCACCTCGAGCAGGGGGCGCTCGGTGGCAAGATCCGCCCGGTCGGGGTCGCCCGCAGCCGTTTTGAACTCGCTGATGACGCTGCGAAAGGGGAAGTTCAGCGGCCGGGAATTCTGATCCGGGGAATTTTTCTGGGTGTAATAGATGTAGAACAGCCGGTTGGTGGCAAATCCCGGATGAAAGGCCAGGCTCAGCAGGCCGCATTCGTTTTCAAAATCCGGATGGCGGTCTTCGATGTTCAGGAATTCTTTCGCATCCGCACCGTTAGAACCCGGGTGGACTACTAGGATTTTCCCGGATTGGTAGATAACAAACTGCCGTCGGGAGCCGTCGGGAGGCTCGGTCATCCAGACCGGCCGCTCGGCTTTCAATGCCGGAAAAACAAGTCGCAACTCAATTGTCGGCAGGGGTTGCGCCTCGCCGGCAAGGGTGAGGCCGAACAGGGCCAGGATCAAAACTTTTTTCATAGATGGGAAGACGTTATTCAAGCGGTGCCGGTTTTGATAGATTAATTTCGAGCCCCGCCAATTGAGTGCAGTCCGCGCTTCCGTCCGCCGGATTTTCTGCTAGCGTGTCGGTCACGAAATAGTGAAATCACTCCTCCAGACCCGCGACACCCGCCTCCGGCGCGTTTTCCTCATCGGCGTGGAACTCAAGTCCCGCACCGCCGCCGATATCCGCGAATCGCTGGCGGAGCTGGCGGAGCTGGCCGAGACGGCCGGCGCGCAGATCGCGGGGGAGGGCGTTCAAAAGATGGCCGCCCCCGTCGCCGCCACCTACCTGGGCCCCGGCAAGGCCGAGGAATTTGCCCAGCATTGCAAGGCAAACGGGGTGGACGCCGTGGTGTTTGACGATGAGCTTTCCCCCGCGCAGACGCGCAATCTGGAGAAGATCTTCGGCTGCAAGATCATGGACCGCACCGCGCTGATCTTGGAAATCTTCGGACAGCGCGCCCGCACGCGCGAAGGCAAGTTACAGATCGAACACGCTCAGCTGCAATACCTGCTGCCCCGGCTCACTCGCTTCTGGTCGCACTTGTCGCGGCAGCGCGGTTCCACCGGGTCCATCGGCGGCGAAGGGGAATCGCAGCTCGAAGCCGACCGCCGGAAGATTTCAGAACGCATTGAGAAGATTTCCAGCGAGCTGGACAAGGTCCGGCGCCAGCGGGAGACACAGCGCGCCGGCCGCCAGCGCAGCCAGTGGCCGCTCGCCTCCATCGTGGGCTACACCAACGCCGGCAAATCCACGCTGCTCAATGCGCTCACCGGCTCGGGGGTTCTGGCGGAAGACAAGTTGTTCGCCACCCTCGACCCGACCACGCGGCGCCTGCGCCTGCCGACCAATCAGAACGTGTTGCTGACAGACACGGTGGGATTCATTAAAAAACTCCCGCACGGGCTGGTGGAGGCGTTCAAGGCCACGCTGGAAGAGGTGGTGCAGGCGGATCTGCTATTGCATGTGGTCGACGTCAGCCATCCGCAGGCCGCGGAACAGATTGTGGCCGTGGACGCGGTGTTGGCGGAGATCGGCGCGGCGGAGAAACCGGTGTTGATGGTCTTCAATAAGATGGATCAGATCTCCGGCGCCGGCGGCCTGAACCGACTCCGTGAGGCCTACCCTCATTCCGTGGCTATTTCGGCGCGGACAGGCGAGGGCATGGGGCCGCTGCTGGCAGAGCTCGGCACACGGCTCCGCCCCATCCGCGAGTTTCTGGATTTGCGCGTGCCGCAGGAAAAAGCCGCCGTCATTGCCCGCATTCATGCCGTCGGACAGGTCGTCACCCGCCGCTATTCCGGCCGGAACGCCCGTTTCAAGGTGCGGATTCCACCGCATCTGCACGCCGAGTTTGCGCCCTTTGTGGTCGAGTAACGCCGAGTTTTTCGGGGTCGTGGGATCCTCACTGCGGGCGGGCTTCAGCGCCGTCCGGCGAGAAATCGCTCCACATATTTTCCCAGCAGATCCGCCTCCAGATTCACCGCATCGCCCACCTGCCGTTCGCGGAGCGCGGTGGCGGTGAAGGTGTGGGGAATGATCCAGACCCGGAACGTCTTTTTTTTCACGCCCGCGACCGTCAGGCTGATGCCGTCAATGGCAATGGAGCCTTTGCGGATGACGTAGCGCATGACGTTCGCGGGGGCGGCGATTTCTAAAACATGGTCCGCACCCGATTTTTCCCAGCGCACAATCTTCCCCATTCCGTCCACATGGCCGGTCACAAAATGTCCGCCAAACTCCCCGCTGGCGCGGAGCGGCCGCTCCAGATTCACCCCCGAGCCGGCTCGGACACACGACAGGTTGGTCAGCCGCCACGACTCTTGCAGCACGTCGAACTGGAGCAGTTTGGATTTTCCGCGGGCGGCAATCGTCACGACCGTCAGGCAGCAGCCGTTCACCGCCACGCTGTCGCCCCGTTTGAGGCCGCGCGCGGCCGCCCCGGCCCGCACTGTGAGACGGATGGATTTCGCCGTTGGCTGGATGCTCTCGACCGTTCCCGTTTCCTGAACAATACCTGTGAACATAGTGAAAATTTAACGGGGGGCCGGGATGGCGTCGAGCCGTGATTCATGCCGTGAAGAATCTCCAAAGCCGCCCGCAGCGGGATGGCTCGGCGCGTCAGAATCCGCTTACGGGTTTGGGATTGTCTACCCGCGCTGTCAGCAGCAAATCCTCTCCCAATCTCCGCCACCGGATATTCCGCAGGGGGACGCACTCGCTCAGGTTTTTTGCGCCGTCGCCCGCGACGCCCCGCCGCGATGCCTGCCCGCCCAGGATTTTAGGCGCGTAGAAAAACGCCACGCGCTGGGCGAATCCGCCGAGCAGGAAGGAGGCGTTCACTTCGCCGCCGCCCTCCACCAGCAGGCGCGTGACATTTTCTGAACCGAGTTTTTTCAGCAGCCAGCGTAAATCAAGGGTGGGCCTCTGATTGCTGCCGGCAGATAGGGTGGCCGGCGCCACCAGAACCCTCACTTTTTTGGCCAGAGCCGCCACGCGTTTTCGGGGCGCTGACCGGCTCACCACAATCGTCGTCGCGCCAGCCGCCGCATCGCTCACGATTTTGGAATCGAGCGGCGTCCGCGCCCCAGAATCCAGGATGATCCGTCGCAGCCGCAAGGACGGCTTCCCGCTTCCCGTAACCGCCTTTGGGCTGCGGACGGTAAGGCTCGGATCATCCTTCAGAATGGTTTGAATACCCACCAGGATGGCATCGCTGTTCCGGCGCAGCTTCATTCCCTGCGCCCGGGATTTCTCGCCGGTGATCCACTGGGACTGGCCGTCCGCCGTCGCGATCTTCCCGTCCAGTGTCAGGGCGGCTTTGACGGTGACGAAGGGGGTGCGGTGGAGGATCCAATGGTTGAAGGACTCATTCAGGTCGGTGCAGGCGTTGGCAATCCGGCCGGGGAAGGCGTTGGATGATCCTGCCTGAGTCACTTCAATCCCCGCCCGTTTTAAGATGGGAAAAGCCCTGCCCGCGTGTTTTGGGTTTGGGTCGGTGGCGCCCACGACAACCCGGCGGAGACCTGCGGCGAGGATGGCCTTCGTGCAGGGCGGTGTGCGGCCGTGCGTGCTGCACGGCTCGAGCGTGACATACAGGGTGGCCCCCCGGGTGGGGTGGCCGCCTTGTTCCGCGTCGCGGAGCGCCTCGACTTCGGCGTGGGGTCCGCCCGCGCGTCGGTGCCATCCGCGGCCGATAATTTTTCCATTTCGGACCAGGACCGCGCCCACCATCGGGTTGGGGGAGGTGGTGCCGGCGCCGCGCCGGGCCAGGCGCAGGGCGAGTTGCAGGAATTGAGCTTCAGTCATGGGCGGGGGAATTGATGGCGGAAAACGCCTTTAGAAACAAGTGTGATTCGCCAGTGTGATTCGCCAGGGTAAGATAACCGGCGGACGCCGCGGTTTGGGGAATTTGACTTTGGGTATCTGGGAATTATATATTTTGAACATGAAAAATATAGTTTCTGCGACTCAGGGGCAGGCGGGCTTTTCTAATTTGCTGAAACAAACACGGGTGCACGGTGTGGTTCCTATTTCAAAAAACGGCCGGGTGGAGGCGTTCATGGTGTCGCGGGAGAAGATGGCCTCAATTTTAGAAACCTTGGAATTGCAAAAAAACTCCGGTTTGATGGAGCTGGTTAAGCAGGATCGGGCTGGCAGGGTGATTTATACCGAGGTGCCAAGTGAAATCTAAAGTGGTTTGGTCGGCTCAGGTAGCGAAATACGTTCGCAGCCAGTCGCCGGAGCTGAGGCGGGTGATGGGGCGCGAAATAAAAAAACTTTCCACCTGGAACGGGCGGGAAAATCCGCCGGCAATCTGCCATTTGGAGGATGATTTATCGGGCTATTCACGATTAAGAATCAAAAGCCAGCGGGTTGTTTTCCGTCAGGATTTTGAAAACGGTCAGCGCGTGGTCAAATGTCTTTTTGCCATGGAGCGCCATACCTTCTATGAGGTTTTTCGACAGCTTCTTTTGGATGAATTGGCTTCCTAGAGAGCTTTCAGCCCCTTGCTGCACAGATGCCGCCGCGAAAAACTTTGCTGCCCAACGCTTCGGCTATCCTGTCAGCGCTCTAATGGGTCGCGCTGGTTTTCTTTCCTGCCGGCCGCCAGCACGCGGCCATCATCAGGCCGCATAAAACTGTGAAGGCGGCCGGCACCAGCCGCTCCTCTAAGGTCATGGCCGTCCCGCCGAAAAAAGAGAGGAGATTGGCCGCTGTGAACCCCGCCCAAATTTTTCCGGCCGATGGCTGCGGATTGCGCAGCATCGCGATAAATCCCGGAACGCCCGCGGCACAGATGGCGGCCGTCACCGCCAGGGTGGCGTTTCGGGTGCCGCTCAAGGCCCATACCGCCAGGCTTGCCATCACCAGAAGGGTGATGATGGAATCCAACCAGTTCCAGGACCACTGGCGCTGAATCAGCAGGACCCCCGCCAGGGCCAGGCCGCCAACCGCAAATCCAAGCGAGAGCAGGTAATTGCCATGCTGCTGCCAGAGCGTGAGGGTCAGCACAATGTCCAGTATTGCCCAAAGCCCCCAGGTGGCGAAGCTTTGGCCGGCGCCGCGCGACCGGAGAATCTCTGCAATCATCGGCGCATAGAAGCCCAGGGCCATCAGCCCGCCCGCCAGCTTGAGAAAATCATGCCCGTTCATCGCTAGACGATTTCCACGGGGCAGGGCGGCAGCGCGTCAAGGAACGCCTGCCCGTATTGCTTGGTTAAAATCCGGTTGTCCAGCACCACGACGATGCCGGTATCGCTTTTGGTGCGGATCAAGCGCCCGACGCCCTGGCGGAATTTAAGGATCGCCTCCGGCAATGAAAATTCGCTGAAGGAATTTCCGCCGCGCGCCTCGATAGCCTCCAGCCGCGCCTCGATCAGCGGATGGTCCGGCACAGCGAAGGGCAAGCGCGTGATGATGACGTTGCTCAACGCCTCGCCCGGCACGTCCACGCCCTGCCAGAAGCTGTCCGTGCCGAACAGCACGGAGTCGGTGTCCTCCTTGAATTTCTCCAGCAGGGTGGAGCGCGGCATGCCGGTGCCCTGGATGAACAGCTTGAGTCTCAATTCGTCAAAGAACGGCTGCATCCGCTCAGCCACCTCCTGCATGAGCTTGTAGCTGGTGAAGAGCACAAACGCCTTGCCGTGGGTCTGCCTCACAAAATGCTCGACCCAATGAATGAGGGCGTCGGCGTAACCCGGGTCGCGCGGGTCAGGCATTTTTTTGACAGCGAACAGTTTCATCTGCCGCTCGTAATCAAACGGCGTGCCCACCTGGAGAAGGGTGGCGGATTCGCAGCCCACCCGCTTTGAAAAATAGGAGAGCGGCTTGGAATTCGCGGCGCCCGGCTTCGGTCGCCCCCCGCCGGTGCTCGTCGCCAGCGTTGCGCTCGTCATGATAACGCTCGTGTCGCTCTCAAACAGGCGGCGTCGCAGATAGTCGGCCACGTCCACGGGCGCGGCATTCAGCGAAAGGTTCCGCTGCGTCTTGCCGCCGCGTTCCACCCAGTAAACATGGTCCGCCGCCGACTGGCCCAGGAATTCCGCCACCTCCACCTTCAATTCCCCCAGCCGCCGGTTGCACTCGATCAGCTCCTGCCCGATGTCCTTGTCCTCGCTGAGCTTGATCAGCTCGCTCACGGCTTCGCGCAGCCGTTGGAGGGGCAGGGTGACGTTGTCCGCTACCAGGTCCGCCCGGCGGATGCGCAATTCCGTCCACGCCCGGCGCCGGGCGGAAGCGGAGTCGCCGCCGGAAAACTTCACGGGTGCCGCCGCCTGGATCTCCTCGCAGGCGGCCTCGACGTTCTGGAAAAACTGGTCCGCCTCGCTCAGGATGTCCGAGACCAGTTTGATTGCGGCGCCCTTGCGCAGGGTTGCCAGAAGGCCTTTTTCCGTGCGCGGATTCCACAGCCGGTTCAGCGAATAGCGCATCTGCCCGCTGGACACGCTCAGGCCGATGTGCCGCGAGGCCACTCCCTCCATCGTGTGCGCCTCATCAAAGATCACGAAGTCATTCCGGAACAGGATCCCGCCCTCCAAGTCCTCGTCCACCCCGCCGAGCAGCGTGAAGAACAGCGTGTGATTCACAATCACCACATCGGCCGACAGGATGCGGCTGCGCACGCGCTGAAAAAAACAGGCGTCATGGTCGCGCGCAAAATCGGACTGATGGCCGCAGGTTTTCGGGGAGCACAGCCCCCGTTCCGAGCAGACCTGCGCCCAGACTTTCGGGTCCGGCTCTAGGGAGAAATCCGAGAGGCTGCCGTCCCGGGTGGTTTTGGACCATTCATAGATGCGCTGCAGCTCCGCGGCTTCCGAGGTGGTGAACAGGCTGCCGCTTTGCTGCATCGCCTTCTGGAGGCGGCGCGTGCAGAGGTAGTTCGCGCGCCCCTTGAGCATGGCGTAGCTGAAGGTCACCGGCTCCGGCAGCCCGCCCAGCACGGCCGTCAGCATCGGCAGGTCTTTTTCCGTGAGCTGCTCCTGGAGATTGATGGTGTGGGTGGAGATGACGGCTTTTTTCTTCTGCGCCACCGCAAAGAGAATGGATGGAATCAGATAGGCCAGCGATTTGCCCACGCCGGTGCCTGCCTCCACCGCCAGGTGCTCGCGATTCTGCAATGCTCGGGCCACCGCCACCGCCATCTCCTGCTGCTGCGGGCGGAATTCAAAGTTGCTCGCCCGGGAGAGAATGCCCGAAGGAGAAAAGATCTCTTCGACCTGCGCCACCAGATCGATGCCGCTCGGCTGGATTTCTGCGATGGAAATCATTTCAGCGGCCCGCTGCTCAAAACCACCTTGAGCGACGCCGTGGTTCCAGGGGCGAGCGAGACCCTGTTCTGCTTTACATTGCCAGACTCCACGCAGACCATTTTCCGGTGCTCCGCCGGATTGAAGTCGTCCGGCATTTTTTGCGTGGTCCACGGGTTCCAGACCACCGTGGAACGGGACTGGAACTTTTCAACGCGAACCGTGCGCCCGAGGATTTCATCGCGGATTTCCACGGTGTCCGTGTTGTCGGGATAAACCCGGTTGGTTTCCTGCGTGATGCGGAGCGGCGCCGCATCGCCCAGCCGCCGCGCGCCGCCGGCGCCCAGGGCGAAATCATCGAACGCTGCGCCCTGCAGGCCGGTGAGGGAAATCCGGTCGATGTCGCCGATGTTGAAGTAGGTGTGCAGACAGTTCTCCACTTCCAGGGTCTTGCCGCAGGAATCATTGGTGGCCACCAGTTCCAGGGTCAGCGTCTCGGCCACGGTCACGATTAGTTCCGTGCGCAAGCCCTGCCAGGCTTCTTGGCCGTGAAGAAGGGGCAGCGCCAAGCGAAGCGTCACCGCCCCGGCCGCGTCCACAGACGTCTTGACCAGCTCCCATTCCGTCAGGCGCGCGAAGCCGTGGCTCGGTTCGCCGTCGCGGTTGCCGAACCACGGGAAGCAGACCGGCACCCCGCCGCGAATTGGCAGGCCCGGTCCAAATTTGCTTTTCGCGCTCATAAACAGCAGGGGGGGCTCGCCGTTTTTCTGGAAGCCGGTCACATGGGCGCCGTGCAGGCAAACCTCCGCCGTGCTCGCGTTCGAGGTGGCCTTGATCTGGGTCAGGCCGCCCGGGCCAGGGGTCAGGGCAACCCGGCCAGGAATGATCCGCTGCGAATCCGTTTTTGAGTTCATAGATTTTTTTGTGGGGTTCAGCCGAATAAATCCATTTGCGGGGGCGGGGCCAGCTGTTTCAGTGCCTCGCGGTCCTGCTGCCGGCGGGGGGGGCGCACATTCCCCTCGGGCGTCAGCTCGGAGGCCTCCAGATTGCCGAGGATTTCCTTGGCCCGCTCCAGCACGCCCCGGGGCACGCCGGCCAGCCGCGCCACCTGGATGCCGTAGCTTTTATCCGTCCCGCCCTCGACGATTTTGCGCAGGAAAACGATCTGGTCCTGCCACTCGCGCACCGCCACGTTGAAATTCCGGATCCGGGGCAGTCGCGCCGGAAGTTCGGTCAGCTCATGATAATGCGTGGCAAACAGAGTCTTGGCCCCCACCTGATGATGCAGGTGTTCCACAATGGACCACGCCAGGGAAAGGCCGTCGAAGGTGCTGGTGCCGCGCCCGATTTCATCCAGCACAATCAGGCTGCGCGCCGTGGCATTGTTCAAAATGTTGGCCGTCTCGGTCATCTCGACCATGAAGGTGGACTGCCCGCGCGACAGATCGTCGCTGGCGCCGATGCGCGTGAAGAGCCGGTCCAAAAGATCAATCTGCGCCTCGGCGGCCGGCACGAAGCTGCCCGTGTGGGCCATCACGGCGAGCAGGGCCACCTGACGGATATACGTGGATTTTCCCGCCATGTTCGGACCGGTGATCAGGGCGATTTGCGGGGGTCGCTCTCCCTCGCTCCCCGCCAGGGCCGTGCCGGTTGGGGAAGGCGTGCAGCTCGCCAGCCCTGTGTCGTTGGGGATAAATCGTTCTTCGACGAGTTGCTGTTCCAGCACCGGATGCCGGCCGTCGCGGAGGCGCAGCACGCCGTCGTCGCCTACCTGGGGCCGGCAGTAATCATGCAGGCGGGCTGTTTCCGCAAAGGACCCCAGCACATCCAGCTGCGCCAGGGCGGAGGCGCTCTGCTGGATCTCCTTCAGCTGGCCGATCACGGTTTCGCGCAGGCGCTGGAAGAGTTCGTATTCCAGTTTCACGCTGCGCTCTTCTGCTCCGAGGATTTTACCCTCCATCTCCTTCAGCTCGGGGGTGATGAAGCGCTCCCCATTTGCGACGGTCTGTTTGCGGTGGTAATGCGGCGGAACCTTGTCGAGATTGGACCGGGTGATTTCGATGTAGTAGCCGAAGACGGAATTGAACCGCACCTTGAGCGACGCGATGCCGGTGCGCTCGATTTCATCCGCCTGCAGCTTCGCGATCCAATCCTTGCCTCCGCGGGTGGCATTGCGGAGTTCGTCGAGCCCGGCATCGAAGCCGTCCCGGATCATGCCGCCCTCCTTGATCGCCAGCGGCGGCTCATCCACGATGGCGCGCGAAATCAGTTCAACCAGATCGGGGGATGTCGAGATGAGCTCATTCAATGCCGCCAGCAAGCGGGTGGGGCTGGAGCCCTTGAATGCTTCCGCGGGTGCGGGTGCGAGCCGGCCCTGATTTTCATCCCCTGGAGTGGGGCTTCCTGCATCGCCGGCTGCCAGATTTTGAAGAATCTGTTTGAGCGCTGGGATCTGTTCCAGGGCCAGACGCAAGGCGGCCAGGTCCCGCGCATTGCCGCTGCCGGAACTCAGGCGGCCGAGGGTGCGCTCCAGGTCGCGGATCCGGGCCAGTTGCGCGCGGAAGGCGTCGAGTCCGGCGGTGTTGCGGACGAACGTCTGGACGGCGTCCTGACGCTGGCGGATCGGTTCAACCGCGGCGAGCGGCTGGGAGAGCCACTGGCGCAACAGGCGGGCCCCCATCGGGGTGGCGGTGCGGTTGAGCGCGCCGTAAAGCGAGGCGCTCCGCGGGGCATCATGGTGCTGCGGCTCGAGGATTTCCAGATGCCGCAGCGTGGTTTGATCCAGTGTGAGAAAATCGCTGCGCTGATAAAAAGTGATCCGCGTGAGATGTTTCACGTCGCGGCGCAGGGTCTGGGTAAGATAGAGCAGCACCCCGCCCGCCGCGCCGACGGCGGCAGCCCGGTCTTTCAGGCCAAACCCATCGAGCGATGCGACCTTGAACTGCTCCCGCACGGTGAACACCGCCGTCTCCGGCGCAAATGTCCAGTCCTCGTGACCGCTCAAAATCCAGCCGAAGTCCGACCGGGCCGGAGCCCCGGAGACCTCGCTGCGGTGGGAGGGCGTCGCTGTCCCGCACAGCAGGTCGCGCAGCCATCCCGCCTGGGTGGGGACGATGATTTCCGCCGGACGCAGGCGCTCCAGTTCGGTCAGGAGCGCCGCCGCGCTCTCCAGCTCGGTTGTGAGAAAATCACCCGTGGTCAGGTCCACCAGCGCGAGGCCGAAAATTTTCCCTGTGGGATGGACAGCGGCGATGAAATTATTCCGTTCCGCCACGAGCATGCGTTCGTCGAAGTGCGTGCCGGGGGAGAGGATTTGCGTCACCTCGCGCTGCACCAGTTTGCCGGGCCGGGCCTCTTCGGTCTGATCGCAGAGGGCCACCTTGCGCCCGGCCTTGAGCAGGCGGGCGATGTAGCCGCCCGCAGCGTGGTGCGGCAGGCCGCACATCGGGACCCCGTTGCGCGCGGTGAGAGAGAGGTTGAGGAGATGCGCGCCGGCCTGGGCATCCTCAAAGAACATCTCGTAGAAATCCCCCAGCCGGAACAGCAGGAGCGCGTCCGGGGGGAGTTCGCCCTTGATGCGTCGATACTGGGCCATCATGGGTGTGAGTTGGGCTTCGGCAGACATGACAGCGGTAAATCTACGGGGGAATGGTCAGCAGGTCGAAACGAAACTACTCGCAAAGAGGATTTATTGCGCTCAGGCGACGCGGTGCTCCGGAAATCATGTGATGGATTTTATTTTAGCGTGTCCGAGCCGCATGAGTTCCGAGCCGTACCCCTCCCGAAAGGTCGGATACTGAAAGCGATACCGCAGTTCCTGTTTCAGTTTGCGGTTGGAGACCTGCTTGTGAGTCACGCCCCGGCGCCGGGCGGCTCCGGGAGATTCCGGTAGGGAAGGCGGGAGGGGTTTGTTCAACACCTGAGCCAGCCACTCAAAAAAATGGCGCTGGCTCACCGGTTCGTCGTCCGCAGCATTGTAGATTTCCCCCGGTTGCCCATTTTGAAGCGCGGCGAGAATGCAGCCCGCCACGTCGTCGCGATGGATCATATTCAGCCAGCGGCCCCCGTCGCCTTCCAGGTGGGCGGCGTCCCTCAGGAACTGCTTGAACCAGTGGCCCCGATCTGGTCCGTAGATTCCAGCGACGCGCAGGATCACGGCGGGGAATTGGCGCTCCGCAACGGCCGCCAGCAATGCGGCTTCCGTCTCGACGAGAATCCGTGAGGTTTCGGCGAGCGGTTCGGCAGGGCTGGACTCCTCCACCCGGGATCCGTCATTTTGGGCATAGACGCTGGTGCTGCTGGTGTAGACAAACTTTTGGGGCGGATGCGGCGCCAGCCATTCAATCAGATGGCGGGTGCCTTGCAGGTAAACCTCGCGGTAATGATCCGCATCGCCGCCGGCGGCCACGCAGTTCACCACCCAGTCGAATTCGGAAGGCAGGATCCTCAGCGTTTCGGGGCGGGTCACGTCGCCGGTCAGGGGCCGGATGCCGGCGGCTTGTAGTTCCGCGGCCGCCGCGGGATGCCGTCGCAGGCCGTAAACCTCGTGCCCGAGGGCGGCCAGTGCCGCCCCGAGCGGCACCCCCACATAGCCGCAGCCGACAATTAAAACGCGCATCATAATATCAGGCGGCAAACAAGGCGTGCAAATTCATGGACCCATGCCGGACACGCAGCAAGAGCATCTCATTTTCACGGGCAGTATAAAAAATCAGGTAGCGGGGAAAACACTTCACGCCGAAGGTGCGGATGCCCGCCGGATGCAAATCGCGCCGCACGCGTCCGAGCGCCGGATGCTTTTGCAGCTGCGCAATCGTGTCGCAGAGGGAGTTTTCCCAGCGCCGGGCAATCTCCTCGCTGGCTTCCCGGGCAAGATATTCCACGGCGCCGGAAAAATCCGTTTCGAATACCGAGCTGAAAACCAACTTCATCCGCGCGCCTTCGCCCGGGCTTTCCCGGCAAGATCGCGTAACCGGTCGAGGCTGCCGGGGCGGAAGTCGCCCGCCAGCGCCTCGTCAATCCATTTCTGCTGCGTCTTAGAAACCAGCGCGTCCTCCAGATCGAAGCTCATCTCAATGCGTGCCATCGCCTCCTGGTTGATGCTGCGGAAATTGCGCCCGGCGGAAACGGACAGCCGTGTTTTCAGTTCTTTGGAGATGCCTTTGACCTGCAAGTCGGAGCTCATGCTAAAACCATAACACCACCACTATGGGTGTCAATCCATGACGGCAGCGAATCGCAGCCCGCGGGTGCTGACGCACAGCTGCTGGAACTCGAATTCCTCCATCACGGTCTCGAAGATGAGGCTTCCGGTGAGGATCACATCCGCGCGCTGTGCGGGCAGGCCAATGATGGACCGGCGCCCGGCCAGCGGCAGGCTCCACAGATGTTTCCGGTGCGCCGTGACCTGCCTCCGGCTCAGGCGCGCGTCTTCAATGCGGTGCCGGTCAAAGCGTTTCAATTTGAGCTCGATGCGGGCGAGCAGGCTGGTCGTGCCGCCGGTCCCGACCAGCTGGATCGGGCTGGATCGGGGGTGGCGCCGGGACTGGCGCTGCAGGGCGGGCTCGAGCGCGGGGCGGACTTCGGTCCGCAGGAACCGCTTCAGCCAGGCGCGGCAGGCGCGGTATTCCTCTTGCCGGGGCGGGTCGCTGTGCGGAAATTTTTCGAGCAGCCGCACGGTGCCAAGGGGAAAGCTGCGGGCGAAATGCTGGCGGTCGCCCTGGCCCAGGATGAATTCCGTGCTGCCGCCGCCGACATCGAGCAGGAGCAGCGGCGCCGCCGCCAAAGCCACATTGGTGTTCACCCCTTGAAAGGCCCACTCCGCCTCCTGATCGCCGGAAATAATTTCGACCCGGAGGCCGGACGCCTTTGCGATGGCGTCGGTGAGTTCGCCGCCATTTAACGCATCGCGGGCGGCGCTGGTGGCAATCACGCGGATGGACGCCGCCCCATGCTCCCTGGCCCTGCGGCTGAATATCGCCACAGCCCGGGCGGTCCGGGCGATGGATTCCGGCTGCAGCCGGTGCGTTTTATAGAAGCCCTTGCCAAGGCGGGTTTGGAGGCTCGTCTCGCCCACCGGGCGCACATCACGTCCGGAAACGTCGCCCACGAATAGCTTGACCGAGTTGGTGCCGACATCGATGACGGCGCGGCGGATGGTTCCCATGCGGCGCCAGATTACGGGGGGCGGCGGCCAAAGCCCATCTGAAAAAACGCCGGCGTTTTGGAGGGCTTGAGGCGAACGAATCCTAGCCGATCCGGAAGGAGATTTTCTGGATCAGGCTTTTCCCGAAACTGTGCTGCAGGCGGTCGAGGATTTCCTTGCGCCGGTAGCGGACGATTTCCGTCAGCCACACGCTGCTGTCCACGTTCACAAAGAGGGTGCCTTTATGCAGGTTGGCCGGTTGCGCATGGGCGGTGACGACCGGGTCCAGCAGGTCGTTCCAGACTTTGACGATCTCCGCCTCTCCCTGGCGGGCGTCCATGCGCAGATCTTTCATCAGCTGGGGCAGGACTGCGGCGGCGGTGCGGGCGGGTGTGGCGCGCGTTTTTTCCAGCGGCGCCAGATCCACGCCCCGCCATTGCGCCAGCACGCGCTGGCGGTTGGAGCTCCGCCCCGGTCCGGGCAGCGGCAGTTTTTTCGACGGTAGTTTCAAGCCGACCCACAATAACCAGAAAGCCTCCAGGAAGACGAAGATTTTTTCTGGCGTTCCTGCTTCGTCGATTGCGATCGCTGGCGCAGGTCGGTGAATCGCCCGCCTAAATATCCATCGAACTCCCGTGAAGCCTGGCTCAAAACCAAGGAGTCACGCCGCCCCTCGCTGCCTGTTTTCTGGGAGGGTTCCAAAAGCAACACCCCCGGAAAGGAAAATCCTCTCCGGGGGTGTGGTTGAGAGTCTCTGGACTGGAAATCAGCCGTTGTTGCCGATGGCTTCAACGGGGCAGCCTTCCATGGCTTCCTTGCAGCGCGCTTCTTGATCGGGGTTGACCGGCTGGTGATAGACCACGGAATAGCCGCCATCGTCGTTGCGCTTGAAATTATCCGGGGCGGTTTCGCGGCACAGGTCGCAGTCGATGCACTGGTTGTCCACGTAGTATTTGCCGGTGATGTTTTCGGGATATTTATTTGCTGCGTCAGCCATAAAATTAAGAGTTAAAGTTTGGAGAACGTAATATGCCCGCCCGCCCAAATCATGGCAAGTCTCAACTGCTCGCCCCTGCCTCGAATCCTCAGCGAGAGAGAAAAATCACTCGCGCTCGGGAAGGGGTTTCTCGCCCTTTTCCCAAAGAAAAACCCATCTGTAGCCGGCGGCCTGGCGGTTCAACCGTCAGGTCGCCCGGAACCTTCAGCGCGCCAGGGCAACCTGCTTCAGCCCCTGCGCCGGGGCTCCATTGAAGTGAGCCCTCACTTTGGCGACGGTGTTCTCGACGGACAGGCCGTATTTTGCGCGGAGCTCGTCCTGCGTGGTGGCGTGCTCGATGAACTGGTCGGGCCATCCGATGCGCACCACGGGGGTGGTCACCGCTTTTTCGCTGAATAATTCGAGCACCGCCGACCCGTAGCCGCCCATCAGCACGTGGTCTTCTAGGGTCACCACCAGGTCGGCCGCCTTCCCGAAACACTCGTGCGCGGCGGCGTCCAGCGGCTTGGTGAAGCGCGGGTTGATCACCGCCACGTCGTAGCCTTCGGTGGACAGCTGCTGCGCCGCCTTGCGTGCGATGGTGTTCATCGGTCCGAGCCCGAACAGCGCGACCTTGGGCTTTCCGTTGTCGGCAAAGTTCTGGACGACCTGCGCCTTGCCGATCTCCAGCGGCTGCGGCTGGTCCTTGACCGGGACGCCCTCCGCTGTGCCGCGCGGATAGCGGATAAACGCGGGATGATTCTGGAGCGTGGCGGTGAACATCATGTCGGCTAGCTCGTCCTCATTCGCCGGCGCCATCCCGATGACGTTCGGCAGGCAGCGCAGGTAGGAAATGTCGAACAGGCCATGATGCGTGGGGCCGTCGTTGGCGGATAGCCCGGCGCGGTCCATGCAGAAAATCACCGGAAGATCCTGCAGGCAGACGTCGTGATGGATGCAGTCGTAAGCGCGCTGGAGGAACGTGGAGTAGATCGCCACCACCGGATGGTAGCCCATTGTGGCCATGCCGGCGGCGAAGATGACGCCGTGCTCCTCGGCGATGCCGACGTCGATGTAGCGGTCGGGCATGGCTTTTTCCAGGTGTTTCATGCCGGTGCCGGTGGGCATGGCGGCGGTGATGCCGACGATGGAATTATTTTTCTGGCAGAGCTTCACCATGGTCTGGCCCATCACGTCCTGATACATGGGGGGCGTGCCCGCTTTGGCGGCCGGCGTCTCGCCGGTCTTGGCGTCGTAGGAGCCGAGGCCGTGGAATTTCTCAGGGTATTTCAGCGCCGCCTCGAAGCCCTTGCCCTTCTGGGTGAGCACATGGATGACGATCGGGTGGTCGCAGGTCTTGGCGAACTCGAGCGTGCTGACCAGCAGCGGCAAATTGTGGCCGTCGATCGGGCCGAGATAGCGGATGCCGAGCTCCTCGAACAGGACCGGGTTGCCGAAGCCGCCCCGGCCGTCCGCGCTGGGCACCTCTTTTTTCTGGTGCATGCCCACGCTGAGGATGCCTTTGACTCCCTCCTCGGCCTTGTGCGCCAGCTTCAGCGCCAGCTCGCCCTTGGGCAGCTTGCGGATGAAGTTTTCAAAGTCCTTCGACAGCTTGTTGTAGGACGGATTGGTGATGAGCTTGTTGAGGTAGGCGGAGATGGCGCCCACGTTTTTGGCGATGCTCCACTCGTTGTCGTTGAGGATGCCGATGAATTTCTTGGTGGTGTGGCTGATATTGTTGAGCGCCTCAAAGGAGATGCCGTTGGTCAGGGCCGCATCCCCGAACACGCACACGACGTTTTCATCCGTACCCTTCTTGTCGCGCGCCGCCGCCATACCCAGCGCCGCCGACAGCGCCGTGCCCGCGTGTCCCGCGCCGAAGCAATCGTGCGCGCTCTCGGTGCGCAGCGCGAAGCCGTTCAGGCCATCCGTCTGGCGGATGGTGCGGAAACGGTCTTTGCGGCCGGTGAGGATTTTGTGCACATAGACCTGATGGCTCACGTCCCACACGAATTTGTCCTTGGGTGTGGAGAAGACGCTGTGCATCGCAATGGTCAGTTCGACCACGCCCAGATTCGGACCGAGGTGGCCGCCGCCTTTGGCGAGGCCGGCGATCAGTTCCTGCCGGATTTCCTCGGCGAGCTGTTCGAGCTGGGTGGGTGTAAGTTTTTTGACGTGCTCCGGCCCGTCAATCATATCAAGGTATCGGCTCATATAAAGTGGGTGTTCTGGGCTTTGGGTCTGGGATTTCAGCGGGGCAAAACGCCTCAATCTTCGGACGGCTCTAGCGGTTTGAGTTTGATCTCGCCCGCCGCCGTTTTTTCCAGCTGCTGAATCTTCAGCTCCGCGTCGGCCAGTTTTTCCTGGCAAATCCTGGCCAGCCGCGTGCCCTCTTCGTAGCGGGCAATCAACGTTTCCAAGGGCAAATCCCCGGATTCCATCGTTTCGACGATGGCTTCCAGTGTTTTCAGGGCTTCTTCAAACGGCGGATTCTTTGCGGGATTGTTCTGTCCCGCGCTTTTGGACGGACTTGGCACAGCAAAACGCTAAAATAAAATCCCGCGCGCGTCCAGCGCGGAAGTGGGCCGCCCTCCGGCGGTGCCGGCGGACTCATCAAGAGAGAAACGGGAGTGATGAGACCAAGGGAAGTGAAAACGGAGGATAGGGGTCCCAATTTTTGGCGGGTAGGGCAGTTCAACTGAACCTTGAGACATCGGCGGGTAGGGCGAGCGGTCCTCTGCCCGCCGCCGTCGCCAATCCACGCATGCGGGTTTACCATGGCGGCGCGCACGGAGTGTCGCGCCCTCCCTGTCCCACAGTTGCCAAGAACTGCTATAGGATCCGGGAGCGGCTTGATTCTTCAGGTCGCGCTCTTTTGTTTCACGGTGCTGATGATCTCCCCCTCCTTCACCCGGGTCTTCAAGATTTGTCCGGGCTGGACGTCTTGGGCCTGGCGGATGATTTCCCCCGTCGCCGCCACCGTCGTGATTGAATAGCCCCGCGCGAGCACCTGCTCCGGACCCAGCAGCCGCAGCCGCGATTCCGCATTCGCCCGCCGGCTTTGACAGTCCTTGATCCGTTCCCGTATCCGTTCCCGCATCCGCCGCCAGCTGGCTTGCAGCGATTCGTGCTGCAGGATCAGCCGCGCCTGCGGTCGCGCCTGCCGCAGCCGCGCCGCCAGATTCTCCCAGGCAACCCTCTGTCCCTCCACGGCCTGTTCCGCCCGCCGCCGCAGCGCCGTCCGCAGATCGTCCAGCCGCTGCAGCTGCTCGTTCAGCTCCCGGCGGGGATGCGTCCGCGCCATCCGTTGCAACAGGTTTACGACCTGCTGGCGGCTCGAGAAGACGCCTTCGGTGAGGATTTCCCCCGCCGCGCTCGGCGTGGCCGCCCGCGCGTCGGCCACAAAATCGCTGATGGTAAAGTCGATTTCATGGCCGATGGCCGACATGACCGGGAGGGCTGACTCGAAAATCGCCCGCGCCACCGCCTCCTCGTTGAAGGCCCACAAATCCTCCAGCGACCCGCCTCCGCGCGTGAGGAGAATCAGGTCGATGGAGCGGGCGGGGATCTCTTGCACGTGATACGCGTTCAGCAGCCGGATTGCCGCCGCGATTTCCGCCGCTGCCCCTTGACCCTGCACCCGGCAGGGCACGAGGAGGATCTCCAGGCCCGGATTCCGGCGTTGCACGACATGGAGCACATCCTGGATGGCTGCCCCGGTGGGCGAGGTGACTAGGCCGATGCGCTGGGGATACCGGGGCAGGGGGCGTTTGCGTTCCGGAGCGAAGAGCCCCTCCGCTGCGAGCTTCTGCTTGAGCTTCTCAAACGCAATTTGCAGCGCTCCCACGCCCTGCAATTCCACCGCGCGGACGATGAGCTGATAGTGTCCGCGAGCCTCATACACCGTCACGTCCCCCTGCAATAAAACCTTCTGTCCGTCCGCCAGCAGCCGGCGGTGCTCCACGGCTTCCCGGCTGAAGAGCACGCAGCTCAGCTGGGATGACGCGTCCTTGAGGGTGAAGTAGATGTGGCCGGAGGACTGCGCGCGTAGATTAGTGATTTCGCCGCCCACCCAGATCTGGCCAACCTGTTTTTCCAGCAGCGCCCGGACGCGCGCCGTGAGCTCCGCCACCGTCAGCACCCGGCGCAGTTCGGGGGTAGGAAAGAGCTCGCCGAAGTTCCATTGAGATTTTGCGGGTTTGCTCATGCGGGGTTTGGTTTCCGGGGCGCTGCGATGTTCGGGAGCATGGCATGGTGTCCGGAGGCCTCGCAAGCGGATTTGCCCGTGCCCGCCGCTCCGGGCCCCTTGAAATTCCCCGGGGGGCAGGATCCGCGCCGGAGCAAAGCGGTAACATCCCGGTAGTTTAGGGGCGATAAACCAAACACCTACCATCGCCGGGCGGGCCTGCCCATTTCCCGCCTCCCGTTTGGCGATTAGGCTGGCGGCGTGAAAAATTTACTCGTGAATCAATTTCGGGAACTGATTAAAATCGCGATGCGCAGCCTGACCCCCTTGGAAAAAAAGAGGCTGGCGGAGGAGCTGGAGGTTCAAGCCATCCGCTTGCGCGGAGATCAGGAAGAGGAAGAGACTCCGGTGTAAGCGACGGATGCGCTGACATTGAGTCGGGATGTTTCCGCATCATTCCAATCTGGCTGGACGCGAACGAGGGCATAGTCCAATCTTTGCGGCATGAATACAACAGTGACGACCAGCGGCACCTCATCCCTCCGGCGAATTCTAGTCAGCGGAAATCGGCTGACGTTTTTTTGCGTCCTCTTCCTTTTCCTGTTCCTTCAGGACGTTCAAGCCGGACAATCTCCTGGTAATACCAACAAGCTGGCGGAGTATTGGGCGCTTCTGGACCAGGGAAGTGTCACCAATCAGCTGACTTGGGAGCGGGTGTCTTCCTCGGAGAATGGAAAGTTCCAGACCGCCGTCGTCAAGGCGTACGGATCGGTCACCGGCGGCAACCTTTACCTTTCACGCGATTTTGGCAGGAGCTGGGCGCCTTCCACCAATCATTTCAATCTGGGCTGGTCCGGCGTGGCGGTCAGCCGATCCGGGAAATACCAGACGGCCGTCGCCGAGGGGGATTCTATCTACGTTTCAAAGGATTACGGGCAATCTTGGAAAGCCATTGCCGGGGCGCAGGGCAATTGGACCTCCGTGGCGATGTCGGCCGATGGCCGCTATCAGACGGCCGTTGCCAATAGTTACAACAACACCAATTACTTCAGCACGGGAATCTGCTGCTCTTCGGACTACGGTAAAACCTGGACGCCGTTGAGTTTTTCCTACAACACGTGGCTGAGCGTGAATCTCTCCGCGTCGGGCCGCATCCAGACCGCCGTGTCCTTCGTTATCGAAGGGACGGAGGATCCGGATGGACGCCAGGGATGCCTTTATAATTCCTACGATTACGGAAACACTTGGGAACTGAATACGAATCTGCCGCCCAACTATTACACCTCCTCCGGCATGTCGGGGAATGGGCGCATCCAAGTGGTGGGCCTGTCGAATTGCAATCTAGCCCCGGCCACGCCCGGGCCGATCTTTATTTCCTGCGACTATGGGAAGACGTTTTCTGAATCCTCGGCGCCCGTGGACAACTGGCTGAATTTTTCGCTCTCCCAAAGTGGTCGCTACCTGCTGGCGGCGGCCTACCAGCAAACGGATACCAACGAAGCCATTGTGCCGGGCACGGGTGGCCTGTATGCCTCCTCGGATTTCGGGGTGACCTGGTTCCGGACCGACGCCCCGTGGAACACGTGGACCTCCGTGCAGTTGGCAGCCAATGGAGCCGTGGCCACCGCAACGGCCTGGGGAAGCGGCATCTTCATCAAGCACAAGTCGTCCGCCCACATCCCGGTGGATTGAAGAGGGGGTGCGGCGTACGGGGCGAAGAGCCCCCTGAGAATTAGGGGCGGGCAGGTTCTGTCAGTCTTTGGCGCCCTTTTTATCGGAGCGATTCACGTCGCGCCATTCTTCAGGGGACTTGCCGTGGGTGCGCTGGAAGGCGTTCCAGAAATTCACCCCATTTTTGAAACCGCATTCCAAAGCGATCACGCTGAGTTTTTCATCGGTTTCCACCATCCGTTTTTCGGCGGCCTTGAGCCGCTGCCAGCGGAGCATGTCGCCCGGGTTGCGCCCGAGATTTTTCTTGCAGGCGTTAAACAGGGCGGTGGACGACATGCCTGAGGCGCAGCAGAAATCCTCGTGGTCCAGGTCTTCGGAATAGTGGGCCCGGATGAATTCGACAAAACGTTTCACGCCGGGATGAACCGCGGCCAGCGTGTCGGTGCTGCCCCGAGCCACCGCCCCAATTGGCGGAATCACGCTGGCCGTTTTGGGGGAGGATTTGCCTTCCATGAGCAATTCCAGCAGCGCGGCGGCCTGGTAGCCGAGCTCTTCCAGATTGCTCTCCACGCTCGATAGCGGCGGCGTCGTAAACGGCGCAATCATCAGATCATTTTCAGCGCCGAGCACGGCGACTTCCTCGGGGACGGAAAGTTTTGCTTCGCGGCAGGCCTCCAGCACTTGGCTGGCCTCGGAGTCGCTCAAGGCCCAGACCGCCAAGGGTTTCGGGTGCTGTCGCAGCATCTGGACGCACTCGGCCAGCTGTTCCGGCCAGTCGATTTCCTCCAGGGAGCGCCTGCGAAAGGTCGTGCACCCGTAGCCCGATTCCGCGAGCCGCGCGGCAAACGCCTCCCGCCGTTCAGCGGAATACCAATTATCAAAATTGCTTCCGTAGCAGATGAAGTGGCGGAAGCCGCGTTCGAGAAAATGATCCGCAGCCAGTCGTCCAATCGCAGGATTGTCATAGCGAACATGCGGCAGATTGCGCCGGTCCGGGTGCGGATTGATGGCGACGCATTTTGCCCCGGATTGACGGATCAGCTTCAGGTAATTTTTCTGATTCTCCGCGTGGGGCAGCGGCATCATGGTGATGATGCCATCGCCATGCCAGTTTTTAGGCAGGAGAGATTGGGAGTGCGACATGTCGGCATTCAAATGCCAGCCCGCTTTCGAAGAGAAGCGCAGAACGCCCTGATGGATTCGCAAATCATACCAGTTGAGAGCCAGCAGGACGTTGCGTCCGCCGAACTGTTTTTTGGTTTGGGAGTTCCGGGGCACAGCGCAACGTTAGCCTTGCGTGCGGCCTGATTCAATGCGTATTCGTTGAAAGGTAATAATTCTCGCGGAATGAGGTTTAACCAAGAATGATGCAAATGGAAGCAGCCTGCTGTTGCGCCTGCCGCAGTCCAAAATCAATATGATCGCGAGTCACTGTTGGAATAGAAAACACATCGGGCCGCGTTCTGAAAAGGAACACCCGTTTATGCAGGAAACCAATCCATTAAAGACGGCGTCGGGAATTCCGGATGGCAAGCGCTACTCGGTCGGCACCCTCACCTACACGCGGGCGGCGCTGATCAATGTCCTGTTCTGGATGTTGTGGGGAGACTTCTGTCTCGTGATCATGGAATCGCTGCTGCCGAATGTGGTCCCGCTGCAACTGCGCTGGGAGGGGGCAAATGATCGCGTCGTTGGCCTGATTGCCAATAGCCTGCCTGCCTTTATCGCAATCCTGATGGGGCCCCTTGTCGGCATGCAGAGCGACCGCCACCGGGGCCCTCTGGGACGCCGTCGCCCTTTTTTGCTATGGAGTCTGGCTCCCGTGGTGTTGAGCCTGGTGCTTCTGGGGGCTGCCAAGCCCGCGGGCGAGCTCATGCACCGATTGCTGCTGCCGCTCTTGGGCTCGGGTGCCACCACGGCCACTTGCACGATTGTCTGGATCGCCTTCGCCGCCGGCCTCTTTGTCGTCTTCAATACCTATGTCTTGCAGGTGTACCAATTCCTGTTTGCCGACGTGATTCCCAAAGAGGTCATGGGGAAATTTATTGGCAGCTATCGAGCTATCGGTGCGTTTGGAAGCTTCGCCTTCAACCGGTGGATTTTGGGCTGGGTGGAGCATCACACGCTGCATGTCTATGCGCTGGCGGCCCTTCTGTATGCGACCGCTTTCAGCCTGCTGGTGTGGCGCGTCCGGGAGGGGGATTATCCGGCGCCGCCGCCCAAGCAGGGGGGCGGGGTGTGGGGGAGTCTTAAGGTTTTCTTCAAGGAATCCTTCTCCCAGCGCTTTTATCTCAATCTCTATTTAATCCCCTTTTTTTTCTGGGCATCGCTCGTGCCATTTCAAACGTTTATGATCTTTTTTGCGACTCAGGCAGGTCAGCCCGGCTACGCCGACACGCTGGGTCTCACGCTGGATCAGTTTGGCAAGGTGAAAGGGTGGACGTTCATCGTGCAGATCCCCATTTTTCTCCTGGTCGGCCCTTTCGTGGATCGGTTCCACCCGCTTCGGGTCATCCTGGTGGGTGCCTTTCTCACCGGCGTGAGCTTTCTCGGCTGCTATTATTTTGTCCATTCCGAAAGCAGCCTGCGGGTGTGCTTCATCCTGAATCAGGCGGCCAGCGCCATTTATCTGGGGTCTTATCTCGCGCTCTACCCGCGCCTGCTGCCGCGTGAAAAATACGGTCAGTTTTTTAGCGCCAACCAGATTTTTGGTTTGGTGGGAGCGGTGCTCGCGCCGGTGCTGTGCGGCTGGTGCCTCGAGAGCGTTCGCGATTATCGATTCATCTTTGCCTGGTGCGGTGTCAGCGTTTTGTTGGCTTTTGCCGCCTGCGTGTCTCTATTCCGCCACTGGAAAAAACTCGGCGGCGATAGGGATTACACGCCCCCCGGCCATGCGGCCGGCGGCGGGATCTGAAATGACTATTTTGAAGCATGAATAACCGTGAGCCTTTACAGGATGCCTTTGCAGAAATCGCGACGATGGCCCCCGTGCCTCTGCGCCCCGGTCTGGCTCAGCCCAGCCGGGCGCTGGCGCCGGAAACGCCGTTGCCGCTCCGGAGCGGGTCGACGGCGTTCTCCCGTCCCTTGAGCCAAAAAATCCAGACGGCGGAAGAACTGTCCGCTGCGCTGGAGGAGATGCGCGCGCGCATGAGCCCGTTTCTGGCTGATCTCGCCCCGGCATTGCCGGCGACCCGAGCCCGTTTCTCCCTGGATACGTTTCAGTGGCGCATCGAGCAGCCGGCGGACAGGGCCCGATTTGATGAGGCCCTCGCGGGTGGGGGCGACTGGGAAACGGTGACGATTCCGCACTACGGTCCGCCTCTGGGCAAGGCTGCGACGCTGTATCGCGCGACCTTTGACCTGCCGGCGGAAGTGGTCCGCCGCGACTGCGTGGCGCTCCGTTTTGCGGGTGTGGATTACAAGTGCCAGGTCTATCTCAACGACGTCTGCGTGGGTCAGCACGAGGGTTTCTTTGATGAGTTTGAATTTAACTGCACCGGCGTGGCTCGGGCTCAGGGCAATGTCCTGGTGGTCCGCGTTGAAAATGATTTTACCATGCTGGGCAGTCACGAGACGGGCCAGGCGGTGAATGGGGACAAAATCTATGCGGCCACCGGGCTTGGCTACGATGATCCGGTGCTGGGCTGGCATCACTGTCCGGCGGGCATGGGCATCTACAATCGCGTGGTGATGGAAGGCCGCGCCCACATGCAGATCGGCGATCTTTGGGTGCGCCCGCTGGTGGATCAGAAGGCTGTGGAGATCCGCGTTGAGGTGGAGAATCAGGGTCAAGATCCGAGCGAGGATATCGCCGTTTTGGTTTCAGTGTTTGGTCAGAATTTTGAAGCCGTCGTGCATCGAGACGCGGTCCATCATGCCGTGGGCAAGACGGTGCGCGGCTTTGGCGATCTGGACGGCGACCATGCTGAGGAAATTCCGGCGCGCATGGGGCTGGGTCGGAATTATCTCGCTATCCGGCTGCCGTTGCCGGACGCGCGGCTGTGGGATCTGGATGCGCCCTGGCTGTATCAGGCGCAGGTGAAGCTTTTGGATGCCGGGGGTGCGTTGCTGGACGTTAGGAAGCAGCAGTTTGGAATGCGGACCTTCGCGCAGGATGAGCATTCAAATCCCAAGGGCAAATTTTTCCTCAATGGACGAGAAATCCGGCTTCGCGGAGCCAACACCATGGGGCATCTGGAGCGGTGCGTGATGAAGGGGGATTTCGGGCAGCTCCGCGATGACATCCTGCTGGCGAAGTTGACGAACATGAATTTTCTTCGGCTGACGCAGCGGCCGGTTCACAAGGAGGTCTATGAATGGTGCGACCGTCTTGGGCTCATGCTGCAGACCGACATGCCGATGTTCGCCACCGTGCGGCGCAATCAATTGCTGGAGATTGTGCGCCAGTCCAGTCTGATGGAGCGCCATGTCCGCGCGCATCCCTCGAGCATTCTTGTCTCCTTCATCAATGAGCCCCGGCCTGCGGCGGCAAGCCAGCCGCACCGGTTTCTTGAGCGCCCGGAAATTGAGCGGATGTTCCGTCTCAGCACGGAAGCGGTTCTGCAGGAGAATCCCGACCGCGTTTGTAAATGCGTGGATGGCGATTACGATCCGCCCGCAACCATCGGCATGCCCGACAATCATTGTTATTGCGGCTGGTATATCGGGCATGGCGTTGATTTGGGAGCGCTGCATCGCGGCGACTGGATGCCCGTGAAGCCCGGCTGGCATTATGGCTGCGGCGAGTTCGGGGCGGAGGGGCTTGATTCCTACGGGGTGATGAATAGATATTATCCTCCCGCCTGGAAGCCGGCGTCGCCCGATGCGCCGTGGACGCCTAAAATCATCTCCAAATCGCAGAGCTGGAATTTTCATTATCTCTGGTACGAAACGCCGCGCACCGCGCGGGAATGGATTGAGGCCAGCCAGCAGCATCAGGCTTGGATCACCCGGTTCATGACGGAAGCGTTTCGCCGAAAATCGGACATGAACACCTTTGCCATCCATCTTTTTATAGATGCATGGCCGTGCGGCTGGATGAAGTCCATCATGGATGTGGACCGCGTGCCGAAGCAGGCGTGGTTTGAATATCGGGATGCGTTAGCCCCCCTTGCGGTCTCTCTGCGAAGCGATCGCATGCAGGTGTGGAGCGGGGAGACCGTGCCGGTGGAATTGTGGATCTGCAATGATCGCGAGGGTGTCCCTGCTGGATGCCGCGTGCTTTATGAAGCGTGCTGGCAAGGCAAGGTGATTGCTCAGGGCGAGGTGCCGGCCAGCATTGAAGCCTGCGCGCCGCGCGGCCAGGGTGTGATTCCGATGGCCATCCCTGAAACCGCCGACCGCGGCCAGATTGAGCTGGGGGCGACTCTGATCGCTCCTGACGGCTCGGCGCTGCATGATACGGTTCTCACGCTCAAAGTATTTCCGAAGCCGTTGTCTAAAGAAATTCAAGTCTGGCTTCCGCGGCGGACGCCACTGCTCGAAAAAGTGGTGGGCGGGCTGGGGCTGGAGATATTAACCCAGCCTCCGGAGGAGAAAGGGGTATTGCTGATCGCCAGCCCGGCGGATTATCTCCAGCGGGCTCAGTGGATTGATGCCGCCGTCCGTCAAGGTGCCACTGCTGTATTTTTAAACTTGCCGGTGGGCGAATACCAATTGGGAGGGGTTAAACTAAATGCGCTCAAGGCGGGCATGGGGCCGCGCCATTTTGTCTCTCGCGCCACAGGACATCCCCTGGTGGAAGGTTTCCAGCCGGACGATTTCAAGTTCTGGCATTTTGAATCGCTGGGGCACGGGGCGCCCCTCCTCCATACCGTGCTGGAAGGTTCGGATTGGACGCCGGTCCTTCAAAGCGGCGACGGCGGCTGGCTGCGGCCCTGGGGTTATACCCCGGCAGCGGTGGAGCGTCGGGATGGGAATGGGCGTTGGATTGTTTGTCAGATTGAACTGGCTCATTGTGTGGCCACGAATCCGGCGGCCCATCTTTTCACGCGTCGCTTGTTAGCCGGCCCGGCATTGAATCAAAAGGATGGCAAACGCGGGGTGCCTGTTGTTGCTGGAAAAAACGGGGGCGGCCCGGGTATGTTTGATGAAATTCACGCATGAAAAAATTATTAAATACGGTCGCCGCCTCGCTGCTCGTTTCGATCGCTGTCATCGCCCAAGCTCAAACGAACCCGGTTCCGGCAACCCCTGCTGGCGGCGCGCCGCTGCCGGCAAGCCGGATGGCCGCCGAATCGCCTGAGGCCAAAGCCAGGCGAATGGAGTGGTGGCGCGAGGCGAAGTTCGGAATGTTCATCCATTGGGGCGTCTATTCAGTGCCGGCCGGGATTTATCATGGCCGCGCAGTGACTAACGCCGGTGAGTGGATCATGTATCGGGCCAAGATTCCCATGGCGGAATACCAGTCTTTCGCAAAAGATTTTAACCCGGTCAAATTCGACGCCGAGGCCTGGGTCAAAATCGCCAAGGATGCCGGGATGAAATACATTGTCATCACCGCCAAGCATCATGACGGCTTCGCAATGTTTCCCTCCAAGGTCAGCACATGGAACATCACCGACGCCACGCCATGGCATCGCGATCCTTTGCAGGAGCTGGCCGAGGCCTGTCGTCGGCAGGGCATCAAGCTGGGCTTTTATTATTCCCAGGCGCAGGATTGGAACAACGGCGGCTCGACCGGAAACCGCAATTGGGATCAGGCGCAGGAGCATGACATGGACGATTACATCGACACCATCGCCGTGCCGCAGGTGAAGGAACTGCTTTCCCGCTACGGTGAGTTTCCCGCGGTGCTCTGGTGGGATACCCCTAAAAACATGACCACCAATCGAGCGGAGAGGCTTTATAGCGCCGTTCACGCCCTGAAGCCTGACATCATCATGAACAATCGCCTCGGCGGCGGTCTCCGTTGCGACACCGAGACGCCCGAGCAATATATCCCGGCGCAAGGCTACCCCGGTCGGGATTGGGAGACGTGCATGACCATGAACGGCACCTGGGGTTACAAGCGCGACGACCAGGATTGGAAATCTCCGGAAATGCTCATCCGCAACCTATGCGATATCGCCAGCAAAGGCGGCAATTATTTGCTCAATGTGGGGCCGACGAGCGAGGGGCTGATCCCGCCGCCCAGCTCCGAGGCGCTGGCGGAAATCGGCGCCTGGATGAAAGTCAACGGCGACGCAATCTACGGCACCGGTCCGACGCCCTTCAGTGATGTGCATGGCAAGTTTAGCGAAACAGAGAAGGACTGGAGGGGTAATTTCAAATTTATTTCCACCTGGGACTGGCGCTGCACCAGCAAGGCGGGAAAGCTTTATTTATTTATTTTTGACTGGCCGAAGAATGGCAAATTTCAACTCCCGCCGATGCAGGATAAAGTGCAAAAAGTTTGGATTTTATCGAACAAGAAAAAAGTGAATTATGCGCAGACCGATGCGGGGGTGATTCTGGACTTGCCCGCGATTCCGCCGGATAAAATCGCATCGGTTCTCTGCATTGAATTTGCCAAGACCTCCAAAAAAGTGGCTTTCGACCCGGCCGCCGACGCCGAGCGCAAGGCGGCGATGTCGCCCGGGGAGCTGGAGTGGGAAAAAGTGCTTGAGGAAAACCTCGGCGATTTCTATCTGCCGTATTACAAAAATGACAAGCGCGCCGGCAAGGTGACCGCGTGGGATTATGTGAAGGATGATCCCACGCTGCCGCGTGTTCTGCTGATTGGCGACTCCATCTCCCGCGGTTACACGCTGGATGTTCGGCGCGACCTGGCGGGCAGGGCCAATGTTCATCGCGCCCCAGCCAATTGCGGCGCAACGACGCTGGGGGTTAAGAAAATGGATGCCTGGCTCGGCGGCGGGCACTGGGATGTCATCCATTTCAACTTTGGAATTCATGACCGGAATCTGCCGGCCGCGACCTACGCCACCAACTTGGAGCAGATTGTCATCCGACTGGAGAAGACCGGGGCGAAATTAATCTGGGCGCGGACGACCCCGCCGGCGAGCGCGGGCAACGCTGAGAAGTTTTCACCGGAACAGTGCGCGGAGGTGAACCGCATTGCCGATGGCATCATGAGGCAGCACGGAATTCCGATCGACGACCTTTGCTCCCCCATCCAGCCGAGGCTCGCCGAATTCCAAAACCCGAACAATGTCCACTTCAACGACGCCGGCTACAAGTTTCTTGCTGAAAAAGTGGCGGGTGCAATCATGGCCCAGTTGGGCGAGCCCCTGAAATGAAAACAAAAAAAAGCCTCTTTTTATTCGCTGCGCTGCTGGCGGCGATGGGAGTGACGTCCTTCGCGCAGACCAATCCCGACGGCACTCCTGACACCGGTGATATGCATGCCGGGCATGCGCCCCTTAATTTGGAATCGCCCGCGGCCGTGGAAAAGCGGATGCAATGGTGGAGCGATGCGCGCTTTGGGATGTTCATTCACTGGGGGCTTTATGCGCAGGACGGTTGCTTCTGGAAGGGCAGGGACGGTCAGTCCGAGCACATGATGCTGAAGCTGAAGATTCCTATCGCCGAATACGCGCAGCTCGCCGACGTGTTCAATCCGGTGCAATTCAATGCGGACGACTGGGTGGCCATCGCGAAAAATGCGGGCATGAAATATCTGATTCTTACCGCCAAGCATCATGATGGCTTCGCTATGTTTGCCAGCCCGAGTGATGCTTATAACATTGTCAAACGCACCCCGTTTGCCCGCGATCCGGTGAGCGAGCTCGCCAAAGCCTGCCACAGGCAGGGCATTAAATTCGGGGTGTATTATTCCTACGGACGCGACTGGCATGATCCGGATGTGCCGACGGACGTCAAAGCGGATGGGTTCCGCCGCAGCAACACCTGGGATTTTCCGGACGAAGGTAAAAAAGATTTTGCTAAATATTTTGAGCGCAAGGTCAAGCCGCAGGTGAGGGAATTGCTCACCCAGTATGGGACAATCGACGTGCTGTGGTTCGATACGCCGGAGAAAAACACCGCGGCGCAGAGCCGGGAGCTGCTGGAGCTGATCCGCAAGCTGCAGCCGGATTGCGTCGTGAATTCGCGCCTCGGCTACCATCTCGGCGACTACACCGTGGAGGAGCAGACCATTCCCGCCGACGGCAATCCGCTGCCGTGGGAAAGCTGCATGACGCTCAACCGGCACTGGGGTTTTAAGAAAGACGACCACGATTGGAAGCCGGCATCTGAATTGATCCGCAACCTGGTGGACATCGCGAGCAAGGGCGGAAATTTTCTGCTGAACATCGGTCCGACGGGCGAGGGCAGCATTCCGGCTCCATCGGTTGAACGCCTGCGCGAGGTGGGGCAATGGATGAAGCTCAACGGAGCTGCCATCTATGGCACCACGGCGAGTCCCTTCAGCAAGCTGGAGTGGGGGCGCTGCACGAAAAAAGTTGCGGACGGGAGAACTCTTCTTTACCTGCACGTTTTTGACTGGCCGAAAGACGGGAGGCTGTTCGTGCCGGGGTTGACGAACAAGGTTGAATCCGCCGCGCTGCTCGTTGGCGCTCCGCCCAAGCCATTGAAGACGGTTCAGTCGGCTGGCGGCACCACTATTCTCCTTCCGGAAGCCGCGCCGGATAAAATATCCTCCACTGTTTTAATGACCGTTCAAGGGTCGCTGTCCGTCGAAAAATGAGGAGCGGGGCAACCAGCCTGTTCCAGTGGCGCGCGCAAAGAGGGTTGCTGGTATGCGTGATTTTGGGTGCGCTCCCCTTGACAAGTTGCGTGACTTCGCCGGGCACTACCAGCCGCACCTATCAAGCCACCGGAATTAAAATCTCCGACCCGACGTCTTCGACGGTTTCCATCTGGACGCGGGTGACGCGCGATGCGGTGCGCGCAGGCGATGACCGCCCGCTGCCGGTTCTGCGCGTGTTCGATAAAACCACGGGGTCGGAACTCGCGATCAAGGACAACGCCCTTTTCACAAATGGAAAGCCCGGGGTGAGTTTTGCAAAGGGTTCGGATCGGGGTTCAATCCGGGGCGCCGCCGTGGGCGCGGCGGGGCAGACGCGCGTCCGCTACCGAATGGCTGGCAGCGAGGCGTGGAGCGAAACGGAGTGGCTGCCGGTGAGTCCTGAGCGCGATTTTACAAAGGTCTTTGGGCTTTCTGGTCTTCAGCCTGGCACGCATTACGCAGTTGAAGTTCAGGCCCGAAAAAATTCCGCTGACAGATTCCCGAGCGTCATCCATGGCGGCTTTCGGACCGCTCCGGCGCCCGCTGCATCTGCGGACGTGAGATTCTGTGTGATGACCTGTCAGCAATATGAAGACAGCGATTCGCCCGTCGGCTTCAAGATTTATCCATCGATGCTCAAGCTTCAACCGGATTTTTTTGTGAATACCGGGGATGCGGTCTATTACGATCACGGGCCCGTGCACGCGCTCACCCTCGACCTGGCCCGCTATCACTGGGCGAGAATGTTCAGCCTGCCCGCGCTCCGCGAGTTTCACCGTCAGGTCGGCAGCTATTTCATGAGGGATGACCACGATACGCTTGCGGATGACTGCCATCCCGGCGATCGGACGGGCGATTTTACTTTTGGAGATGGGCTGGCGGTATTCCGGGAACAGACGGCTCAGTCGCTTCCTCCGTATCGCACCATTCGCTGGGGGAAACATCTGCAGATCTGGCTGCTCGAAGGGCGTGAAACCCGCAGCTCGCGTGAGTCGGATCGCACGAATTCACCGATCCTTCTTGGCGCGGAACAACTGGCGTGGCTTGAGAGCACGCTGGCCGGGTCCGACGCGACATTCCGCGTTGTCCTCACGCCCACGCCCATTGTCGGGCCGGATCGGGAGACGAAGAATGATAATTTATCCAATGCTGGTTATTCGGCGGAAAGTCTGAAGATCCGTAACCTGTTCGCTGGCCAAAAAAACCTTACAGTCATTACCGGCGATCGCCACTGGCAATATGTTTCGCGCGATAAATTGAATGCTGTCGAGGAATGGAGTGTCGGGGCTGCGAGCGATGCCCACGCTGCCGGCTGGGACGAAGACAAGCCCCGCCCGGAACATCTTTTTCTGCGCATCCGGCACGGCGGTTTTCTTTCCGGCGCCGTCCAAACTAATGGGGCTCATCCCACGCTCCTGCTTCAGCTTCATGATGTGGACGGCGCGGTTGTTTTTGAGAAGGCGGCGGCACATCAATGAAATCAGCCATGCGTTACGTGCTCTGGCTCATCCTGTCCGGTTTTGGGGTCTGGGGCGGGACGTTGCCGGGATTGGCCGCGGACCGGCCGAACATTATTTTCATTCTGGCCGATGATCTTGGCTGGGCTGATCTGGGATGTTACGGGAGCACCTATTACGAGACGCCGCATCTAGATTCGCTGGCAAAACAGGGGATGCGCTTCACCGATGCCTATGCGGCGGGCAACGTCTGTTCGCCCACCCGCGCCAGCATTGTGACCGGCAAATATCCGGCGCGTTTGCATCTCACCGACTGGCTGAGCGGTCGTCCTAACCGGACGGATCAAAAGCTGAGCCGCCCGGATTTTCAGATGTTTCTCCCGCTGGAAGAGGTGACGCTGGCGGAAGCATTGAAAGACGCCGGCTATCAGACCGCATTCGTCGGTAAATGGCATCTGGGCGACTCCGCCCTCTATTGGCCGCAGCATCAAGGTTTTGATCTTAATAGTGCCGGCTGTGGGGCCGGGCATCCTCCATCGTATTTCAGCCCGTATCATCTTCCCAATTTGCCCGAGGGTCCGGCAGGCGAATACCTAACCGAACGTTTGACGAAAGAAGCGCTGAAATTTATGGAGGACGCCGCGCGGCAGAAAAATCCGTTTTTACTTTATTTTTCGGAATATGCCGTGCACACGCCCTTGGAGGCCAAACCCGAGGTGGTTGAGAAATATAAGGCCAAGGCGGCGCGGATTCCCCAGGCCGCTCCGGAATTTTTGACGGATCATGGCTGTCCGGTGCGGCAGATCCAAAATCAGCCCGCGTATGCTGCGATGGTGGAAAGTCTGGACGACAGTGTCGGCCGCGTTCTCGCCAAGCTTCAGGAATTGAATTTGGAGACCAACACGATTGTCATCTTTACCTCAGATAATGGCGGGCTTTCCACTGCCGAAGGGATGCCCACTTCCAACCTGCCTTTGCGCGCCGGAAAAGGCTGGGGGTATGAGGGCGGGGTTCGAGAGCCGCTTCTGATTCGGTGGCCTGGAGTGATTCCGCCGGGCAGCGTCAGCCACGGCCAGGTGGTGTCCACGGATTATTATCCCACCCTTCTCGAAATGGCGGGATTGCCCTTACGCCCGGCGCAACACGTGGATGGCGAAAGTATTGGCCCGTTGCTCAAGGGGGGGAGCTTGCCTGAGCGTCCGCTGTTTTGGCATTATCCTCATTATAGCAACCAGGGCGGGCCGCCCCATGGGGCCGTGCGCGTCGGCAATTTCAAGCTTATCGAGTGGTACGAGGACAGTCGCGTCGAATTGTACGACCTCAAAAACGACCTCGGTGAACAGCGCGATCTTGCGCGAGAGAATCCATCCCAAGCCGCCAGGCTCTCCGCGCTCCTCCGCGGCTGGCGCAAGCAGGTGGGCGCTCAAATGCCGGTGCTCAACCCGGATTACCGGACTGCCTCAAAAACAATTCATTCTGAAAATCGGGCGGAATGACTTATTCATAAAAATGAAGCGGGGATATTTGAAGAGCAATATGAGTCGCGGGTCTGTTTCTATCGCTATGAAATCTGGATTATTATTTATTGTTGCCGCGGCATTAAATGGTTTTGCGGCACCCTCTCCCAGTCCCCAGGCCATCCCCCGGGACGCATGGGAAAACCCCTTGGTGTTCGAAGTCAACCGGATGCCGCCGCGGGCGATGACCTGGCCGTATCCCGCCGCCCATTCTGCCGCAGCGGCGCCGGGCGCTTCCGGAAATTCCCCGTGGCTGCGCTGCATCAGCGGGGACTGGAAATTTTCCTGGGTAAATCATCCCGCCAAAAGTCCGGTCGGTTTTGAATCGCCGCTCTATGACGATCGCCTTTGGAAAACCATTTCGGTCCCGGGCTGCGTGGAGCTGTTCGGCTACGGCACGCCGCTTTACGTAAATTATGATTATCCGTTCAAGGTGGATCCGCCGCGTGTGATGGGCGACCCGCCTCCCGACTGGACTTTTTTTGCCGACCGCAACCCCGTGAGTTCGTATCGCCGCTGGGTGGAGGTGCCGGAGGACTGGGCCAAGCAGCGCGTTTATCTTCACGTCGGCGCGGCGGGGTCGTGCCTGAAAGTCTGGGTCAATGGCAAGTGCATGGGTTACAGTGAGGATTCGCGGCTCGCAGCGGAGTTTGATATCACTTCCGCGGTTCGTCCGGGCAAAAACCTCATTGCCCTCCAGGTGCTGCGACACTCGGATGGCAGCTATCTGGAGGATCAGGATATCTGGCGCTTGAGCGGAATTTTCCGGGATGTTTTTTTATTCACGAGGCCCAGCGTGCATCTCTGGGATGTGGCGGTGGAATCCGAACTCGACGGCGCGCTGAGCAACGCGGCGGTCAAGCTCCGCTGCCAGATTCAGAACGATAGCCGCGCCCCGGCGGATTCTATTGCCGTCCGGCTTTCTTTGCTGAATCCGAAAGGAAAAGCGGTTCCCGGATTTCGTATGGAATCGGCGCTGCCCGGCGCATTGGCGGCGGGGAGCGAAGTCGAATGGCTGACTGCTTCCGCTCCGCTTCATGCCCCTGAGAAATGGTCGTTTGAAGCCCCTGCGCTTTACACCGCGGTGGTGGAGTTATTGCAGGAGGGCAAAACGATTGAAGCCGTTGCGGTGCGCATTGGCTTCCGCAAAGTGGAGCTCAAGCAGGGGGAATTCACTCTCAACGGCCAGGCTCTGAAAATTCGCGGCGTGAATCGGCACGATTGGAATCCCGTCACCGGCTATGTCGTGGATGAGGCGATGATGCGCGAGGATGTCCGAATGATGAAGCGGGCCAACCTGAATGCCGTTCGCACGTCGCATTATCCAAATGACCCTCGCTTTGTGGAGTGCTGCGATGAGCTGGGGCTGATGGTTTTAAGCGAGGCGAATATGGAGTCGCATGGGCTGTCCTATCACAAATGCGTCCTGCCGGGGGATTTGCCCGAGTGGCAGCCCGCATCGGTGGAGCGGATGCGGCGGCTCGTGATCCGCGAACGCAGCCATCCCAGCGTGGCGATGTGGTCGCTCGGCAACGAGGCGGGCTATGGCCGGGCTTTTGAAAGCATGGCGGAGGAAGTGCGCCGGCTCGACAGCGAGCGTCGGCCCATTCAATACGCCGATATGAATGCGCCCTGCGATGTGGACAGCCAGACGTACCCCACGCCCGAATGGCTGAAACTCCACGTGCAAGGCAAGGCGGTGCGCAAGGGCGAGCACGATGAAAAAGCCGCATTGCGACAGCATGGACGCTATCCCTCCGGCAAGCCCTTCCTCATGAACGAATATGCGTGGGGCGGCGGCAATAATCTTGGCAACTATCAGGACTACTGGGACGTCATCGAGCGCAATCCCATGTTGATAGGGGGATTCATCTGGGACTGGGCTGACAAGGGGCTGGCCACTGCGCTCGCGAGCAACAGGCCTGTTCCGTTTCTCAGCGTGCAATCCAAATCAGCTGCGCCTGCCTTTTATGCCGTGGGCGGTGACTATGGGGACAAACCCAATGATGGATATTTTGTCTTAAACGGTTTGCTGGAATCGGATCGCGCTCCCAAGCCCCATTATTTTGAAGTCGCGAAGGTGGGCCAGCCCCTCCGGGTCCGGGCGGTGGATTTGACGCATGGAAAAATCCGCGTTGAGAATCATCACGCCTTCACGGACTTGAAGAACTTTGTCGCGTCATGGGAATGGACAGATCAAGGCGTGATTGTCGCGAAAGGAAAATTGCCGCGCCTGTCGTGCGCGCCAGGGGAGTCGCGCGATGTTTTGATTCCGCCACCGCTCAGCGGAACGGCGCGCCACCTGACGGTCCGCTTTGCGCTCGCTCAATCCACGCCGTGGGCCGAGGCAGGATTTGTTGTCGCGTGGGACCAGCTGGCGCTGGATGCCGATCCCGCTTTGAAGGCGCCCGAGTTAAAGGCCGGGCAGCTCAATCGGGTGGAAACAGAACAAGCGATCACCCTTGGCAACGCTGGCTTCAGTGTTCGCATTGGCAAAAAAAGCGGGATGATTGAAAGCCTGATTTATAGCGGTCGCGAGCTGATGGCTCGTCCCTTGCGCCTTTGCTTCTGGCGGCCGCCGGTGACCAATGATCGCGGCTGGAAAATGCCCGAGATCCTGGGCGCATGGCGCGAGGCCGGCGAGCAATCGATGGCAGCCGGCGTCTCAGCCAGAACCCATGCGGATGGCACGGTCACGGTCAGCGCGGAGGTCGGAATTCCCGTCGCTTCCAGTCATGCGACCCTGACGTATCAGATCGATGCTGCCGGAAAAATCATTGTCTGTGCCTCCGTTTATCTTTCGCCACTCGGCGCCTTGTCGCCGACGAATAAAATCCCTCGCGTGGGAATGGAGTGCGGTCTGGTTTCAGATTTGCACCGCATCCAATGGCTGGGCTTGGGGCCGGACGAAAGTTACCCGGACCGGAAAGAAGCCGCGCGTTTTGGGGATTTTAAAGCGGATGCGCTGACCTGGAATCACGCCTATTTGCCGCCGCAGGAAACCGGCCACCGCAGTGAGGTGCGGCGCGCGAGTTTCACCTCCGCGGAGGGTTATGGGCTGACGGTGCTCGGCATCGCTGCTCCGTTCGGGTTGAATCTCTGGCCGTGGACCGCAGCCGATGTGGAGGCGGCCACGCATCCGTATCGGCTCGTGCCCCGCGATTTTCTCACGCTCACCTTGGATGCGGCTCAGATGGGTCTGGGCGGTGTTCAGGGCTGGGGCGCGCGGCCGCTCGACAAGTATATGCTGCCGGCAGACAAGGCCTATCAGTTCACTTTTGCTCTGGAACCTTTCACGAACTCATTCACGCCAACGCCATGAACCCCATCAATCGCCGAAAATTCCTTGTATTGAGCGGCAGCTCGCTTCTGGCGTCGCCGTTTGTTTCGCTGGGCGGAAATGCCGAGAGGCAGCCTGTTCAGGTGGATGTCTGCGTCTATGGCGCGACCGCGAGTGGTATAATGGCGGCGGTGGCAGCGGCGCGCGAAGGCGCCCGCGTTATGATTGTTGAGCCCTCCCGCTGGTTGGGGGGCATGACGGGCGGGGGGCTGATGCATGTGGATTGGGGGCGCGAGCAGGCTGTGGGCGGCACGGCGCGCGGCATTCTCAAGCAGGATTACAATGACGCCCAATATCGCGCTGCCTTTGCAGCGTTGCTGAAGCAGCATTCCATTCCCGTCCTTTTCGAGCATCGCGTCGCCTCGGTCCAGCGGGTGAGTAAAACCATCACGAGCATCACGCTGGATGGCGCGCCGCCCGATAAGCGGGGGTGCCCTGTGGCGAAGCCGACGGTGCGCGGAGCGCAGCGTATCGCGGCGACCGTGTTTATCGATGGCAGTTATGAGGGGGATCTGATGGCGCGGGCCGGGGTGTCCTATGCGTTCGGGCGCGAGGCGCGCGGTGCCTATCTGGAATCCCTGGCCGGCGTGCAATCCCCGATGGCTGTCTACGACATCGATCCCTACATCAAACTGGGAGACCCGAAGAGCGGGCTGCTGCCGTTGTTGCAAGACATCCCGATGGCGCCGGAGGGCAGCGCGGATTCATTGACGATGGGCTATGGCTTCCGCTGGAAGATGGTTGAGGACGGCGAACGGCTTCCGATTCCGCCGCCGGAAGATTACGATCCGCGCCGCTTCGAACTGTATCGCCGCGGCTTTCTAAATAAGGCGAAGATAGATGTGGGCCGGCGCATGAGGAAGCTCGGTGAGTTTGAGGAATCTGGCGGGCGCATTCATTCCGTCGGCCAGGGCAATCTGGCGCGCGCATTGCTTGCGCCGACAAATTACGGCAGCAATGCGGGCTATCCCGACGGGAATTATGCGACGCGCGCGCGCATCTGGAAAGCGGAACAGGATTTCATGGGCGGCATGACCCATTTTCTCAGGACGGACCCGTCCGTGCCGGCGAAGCTCAAGGAGCTCGCGCTCAAAGTCGGTTTTCAGCCCGGTATCTTTGACGAAACCGGCGGGTGGCCGCATCAGCTCTATGTGCGTGAAGCCCGGCGGATGAAATCCTCTTACGTTATCACGCAGAAGGACATGGCCGGTGAAACGGACCCGGACGATTCCGTGGGTCTGGCGTCCTACGGTGTGGATGAGTGGCCCTATGCGACCTACCCGCTCAATGGAAAAGTGGCGCTGCAAGGCGGCTTCTACTCGATGCTTTACTTGGAGGAAGCGCACCGGGGAATTTATAAGATTCCGTACCGGGCCATCATCCCGAAGCCGGAGGAGTGCGGTAACCTGATCGTGCCAGTGTGCGTCTCTGCCAGTCATATTGCCATGACCTCCATCCGCATGGAGCCGGTGTGGATGATTCTGGGCGAATCTGCCGGGGTCGCAGCGGGGATGGCGGTGCGGGATCGGGTCTCTGTTCAGCAGGTGGATTATCGCCAGCTCCGGAAAAAATTGCTGAGCTTAAATCAAAGGCTGGAGCGGCCCATTTGACTGCCTTGGATATGAATGGGCTCCTTTTAAACCAAATTCTAAAATGGGGTAGGGATGGCGCGCGGCGCCGTCCTGGTCGCCGAGCGCCGCGCCAGGCGACGCAACCAGGGGGTGGCGCTTGAACCTTGGCACAGGTTATTCCGCCCGCTCCGCGCGGGCGGGGACAGCGCAGCGCGCTGTCCCTCCCCTTTTCCGCAAAGGCTCGCTTCGTAATTCGGCTTTAATCCTTTCTGGCTTGCTGCTGCCGGCAATCCTGTGCGCTGCAGAAAACGCTGTGCCTGTCGCTGAAAACCATCCGCTCTTCAAGTGGGCGGATGCCACGCGTCTGGGGCGCCCGCTTTCTAAAGATCCGAGCGTGGTTCGCTTTGGCGGACGCTACCTGATGTATTTCTCTCTGCCCCCCTTCGGGATCGAGCTGGCCCAAACTAATGCGCCCAAAGGCTGGAACATCGGGATTGCCGAGAGCACCAACCTGGTGGATTGGAAGAAAACCGGCGAGCTGCTGCCGGCGCAGGCGTGCGATGCGAACGGATTATGCGCGCCCGGCGCGCGGGTGTTGGACGGCAACGTTCATTTATTTTATCAGACGTATGGCAATTTCCCAAAGGATGCCATCTGTCACGCGGTTTCTGCGGACGGAATCCACTTTGTTCGGGATGCGTCCAATCCGGTGTTTCATCCCACGGGAGAGTGGAACAATGGAAGGGCCATTGATGCGGAAGTGATACCGGAGGGGGATCGGCTGCTCCTGTATTTTGCCACGCGGGATGCCGCGGGAGTCACCCAGATGCTGGGCGTGGCCTCCGCGCCCCTCCGCTCGGATTACAGCCGCGAAACGTGGACTCAAGCGTGCGATCGCCCGATTCTGAAGCCCGAATTGCCCTGGGAAACACGCTGTATTGAAGCGCCCGCAATCGCGAGGCGCGGGGACACCTTGGTGATGTTTTACGCCGGCGGCTTCAATAACGATCCGCAGCAGATTGGCGTGGCCACGAGTCGGGACGGCGTCCGCTGGGAGCGGCAGTCCCATTTACCGCTGCTGCCGAATGGCGCGGCGGGCGAATGGAATTCAAGCGAGAGCGGCCATCCTGGTTTTTTTGCCGATGACGACGGGCGCAGCTATCTTTTCTTCCAAGGCAATAACGACCGGGGAAAGACGTGGCATCTTTCCTGTGCCGAATTGCAATGGAAGGGGAGCACCCCTCAATTTAAAAAACAAAACTCAACCAACCCATGATCACTCTTTACCGCATTTCTTGTATTCCACAGGCGCTGGCGCTGCTCCTTTTCGCTGGATCGGCGGGGGCGACGGAGCACTTTTTCACGCCTCCAGAGTCGCCGTATATCATCAGTCCCAAAGAGGCTGTCAGGGGGCTCACTCTATCCGCCGGCACCGCTGAGGCCGCCCAATTACAAATTGATTCGGCCCGCCAGTCCCAGCCCGGTGCCGTGCTGGTCATTCATCTGGCTGGTACTCTCTCCGTGGGCAGTGCTCCCCTGCGTCTGGGTTCGCGCATGTGCCTGGTGCTGGACAGCGGAGCGGGTCTGACTGCCACCGAGGACGCCACCGCCTCAAGCCTGCTGCAGATTGACCATGCGGAATTTGTTTCCGTGTCCTCCAGCGGTCCGGACAGGGGGGCGATGGATGGAAAGGGACGGATGATTACTGGCATTGCGGTCGTTGATTGTGGCAAGGTCAACATCGATCATCTTTCGATTCGCGACTGCGGCGTCGCAGCCGTGGATTACAAAGGCCGTGATGCCGAAGCCGTCCGCGACGCTGGCAGCCTCACCCGCTGCCTCATTCAGCGCTGCGGCGCTGGCCTGATGGTTTCGCAGACGGCGGGCTTCATGTGCCTGGATAATGAATTTCGCACTATTCCCGGAGCGGCGATCACCGCGGAGTCTGCGCAGAGCGTTATTGCGGGTAACGATTTCATTGGGAATCAAACCGGCGTGATCAGCGCATCGGCCCGCGGCGTGCTGGCCCGCAACACATTTTATGAAAATGATATTCTTCTGACGCTCGCCACCAACAGCGCCGGCAACCTCATCAACGGCAACCGGAGCCTCGGAAAGGCCGGCCTTATGAGGGTCGGGGGTCAGCGCAATGAGTTTTATGACAATCGGCTCGCCGCAATCATCCAAAGCCCTCACGGAGCTAGGGATAATTTGCTGGTAAACAACCCTGGTTTGCGGGGGGCGGCCACGGTGCCGCTGCTGAAGTATTTCAATCCGCCGACATTTAGTCATCCGCACACGAACCGGGCTATTCTTCCAGGTTTGGGCCGGTTTGATCTGGCCCTCGTGGGCGGGACCAACCGGTACGCGCCGGCGGATTTGAGAAGTGCGTCCGAGAGTTTGCGCCAGGCCAAAGCGGATCACCAGGGCGATGTGGTGGTGGCTCATTTGCAGGGGTATTTTATTTCGCATGAGCCGGCGGGCTTGGAGCTAGCGGCCAATACGTGTGTGATTTTGGACGGCTCCATCCGAGCGGATCTCGGGGCGGAACGCGATCCGGTTTACCAAAAGGGCGAGGCCGTCACCCAGGTCGTC